>Ga0190265_10002127_pt1 | contig 13180 bp, 13 predicted proteins | sample Popmic124T_FD_133135 | JGI IMG/M metagenome (GOLD analysis project Ga0190265, IMG submission 133135) | Populus adjacent soil microbial communities from riparian zone of Indian Creek, Utah, USA - 124 T | ecosystem: Environmental > Terrestrial > Soil > Riparian zone | place: USA: Utah | collected... | reverse complement strand
GTGGTTGGCCCCCCAGGCGACGCAGAGCGCGAAGCGCTTCTCGAACGCGGCGGCGCGCGGCGCGTAGTAGCCGCCCAGCGACCAGCCGACGATCCCGATCCGCGCGGCGTCGACGTCGTCGCGCGTCTCGAGGTAGTCGACCGCCGCGGCGCCCCAGGCCTCGGTGTCGATCCGGGCCGGGAGGCCCTGCAGACGCAGCGCCTCGCCGGTGCCCGGCTGGTCGAGCATCAGGCAGGAGATCCCGCGGGCGGCCAGCTCCTCCCAGTGGTTCGAGGCGTACATGTGCTCCTTGGTGGAGTCCAGCCCGTTCACCAGGACGACCACCGGGACCGGTCCGGCGTCGGCGGCGGGCGCCTGGCTGAAGTAGGCCGGCAGCGTCGTCCCCTCGTACGGGACCTCGACCCGCGAGACACGCGGGCTGTGCAGCTCGAAGGCCTTCTGCGCGATCTCGAGCATCCGCCGGTAGGTGGGCACCCGGTTCGGGTCGGAGTGCGCCAGCATCCGCTCGGCCTGGGCCAGGTAGTTGCTCGCCCGGAAGTACAGCTGCCCGGCGGTGCGGGTGTGCCCGGCCTTCTCGGCGTCCTCGGCCTGGCCGACGAGCTGGTCGGTGAGTTTCGTCCAGGCGGCCAGGAAGGCGGGTGTCCCGGCGTCCTCGCCACCGGCCGCTGCGTCGCGGATCGGGCGGCAGGCCCGGTCGACCTCGTCGATCAGCCCCCCGGAGTTCAGGGTGGCGACGACGCTGAGGTTGTAGGTGTACGGGCCGTCGGGGAAGTACTCGAACACGGGGGTTCCTCTCGGTGGTTCCTAGGAGGCGCGGACGGCGTCGCTGATCGACTTCACGCCGCCGTGGGCGGTCATGCCGCCGTCGACGGGTATCTCCGCGCCGGTGATGAAGGAGGCCTCGTCGCTGACGAGGAAGAGCACCAGCGGCGCCACCTCGTCGACGGTGCCGGTGCGGCCGAGCGGCGTCTCGGCAACGTTGGCGGCGCGGAACGCCGGTGCCGCCGAGGCCGTCATCGGCGTCTCGATGTAGCCCGGGTGCACGGTGTCGACCCGGATGCCGCGCGGGCCGAGCTCCAGGCAGGCGGCCTTCGCCAGTCCGCGCAGGGCCCACTTGCTCGCGGTGTAGGCGACGGGGAAGTGCCCGGTCATGCAGCGACCGAGCCGACCACGACGACCGAGCCGCCGGCCGTCATGAGCGGCGTCAGCGCCTGGATGCCGAGCAGGGTGCCTGTCACGTTCACCTCGCTGACCCGGGCGAGGTCCGCCGGGTCGAGGTCGGCGAGCCGGGCCCGCCAGGTGACGCCTGCGTTGGCGACCAGGCCGTCGACGCGCTCGAGATCCGCGGCCAGGGTGGCCCAGCCGGCGGCGTCGCTGACGTCGAGCTGCCGGTACTCCACACCGGGCAGCTCCTCGGCCGGCTCCGGGGCCAGGTCGCAGCCGAGCACGGTCGCACCCTCGGCGGCGAGCAGCCGTGCCTCCGCGGCGCCCTGGCCCTGACCGGCACCGGTGACGACGACGACCTTTCCCGCGACCCTCACGAGCGCGTGCGGGCCCGCGAGCGTGGCCGCGCCGGCGCGACCGGGGGCAGGTCCAGGCCCTCGACGACGCGGTTGCGGATGGTGCCGAGGCCCTCGACGGTCATCTCGACCACGTCGCCGACCTTCAGCGGCGGGGGAGCGGCGTCGCCGCGGGTCCCCCAGAGCTCCGCGAGGCAGCCGCCGTTGCCGCAGGTGCCGGAACCGAGGACGTCGCCGGCGCGGACCTCCGTGCCGCGCGAGGCGTAGGAGATCAGCTCCTCGAACGGCCACCCCATGTTGGAGAGCAGGTCCTGGCCGATCTGGGCGCCGTTGACCGATACCCGCATGTCCAGGGCGAGGAAGCCCTCGTCGTCGCGGAAGGGCTCCAGCTCGTCGACCGTCACCAGCCACGGCCCCAGGGTGGTCGCGGAGTCCTTGCCCTTGGCCGGGCCGAGCCGGACCGCCATCTCGCGGAACTGGAGGTCGCGGGCCGACCAGTCGTTGAGGATCGTGTACCCGAAGACGTGGTCGCGAGCCTGCTCGGGGGTCAGGGATGCACCATCCGCGCCCACGACGACAGCGACCTCCAGCTCGAAGTCGAACCGCTGCGACCCCGGGGGCACCGCAACGTCGTCGTGCGCACCGACGAGCGCGTACGGGTTGGTGAAGTAGAAGGTCGGTGCCTGGTACCACTCCCGCGCGACGGGCTCGCCGCTCGGCGCCACCATCCCCTCGACGTGCTCCTCGAACGCGACGAAGTCGCGGACGGTGGGCGCGTCCAGCGGCGGCAGCAGCCGCACCGAGTCCACCGGCACGGCCGGACCCTCGAGCGCGGCGGTCCCGGCCTCGAGCGCCGCCGGCAGCCCGGCGCGGACGAGGTCGAGGATCGTGCGGTCGTCGGGGAGTGCGTGCAGGCCGGCGGCCGATGCCACACCGGCCTGCACGCGGCCACCGGTCTCCCAGGTCGCGAAGCGCATCAGACCGGCGGGGCGACGAACAGACCCTTGTCGGGGTCGTTGAACGAGCGCTGGGCCACGAACTCGTTCATCGTGTTCGCCGTCCCCCACTGGTCGCTGACCTCGGGGTTGCTGAAGTCGTACACGTGCGGGTGCCAGGTGTCCTCGTCGAGGACCTCCAGCTCGGTCGTGTACTCGACGGTGTTGCCGTGCGGGTCGAGGAAGTAGCTGAAGGTGTTGTTGCCGGCCATGTGCCGGCCCGGGCCCCAGATCTTCTCCACGCCCGCGCGCAGCAGGCGGCCGGTGCCGCGCATGTACTCGTCGATGCCGCGCAGCTCGAACGACGCGTGGTGCAGCGAGGGGTGCGGGCCCCGGGCGATCGCCATGCTGTGGTGCCAGGCGTTCGTCCGCAGGAACCACATCATGTTGCCCATCCGCGGGTGCATGAGCGTGTCCGACAGCGCGAAGCCGAGGTGCTTGTCGTAGAAGGCGACGGTGCCCTCGGGGTCGGCGGAGTTGAGGACGACGTGCGACAGGCGTACCGGGATCGACTCGCCCTCCTCGATCGTCCGGTGCTGGCGCACCCCGACGTCGGAGCTGATCTCGATCGTGCGGCCCTCGTTGTCGAAGAACCGGAACCCGTAGCCGCCGCCGGGGGTCTGCAGGGTCGAGGGCTCGCCGACGAGCTGCACCCCGTCTGCGGCCAGCTGCCCGGCGAGGGTGTCGACGTCCGCGGCGGTCGCGGCGCCGAAGGAGATCAAGTCGATCCGCTTGTCGGCCGCCTCGCGCAGCCGGACGATGTACTGCTCCGGCGACCCCTCGGCGGCGAGGAAGGCCAGCCCGGTGTCGGTGTGCTCGGGGGTCAGGCCCCAGATGCCGGAGTAGAAGTCGAGCTGCTTGGCGAAGTCCGGCACGGCGATGTCGACGTGCCGCAGGTGGGTGATCAGGCGCTGGGTCATGGACACTTCTTTCTGTTCACTCCGAGATCAGGCGGGCTGGCTGGTGAGCATGGCGATCGAGCGCATGAGGCTGGGGATGTCGCCCTGCACGTGGTCGAGCTGCCACTGGGCGAGCTGGTTGGAGGCGTCGACGACGGTCTTCACGCGCTGGTACCGGCGCGCCGTGAAGGCGTCCCAGAGGTCCTGGTCGAGGGCGTCCCGCTCGGTCAGGAGCTCGGCGAGGACGACGGCGTCCTCCAGGGCCATGGCGCCGCCCTGCGCGATGGTGGGCGGGCAGGTGTGGGCGGCGTCGCCGATGAGGACGACGCGGCCGCGGTTCCAGGGCTCGTCGAGGAGGTGGGTCTCGAACCAGGTGTAGTTGACCCGGGACGGATCGGTGAGCGTCTCGCGGATCTCGTCCCAGGGGCCGTGGTAGGCCTGCGACAGCTGCTTCATCGTGGCCAGCTGCTCCTCGGGCGTGAGCGCGCTGCGGTCCTGCGCGTCCTCGACGATGTAGGCGTACAGCGTCTCCTCGCCGGTGGGGCAGTAACCGGCGATGTAGGACGGACCGCCGTAGTACAGGTCGGTGCGGGTGACGCTCGCCGGACGCGGCCCGAAGGCCCGCCAGATGCCCATGCCGACCGACCGGGTCTCGAGGTTGATCCCGAGCGCGCGGCGGGTCCACGAGCGGAGGCCGTCGGCCCCGACGACCACGTCGTACCGGCCGGTGGAGTGGTCGGAGAAGGTGACGTCGACGCCGTCGTCGTCCTGGGCGAGCTCGGTGAACGTGGTGCCGAGCCGGACCTTCACGCCCACCTCGGCTGCGCGGTCGGCCAGGATCCGGGCCAGCTCCGGTCGGGGCATGCCCATGGCGGCCGGCAGGTCGGGCCCGCCGGTCTTCGCGTCCGCGACCTCGGCGACGACGGTGCCGTTCGGGTCCGGCGCCCGGATCCCGGTGGTGTCGAAGACGTAGCCGGCCGCCTCCACCTGCTCCCAGACGCCGAGCGAGCGCAGCTCGCGGAGGGCGTTGCCCTGGAGGGTGATGCCGGAACCGAGGGCGGCGACGTCGGGCTTGATCTCGATCAGGTCGACGGCGACGCCGGCCTTCGCGAGGTGGATCGCGGTCGCGGCGCCGGCGAGACCGCTGCCGACGACGAGCGCGCTGCTGACTGCGGGCATGAGTGCTCCTACTTGACGGCGATCGGGTTGACCGGGGAACCGACGGCGCCGGTCACGGGCAGGGGGGCGGCGGTGAGCCAGAAGTCGTAGCGGCTGTCCTCGGCGCAGTCGGCGGCCAGCGCGTCGAGGTCCCACATCTCGCCGATGAACAGGCCGATGTTGGGGATGGCCACCTGGTGCAGGGGCTGGAACGCGACGTCGAACTCGTTGGGCCGGACCTCGAAGCCCCAGGTGTCGGTGGCGACCCCGGCGATCTCGGTGCCGTGCAGCCAGTCGGCGGTGGTGAAGGACAGGCCGGGGGCGGCGCCGCCGGCGTAGTCGCCCCAGCCGCGCCCCTCGGCGATGTCGCGGCGGGCGCGGGTGAGGCGGCCGGTCCGGACGACGACGATGTCGCCGCGCCCGACGCGGGCCGACCCGCCCTGCGCGGCGATGGTGGCCTCGAGGTGCTGATGAGTGATGGCGAACCCGTCGGGCAGCTCGCCGTCGGTCCCGATGGCCCGGCCCACGTCGAGCAGGACGCCGCGGCCGGCGATCAGCGAGGCGACGGTCTCGATGCCGGTGACCGAGTCGCCCAGGCTGGTGACGACGTCGCCCGCGCGGCGGCCGTTCCAGGCGAAGCCGTGGTCGAAGATGTGCCCGAGGCCGTCCCACTGGGTGGAGCACTGCAGGGGCATGGCGATGACGTCGTCGGCTCCGCCGATGCCGTGCGGGAAACCCTGCACGCCGCGCTCGGCGTCGGTCCCGGTGTCGGTCATCGTGTGCACCGGGTTGGTCCGGCGGCGCCAGCCCTTCTGCGGGCCGTCCGTGTCGAAGGACTGCGACAGCGAGAAGCTCGCCCCCCGCCGGACCAGGGCCGCGCCCTCGACCCGCTTGGCCTCGTCGAGGAAGTTCATGGTGCCGAGGACGTCGTCGGCGCCCCAGCGTCCCCAGTTCGAGCAGCGCTTCGCGGCGGCCGCGATGGCGCCCTCGGGGTCGGTGCGGTCGAGGTCGTCGGGAGACTGGTGCACGGTCCCGACAGTGGTCCAGCCCACAGGGGTGAGGGAAGACCGAATGCCTGATGACGGGCATCACCGACATCGATACCGTGCCAGCGTGAACCTCGCGAGCCTGGACCTCAACCTGCTCGTGTCGCTCGACGCCCTGCTCCAGCAGCGCAGCGTGACCCGCGCCGCCGCGCAGATGGGGTTGAGCCAGCCCGCGCTGTCGGCGTCGCTGGCCCGGTTGCGCCGGCACTTCGGCGACGAGCTGCTCACCCGGGTGGGGAACGACTACCGGCTGACCCCGCTGGCCGTGCAGTTGCGGGACCTCTCCCGGGTGGCGCTCACCGGCGTGGAGCGGGTCTTCACCGCCCAGCCGGAGTTCGACCCCGCATCGTCGACGCGGGAGTTCACGCTGCTGGTCAGCGACTACGTGGTCGCTGTGCTGGGCGACACGGTCGCCGGGCTGCTGGCGGAGGAGGCGCCGCACACCCGCCTGCGGTTGTCGACGCACTCGCCGGCGATCGTGGACCGTGCCGAGCAGGCGCTGCTGTCGGCCGACCTCCTCTTCCTGCCGCCCGGCTTCCTCACCGACCTGTCGCGCCGTGACCTGTACCGCGACGAGTGGGTGTGCGTGGTGGCCGCCGACAACCCGGTCGCCGAGGCGGGCCTGACGGTCGACGACCTGGAGACGCTGCCCTGGGTGGTCACCTACCACGGGCCGACGGCGTCGACCCCGGCCGCACGCCAGATGCGGATGCTCGGCATCGAGCCGCGCGTCCAGGTCGTCGTCGAGAACTTCCTGACCGTGCCCGCCCTGATCGCCGGCACCGACCGGATCGCCCTGCTGCAGCGCAGGCTGGTGGACCTGCTGCCGCTCGACATCGGCATCCGGGCGCTGCCGTGCCCCTTCGACGCCGGGCCGCTCATCGAGGCGATGTGGTGGCACCCCGTGTACGACGACGACCCGGAGCACGCCTATCTCCGTGACGTGGTGGCCCGCGCCGCCGGGCTCGCCGCGGGCGCCTCCGGCGGTATCGATCCGGCTGATGGGGTCCAGCAGGATTAGTGATTTCCGTTCGACACTCCCCGTAGTGACACTTCACGGCCAGTGATGCCGGTCACCAGGGCCGGCACGTCGCTGTCAACGGAGACGCCCGTGTCGGAGAACGTCCTGAGCCCTGAGCGACCGGCCGAGGAACCCCTCGCCGGCGAGGTCGCCGTCGACCCCGCCACCGGCCGGCCCGCGGGCCGCGCGCAGGCGCTGGTGCTGCTCCTCTCCAGCTGCCTCGCCGTCCTGGGTGCGGTGCTGCTGGCGCCCGTCCTGCCGCGGATCGAGGACGCCTTCGCCGGCACACCCGGCGTGGAGGCGCTCACCCCGATCGTCCTCACCGCGCCGGCGCTGGTCATCGGGCTGACGGCCATGGTCGCCGGTCGCATCGTCGACCGGGTCGGCCGCAAGCGACTGCTGGTCTCGGCCCTCGTGGTCTACGCGTTCGTGGGCACGGCCCCGCTGTGGCTGCCGTCGCTGGAGCTGATCGTGGCCAGCCGCGTGCTCCTCGGCCTGACCGAGGCCGCGATCATGACCTGCTGCACCACGCTGCTCGCCGACTACTTCCACGGCGCCACCCGTGAGCGGTACTTCGGGCTGCAGGTGGTGTTCACGACCGTGGCGGCGACCGTCTTCTTCGGCGTGGGTGGTGCCCTGGGCGCGGCCGACTGGCGGACGCCGTTCTGGCTCTACGCGGTCAGCCTCCTGCTCGCGGCAGCCGCGGCCCGCTTCGTCTGGCAGCCGGCGCCTCGGGCGCAGGCGGCAGCGCGCACCGAGAAGCTCGCCCCGCTGCCCTGGCGCACCCTCGCCATGCCGGTCGTCGTCACGCTGCTGGGCGGCCTCGTCTTCTACGTCCTGATCGTGGAGCTCTCCTTCAAGCTCGACGACATCGGCGTGGAGTCGACGGCGACCATCGGCGCGGCCAGCGCGATCGCCTCCCTCGGCACGGCGGTCGGCGGGTTCCTGTTCGGCCGGCTGGCGAAGCACGGCCCCGTCGTCACGGTGCCGTTGGCCTTCGGTCTGTCGGGCGTCGGCCTGATCGGCATGGGTCTGGCGTCATCCCTGCCGCTGGTCATCGCCTTCGCGGTGGTCACGGGGTTCGGCAACGGCCTGATCCTGCCCTCGCTGCTGACCTGGGCTCTGGCGCCGCTCACCTTCGAGCAGCGCGGCCGGGGCACCGGTGTCTGGACGTCGGCGTTCTTCATCGGCCAGTTCGTCTGCCCGCTCCTGGTGCTCGCCCTCACCGGTGCGTTCGACAGCCTGGGCACCGCGATCCTGGTGCTCGGGGTCGTGTCCGTCGCGGCGGCGGTCGCCGTCCGGCTGGTCAGGCCCACGCAGTCCGCCGAGCCCGCGCTCGCCGGACACTGAGCCGCCCGACGGGGCTCCGCGGGGGACCGCGGGGCCCCGTCGCGTGCGTCAGGAGCCGGCCAGCCAGGCCAGCACGCGTCCGCGCGACCAGCAGCGGCCGACGGCCTCGGCGTGCGACGTCGGCCCGTCGAGCAGGGCGAGGCCGAGGATGCTGTGGCCGGAGGCATGGCGGTCGCCCAGCGTCGGGATCGCCGGGGCCACCCCGACCCCCTCGGCCGACACCCAGGCCACCGGCCGGCCGGCGGCCGCCTCGTCGAGGCGGTGCAGGAAGCGCAGCCGGCGCTCGAGCGACAGGGCCGACAGCGCCCAGGTCGTGGTGACGACGGGCAGGGCGCCTGCGGGCACCCGCGCGACGGCGTCCGGCAACGCGTCGACCGGGTCGCCGCGCAGCAGCAGGGGCGGGTCCGCAGCCACCAGCGCCAGCTCCGCCTCGAGCTCCGCGAGCCGATCCGGGCGGCCCGGCCACACGCAGGCACGCAGCCAGCGGGCGTCGTCGGCGTCGGTCCCGTCGACGGGGTCGGGGTCGACGGCGATCCGGGCCACCACCTCGGGCACCGTGCGGACCGGGACGGGCCGGCCGCCCACGACCCGGCAGGACAGCCGCACGGGCGACGAGGGGTCGCCCAGCGCCGTGCCGTCCCCGTACGAGATGCCGACCCGGTCGACGAGGACCCCGGCCGACGCCCCCACGCCGACCAGCCCGATCGCGTCCGCACCCGCCCGGTGCGCCGCCTCGGCGACGGCCGGGTACAGCGCGGCGCAGGGTCCGCTGTCGAGGGTCCGCACCTGCCGCCGCGCCACGGTGGCCGCGACCGCATCGGTCATCCGCAGCAGCGTGTCGACCGCCGCGACGGCGGCCTCGTCGCAATTCCCCGCGGCGTACGCCGAGGCCAGCGCCGGGGCGCGTCCGGCGAGGGCGAGGTCGTGCAGCGCGGCGAGGACCAGCGGGGGCCGCCGCCGGCGGGCCGGCAGCGCCTCGAGGGCGCACAGCGCCTCGTCGGACCCGGCCAGCGCGACGGCGACGCGCTCGTACGGCGTCCCGGCGGCCTCGATCTCGCCGAACCGCCGGTACACCTCGGCCTGGGATCGCACGCCCGAGTATCGCGTGGCCGGGACGACCCCCGGGTAGTGCCGGGGACATGGATGCCATCACCGTGGGCAAGGCCGGGCTGCAGGGCTGGCGCGGGAAGGTGGCGGACGCCGTCGCCGCGCCCGTCTCCCGCCGGTCGCCGTTGTCCGACGACCAGGTCCGGGCGGCGATCGGCGGGCTGTTCCTCGTGCTGTCGGTCCTCTACGTCGTCAACGCCGTCAAGCAGCTGGCCGGCGCCCGCTGAGCCCGGACGGGCCGCGAGGCATGGACGACGCCGACCGTCCCCGCGAGGGCAGCGTCCGGCTCGACGACGGCCGCACGCTGGCCTACGCCGAGCACGGCGATCCGGACGGCTGGCCGGTCCTGGGCTGCCACGGGTCGCCGAGCTCCCGCCTGGAGCGGCACGTCGAGGACGCCGGGGCCTACCGCCGCTGGGGAGTGCGCTTCGTCGTCCCGGACCGGCCGGGCTTCGGGCGGTCCGACCCGCACCCCGGCCGCCGGGTGATGGACTGGCCCGGCGACGTCCGGCAACTGCTCGACCACCTGGGGATCGACCGGTTCGCCGTGCTCAGCCTCTCGGGGGGCGCCGCCTACGCGCTGGCCTGCGCGCACGTCTTCGGCGACCGGGTGCGGGCCGTCGGCGTGCTGGGCGGGGCGCCGCCGCCCGACGTCCCGTGGCCGTGGCCGCGCTGGCTGCCGGAGCGGCTCCGCGAGGCCGTGCACCGGCCGTCACGGGCCGCGGCGCTGCTGCAGCCGGCGTTCGCCCCGCTCGCGGTGCGCCCGGCGCTCATCCCGCGGTACCTCCAGCTGCGGCTGAACCCCGCCGACCGGCGGGTGATCGGCCGTCCGGTCGTCCGGCGGATCCTCGGCGACACGTTCGCCGAGGGCCTGCGCAACGGGCCGGCCGCGCTCGCCGAGGACCGGGCGCTGCTCTTCCGGCCGTGGGGGTTCCCGCTCGCCTCGGTGCGCCAGCGCGTGCACATCTGGCACGGGACGCAGGACTGGCAGGTACCGGTCGCCCTCGGGCAGGTGCTCAGCGCCATGCTGCCGGACTGCTCGGCGCACTGGTTGCCGGGCGAGGGGCACTTCCTCGTGTTCGACCACGCCGACGAGGTCTACGCGTCCCTGCGTCCCTGACGGCCCCGGAAAGGGGCCGGCCGCGGATGTCGCGGCCGGCCCCACTCCGCGGGCACTAGGACGAGGAGCGGGCTCCCGCCGCGACCGAGACGTCCTCCTCCGCGGAGGGTGCCGGCGAGACGGTGTTGTCCGAGAACGCCGTCGCCCCGCCCGGGCCGGTGCCACGGCCGGACCGCTGCGCCGGCGGCCGCGGCGGTCCCTGCGGAAGGGCGCCCGGGTCGGCCTTCCCCCACTCGCTCTCGACGTCGGTGATCAGCGCCTCGAGGTAGGAGCGCAGCTGGACCCGGACCGCCGAGCCGAACGCCTTGAGGTAGGCCACCTGCTCCTCGAGCTCCTCGACGCTCCGCCCGGGGGTGTCGGCTCCGGCCGGCGCGGGGCCGGTCATCTTGGCCGCCGCCTCCTGGGCCGCCTGGATGATCGCGCCGGCGTTCTCGCGGGCCTGGCGGACCTCCTCCTCGTACACCGTTCGGGCCTCGCTGGTCATCTGGCGGCTGAACTCCTCCGCCTCCGCGACGTACGCGTCCGCCGTCTGCTGCGCCGACGACAGGATCCGCACCGCCTGGTCGCTCGGCGCCTCCTGTACCGGGGCCCCGTCGACGTAGGCCCGGAGCGACCGCACCTCGTCGCGCAGCGCCGCCTTCTCGGCGATGTGCCGGGCCAGCTCCTCGGCCACGCGGCTCATCACGCGGTCGACCTCGGCGTCGACGTAGCCCGGGCGCAGCATGGACGCGCGGGTGAACCGCACGTTCTGCACGTCGGCCGGGTTGAGGCCACGCTCCTCGTTCCCGTGGGCTTGGTCGCTGCTCATTCGGTCACCTCTCCGTCAACACTGGGCCCCGGCCGGCTGGGGGCGAAGACCTCGCTGTGGATGCGCTGGGACGGCACGCCGTGCTCGCGGAGGCGGCCGACGGTGTCGTCCACCATCGGCCCCGGACCCGCGATGTAGACCTCTCGGCTGAGCCACGGCCCGTGCCGCATGACGACGTCACCGACGTCCCCCTGCTCCAGGGACGACACCTTGTCCTCGGAGACGGCGAGGGTGACGGTCAGCCAGGGGTTCTCCTGCTCGAGCCGGCGCAGGTCCGCCCGGTCGTAGTGGTGGTCCTCGTTGCGGGCGCCGACGAAGAGGTCGACCCGCCGGGCCGGCCCGCGGCGGGCCACCTGGTCCACCAGGGCCTTGAGCGGAGCCAGGCCCATCCCGCCGGCGACGAGCAGCAGATCCCGGTCGGACTCCTCGTGGAGGGTGATGTGCCCGACCGGCGGGCCGAGCCGCACCACGTCGCCCATGCGGACCCGGCGGACCAGCGCGGAGCTGACCGGCCCGCCGTCGCGCGCCTTGACGTGCAGCTCCATCAGGCCGTCCGGCCGCGGGGCGTTGGCCGGTGAGTAGTAGCGCCACAGCCGCGGGCGGATGTCGGTCTCCAGGGAGAGCGACTGCCCCGCCAGGTAGTCGTACCGCGCGCGGGGGCGCACCTGCAGGACCGCGACGTCGATGGCGCGGCCCTCGTGCCCGACCACGTCGGCGTCCCACCACGCGGGTTGCTCGGCGGCCTCGTCGGCGGCGGCGGTCATCACCTCGGCGACGAGCGTGTAGGCGTCCGTCCAGTCCTTGGCGAGCTCGGGGCTCCACTGGTCGTCGAAGTGCTCCAGGGTGGCCAGCAGGCTGCCGCCGACCGCCGGGTAGTGCGCGGCCAGGGTCCCGAACTTCCGGTGGTCTCGGCCGAGCTGCTGCAGGATCGGCACGAGGGCGTCGAGGTCGTCGACGCGGGCGACGACGTCGCCGAGCGCGCTGAACAGCCGGTCGCGCTGGTGGGCCATGGAGACCGGGAACATCGCCCGCGTCTCCGGATGGCTCAGGAACAGGTGCGAGTAGAAGTACAGCGGAGCCTCGTCGCCGGTGGCCGCGGCCTTCGCGAAGTTGGCCCGCATCGCGGGGATGTCCACGCGCAACTCCTCAGGGGTGGGCGTTCGAACAGGGACCGGGACTCAGGCGCTGTGCCGGCCACCCCGTTCCGAGGCGCCGGGCGTCTCCTCCGTGGCGAGATCGGCCTGCCAGAGGTCGGGCCCGAACACCTCGTACTGGATGTCGCGGGCCGGCACGCCGCGGTCGATCAGCGCGCTGCGGACCGCCTGCATGAACGGCAGCGGACCGCACAGGTAGTACGACGCGTCGTCGGGCAGCTTGACGTCGTCGAGGTGCATCACGCCGGCGTGCGCCTCGACCGACGGGAGGGAGCTCTCCGCCCCGCGCTCGTACCAGACGTGGGCCGAGCCCCCGGTGAGCGTCGCGAGGTCGTCGAGCACCTGGTGGCGCAGCGCGAACGACGCCTCGTCGACGTCGGCGTGCAGCAGCGTGATGGGCAGGTGCGATCCGGCGGCCGCGAGGTGGGACAGCATCCCGGCCATCGGCGTGATGCCGATGCCGGCGCTGGCGAAGACGACGGGGCGGCCGGAGTCGTCGAGGACGACGTCGCCGAAGGGCAGCGACATGGTCAGGCGGTCGCCGACGCCGATGCTGTCGCAGAGGAGGTTGGACACCTCGCCGTCCGGCTTGCCGCCGCCGCGGACCCGCTTCACCGAGAACTGCCGGTGCTCGCCGTCGTCGGCCCGGGTCAGGCTGTACTGCCGCGGCTGGCGCACGCCGTCGGGCATCGGCACCTGCACGGTCACGTACTGGCCGGGCAGCGACGTCTTCACGATCCGGTCGTCGGTCCTGCGCATCCGGAACGTGATCACCTCGTCGGTCTCCTGGACCTTCTCGGCGACCTCCCACTCGCGCCAGACGGTCTCCGGCCGGACGCCGCGGGCGCTGTACAGGCCGCGCTCGGTGTTGATCAAGGCGTAGGCCATCAGCCAGTAGACCTCGTCCCAGGCGGCGGCCACCTCGGGGGTGACCGCGTCGCCGAGCACGTCGGCGATGGCCCAGAAGAGGTGGTGGTGGACGACGTCGTACTGGGCGGGGGT
>Ga0190265_10002126_pt1 | contig 13184 bp, 13 predicted proteins | sample Popmic124T_FD_133135 | JGI IMG/M metagenome (GOLD analysis project Ga0190265, IMG submission 133135) | Populus adjacent soil microbial communities from riparian zone of Indian Creek, Utah, USA - 124 T | ecosystem: Environmental > Terrestrial > Soil > Riparian zone | place: USA: Utah | collected... | reverse complement strand
GTCGCGTTCCTCCGAGCATCCAAGGGACTCGTCGAAGTAGAGCTCGTCGCCGGCAACCGACCGGTCAACGACGATTCCTGAAGTTGTTATTGCGCCGGCAAGAGCCAAGAGTCTGTCAAAGGCCCGACCTTCCACGTCGGCGATGTGGACAGATCGCTCCGTTCCGTCATCGATCCACATACCGGTGTAGGAGGCGCCCGGGGATTCGTCACCACCGAACGTTGCGAGTTGCTTTTGCAGTTTCGTCGGAAGCCACTCGTCGTCAGAGTCACAGAAAGCGACGTATCGGCCTCTGGCTACGGCGATGCCCTCGTTGCGTGCACGGCATTGCCCCTGGTTGGTCGTCAGCGGGACTATTCGCACCCGAGGATCGGTAACCGCAGCGAGCTCATCCGCAGTTTGGTCCGTCGAGCCATCGTCGACCACCACGACCTCGAGGTCCTCATGGGTCTGCCCCAATACACTCGAGATGCTCCGTCCCAAGAGGTGGGCTCGGTTGTACGTGGGGATCACGACCGAGACAAGCGGTGTGCGGCTGCTGGCCATGGTCAACTTGCCCTGGCCATTCTGCGTCTTAGGCGTCCCGCCACGAGGTAGGCGTCCAGCCCCACCCTCGCCGTCAACGCGCTTGGAGCTGCCCATGCGCCGAGTGTTCGATAGCCTTTGTTGCCGGCATCAAGCCGTGCCGCCTCCCGAAGCGCTTCTCGAGCTCCCCGATGGTCCCCCGATCGGTGAAGAGTCAGCGCTATTTGGAAATTGATCGCGGCGGCGGTGCGAGGCAACCGTGCGTAATCCAGTTCGTACTTCTTCAAGATCGCTCGCCACGCGACCGGATAGCACCGCCGGGCGGAAATCTGAGGGCCGTGGTTCGCGTACCGAACGTAGAGGGGCTTTGCAACCCGCCCGACTCGGTGGGTTCGGCTCAGTCGAATGAGCAACTCTCGCTCGACTGCGCAAGGAAGCTCCTCGTCGAAGTGCAGCTGGTCGCCGGCGAGGGCGCGGTCAACAACGATTCCCGATGTCGTGATCTGGCGCCCGATGGGCCCCAGCAGACGGTCGAAGACCCGGCCCTCGATATCGGCGACATGCAGGATTCGTCGCTCGTCCCTATCCACCCATAGGCCTGTGTAGACGACGGCGACGGAATCGTCGGCAGCGAAAACCGCCAGCTGTTCCTCGAGTTTTGTCGGCAACCACTCGTCGTCCGAGTCACAGAAGGCCACGTAGCGTCCGTTTGCCGACGCGATCCCGGTGTTCCGAGCGCGGCAGTGGCCCTGATTAGGAGTGAGCTGGAGAGTTTTGATTCGGGCATCCGTAAGACGACCCAGAACCTCCGCCGTGTCGTCGGTGGATCCGTCATCGACCACGACAACCTCTACGCTGGCATGGGTCTGAGAGAGCACGCTCGTGATAGCTCGACCCACCAGATGTGCGCGGTTGTGTGTGGGGATGATCACCGAAACCAATTCCCGGGAAAGGTCTGTCACGTCAACCCGCTCTCACAACTGCGTGCCGGACGCGCGCCGCGGTTACGTAAGCATCAAGCCCGAACCTCGACCCCGCGCCGCCCAAAGCCGCACAGGCGCCCAACGTCCTGTAGCGGCGATTCCCGGGGTCGAGTCGCGCGGCTTCCTGGAGTGCCTTGTGGGCACCTCGATGGTTGCGTGCTCGGTGCAAGATCAGCGCGATTCGAAAATGAACCGCGGCCGCCGTCCGCGGGCGAACCTCGAACTCGTCCGCGTACTTCTTCATGATGGCTTTCCATGCTCCGGGGTAGCAAAGCTGTGCAGAAATCTGTGGACCGTGATGCATGTAGTGAACAAAGAGGGGCTCTGGAACCCGTCCCACCGGGTGATGTTGGCTCAGCCGGATGAGGAGATCCCGATCGACCGCACACGGCAGGGATTCGTCGAAGTACAGCTCACCTGCGGCGAGCGTGCGGTCGATCATCATTCCGCTCGTCGTAATCAGGCCGATCAACCCCAGCGCCTGATCGAATGCTCGACCTTCGAGATCCTCGGCATGGCTGCGTCGAGTGCTTCCGTCGTCGATCCACATCCCGCTGTAGACAAGGGAAGGTGGGTCCTGTGCACCGAAAGCCCGTAGCTGCACCCGTACCTTTGTGGGAAGCCACTCGTCGTCGGAGTCACAAAACGCGACAAAGGGACCCGTGGCGGCGTCGATACCCACATTCCGTGCCTTGCTCTGACCCTGGTTAATGGGCAACCGGATCACGCGCACGCGCTTATCGTCGACGCCTGCCAGCACGGCCGGCGTATCGTCGATAGAGCCATCATCGACCACAATCACCTCGAGATTCCTGTGCGTTTGGCCGAGTACGCTGGCTAGGGCGCGCTCAATCAGGTGTGCGCGGTCGTGCGTCGGAATTACGACGGAAACAAGTGGATCATGAGGCGCAAGCGAGGGAATTCCGATCACCTCTCGTTTCAGGCGGTTCCATCGAGTCTCGGCCAAGCTGGATGAGCGCGCGAACGGAGCCTGCACGCCTTCGAAAGCACTGGCGTCTGGAGAGTCCGAGTTCCTTTGAGATGTCGTCGACGTGGAGACCCCGCACGTACCAAAGAAACAGCACGTGTCGATCTTGGGGGTCGAGCAGCGACATCCGCCGCGTCAGCTCCGAGCGGATGTCGAGGTCGTCCACCACCTGGGGACGAAGCCCATCTCCGCAGTCTCGACGGCCAACTCCTGAGAACCTCAGAACCGAGCTCGTCGATGGCTGCAAATGGTCGGCGAACGCGATCAGACAACTTGCGACTCCCTTCGGGGTCGCAAGTATCTGTTGCGAGCGCTCGATCGCGACGGTGGTCTCAGCCACGTGTAACTCGAGCCAGCCCACGCCGGCGCTCTCGTACGGGGTAGTAGTAGTAAGGCACTCCGGTGCCCTCGGCCGCATTGAGAACTACGCCCAGCATCGGTGCATCGAGTCGCTTGAGGACATCACGTGTCCGACTCGCCGCGTCGGGCGTCGTGCTTCCCGCCCGGCTCACGATCAAGACTCCATCGATTTCGGGGAACAACAGCGTAGCCTCACCTGCCGCCAGCAACGGAGCCGTGTCTATCAAGACGACGTCGGCGAGTTCCTGGGCCTCGGCAAGCGCCTTCTGCATGAGATGTGAGCTGAGGAGCTCCCCAGGGTTGGAGGGGTAATCACCGCTGGGAATCATTTGGACGTTACGAAGCGTCGTCGCCTTCAGGTGTCCGTTGAGAATCGGTGGTGTGGCTCCCTCGTGTAGCGCCTCGACAAGGCCGCCCTCGTTCTCGACCCCTAGGAATGCATGGATCTTTGGACGTTGGAAGTCGCACGAGAACACGATCACCTTCAGGCCCAGTTCGGAGAAGGCGGCAGCCAGGTTGGCCACGATCGTCGTCTTGCCCTCTCCGGGCGAAGAGCTGGTGACGAGAATCGTCTTGGGTGGGCTCTCGGATCTATTCCCAACGTCGGAGGCTTCCTGTTCCGCACCCTCATGAGTTCGCATGGCGCTCACTCGAGTCGCTCCCGAAAGGCTGAGGGCCGCGGTTAGGAACCTGAAAGCGTCTCCGATCGGATCTCGCTCTCCCGTTTCGGAGACGGCTAGCTTTTCCCTTCGCCGGCGAGGTATCACCGGGATTTCGGCTAGCACGGGCAACTCGAACTGCTCCTCGGCTTCACCCTTGTCCTTGATTCTCATGTCGAGGTGTTCCAAGACAAGAATTGTCGCTACGCCGAGCAAGAGGCCCAAGATTGCAGCAAGAACCAGACGGGCGGGAAGCTGTCGGGGAGCCTGCAGGCCTGATGATGCCGTGGGCTTTGCCCGCCCCTCCTCCACAATCTCCAACCCAACACTCTCGACGTTGCCGCTAGTGAGCTGTTGGTGTTGGTCGGAAAGGACGCTGTAGGAGTCAACCTTGCTGTCGCGCTGCGCCGACAGGACACCCTCCTCACCGGAGCCGCTCGCTATCCTGTTTTCGAGGTCCTCGATCTCTCGCTCCAGGCTCCTCATCTGTTCGCTTATGGCCTGTGCGTCTTGAGTGCGAACACGGGACGCGTCCTCACGCATGAGCCCGATCAACTCGCTGGCGAAGGTGTTGGCGAGGAGGGTCGCTTCTGGGGCTTTTGGAGATGTCGCGGTAATGGACATCAGGCCCGTCTTGTCATCGGCCTCAGCCTCAATTCTCGAGGCGAGCGTGGACGATTCTCCCTCGAAGCCGATCTCGCGGGCGACCCGATCCGGAACCTCGCCGACTGTTACAAACGCAGCAAGTGTCTGAAGCCCCGCCGTCGCCGTACTCGACCCGATCGAGATGGAGGATGTCCCCGTACTGTAAAGAGTGGTCGTGGCCGAAAAGGTGGTAGATGACTCGCCCTTCTTCGGCGCACTGAAAGTTAGCCACGCAGTGATCAGACCAAGAACTATGAGGATGGCAGTGATCTTCCAGCGTCGCTTAATTGCCCTCGCGTACTCAACCGCTTCCACTATTGACTTCCTCCAATTCCGCCGGCCATCACTAACGACACCGCTGCTGTCTGATTGGGTACACCCAACTTGGCAAAGATGCGGCTCTTGTGCTGCTCAACTGTCTTCGGACTAATCCCCAACTCTCGAGCTACTCGCTTGCCCGGCAATCCCTTTGACACCAGAGTCAATACCTCTCGCTCGCGAGGCGACAACGAGTTTCGTGCAGACCGAGAGTCTTTGAAACCCGGAATGAGCGAGGCCGCCAGGGTGGCAATTGATTCGGTTCCAGACACCCACGACGCGTCCCCGGGAGGACCGTCGCCAATCATCACCACACGTACTCCCTTTTGTCTCAGACTGGCACCAGCGGCTTGTGCACCCGGCAACCCGTAATCGAGAGCGACAGCATCGACCTCGCTCCCGCACGACTCCGCTTCTTCGGCTGTCGTGGCTACTGCGGCAGGAAGAATCCCCGTATAACGGGACAGCGCCGCAGCAATTCCTTCTGCCGCAAGATTCTCCCGGTGTGCGACCAGGACAGAATTTGTGCTGCTCATGCGGGGGACCTCACGCTCCGACCACCATCGGCCGGCCGGCTATGGCCTTCATGCGATCCGCAAGCTCTTCGCTCGTTGAATCGCGGGCCAACTTCTCGAGCTCCCAGATGCCCAGCCGCATCGTGGCTCGGTCTGGCGCGATCGGCCGCGAAACCATGATCGATGGGTGCGAACTCGCTACCGATTCTTCGGTTGCGTCAAACAGGTCCTCACGCAGCTTCTCTCCCGGACGAGTACCGGTGATCTGAATTTCGATCTCCTTGTCGGGGATCCGCCCGGACAAACGAATGAGGCGTCGAGCCAAGTCGAGGATATTGACGGGCTCGCCCATGTCCAGGGTGAACACTTCGCCGCCGCGGGCCAGGGCACCCGCCTGGAGCACGAGTTGCACGGCCTCCTCGACGCTCATGAAGTATCTGGTCATGGAAGGATCCGTAACTGTGACGGGGCCACCCTTGGCGATCTGTCGTAGGAATGTCGGAATGACACTGCCCCGGCTTCCGAGCACATTGCCAAAGCGCACACAGCAGAAGGTGCATCCGTTACCGCTCAGACCGCGGACGACCTGCTCAGAGAACCACTTAGAGGCGCCCATGACGCTTTCTGGCTTGACCGCCTTGTCCGTCGAGATCAACACGAAACGCTCGACCCCGGTGGCGGCAGCCGCATCGGCAACATTCGCGGTTCCGATGAGGTTCGTTTGCAGAGCCTGTTCCGGATAACGCTCGAGGATCGGAACGTGTTTGTGAGCGGCGGCATGGAAGACGACCTGTGGACGCAGCCGATTGAAGAGGTCGAAGATTCCCTCTCGGTCTCGGATGTCCGCCAGCAGCGTGACGGTATCCGGCAGCTCGAGCTGAACGTCGTGCAGATGAGTCTCGTCGTGGTCCAGTAGCACCACCTGGGCGGGCTCGAGCGCCATCACCTGGCGGGCGATTTCGGATCCGATCGAACCACCGGCTCCAGTGATCAGCACCCGCCGACCTCTCATCATCGCCGACACCGACTCGAGATCGATCTCGACCTGAGTGCGGCCCAAGAGGTCCTCGATCCTTAGATCGCGGATGTCTCTCACTCCTACCCGTCCGTTTACCGACTGCTCCACTGTCGGCAGGACCCTCACCGTCACGTCGGCCTCCTCGGCCATCAATGCAACGCGTCGGACGAGCTCACTAGTGGATGACGGAATGGCGAGAAGGAGTTGGTCGACGCCAAGGCTTTGAACGATGCTCGGGATGTCGTTGCACGTTCCGACAACCCTCACCCCATGAAGGGACCGACCCAGCTTGCGCGGGTCGTCGTCGATGAAACCGACGGGCTGGAGTAACAACGAGGGGTTGCGGAAGATGTCCTTGAGCACCATGGCTCCCGCCTCTCCCGCCCCCACGATCAAGACTCGGCCCGGCTCGCTCAAAGAAGAGCGGCGGCGTACTGCAAACAAGCGGGCCTGGAACCGGATAGCGCCGATGCCTAGAACGTTGAGTGCGGATCCCAGAACGAGAACGGATATGGGCAGTATTTGCGAGCCGCCCCCGAGCCCCAAAGAGACAATCACCATGGCAATGCCTGCGCCAAGGCCGGCGGCGCCTACCTTGCGTGCTTCGTGCACGCTCGCGTAGCGCCACATCTGCCCGTAAAGTCCGAAAATGAAGTTCGCAGTCAAATGAACTACGGCGGCGGCCGGGACAAGGGTCCAGAAGTTGTTCCAGTAGGCCCCCGGCACATCGCCGTCGAAACGCAGAATGAGGGTCAGCATGTAACAAAGAATCGCCACAGATGCGTCCAAGACGATCAGCGGGACGTCACGTCGACACCAGGAGACTAGACGTGCGGCGAAACTCGGACGGTGTCCCTGATCTCCATTGACGAGACGAGTGAAGAACCCTCGACGCGGCTCTGGTGACAAGGACTCGACATCCTGACTCATTCAACCTCCACTAGCGATTTTGTAGGTCTCAGGCTAGGTGTCACGCACCACGCGCCTCATCTATCGCGCCGCGTATCTTCACTACGCCGAATGACGCACGACGCTGACGATGGTTGAAGAAGGAGTCCGTCAGGCGGCGCGATGACGCCTGGAGGTCTCTAGCAGGGGCAGAAAACGAGATTGCCGGTACCCGCAGGTCCCGCGCAGCACTCGAGGGCTCCCTTAGAGGCCGAGCTGGTCACCTGGGCCCCGTTCGGGACCGTGATCGTGATGCAGCCGGACGTAGCATTCGGCGGACTGACAACGAAACCGAGCGCCGCGCCGCTTGCCTTGGTCCCGTTGGGGGCAAAGATCCCTCCACAGGACGGAAAGGCCCCCGGAGCGGGGTCCCAGGCGTTTATGTCGACTTCCCACTTGATGACATAGGTCCTGCCCTGCTTCACCACATTGAGGGCGATGTAGGAGATATCGTGACCGCCGGTGGGGCTCTTAGGCTCGCCACCTGTAGCGAGGTCAACAGCTCTGATTACTGGTGCTGACCAGAGGACGGCTCCGGCGAGCGCGCCCCGCTTGATACCTTCCCGACGCGTGATCTCGTTGCGCTGTTCGATCCTCTTTTTTTCGGACACCACTCAGTTCCCTCCGGCCTCGGCCACTGCTAACAAGCTAAGGGCCATCAGGACTGGTGCCATGGGCCGATCATCGTAGGTTTTCTCCTATCGCAAGGCCATGTCTACGAGACTCCCGTTATGTCACAATCTGTCCCATGGCTCAGATCCTCGACCGAGCGATGGTCGTCGCGCGCGGCGCGGTGGCCCGTGAAATCGATGGCAACTTCACCATTTACGACAAAGAAAACGACAGCGTGATGGTCCTCAATGACTCCGCCAGCGCAATCTGGAGGCTGTGCGACGGCCGAACCGGGTCCGCGATTGTCGACGAACTAGCTCACCACTACGAGGCCAACCGCAACGAGATCGAGCGGGACGTCGAAGCTGTACTCGAGCGTTTGATGACAAGCGGACTGCTCGTGCGCGACGTCGTGGGCTCCTGATCGACTCCCTCGTGGCCGACGGTTTGGCGAGTTCCGGGCCTTGGGAATTTGAAGTCGACCTGCTGGGGACTCGGATACGAACACGTGTGGATGATCCCGTTCTCGCCCGTCGACTGCAGCACCTCCTCGGGGACTCTCAAGCTCTGCCTGCCGGCCGTGACGTGGAGAGCTTCGAGATCGCCGGGGCAGATGGCTCCGACTGGATCCTCCGTCGCAACGGCGGAGGCATTTTCCGGACAGACACTCGACAGAGGCTCGTCGAGCACTACTTTTCGATACTGAACGAGTTGGCCCTCGACAACTTCTCTGGTCTAGCCGTGCACGCTGGCGTCGTCGCGCAGGGGCGGTGCGCCATTGCCTTCCCGGGGCCTTCAGGGGCAGGAAAAAGCACGCTGGTAGCCGCCTGCGTTGCGGCCGGATTCGACTACGTGTCCGACGAAGCCCTGTGCATCAACCTGTCCGGGGACCTCGTCCCCTATCCACGACCTCTGATGCTGTCTGAGGCGAGCCGCCGCGTTGTGAGACCCACAGAGGTCATTCCCAACCCCCTCCCAAGCAAGCACGCCGTGTCCCCAGCCGACCTTGGCGGACGAGCCAGCCATTCGCCTCTTCAACTCACGCATGTCATCTTGGCCGATCGCGGTGGAGCGCTCGGATTGGAGGCCATCCCCTCTTCGCAAGTCATACCGGAATTGCTCGAACGATCGTTCAACCGGCACGGAGACCCCGCTGCGACATTCAACCTCGTGGCGAATGTGGCAAGAGATTGCCGGGCATGGCATCTCGGATACACCAACGCGATGGAAGCCGCTGGTCTAATACGGCGAGACGTCCCGTTTCAGACGACCTGTTGAATAGGCCGCAACGTTCCGGCCAGTTGCTTGAGAAGGTCATGGGGGCGAGCCTCGTTCCACGGGATCAACTCGGCTCGCTCCACGAGTGAGGCGAGGGCCTCAAGACCCTCTTCCCCAACGCTGTGAAGATTCGGCGCTCGCTGGGCAAGGTCGAACAACACCTCGGCGCGCGTTGGCAACTGCCCGGACTCGGTGGGTGCCACGGCTATGGCGTCGATGGATTCGATCAATGAGCCGTTTCGATCATCGCCGGCTGCGACGAACTCTTGGACGGGTAGGCCGTTCTTGAGGTCAACGACGAGCGCTGCCACGGCATAGAGCTTTGCGTCCGAGCGCTCCGCTGCGCGCTCCAATCGAACGAGACGTCGCGCGGCCGAGGGGGGTAACAACACTCCCGCTCCATGCACAAGAACGGCCGGGGACTTCAAATAGACCCGATCCGTTGCCGAATCCAGAGCGCGGGCCCTAAGCTCAGAAAGAAAGGACTGCAGCAGCATCTCGCCTGACACGGTTCGCACGACAGGGTGACATCCGAGATAAAGAGTCAGCACAGGCACTCGGCGAAACCCGGGCGATTGCAAGACCGCCGAAAAGACAACGGATGGATCCCGATCCACCACGGGGAGCTGAACGTGCTTCGCGGCTGAACGCACAAAGTCGGATGAGGTGCTTCGCAACTCGTACGCGAACCCATCGAGATCGACTGTAAATGAGTCCGCCCAGACCAGGCGGTCGAGTTCGCCCAGTCAATACCCGCCGCGGCGGGCCGGCGTCACAACTCGACCTCCTGCAAGCTTGGCAGAGGCTCGTGGCGCCGGACAAACTCGATAGCTTCAGCTCGGGAGTGCACCTGCAGCTTTCCCAGAACGTTCTGAAGATGAGTTCGCGCCGTTTCGGGGCTGATAACAAGGGTCTGCGCGATCGAGTCGTAGTTGAGCCCCTGGGCAACCAGCGAGAGCACTTCTCGCTCGCGCTTGGTCAGGTGGTTGGTCAGGCGCAGCGCTTCCTCGCGCTCTGCATGACGGCGCAACATACGCTCGATGACTCCACCAAGCATCGTCGGGGGTATGAACTGCTCGCCGCGGGCCAAGGTTCTGATTCCGGCAACGAAGTCATCCAAAGTGCCGTCTTTCGTCACGTACCCGTCGGCCCCCGCGAGAAGCGCTGCATCAAGGAGTTCCTCGTCGGGTCCCTCAGCGACAAACAGCACGCGAGTCTCCGATAGTCTTTTCTTGAGCATTGTCGTCATCGCAAGACCGTCCCCGTTCGGGAGATTCCCGTCGAGAACCAGGACATCCGGCTTCAGCTCCTCAGACAACATGAGTGCTGTGTGCCCCTCATTGGCCAAGGCCTCAACGCGCATATCCGGCTCTCCTTCGAGCACGGCTTTCATTGTCTCGCAGAACAAGGCTCGACTCTCGGCAATCACGAGGTGAATCAGACCGTCCTCTTTCTCCACTCACCCCTCCTGCCGGTGGCCTTCTCCTGCCGGTGGCCTTCTCCGCACTGAGCCTAGAAGACCACCATCTGGCCTACACGCTTCCGCTCCCGTACCTCTCTTACCTCAGGTGCAGTAGTGGTCGGACTCATACATTTCATTCATTCATTCTGTCCGAAGCAATCTCATCGCGAGAGTGCAAGTCTTGTCCCTAAGATCGACAACCTCGCTCCCCGCTGATTCGTGCGTACGAAATCTACGGAGCGTGAGCCTTCGCACCCGCCCGGTCGAAAACCTAGGCTGACGCGTCATTCCCTTACCCGGAGGCGTCCGCTTGCTCGACGACTTACGACAGAGAACCGAGGTCCTCGGCGAATCCCTGCACATTCGCGAGCGACTGGTGGTGGCTCCGTCCTGGGGACGCCTCCGGGCAGGCGGCGTAGCGCCAGGTGACCTCGTCAACGAGGGTGACGTGATCGGTGTGCTCCGCGAGGGCGGTCAAGACTCCCCCCTCGTGTGTCACTCAAAAGCGCACTTCATCACCTGGTCGGCGAAACCCGGTAGGCGAGTCGCGCCGGGCACCCAGCTCGCCGTCCTTCGCGCCGTCGACTGAGTTTGGTCTCGCCCAACTAGTTACTGAGTCCCAAATAGTCATCCCATCCCTAATTGACTACTCGGAGCCATCATGTTTGGCGCGCACCTAGTCCAATAGAACTGGTTGTTGCACTAAACCTTGCCCGCGCGCGTGCCGATTAGCTAATCGAGCACCGCCCCGGCAACAGCGTTCGCGAGGCGCTGGGCCTTCCATGCATCGCCGCGTGTCTTAAGCGCGCTCTGCGCGCGGCAAGCGGCCACGGCCTAAATGCAGGGGCAGATCAAAGGGAGAGCCACGAATGAGATTCTGGATAGCTGTTGTCACAGCCTTACTAGCAAGCGCGCTGCTCGTACCAGCAGCGCCAGCAGCGCCAGCACAGGAGTACTGCGTTTCCGGAGAGAAAAGCGTGGCCAAGTTGTACGTCGCCCCCGGACAGATGTGCGAATTCGATCCAGCGGTCAGCTCCACGCTGAAAGTCACAGGCGGCTCGATCCTTGTGGAGGGAACGCTGAGAATGCATCCCGACTCGCATGACGTGGTTCACCGCATCGTGTTCGAGAACGTCAACGAGAAAGGCTTCAAAGGCGGCGGCCTCGGGCCCACCGGCCCCACCGATCCCATTCTTCAGAGCGACCCAGGTCTATGGGCCGTGCGCGACGGAGTCCTCGACATCATAGGAAGCAAGAAGACCGGTTGGACCCGCGACCCGGGGTCGGCCGAAGCATGGACCGGACAGTGCGAGCTGCGAATCACGCCCACAGCCGAGAACGACTTCGACTCCCGGTCGTGGAAGCTCGGCGACGCGGTCCCCCGCGCCTACGACGCGGTGCCGAAGGCTGAGGTCTTCAACCTCACTCGAAACGTGATAATTGGAGGAACTCCTAATGGGAGGTCCCACGTATTCGTAAACACCAACGGCCCTCAGACAATCAAGTACGCGACCTTCCAGCACACAGGTCCTCGCTGCACCTGCGCGGGAGCCGAGGGTGGCGAAAAGGACGGTCCCATCGTCGGCCGCTGGGGTCTCCATTTCCACATGATGGACGATGCCTCGCGCGGAAGCTTGGTCGAGGGCGTGGTCGTATCTCGGAGCGCGGGTCGAGGGTTCGTCCCTCACACGTCGCATGGGATCACCTTCCGAGACACGGTGGCGTACGACGTCAGAGCCGGTGGCTACTGGTGGGACGTCAACGAGAAGAAGACCAAGCACGAGACCGAAGACACTCTGTACGAACATGCATTGGCGGTGGACACCACATCCTCGGGGTTCTTTCTTCCAGACAGCCGAGTTCCGAACAGCAACGTCATCCGTGACTCAGTTGCTGCGGGAGTGCAAGCGGAGGGACTTTCGACCACCGTTGCGGGATTCCAATGGGGCTCGAAGGGCTCCGGCGTTTGGTTGACGGATGGACTCGTCAGTCACAACAACCGACGCAACTGGTTTCGATGGAACAATCATCCTATTCCCGAGCAAAGCTTCGACACGACTATCTACAATGGTCAGGCCGGCTTCGTGCAGGGGGCGTACCAGTCCAATCACCTCTACACAGGTATGACAATCAGAGGTGACCTCCTCGAGTGGAAGACCTCCTCGGGAAGCAAGGACGACACGAGTGGATCCACTGAGCCGATGGCGGGTCTGATCGATTTCGACATCGACGTCGGCGGCCGTCACCCCCAGGCTGTGGAGTTGGGTGGCGCGCAGGTGCCCGGAGGCGATCCCACGATCTTCCAGGACGGCCGACTCACCGGTTACACGGGCAAGTTCGCGGTGGACGGGGAGCTGCTTCACAACGAGAGGGCATTCGACTTCGTGCGAGTCGAGACCAAGGACGGCACGGAGTTGGGTCCAGAGGATATCAACCTCACCGCCGGCAACAGCAAGAAGGGGATGGACACGGTCGTCCGGATTCAGAAGTCGAACGGGCAAGCGTGGCGCATCGTTTACACCAAGGGAACCCCGAAGATGACTTCGATCTCCGCCTTCAACTAGGCAGGTTTGGGTAGTCGCAACGGGCCCCAACCTCCCGGACACGATTGCTCGAAATGAACCAAGAAAAGAGCCCCTTCGGGGGCTCTTTTCTTGGTGACGGTTGCTCGCGGAAAGGCTTGCCAGAGGCCAAGTCGGCGCTCTATCCTCTCCCCACGGCGCTTCCCACGCCGAACCCCCGCCCCGGTGCTCACGCCACCGGATTCGATGGGGGCAAAGGGGCTCCGCCTCGGGAGGCTTCGGTCCACCCGGATCGTGAGCCGCAGGTCCAAGGGAGCGTGAGTCTCGGGCCCGCGGTCGCGAGGAGGAAAG
>Ga0190265_10002125_pt1 | contig 13187 bp, 10 predicted proteins | sample Popmic124T_FD_133135 | JGI IMG/M metagenome (GOLD analysis project Ga0190265, IMG submission 133135) | Populus adjacent soil microbial communities from riparian zone of Indian Creek, Utah, USA - 124 T | ecosystem: Environmental > Terrestrial > Soil > Riparian zone | place: USA: Utah | collected... | reverse complement strand
TGCCATTCCAGCTCCTGCAGCACCGTCGATTCGAAGGGTCGTCCGAACTGGCCGACCAACCAGATCTGCATGCCGTGCATCTTGCCGTCGGCGCCCTCCCAGACGATCTTGCGGGCGACGACGTCGAGGACCGTGATGAGGACAAGGGGCAGGATGAACCACGCGCCCAGACGGCCGACCGCATTGACGACCCGGCGCAGCCCGCTGCTTACCCGCAGCGCGAGCGGCTCCGTCTCCACCGCGAACACGTCTCTGTTTGGTTCCTTCTGCATAAGTGCCCTCTCGATCAACCGTACGTGCGCCGCATCAGCCACAGCGCCACCTCCGGCCACAGCATGACAACGATGAGGCCGGTGAGCTGCAGCAGCACGAAGGGGATGATGCCCTTGTAGATGCTCTCGATCTTGATTTCCTTGGGCGCGATGCCCTTGAGATAGAACAGCGCGAATCCGAAGGGTGGCGTGAGGAACGAGGTTTGCAGGTTGACCGCCATCAGGATGGCGAACCAGTACACCACGTCGGGCTTAGCCACGTGGGTGCCGAAGTCGAGATTGGCGATCAGCGGCACGAACACCGGCAACACGATCAGCGTGATCTCGATCCAGTCGAGGAAGAAGCCCAGGAAGAACACGATGCCCATGATCAGGATCAGGAAGCCCCAGTCGCTGAGGCCCGACGCCTTGATCAGCTTCTCGACGATGTCGTCGCCGCCGAGCGAGCGGTAGACATAGGCGAAGCAGGTAGCGCTGATGATGATGAAAAACACCATGGCAATGGTGCGCGCCGAGGTGTGACAGGTCTCCTCGAGCATCTTGAAGTTGAGCCGGCCGGCGAACAGCGCCAGCAGCAGCGCGCCGAAGGCGCCGACGGCGCCGGCCTCGCTGGGGGCCGCCCAGCCGAACAGGATCGAGCACTTGATGAGGCCGATCAGGAACACCGGCGGGATGAAGGCTTTCACCAGAAGCGGCAGCATTTGGCCCTTCGGCACCGCCAGCAGATCAGGCGGCAGCGGCGGCGCCAGCGACGGCTTGAGCGAAGCGGCCAGGAACACGTAAAGGAGATAGAGCGCCGACAGCGTCAGTCCGGGCGCGAGCGCCGCCATGAACAGGTTGCCGACCGACACGCCCAGAAGGTCGGCCATCACAATGAGCATGATACTGGGCGGTATCAGAATCCCGAGCGTCCCCGACGCCGCGATCGTGCCGCAGGCCAATGCGTGGCTGTAGCCCTGCCGCATCATGGTGGGCAGCGCCAGGGCGGTCATCATGGTCACCGACGCGCCGATGATGCCGGTCATGGCGGCCAGGATCGTGCCCATGATGGTCACGCCCAGGGCCAGCGCGCCGGGCACGCGCTTCAGGAGCACCTGGACGCAATAGAGCAGGTCGTTGGCGATGCCGCTGCGCTCCATCACCACGCCCATGAAGATGAAGGTGGGGATCGAGACGAGGACGAGGTTCTCCGCCGCCTGTCCCCAGATGCGCGGCACGAAGTTGAAGAATTCAATGAGCCTGAAGACGCCGAGGAAATAGCCGATCAGCCCAAAGACGATGGCCGTGCCACCGAGAATGAACGCGACCGGGTATCCGGAGAAGAGCAGGATCGCCAAGGTCAGGAACATCACGATCGGCAGGTAGTCCTGAGCGTGATAGAGGAGTTCCTTGCGCGTGGCGTCGGGCAGCAGACCAATGGTCACGTACGCCGCGACAAGCACCCCGAATATCAGCAGCGATCCGAGAAGGCCGCCGAGACCGCGGCCGGTGCCGCGCGTTTCCTGCGTGTATGCCATTGTTCACCTGACTGAGCGATGCCGAACGGACCGGGCCGTGTAGTGGGCCCGGTCCTATGGTCGTGGTAGCGAGGCGGCACATGGGGCCGCCTAGCCGTCACTCCTTCTGGTAAGTCGCCTTCATCAGCTGGGAGTCGCCCCAGATGGCATACTGCTTGCGGAAGTTCAGGTAGTGATCGGATATTTGCTTGAAGAGCGGATCTTTCGCCGACTCTTCCGCGAGCACCTCCAGCCAAGCCTTCTCAAACGCCTTGAGCTCGGGGTCGCCCCAACGCTTGACCTGCACGCCGTACTTGTCACGCATTTCCTGCATGACGCCGAACTGCATGGCTTCCGTCTCTGCGTAGGTTTCGGTGACCTGCTTGCCGGCGGCGATCTCGATCATCGCCTTGTACTGATCGGGCAGTGCATCAAAAGCCTGTTTGTTCATCAACAGGTGGCTGCAGGAGACCTGCTGGTGCCATCCCGGGAAGTAGTTGAACTTGGCCACCTGATGGAAGCCGAGCTTGACGTCCATCATGGGCATCGAGAACTCGGTCGCATCGATCACGCCGCGCTCGAGCGCCGGGAAGATGTCGGCACCTGCCAGCAATTGCGTCGAGACGCCGAGCTTCTGCACCACCCTGGCACCGAGGCCGAAGAAGCGCATCTTCAAGCCTTTCAATTCCTCGAGCGACTTGATCTCCTTGCGGAACCAGCCGGAAGTCTCAGGGCCGATGCAGAAACAGTCGACGGCGACCATGCCGTGCTTGGCGTAGACTTCGTCGCGCAGCTTGTTGCCGCCGCCGAACATCTTCCACGCCATGAACTCGCCGAACGTCGGCCCGAACGGCACCGTGGTGAAGAAGGCGGCCGCTGGAATCTTGCCCGTGTCGTAGCCGGGCGTCGTCCAGCACGCCTCGATAGAGCCCTTGGAGACGGGATCGAAGCATTCGAGCGCCGGCACCAGCGCGCCCGGCTCGAAGAACTTCACTTCGAACTTGCCGCCCGACAGGCGTGCAACGTCCTTGCTGAAGCGCACGCCGGAGGGACCCAGATGTGGAAGCGAACTGCCAAACGCGCTCGCCATGCGCCACTTGACCCGCTCCTGTGCGCTGACCTCCGTGTGTGTGGCAGTCAGGCCGATCGCGGCGACACCCAGGCCCACCGCAAGCGACAGGCACAGTTTCGCAATGCGTCTCATCAGTTCCTCCCTGTTCTCGCGCGCTCGCAACACAGCGACGTCGCGGAAGTGATGAGCTTCCGCTGCGTTACGCTCGTGCAACTTCACGGCACGGTTGTTGGGGCTCTACAGTGCTTCTTGGCCGCTTGGTTGCACGGCGCTGACGGATTTTTTCGACGCCCCAGTGGGCAAATCTTACATTTGTACCAACCTCTGTCAAAGGACTTTCAGCCCAGCGCCAATAGCTGGCGTCCTGCGGATCACACGGCTTTTCAACGTGGGCTCGGCCGACGGTCCGGCGAGAAGCACCAGCTCGACGGGCCCGACGCCTCAAGGTCCCACGTTCTCACCGACCGCTATTGACGTACACTGACGTAAATGCTGGAATGGTTCGCGGGCCAGACATCTGCCCGCTTCTTGGGACTACTGGGACGCCCGGCAACAGGGCGTCCCTTTTGGTTTTGTGTGCACTCGAAAACCCGAGACCACGATCAGCTCACCTGATGCCAGTCGTGGTAGGTGTCGTTGGGCTTTTTGCGCACGAATGTGCGCGCTCCCGCCGGCTATACGCGATTGATAATCGCACGTTTCCTCAGCGCATCTGCTGACAGGAGACGCGCTACTCGGCAGCCGCGCGGGTGGGTACGACGGGCGCTTCCTCGTTAGATGGGATGTGCTCGCGGCGACCGGCACCGAGCGCGGCGCCGATGCGTTCCATGAACAGGTACACCGACGGCGTGATGTAGAGCGTCAACAGCTGCGAGACGGCAAGGCCGCCGACAACAGCGAGGCCCAGCGGCTGCCGCAGTTCGGCACCCGCACCCCAGCCGATGGCGATCGGCAGCGTGCCGAACAGCGCCGCCATGGTCGTCATCATGATGGGCCGGAAACGCAGCAGGCACGCCTCGCGGATGGCATCCTTCGGCGTCGCACCGCGCGCGCGGGCCTCGATGGCAAAGTCCACCATCATGATGGCGTTCTTCTTGACGATGCCGACCAGCAGGACAATGCCGATCATGGCGATGATCGTCAGCTCGACATCGAACACGTGCAGCGTCAACAGGGCCCCGAGGCTCGCAGAGGGCAGGCCGGACAGAATCGTGATCGGGTGGATGAAACTCTCGTACAGGATGCCGAGCACGATGTAGATCGTCAGCACGGCGGCCAGGATCAGCAGCGGCTGATCCCGGAAGGAACTCTCGAACACCTGTGCCGTGCCCGCGAACTGCCCCGTGATGATGGGGGGCATCTTCACTCCACGCTCCAACTCGCGCATGGCCACCACCGCCTCGCCCAGCGTGTAGCCCGGCGCGAGGTTGAAGGTGATGGTCACCGCCGGGAGCTGGCTCTGACGCGCCACCGATACCGGACCGGGCTGGAGCGTCACGGTTGCGACCGAGTCGAGGCGAACCTGCTGGCCGGTACTGCTGCGGATGTTCACCTTGGACAGCACGCCCGGATCGAGCGTCTGCAGCTTGTCGGCCTCGAGGATGACCGCATAGTCGTTCGAGGGCGTGTACACCGTCGCGATCTTGCGCGTCCCGAACGCCGAGTAGAGCGTGGAGCGCAAGACATCCATGCTCAGCCCGTACCTGGCCAGCGCGTCGCGGTCGACATCCAATCTGAGCTGGCGCGCGCCGAGCGTCAGATCGCTCGTCACATCGGTGAAACCCGGAGCCGCCTTGACGCGCTCGATCAGGCGCTGGGCGTTGTCGTAGAGCTCGGCCTGGTCGACGCTCGTCAGGGTGTACTGGTAGAGCGCTGCCCCGCCGCGGCTGCCGATGCGCATATTCTGCAACGGCACGGGGAAGGTGCGGATGCCGGGTATGCCGGCGAGGCTGCGGCGCAGCCGGTTCTGCACGTCGCTGATGGTCGCGCGGTTGAGCCGATCGTTGCGCCCCTTGAGCTGCACGAAGATGGAGCCCCGGTTGAGCGTCGGGTTGAAGGACGTCTGCTGCACGTTCGAGTTGACGTAGAGCACATCGGGATCGGTACGAATGCGCTCCGATACGATGCGCTGGCGGTCGAGCATGGCCTGGAAGGAGATGTCCGGGGCCGCTTCCGTGCGAACAATGATGATGCTGGTGTCCTCGATCGGCAGGAAGCCCTTCTTCACTACCGCGAACGCCCACACGGTGGCGACGATGGTGCCGAGCGTGACGATCAGCATCACGGAGGGCACACGCAGGGAAGCGTCCAGCGTCACGCGGTAGGCCGCCGCCATCAGATCGTACCCGCGCTCGAACGCGCGCGACAGCAGGCCGGGGCGCTGCTCGGCCGCCCCCGCGCGGTGTGCCTTCAGCATGCGCGAAGCCAGCATCGGCGTCAGCGTCAGGGAAATGAAGCCGGAGAGCAGGATGGCGATACTTATCGTCATCGCGAACTCGAAGAAGAAGCGTCCGACGATGCCGCCCATGAACAGGATCGGAATGAAAACTGCAACGAGCGAGAGCGTGATGGAGATCACGGTAAAGCTGATCTCGCTTGCACCCCGGATGGCGGCGTCAAACGGTTTCATCCCCTGCTCGACGTAGCGCACGATGTTCTCGAGCACGACAATAGCGTCGTCCACCACGAACCCCAGCGCGAGTGTCAACGCCAGCAGGCTGACGTTGTCGAGCGAGAAGCCGAACATTGCCATGCCTGCAAACGTACCGATGATCGACAGGGGCAACGCCAGCGCGGGAATGAAAGTCGCGCGCCACGTTCGCAGGAAGGCGAGGATCACCATAATCACCAGCGTGGCGGTCAAGATCAGCGTGATCTGCACATCGTGCACGGCATCGCGGATCGAGATGGAGCGATCGCTCAGCACATGGAGCTGCACGGTCGGCGGCAGCAGGCGCTGGAACTCCGGAATGGCGGCATTGACGGCGTCGGTCACCGCCACGGTATTGGCATCGGGCTGACGCTCCACCGCAATGATGATCGAGCGCTGGCCGTTGAACTCGGCCTGCGCCTGGTCGTTCTCGACCGAATCCTCGACCTTGGCGATGTCCTGCAACCGAACCGGCGCACCGTTGCGCCAGGCGACAACGAGCGGCTTGAAGAAATCGGCTGTCGGCTCGGCGCCCTTGACCTCGAGGATATAGAGCTGCTGCGCAGTCCGGATCGTGCCCACCGGAGCGATGGTCGACTGGGCGGCGACGGCCAGCCTGATGTCTTCCGGCGAGAGATTTCGCGCGGCCAGCGCATCCAGGTCGTACTTGATGCGCACCGCGCGCTTCTGGGCACCCCTGATGCCGACCTGGGCAACGCCGGAGAGCGTGGAGAGTCGCGGGCTCATCGTCTTGTCGGCGAACTCGTTCATCTCCTGCGAGGTCGCCGTGTCCGAGGTCAGCGCCAGAAAGATGACAGGTGCATCCGCCGGATTGACGCGCCGATAGGACGGCGGGTTGGGCAGATCCTCCGGCAGCAGCCGCGCCGCCTGCGAGATTGCGGACTGCACATCGAGAGAGGCGGCGTCAATGTTGCGGTTGAGATCGAACTCCAGCGTCACCTGCGTGCTTCCCTCGGTGTTGAGGGAAGTGATGGAGCTGATGCCGGCGATGGTGGCGAACTGGCGCTCGAGCGGCGCCGCCACGGAAACGGCCATCGTGTCCGCGCTGGCGCCCGGATACTGCACCGAAACCGTGATGGTCGGCACCTCGATGCGGGGGATGGCGGCGATCGGAAGCTGACGATAGCCGAAGAAGCCGGCCAGCAGTAGCGACGCCATCAGCAGCGTCGTCATGACGGGGCGGCGGATGCAGAGCTCGGAAAGGCGCATGCGATCGACCCTTAGCCTTAGGTGCGCCCACCGCTGCGGCGTTCCTCACGCGGGGAGGATTTTGACCGCGGCTCCTCGATCACGACCGTCGCGCCGGGTGCCAGGCGCAACTGGCCGTCCGTCACCACGCGGTCGCCTACAGCCACGCCGCTCGACAGGAACACCATCTGGTCGACGATACGCTCCACCGTCACCACGCGCGGCGTTACTTTGTTCTCGCCGTCGATCACCCAGGTAATCATGCCCTGTTGCGCGGGCTGGACCGCGCCCACCGGCACCGCCAGCATGCGGGGCTTGACCTCGACGGTGAGCCCGACGTCGACCGACTGGCCGGGCCAGAGCATCTCGTCGTCGTTTTCCGCCACCACCTTCACGACGATCGATCCGGTCTGCTTGTCGACCTGGTTGTCGATGAACGCGATCGTTCCCCGTGCCGGCTCGCGTCCACCGGGAACTCTGATCGTCGCCGTCGCCTTGCCCGTGAGCGCACGGCGCAGCGCGGGCAGATCGCCCTGGGGCAGCGAGAAGGCGACAAGGATCGGCCGCGTCTGGTTGATCGTCACGAGCGCACCTGAGTCCTGAGCCCGCACCGTCGCGCCCAATTTCGCGTTCAGGCCCCCGGTGCGACCTGTGATGGGCGCACGAATGGTGAGGTAGTCGAGAAGGGTCTTCTGCGATTCAAGTTGAGCGCGTCCGGCCGCGATGCCGGCCTTGAGGCCCTCCACAGCGAAGCGTGCCTGGTCGAGCGCCGCCTCGCTCACGACCTGCTTGTCGATGAGCGCCCGGCGGCGGGCCAGCGTTGCTTCCGCGTCGCGCAGGCTCGCCTCGTCCTTGGCAATGCCCGCCTCGGCCTGCGCAATCTGCGCCTTCGCGATCCGGTCATCGAAGCGGTAAAGAACGCTGCCGTCCTCGACGAGATCGCCCTCCTTGAAAGCCACCTCGACGATCTGTCCGTCGACGCGCGGCTTGACCGCGACGTTGGCGAGCGGCTCCACGGTCCCCGGCGCCGACAGGATCACCGGCATGTTCTTCTCGACGACGGTGGCGGCCGTGACAGGCGCAGGCGGCTGCGTGCGGCCCTTGCCGTCAGACTTGGTCACTTTTCCAGGAGACGCAGGGCTCGTGCTCAGCACCGGCCCAAAAAAATAGGCCGCGCCGGCAACAATGGCCGCGCAGCCGAGATACAGCCCTAGCCGTTTAGCTTTCATACCTCACGACCAAGGCTCGCATGTCTCTGGCCTTCTGCGCCCGGACCTCCGAACGTCTGCAGCCCCAGGCGTCGCATTGTACGGCCTGCAACCGAGGTAAGCGAGAGGGCGGCGAAGAATTTAAGGTGGTCCGTCGCGAACCCAGCAAACGGGGAAACGCGGTTTTTCCGTCGCCCTTGATGAGTACCGCGCCCAACCGCGGGATCCGCTATCCCTACAAGCGGTAGCGGATCTGATCGGTCCAGAAGCGCTCGAGGCGGACCAGGGCCTTGTTGAGGCCCTTGAATTCCTCGGTCGTGATCTGGCCAACCTGCTCTACCGAACCAAGCTGGCGCTGATAGAGCTTCTGGATCACCTCGCGGGCCTCCAGGCCCTTGTCGGTGAGGCTCACACGCACCGACCGGCGATCCTTGTCGGAGCGCTTGTAATGAATGTAGCCCATGTCCACGAGCTTCTTCAGGTTGTAGGAGACGTTCGAACCCAGGTAGTAGCCCCGGGTCTTCAGCTCTCCCGCCGTCAGCTCGCTTTCGCCGATGTTGTAGAGGAGCAGCGCCTGAACGCTGTTAAGCTCGGCTCCGCCCAGGCGGTCGAACTCGTCCTTGATGACATCGAGCAATAGGCGGTGCAACCGCTCCACCAACCGCAAAGCGCGCAAATACTCGCCTTTGAGCGAGTCTTCGGTTTCGGGCTTTGCGGGCGCGCGTGAGCGCGCTACGTCCAACGCAAGACTCATTTCCCTGCCTCAAGCTGGCTAATGTTTGACGCGTCCCGGTATTCCGGGTTGAGGCCAACCCTAAGCGAAAGCTTCTAAATCTCGTTTAAAACACTGGGTTAAGATCTGCCTATTCGGCATCCCGCTGCGGCACGGTCAGGGGCGGACCGCCTGCATTTCCGTTCTCGACGCGAGGCTTAATAGTCCACGGTCGGGGGGGTCGAAGTAAGAATCGACCGCGGCCGCACTCACATCCTCGAACTTCGCCGGCTGCCATCTGGGGTTGCGGTCGCGATCGATCAGGGCCGCACGCACGCCTTCGTAGATGTCATGACCCTGCATGCAGCGCACAGCGATCCTGTAGTCCTGTTCCAGCGTCTCGCGCAGGTCCATCTCGCCCACAGCGCGCACATGCCGGAACGTGACCTTGAGCGAGGTTGGCGAGTTGCGTGTCAAATCCTTGATCACGCCTTGCGCCCAGTCGCGATGCTCACCCTGCTCCACCCCCAGCCGCGCGACGATCTCCTCCACGCTTCCGGAAGAGAAGCACCGTGCGATGGCGGGGCGCAGGGCGTCGAGCTCTCCGGGACCAGGATCGACATGGCGCCTGTCCAGCACGGGATCGACCGGATCGGCATCCTCCAGCGCGGCCCCGATCTCGCCGAAGCTCGCGCCGGATATGCAATGCGTTGCCAGGCCAAGGCGGAAGGCGTCGGCGCGGCCGATGGCGCGGCCCGTCAGCGCCAGGTACATGCCGACGCAATCCGGCATGCGCGCGAAGGCCCAGCTCACCCCATCATCCGGGAAAAGCCCGGTGCCTGTCTCCGGCATGGCAAACCGGTAGCGCTCACCCGCCACGCGATGCGTGCCGTAGAGCGAGATGCCGACACCTGAGCCCATCACCATGCCGTCGATGAGAGACACGGTCGGTTTGGTGAAGCAGTCGAGCTGCCAATTGAGCGCATACTCGGCCGCCAGCGAGCGCAACGCATCGTCCAGACGGCTGCGGCCCCATTCCACCATCTCGCGCACGTCACCGCCGGCACAGAAGGCCCTGTCGTTCGCCGACTCGATGATGACCGCATACACCTGCGGATCACGCGCCCACGCCTGCATTGCTTGCGCGATCTCCGCCCGCATCGCCGTCGTCAGCGCATTGAGCGCGCGCGGGCGGTCGAGCGTGATTCGCCCTGCAGCACCCACGATTCGTGCGGTGATGTCTGCGGGCACGCGCTCCGACGGAACCTCCGCGGCGGCGGGCCCTGCATTCGCATCGCTCTCTTCCACAGAAAATTCCCGGTGCCGACAGGGTTGTTGGGTGGACTCGCGAAGCAGCCAAATTTCTGCTATATATGTCAGTTGAGTCAGCCAGTTCCAGGGTCCTAGTTCGTACGGGGCGTCGCAGGACCCCTCCGCTGACATGTAGGGGTGTTTCCGGATGTATGTCGCACGTGGTGCGGCCGCCGCAGTTTTCTGCGGGTTGGCCGCAACGTCTGCTGTTTTTGCGCAGACCAAGGAGCTGGCCGGCAAGACCGGTCAACTGCCGCCTCCGGCTGCAAAATATGAGCTTGTGTGGCCCAAGGTCGAACCGCAGAAGGCGCCGCCCGAGCCAAACGCGCCGGCGACCTGGTCGACCCAGGAGATCGAACTCGCGCGCGCCCGCTGCTCTGTTCTGCTCAAGGGCCTGGACGTCGTCGCCATTCCCGAGGCGCCCGTGCGCGATGGCGCGGAGTGCGGAACGGCGGCCCCGATGCAACTCATCAGCATCGGCAGTTCCCCTCAGGTGGCTTTCTCGCCGCCGCCCTCCCTCACCTGCGACATGATCGCAGCACTGCACAAGTGGCTGCAGCAGGACGTCCAGGCGCTCGCTCGCAAGCACCTCGGCTCGCCCGTCGTCCGTATCGCGACCATGAGTTCCTACTCCTGCCGCAATGCCTACGGCCGCGCCAGGGGTCGTCTCAGCGAGCACGGACGCATGAACGCCATCGACATCGGTGCCTTCATCACTGCGGGCGGCCAGACGGCGATGGTGCTGACCGGCTGGGGTCCCAACGCCCGCGAAATCGCGGCCAGGGCCGCTGAAGCGGCAAGGAAGCAGGCAGAGGTCGCTGCGGCCGCCGCCAAGGCAAAGGCGGCCGATCCCAAGGCGATTGCAGAGACGAAGGCTGTGGAGGCCCCCGCGGGTGCACCCCCATCGATTCCGCTCCGCCCGAGCATAGCCACCACCATCCCGGGCATAACAACAATACTCCCAGCGCCACCCCCGGCCACCTTGAGCCTCTCACCCCAGGCGCGACTTGGCGGTCCGAAACCCGGGGAGCCCGCGCCGATGGCAGCGACCGGCTCCATGACGGGTACGTCGCACTTTCTGCGCGGGGTGCACAGCGCCGCCTGCCGCACCTTCGGCACCATACTGGGCCCGGAGGCGAACAGCGCGCACAATAACCACTTCCACCTCGACATGGCCGATCGCTCGCGCCGCATTATCTGCGAGTAGATGCCCCCCTTGCCTGCCGGCCGCGCCCGCGGGACATTGGCCCGCCGGCGCCTGTTGCCCTGCCGGTGCCCTGGAAGGCCGCCATGAAGCCACTCGCCCAACGCAGGATGGAACGCGCCGAACCGCGCAAGGCAGAAACCGACTCTCTCTCCCAAGCGGACCCTGGTTTTCCCGCCGTACGCATGCGCCGCAACCGCCGCGCACCCTGGGCGCGGCGGTTGGTTGCCGAGAACGTGCTCACCGCCGGCGACCTGATCTGGCCGATATTCATCGTGGAGGGCCACGGCATCCGGCAGGCTGTCGACTCCATGCCCGGCGTGAACAGGCTGAGCGTCGACCTCGCCGTCGCGGCCGCCGAGGAAGCGGTCGGGCTCGGCATCCCCGTCGTCGCGCTCTTCCCCTACACCGATCCGGGCCTGCGCACCGATGACGGGCGCGAGGCCCTCAACCCGGACAACCTCGTGTGCCGCGCCACGCGGGCGATCCGCAAGGCAGGACTCGACATCGGCGTGCTCCTCGATGTCGCGCTCGATCCCTACACCAGCCACGGCCACGACGGGCTCATGCGCGATGGCGAGATCATCAACGACGAGACGCTCGCCGTTCTCGTGCGCCAGGCCCTCGTGCAGGCGGAGTCCGGTTGCGACATCATTGCCCCCTCCGACATGATGGACGGCCGCGTCGGGGCCATCCGCGCGGCGTTGGAAGCCGGCGGCCACACCAACGTGCAGATCATGGCCTACGCGGCCAAGTACGCGTCCGCCTTCTACGGCCCCTTCCGCGATGCGGTCGGCTCGAACGCGACCCTCATCGGCGACAAACGCACGTATCAGATGGACCCCGCCAACTCGGACGAGGCCCTGCGCGAGGTGGAACTCGACATCGCCGAGGGCGCCGACATGGTCATGGTCAAGCCCGGCATGCCCTACCTCGACATCGTGCACCGCGTGAAGAACAGCTTCGGCATGCCGACCTTCGCCTACCAGGTGTCCGGGGAGTATTCGATGCTGATGGCGGCCGCCCAGAACGGCTGGCTCGACGGCGACAAGGCAATGATGGAGAGCCTCATCGCCTTCAAGCGCGCCGGCGCCGACGGCATCCTCACCTACTTCGCCCCGCGTGCCGCGCGGCTGCTGAAGGACGCATCTCGCTAGTTCGCGCCTCAGGTTTGCTTGTGTTGCATACACGATGTGATGCTGCGCGCATGAGAGCACTTGATCCACCACACGCCGCTCAATTATCATCCCCTCCGCTGTAGCCTGGTGTTGCGTGTGAAAGAGCGTCGATGACCGAGCAGAGGAAGCATTTTCCTGAGTTCTATGTCACGGCACCCCAGCCCTGCCCCTATCTACCGGGCCGGCAGGAGCGCAAGCTCTTCACCCACCTCACGCACGACAAGACGCCGGCTCTCGTCGACAACCTGTTGAAGGGTGGCTTCCGGCGCAGCCAGAACATTGCCTACATGCCCTACTGCGAGGGCTGTCAGGCGTGCGTTTCCGTACGCGTCGTCGTCAACGAGTTCGAGCCGACCCGCTGCATGCGCCGCGTGATGGAAGCCAACGCCGATCTCTTTCCGCAGCGCCTGCAGGCGACACCGACATCCGAGCAATATTCGCTCTTCCGCGCCTACATCGACGCGCGCCACGCCGAAGGCGGCATGGCCGACATGACTGTGCTCGACTACGCCATGATGGTCGAGGACAGCATCATCGACACCTTCATGACCGAGTACCGCCTGCAGCCGGAGCCCTTTGCCAAGTCCTCCGCGCAGAAGCGGCCGCTGGTGGGCGTCACGCTGTGCGACCGGCTCTCCGACGGCATCTCGATGGTCTACAGCTTTTACGAGCCGGAGGCCCACCGGCGCGGCCTCGGGACGTTCATGATCCTGGAGCACATCGCCCACGCCAAGCGCCTCGGCCTGCCCTACGTCTATCTCGGCTACTGGATCAATGGCTCGCCCAAGATGAGCTACAAGCGCCGCTTCCGCCCGCAGGAGCAGCTGACGGGCAACGGCTGGGTGCGCCTGTAGCCCGCGCGCAATCCCACCAGC
>Ga0190265_10002124_pt1 | contig 13188 bp, 17 predicted proteins | sample Popmic124T_FD_133135 | JGI IMG/M metagenome (GOLD analysis project Ga0190265, IMG submission 133135) | Populus adjacent soil microbial communities from riparian zone of Indian Creek, Utah, USA - 124 T | ecosystem: Environmental > Terrestrial > Soil > Riparian zone | place: USA: Utah | collected... | reverse complement strand
GAGCGGATCAGGTTCTCGTCGTCGGCGAGCAGGACCCGGATCACGCGGGCGCCCGGGACAGCGTCGCCGCCAGGACGAACCGGTCGCCGTCGGCACCGGCCCGGAGCCGCCCGTCGACCGTGGCCAGCCGCTCGGCCAGTCCGGTGAGGCCGTTGCCCCACCGGGCGTCCGTCGCCTCCGTGCCGTCGTTGACCACGAGCAGCTCCACCTCCCGCTCCGTGACGGTCACGCTGATGGTGCACTGCGTCGCGCGGCTGTGCCGGAGCACGTTGGTGACCGCCTCACGCACGACCCACGCGAGCGCCGTCTGCAGCTGCTCGGGCAACGCCGCACCGTCGTCCTCCCCGCTGACGGTGCAGGCGACGCCGGCCGCCCGTAGCACGGAACGCGCGCCGGCCAGCTCGCCGCCCAGGTCCGCGGAGCGGTAGCCGCGCACCAGCTCCCGCACCTCGCGCAGCGACCCCTCCGCGATCCTGCTGATGTCGTCGAGCTCCTCGGCGGCCCCGGGCTGGCCACGTCGCACGAGCGCCCCCGCCAGCTGGCTCTTCACGGCGATCGTGGAGAGGTCCCGGCCCATGACGTCGTGCAGGTCGCGGGCGAACCGCAGCCGTTCCTCGGCGACGGCCAGCTGCAACGCGACGCCCCGGCTGCGCGCCATCTCGCGCACGACGTCCAGCACCCAGACGGAGACCCGGAAGGCGAGCACCACCGCGAGCACGGCGATGAACAGGGCGACGGCCTGGGCCGCCACCGCGGGCAGCGGGGTCCCGTCCAGGTAGGCCGCGATCCCGCTGAGCAGGCCGACGGTCGCCGCGTGCGGGGCGAGCTGACGGGTGGTCCAGACCGTGGAGCAGACGGTCAGGACCAGTCCCAGCGGCACCGCCACCGACCACGGCACCTCGGGGCTGGGCTCGCCACCGCTGAACGCCCAGACGCCCGCCGCCGCCATCACCCCCGCGGCGGCGAAGGCCGCCACCACCGTCCGGTGGGGCAGCGGCTCGCCCCGGCGGTGCGCGGCGAGCCCCTGGCGGGTCACGACGACCCCGCCGACGAAGGTGCCGGCCGCTCCCACGACGAACAGCGCGACGGCGGCCGGCGGGAGCGGCTCCGCCGCGGCGCCGAGGACGGACAGGGCGAAGATCGGGATCGCGGCGAGGAGCGAGTAGAACGACCACCGGGTGTAGAGCTCGATGCGCTCGGGATCGGAGCGGTTGCCCCACCAGCGGACGACGGTCGGCACCCCGCCCATGCTGCCCGAGCGCCCCGGCCTCGTCGCCGCCGCGTCCGGCCTCATCGCCGGGGCGTCCAGCGGAACCCCCGCCGGGCGAGGACGGTGCCCACCACCAGCCAGCCGCCCAGGACGGCCAGGGGCACCACCGCGGTGCTCCAGGCCCCGGCCAGGTCGACCGCGTCTCCGCGCCAGGTGCGGCCGGCCAGCCCCAGCTGGCTCAGCTCGACGATCGGGGTGAGCGGCAGGAAGCGGGCGACGGTGGCGAGCTGCTCGGGCAGCGCGGACAGGGGGACGAAGAGGCCGCACAGCCCGGTGGAGATGACGAGCAGCGGGAGGGCGGTGATCTGCGCGCTCTCGGCGGTGCGGGTGAACGCGGTGCTCGCGGCCGCGAGCACCAGCATGAGCGCCCCGCCACCGACCAGGGCGAGGACGGGCAGGACGACGTCCACCGGGGCCGACCACTCGCCCAGGACCGCGATGCCGGCCGCGACGATCGCGATCTGGCCGGCGGTGACCAGCAGCGTCGGGACGGCGATGCCGAGGACGACCTCGGCCTCGGTCAGCTCGCCGGTGCGCATCCGCTGCAGGACCAGCTCCTCCCGGCGGGAGACGAAGGTGGTCAGCAGGTTGTAGTAGGTGAGGAAGATCAGCGTCACGCCGATCGCGGTGACCAGCAGCTGGGGGCCGACGGCGATGGTGTCCCCGCCGAGGCCGAGTGCCGGGACGGTGGCGACGAGCAGGAGCGGGAGCAGGACCGAGTTCACCACCGCGGTCCGGTTGCGGAGGAAGAGCCGTACCTCCGCCCGGGCCAGTGCGAGGGTGCGTCGGGCCCTCCCGGGGCCGGCCTGCGCTGCTGCGGCGGGGAACGTCGTGGGCGTCGTGGTGGTCATCAGGGACTCCTGTTCTCAGACGGTGGTGGACGGGGTGTCGTCGGCGACGGCCAGGAAGGCCTGCTCCAGCGAGGCGGCGCGGGCCTGCAGCCCGGCGAGGAGGACGTCGGACTCGCCGGCCCAGGCCAGCAGGGCGGTCAGCGCCGGCTGCAGCGCCCGGGTCTGCAGCTCGACGTCCGGTGCCGGTGCGAGGACCTGCACCCCCGGCAGGACCGGGAGCGGCGGGGCGTCCGGCGCGAGGGAGAAGCGGATCGTGGCCGGCTGCGTCTCGGCGATCTCGGCCGGCGTGCCCTCGAGCACGATCCGGCCGGCCCGCAGGACCGCGATCCGGTCGGCGAGCTCCTCCGCCTCCTCCAGGTGGTGGGTGGTGAGGACGACGGCCGTCCCGCCGTCCACCAGGTCGTGGATCAGCGACCACACGGTCCGCCGGCTCTCCGGGTCCAGGCCGGTGGTGGGTTCGTCCAGCACGAGCACCCGCGGCCGGCCGAGCAGGGCCAGCGCGAGGTCGACGCGTCGGCGCTCCCCGCCGGAGAGGCTGCGCACGCGCACGTCGGCGCGCCCGGCCATGTCGACCTGCGCGAGCGCCTCGTCGACCGGACGGGGCGCCGTCAGGGTGCCGGCCCAGGCGGCGACCGCCTCGCGGACCGTGAGATCCCCGGGCAGGCCGCTGGACTGGAGGAGCACCCCCAGGTACGGGCGGACGGCGGCGTGGTCCCGCCGCGGGTCGCCCCCGAGGACCTGCACGGAGCCTCCGTCAGGGGCGGCCAGCCCTTCGACGACCTCCAGGGCGGAGGTCTTGCCGGCGCCGTTCACACCGAGCAGGGCGAACACCTCGCCGGGGTGGACCTCGAACGAGATGCCCCGCACCGCCTCGAAGGAGCCGTAGCTGCGGTGCAGGTCGGCGACCTCGACGGCCGGCCCGCCGTGCCGCGGGCGGACATGCTCCAGGGGGTGCTCGATCACGTGGGTCACGGGGCCTCCTCGGTGCGCCGGCCGGCCGCCGGGGGACCGGTTCTCCCGGGCGCACCTCCGACGGTGCCGCCTGCGTGGCCCCGGGTCAGGTGTCGTCGTTCACGACCTGGGCGGCCGGACGCACGGGGCACCCATGACGGACGTCACGGGCGGGCCCGCCGCGCGGCCTCGTGCCGGCTCCGCCGCCGTCGGGCAGCGGGGTCGGTCGCGGCGGAGCGCCGAGGGCGCGCCTGACCCGGGCCGCCGGCGCGGATCCGCCATGCTGGCCCCGTGATCGAGCTCGACGGGCTGACCAAGCGGTACCGCACGCGGGTCGCCGTCGACGACCTCACCGTCACCGTCGAGCCGGGGCGCGTCACCGGCTTCCTCGGGCCCAACGGCTCGGGCAAGACCACCACGATGCGCTGCGTCCTCGGGCTCACCCGACCCACGTCCGGGACGGCGCACGTGCTGGGCGGCCCCTACCGGGACCTGGCCCGGCCGATGCGCCGGGTCGGTGCCCTCATCGACCCGCGTGCGCGGCATCCCGGGCGCACCGCGTACGCGCACCTGCTCGCGCTCGCGCAGAGCAACGGCCTGCCCCGGCGCCGGGTGGACGACGTCGTCGAGATGGTCGGCCTCGGGTCGGTCGCCCACGACCGCGTGCGGGGGTTCTCGCTGGGCATGGGGCAGCGGCTCGGCATCGCCGCCGCGCTGCTCGGTGACCCCGACGTGCTGCTGCTCGACGAGCCGGTCAACGGGCTGGACCCCGAGGGCATCCGCTGGGTACGGGAGCTGCTCCGCGACCTCGCCGACGAGGGGCGGACGGTGCTGGTCTCCAGCCACCTGATGAGCGAGATGGAGGACACCGCTGACCACCTCGTCGTGCTCGGCCGCGGCCGGCTGCTGGCCGACCTCCCGATGGACGAGCTGCTGGGCGCCCACGCGGCCGTCCGCGTCAGCAGCCCGCAGGCGCCGCTGCTCGCCGGCGCCCTGCAGCGGGCGGGCGCGACGGTGGAGCTGCAGGTCGACGGGTCGCTCCGGGTGAACGGTCTGGACACCGCGGACATCGGCGACGTGGCCTTCGAGACCGGCGTCCGGGTGCACGAGCTCTGCCGCGTCACCGCGTCGCTGGAGGCCGCCTACCTGGCCCTCACCGGCGACGACGTCGAGTACCGGGCGGCCGTCCCGTGAGCCGCGCCGTCCCCTTCGGCGCCCTGCTGGGCAGCGAGTGGACCAAGCTCCGCTCGGTCCGCTCGACCTGGTGGTGCACCTGCCTCTACCTGCTGACCGTCGGCGGCTCCGGGTGGCTGGCCGCCGCGAGCACCGACTCGTCGGCGCGGGCCACGATCGCCGTGCAGACCGCGCTCACCGGCTTCGGTGTCGGCCAGCTGGTGCTCGTCGTCCTCGGGGTGCTGGCGGTGACCACGGAGTTCGCCTCCGGCAGCGTGCTGGTCTCGTTCACCGCGGTGCCCCGCCGGACCCGGCTGCTGGTGGCCAAGACCGTCGTCGTCACGGCCTGGTGCCTGCTGCTCAGCGCCGTCCTCGCGGTCGTCTGCGCGCTGGCCGCCCGGACCCTGACCGCCGTCCCCGGTGGGGTGCAGCCGACCGACCCCGAGGTGCTGCGGATCCTCGGCCTCCAGGTCGCCTCCGCCGGGCTGGTGGGCGTCCTGTCCGTCGCGCTGGGGGCGGTGCTGCGCTCGACCGCCGGCGCGGTCGGGCTCGGCACGGCGCTCGTCTTCGTCCTGCCGCCGGCACTCGCGCTGGCGGGCGGGGCGATCGCCTCACGGGTGTCGCAGGGGCTGCCCGCCCTCCGGGTGGGGGAGGACGCCTTCCTGGCCGTGAGCACCTCCTGGCCCGTGGGCATGGCGATCCTGGCGGCGTGGGCCGCCGGCACCTGGATCGCGGGCGCGGCGCTGCTCGAGCGGCGCGACGTCTAGCCGCGGGCGGCCCGGCGGATCGCGGAGACGTACCGGTCTGTGGCCAGGCGCTGGAGGACCAGGCCGAGCGGTCCCGCGAGGCGGGCCATCGGCGAGGCCAGCCGGAAGAACACCCGGATCTCGTAGACCACGTCCCCCCCGGGCGTGAGCCGGACGAGGAAGCACTCCTCGCCGCTCTCCGGGTGGCCGGGCAGGGTGCCGTAGGCGAAACCGCGCTCGTCGCCGTCGGTGCGCCCCCACACCACGCGGCAGGGGATGTCGTAGCCGAGGCGGGGGAGCCCCGCGGTCAGCACGACCACCGTGCCGGGTTCGCTGCTCGGGCCGGTGGCCCGCACCCGCAGCCCGGCGCCCCGCTGCGCGCGCCAGTCGAGGACGGCGGCCGACGCGCGCTCGAAGTCCGCCCGGCCCGCGCCGACGACGGCGCTGCGGCGCGCGCCCCGGAAGCCGTCCGGGACGGAGCCGGAGCGCGCGGTGCCCACGGCGTCGTAGGTGAGGGGCGCGTCGAGGAGGCCGGCGGGGTCGGTGGCGCGGAGCAGGCCCATCAGCAGGTCCTGGCGCCGGTCACGTGCTCAGTCTGCGGTCGCCCCGGGTAGGGGCGCCCGGTGGACCCCCGGAGAACGGCCCTGGTCGTCGGCGCGAGCAGCGACATCGGCGCCGCTGTGGCCCGCGGACTGGCGGCGGACGGCTTCGACTGCCTGCTCTGGGGGCGGGACCGCGAGCGGCTGGCCGGCGTCGGACCCCGGTGGGACGTCGTGGACCTCCGCTCGCCCGACGACGTCCGTGCCGGCCTCGCGCGGCTGCCCGGCCGGCTCTCCGCCGTCGTCCACGCCGCGGGGCTGTTCGACTGGGCGCCGGCCGACGTGGGCGACCCCGACGTCTGGGACGAGCTGGTCGCGGTCAACCTCACCGCCGCCATGCGGGTGACCCGTGGCGTGCTGCCGGCGCTGCTCGCCGCCGCCCCGTCGTCCCTGGTGCTTCTGGGGTCCGGCGCCGCTCGGACGGCCTTTCCCGGCAACCCCGCGTACGTCGCCAGCAAGCACGGGCTCGCGGGCTTCGCGCGGTCGGTGTTCCTGGACGTCCGCGACCGGGACGTCGCGGTCACCCTGCTGTCCCCGGGCCTCGTCGCCGCCGGGGCGGGCCTGCGCGCACCCGGCGTCCGGCCCGCCGAGCTGCTCCAGCCGGACGACGTCGCCGCCGCCGTCCGGTGGGTGGTCGGCACACCGGCGCACGTCTGCCCCGTGGAGATCGAGCTGCAGCCGCAGCGCTCGCCCGGGCTGCCGGTCGGGGGCCCGGTCACCGGCTAGGTTGTCGGCACTGTGCTGCCCGCCGTCACCGCCACCCGCTACGTCACCCCGCTGCGCGAGGGTGGCTCGCTCCCGGGGCTCATGGAGGCCGACGACCTCGGCACCTACGTGGTGAAGTGGCGGGCCGCCGGGCAGGGCGTGAAGGTGCTCGTCGCCGAGGTGGTCTGCGCCGAGCTGGCCCGCGGCCTGGACCTCCCGGTGCCCTCCCTGGTGACCGTCGACGTCGTCCCCGAGCTGGCGGTGGGCGAGCCCGACCACGAGGTGCAGGAGCTGCTGCAGCGCTCCGCCGGCCGCAACCTGGGGCTCGACTACCTGCCGGGTGCGCTCGACTTCGAGGCGGGAGCCGACGGTGTCGACCCCGGGCTGGCCGGCCGGGTGCTGTGGTTCGACGCGCTCGTCGGCAACGTCGACCGGTCCTGGCGCAACCCCAACATGCTGTTCTGGCACGGGCGCCTCCAGCTGATCGACCACGGCGCCGCGCTGACGTTCCACCACCACTGGCCCGGGGCCGAGGCCGCGGTCGGCCGCCCCTACGACGCGTCGGCGCACGCGTTGCTGGAGTGCGAGCCCCGGGTGCCCGCCGCGGACGCGGCGCTGGCCGGCCGGGTCACCCGGCCGCTGCTGGAGCACGTCCTGGCCCAGGTGCCGGACGAGTGGCTGGAGGAGGAGCCCGACGTGCTCCGGGCGCGCTACGTCGACCAGTTGCTGGCCCGGCTCGCGGCGCGCGACGCCTGGCTGCCCGGGCTGGTCGCCGCCGCCGAGGCCGGTGGTGGCGGTCGCCGTCGCGCGCCGCGGGGCGAGAACCGGCCGGCCTGGCTCGGGCCGCCCCCGCCGGAAGGGGTGACCCAGCGATGAGCAGCACGAGGGACACCTTCGAGTACGCCGTGCTGCGCGTCGTCCCGCGGGTGGAGCGGGGCGAGGCGCTCAACGCCGGGGTGCTCGTCTACTGCCGGCAGCGGGACTACCTGGGGTCGCGCGTGCACCTCGACGTCGACCGGCTGCATGCCCTCGACCCGACCGCGGACGCCGAGGCGATCGAGCGGGCGCTCCGGGCGGCTACCGACGTGAGCGCCGCCGCCCCGGGGGCCGGTGCCGCCGGCCGCGAGGCCCTGGGCTCACGGTTCCGCTGGCTGACCGCGCCGCGGAGCACCGTCATCCAGCCGGGGCCGGTGCACACGGGTCTGACCGACGACCCCGATGCCGAGGCCGACCGGCTGCTGCGCCTGCTCGTCCTGCCCGTCGAGGGCTGAGCCGCTCAGCCGGGGAGCAGGGCGTCGATGCGCCGGGCGAGGTTCAGGTCGAGCTCGGTGACCCCGCCGGCGGAGTGGGTGACCACCGTCAGGTGCAGGGTCCGCCAGCGCAGGTCGATGTCGGGGTGGTGGTCCATCTCCTCGGCGACGTCGGCGATGGCGACGATCGCGGCGACGGCGTCCCGGAAGCCGGGCAGCTCGACGGAGCGGTGGATGCCTTCGGTGTCCCCGGTCCAGTGCGGCAGGCCGGAGAGCGCGGCGGTGATCTCGTCGGGGGACAGGCGCGGCGGACGGGGCATGCCCCATGGTGACGTACTGGAGCGGCCTCGGTGCAGGGTCCCGCCGCGAGCCTGCGAGCGGTGGGGGGCAGCGAGGTCCTTCTTCAGGTGTGCAGGCCGCACTCGACCTTGCTGTTGCCGGCCCAGCGTCCGGCACGCGCGTCCTCGCCCGGCGCGACCGGACGGGTGCACGGCTCGCAGCCGATCGAGCCGTAGCCGACCTCGAACAGCGGGTTGACCGGGATGCCGTGCTCGGCGACGTAGCCGTCGACGACGTCCTGGGTCCAGGCGGCGAGCGGGTTGACCTTCACCATGCCGCGCTTGGCGTCCCAGTCGACCAGCTTCGTCCCGGTGCGGGTCGGCGACTCGTCGCGGCGGACACCCGAGCCCCACGCGGCGTAGCCGGCCAGGGCCTGCGCCAGCGGCTTGACCTTGCGCAGCGAGCAGCAGAGGTCCGGGTCGCGGTCGTGCAGCTTCGACCCGAAGGAGAGGTCCTGCTCGGCCACCGTCTGCGGCGGCGTGACGTTCACCAGGGTGATGGGCAGGACGGAGCTGATCCAGTCACGGGTGCCGATGGTCTCGGCGAAGTGGTAGCCGGTGTCGAGGAAGACGACGTTGACGCCCGGGATGACTCGGCTGGCGAGGTGGGCGAGCAGCCCGTCGGCCATGGACGACGTGATCGCGAACCCGGCGCCGAAGGTGTCCCCGGCCCAGCGGAGGACGGCCAGCGCCTGCTCCACCGGGTCGGGGATGCCCTCGAACCGCGCATCGGCCGCCGCGGCGACCTCGGGGGTGGCGGCGGCCGGCCGGATGGCGATCGTCACTCCGTCACTCCCGTCCCGAGAAGGCGGACCGAGAAGGCCCGCAGGCAGGCGCCGCAGCGCCAGGCGTCGGAGCTCTCCCCGTGCGGGGTCAGCTCCTCGTCGCCGCAGTACGGGCAGTGGAACACCGGCAACTGCCGGGCCCTTCCCGTGACCGACGGCTCGCTCACAGCAACCAGTCCTCGTCGGCCCGGGAGACGTAGTGGGCGAAGGACTCGTCGGGCGTCCGGCGCTCGACGAAGCCGCGCAGCACGCGCTCGCAGTAGTCGGCCGTCTCCGCCTTCGTCACCTTGTGGCCGCGGAACTTGCGGCCGAAGGTCGCCTCGACGCCCAGGTGCCCGCCGAGGTGCACCTGGAAGCCCTCGACCATCTCGCCGTTCGCGTCGCGGACCATCGAGCCCTTGAAGCCGATGTCGGCGGTCTGGAACCGGGCGCAGCTGTTCGGGCAGCCGTTGACGTTGATGCCGATCGGCACGTCGAAGTCCGGCAGCCGCTTCTCCAGCTCCGCGTAGAGGTCCTGCGCGTGCTGCTTGGTCTCGACGATCGCCAGCTTGCAGAACTCCAGGCCGGTGCAGGCCATGGTGCCGCGGCGGAAGGCGCTGGGCCGGACCTGCAGGTCGTGCGCGGCGAGCGCGGCGACGAGGTCCTCGACCTTCTCGTCCGGGACGTCGAGGATGACCAGCTTCTGCTGCGTCGTCGTCCGGATGCGCCCGGCGCCGAACTCGTCGGCCAGGTCGGCGATGCGGGAGAGCAGGCTGCCGCTGATCCGGCCGGTGCGCAGCGCGAAACCGACCGCGTTGGCGCCGTCCTTCTGCCTGGCCACGCCGACGTGGTCGCGCTGGTCGTGCTTGGCCGGCGCGGGCGCGGGACCGTCGGGGAGCGCCGCGTGCAGGTACTCGTCCTGCAGCACCTGGCGGAACTTCTCCGGGCCCCAGTCGGCCATCAGGAACTTGATCCGGGCCCGGTTGCGCTGCCGGCGATAGCCGTAGTCGCGGAAGATCGCGGTGCACGCCGCCCAGACGTCGGTCACCTGGTCGGGCCGCACGAAGACGCCGATCCGGTGGGCGAACATCGGATTGGTCGACAGCCCGCCGCCGACCCAGAGGTCGTAGCCGGCCTCGCCGTCCCCGTTCACGACGCCGACGAAGGAGACGTCGTCGATCTCGGGCTCGGTGCAGTGATCGACGCACCCCGACATCGAGGTCTTCCACTTGCGCGGCAGGTTGCTGAACTCCGGGCTGCCCACGTACCTGGCGACGGTGTCGGCGAGCACCTCGCTGGCGTCGAGCACCTCGTCCTCGAGGATCCCGGCCAGCGGGCAGCCGAGCATCACCCGCGGCACGTCGCCGCAGGCCTCGGTGGTCGACAGGCCGACCGACTCCAGCCGGCGCCAGATCTCGGGCACGTCCTCGATGCGGATCCAGTGGTACTGCACGTTCTGCCGGTCGGTGACGTCGGCGACGTCGCGGCCGAACTCCGAGCTGATGCCGCCGATGACCCGCAGCGCGTCGCTGGACAACTGCCCGCCGTCGATGCGGACCCGCATCATGAAGTAGGAGTCCTCGAGCTCTTCCGGCTCCAGGACGGCGGTCTTGCCGCCGGGGATCCCCTGCGCGCGCTGGGTGTAGAGGCCCATCCAGCGCATCCGGCCCCGGAGGTCACCGGGGTCGATGGCGTCGAAGCCGGCCTTCGAGTAGATGTCGATGATGCGCTGGCGCACCTCGAGACCGTCGGAGTCCTTCTTCATCCGCTCGTTGGGGTTGAGCGGCTCCCGGTAGCCGAGGGCCCACTGGCCCTGCCCGCGCTGCGGGCGGCTGCTGGTGCGGGGGGTAGTCACGCTGGAGCTTCTTCCTGCGCTCGCCACCGCCCACCGCGACCGGCAGGAGAGGTGGGGCGCTGCAGATCGGGTGCGCAGGGCTGCGCGGGAACCGGTGTCAGCGCGAAGGGCGACACGCGGCGCTGGAGACGAGCGCCAGATCGATGTGCAGACGCGCGACGAGGAGGCTGCCGCGGTCCGTCATGCCGTCGATCCTCCCATAGTCCGACCGGGGAGGTGTGTGAATCAGCCGACGGGATCGATCGCGGCCCGGATCCGGGCCACGGACTCCTCGAGCGCGGTCACCGACGTGTCGATGGTCAGCTCGGCCCGCGACGGCGGCTCGTAGGGGTCGCTGACCCCCGTGAAGACGGGGATCTCACCTGCCCGCGCCTTCGCGTAGAGCCCCTTGACGTCGCGCTGCTCGCAGACCTCGAGCGGGGTGGCCAGGTGCACGAGCACGAAGCGGCCGTGCTTCTCGACCAGGGCGCGGGCGTCCTCGCGGGCGGCGTCGTAGGGCGCGATCGCCGCGACGACGACGGTGCCGCCGTGCCGGACCACCTCGCCGGCCACCCAGCCGATGCGGCGGATGTTGAGGTCGCGGTGCTCCTTGGAGAAGTCCAGCTCGCTGGAGAGGTGCGTCCGGACGACGTCGCCGTCCAGGACGGTGACCGTGCGGCCCTCGGCCTCGAGCTGGGCGACGAGGGCGTCGGCGATCGTGGACTTGCCCGCGCCGGAGAGACCGGTGAGGAAGACGGTGACGCCGGGGGCCTGCGGTCGTGACATGGCGTCCAGTGTCCCGGAGCCCGGGCGGGCGGCGGTCCGGAGGTCCCGGGTCAGGCGCCCGTGGTGTCGCCGAAGGAGCGCCAGGCGGACTCGAGGGCGACCAGCTCCGACGCGTGCTCCGGCAGCTTCCCGGCGACGACGTCGGCCAGCGTGACCTCCTCGAGCACCCGCCGGTAGCCCGCGCGGGCGGCGACCCAGACCGACGCCAGCGTGCCGGCCGACCCCGGGTACTCGACGTCCTCGGGGCGCTTGCCGTGCACCTCGGCGAGGAAGCCCTGCTCGACCCGCATGACGCGGGCGATGGAGATCTCCGACGGGGGGAGGGCCAGGCGGTAGCCGCCCTCGCGGCCGCGCTGGCTGTTGACCAGCCGCGCGTGCTGGAGGTCGCTGAGGATGGTCTGGAGGAAGCGCGAGGGGATGCCCTGCGCCGTGGCGATGCGGTCGGCGGTCAGCGCCCCGGGTGCCACGGCGGCGAGTTCGAGGGCTGCGCGGACGGCGTAGTCCACGCGGGCGGTGATGCGCACTGTGCTCCTTCTCCCGAGTCCCGCGGCCGCTCTGCCGCGAGGTCCTGCCGGGCCCATCCTGCCTGCTCTGGGAGGGTGGGGCCGTGTTCCAGCTGCGTTTCACCACCGTGGTGGAGGCGCCCCTCACCGTCGCGTTCGACGTCGCGCGGACGCTCGGGCGCCCGTGGGGTACCCCGCTCGAGGAGGTCGTCTCCGTCCGTCCGTCGCGGGACGTCCACACCGCCGTGGTCGGGCGGGGCAGGGTGACCCACTCGCGGTGGTTCACGGCCACCGGCGCCGGCACCCGCGTCGACGAGCAGGTCGACTGGGAGACCGGGCTCCCCGGGGTGCTCGGCGCACCGGTCGACCGCCTGGTCGTGCGCCGGCGCGTCCTCCGGGCGATGCGGGCGCACCTCGACGCCTACGCCGCAGCCGCGGAGCGCCGCGCGCAGGACGTCCTGCAGGTGGTCGGCGCGGCCATCGTCGACGACGGTCGCGTGCTCGTCGCCCGCCGCTCTGGCGGTCCCTACGACGGGCTGTGGGAGTTCCCCGGCGGCAAGGTGGAGCCGGGGGAGTCCGACCTGGCGGCGCTGGTCCGGGAGTGCGCCGAGGAACTGGGCGTCGCGATCGCGCCCCGGTCGTTCGTCGGCGAGGTCCTCCTCGACGGCGTGGTCGGCGGCGGCGCGCCCGGCAGCTCCACGTTGCGGGTGTGGGAGGCCCGCCTGGACAAGGGGGAACCGGTCGCGCACGAGCACGCCGAGATCCGCTGGGTGGACGCGGGCGGGCTCGAGGACCTCGACTGGATCCCGGCCGACCGCCCTCTCCTCCCGGCCGTCCGCGCCCTGCTGACCGCTCCCTGACCGGGGCGGAGACGACGACGGACGCCGCACTCCCGGGGGAGCGGCGGCGTCCGTCGTCGTACGGCCCTCGCGGGGCGGGCGCCTCGGCGATTACTTGAAGGCGTCCTTGACCTTCTCGCCCGCCTGCTTGAGGTTGCCCTTCGTCTCTTCCTTCTTGCCCTCGGCCTGGAGGTCGCGGTTGTCGGTGGCGTCACCGACTGCCTGCTTGCCCTTGCCGGAGACCTCTTCGATCTTGTTCGTCAGCTTGTCCGTACCGCTCATGGTTCCGCACTCCTCTGTTCGATGTCCGGACGAGGAGTGCAGGTACCCACGCAGCGCCGGTGCCGAACCTGCGCAGGTCAGCCCGCCGGAAGGCGTCCGGTGAAGTGGCCGGATGGGCGGAAACTCGTGCCCGCTGACCGGGGTGGACGGTGTCGAAGTTACGGTTGGGGAGCAGATCGTGAGCCCAGGTCACAACTCGATGACGTCCGTGGACACCCTCTCCGGGGCGTGCCTAGGGTCCACCCGTCGTACTGGGGAGGTCTTCCTTCCGGGTGCGTTTCGCTCGTGACCAATCAG
>Ga0190265_10002123_pt1 | contig 13194 bp, 16 predicted proteins | sample Popmic124T_FD_133135 | JGI IMG/M metagenome (GOLD analysis project Ga0190265, IMG submission 133135) | Populus adjacent soil microbial communities from riparian zone of Indian Creek, Utah, USA - 124 T | ecosystem: Environmental > Terrestrial > Soil > Riparian zone | place: USA: Utah | collected... | reverse complement strand
TTCCGAGATCTATAAGAAGCAGGCAGTCAGCGCACGTGCTGATCGACTGTCTGGCCTCCCGCCCCGAAACCCCCGCGGGTCGACTGAAGCCTCTTCATCGTTTATCGTCGATTAACGATGAAGCAAGCTGTGCCTCTCGACCGTGCCACCGCCCGGGAGTACGCCTCCTGGTTCAAGGTGCTGGCCGATGCGACCCGGATCCAGATCGTCTCGCTGCTGGCGCGCGGTGGACGGCCGATGAGCGTCGGCGCGATCGTCGACGCCGTACAGGTGGGGCAGTCCACCGTCTCGGCCCATCTGAAGCAGCTCGCCGAGGTCGGATTCGTCCTCGTCGAGAACGCCGGTACCGCCAGCTACTACCGGATCAACGACGAGTGCGTGACCTGCTTTCCCTCTGCCGCCGACGTCGTCATGGGACGTCCCGCACCCGGCAGCCCGCTCCCGGACACCGATGAGGAGTGATCGTCATGCCCAGCCACCAGCAGCCGGGGCCGGCCGCCGGTGACCGGCTGGAGGATGTCACCAGCCGCTACGGAGCCCTCGCCCGCGCCGCCGCGGCCGGGGAGCAGATCGTCGACTGCGGGGAAGACGCCTTCGCCGAAGGGTGCTTCGGTGCCGCCGGTTACGGGGAGAGCGCAGGTCTGCCCGAAGGTGCCGTACGGGCCAGCCTCGGCTGCGGCAATCCTGTCGCCGTCGCCCCCCTCGCTCCCGGCCACGCGGTGCTGGATCTGGGGTCGGGCGGCGGCATCGACGTGCTGCTCTCCGCCCGCCGCGTCGCACCGGGCGGCATGGTCTACGGTCTCGACGCCACAGCCGAGATGGTCTCCCTCGCGCGCACCCACGCACGGCAGGCGGGCGTGGAGAACGTGGAGTTCCTTCACGGCAGGATCGAGGAGGCCCCCCTGCCGGACGCGCACGTGGACGTGGTCATCTCCAACTGCGTGATCAATCTGTCCGCCGACAAGCCCCGCGTCCTGGCCGAGGCGTACCGCGTGCTGAGGCCGGGCGGTCACTTCGGCGTCAGCGACGTCCTCGCCCACCCCGGGCTGACCGCCGCCCAGCGAGCCGAGGCCGAGGAGGTCACCGGCTGCGCCACCACCCTCACGGCGGAGGAGTACCGGGAGTTGCTGCTGGCCTCCGGCTTCACCGGCATCGACATCGTTCCGACCGCCGACGCGGGAGCCGGTGTCTTCTCGGCGATCGTGAAGGCTCTCAAGCCCACCGCCCCGGAAGGTGCCGTCCTGCGACCCATGCGCGCGCAGGACGCCGAAGCGGTGCTGGCGCTCTACCAGGCCGGGATCGAGGAAGGGCAGGCGACGTTCGAGACGGCCGCTCCGTCCTGGGAGGCGTTCGACGCGGCGAAGCTGCCCCTGCACCGCTATGTGGCCGTCGATGACGTGACGGGTGGGGTGGTGGGCTGGGTCGCAGTCGGCCCGACTTCTTCACGGGACGCGTACGCGGGTGTCGTCGAGCATTCCGTTTACGTGCACCCCGACACCCGCGGCCGTGGCATCGCGCGTGCACTGCTGGACGCCCTGGTCGCCTCGACCGAGAGCGCCGGCATCTGGACCGTCCAGGCCGGCATCTTCCCCGAGAACGCCGCCAGTCTCGCCCTCCACCGCCGCGCCGGCTTCCGCGTCATCGGCACCCGCGAGCGCGTCGGACGGCACCACGGCACGTGGCGCGACGTGGTGCTCCTTGAGCGTCGCAGCCCTGTGATCGACTGAGCAGCCGAATCAGGTCTGCTGCGCCTGCGAAGCCGGCGCCGGCACGGCGAACTTCCGGCGCCAGGCCAGGGAGACGTAGACGAGGGCCACCAGGACGGGGACCTCGATGAGCGGGCCGACGACGCCGGAGAGGGCCTGGCCGGAGGTGACGCCGAAGGTGGCGATGGCCACCGCGATGGCCAGCTCGAAGTTGTTGCCCGCGGCGGTGAAGGCCAGGGTCGTGGTGCGGTCGTAGGGGATGCCGAGGCCCTTGCCGAGGGCGAAGGAGCCGAACCACATGATCGCGAAGTAGGCGAGCAGCGGCAGGGCGATGCGTACGACGTCGAGCGGCTGGGAAGTGATCGTCTTCCCCTGGAGGGCGAAGAGGACGACGATGGTGAAGAGGAGTCCGTAGAGGGCGAACGGGCCGGTCTTCGGCAGGAATTCGTTCTCGTAGGTCTCGCGGCCCACTCTCTTCTCGCCGAGGCGTCGGGTGAGGAAGCCGGCCAGCAGTGGGATGCCGAGGAAGATGACGACGTTCCAGGCGATCTTCCACATGGAGATGTCGAGCTGCTCGCCGCCTGTGAGACCGAGCCAGCCGGGCAGCAGGTCCAGGTAGAGCCAGCCGAGCAGGCCGAACGCCAGGACCTGGAAGAGGGAGTTGAGGGCGACGAGGACGGCGGCGGCTTCGCGGTCGCCGCAGGCCAGGTCGTTCCAGATGATGACCATCGCGATGCAGCGTGCGAGCCCGACGATGATCAGGCCGGTGCGGTACTCGGGCAGGTCGGGCAGGAAGGCCCAGGCGAGGGCGAACATCACAGCCGGTCCCAGGATCCAGTTGACGACCAGCGAGGAGAGCATCAGCTTCCGGTCGCCGGTGACCGCGTTCAGCTTGTCGTAGCGGACCTTGGCCAGCACGGGATACATCATGATCAGCAGGCCCACGGCGATGGGCAGCGAGATCCCTCCGATCTCGACCTTGCTCAGTGCGTCGTTCAGGCCGGGAATCATGCGGCCGAGGCCCAGTCCCAAGGCCATCGCGATGAGGATCCACACCGCCAGGAAGCGGTCCAGTGTGGACAGCCTGGCGACGACCCCGGGCTCAGGCTCCGAAGTCGTGGGCGAGGGCGTGGTCGTGGTCGTGGACGGTTCGGTGCGCGTCACGGACAGGCCCTCTTCTTGTCGGCAGCAGCGGTGGAACGGGCGGCAGCGGCAAGCTCCGTGAAGGACCCGGCCACGGCCTCGATGACGTCGGGCCGCAGCTTGTAGTACGTGAAGCGGCCACACGGCTCGGTATCCACGACCCCGGCCTCGCGCAGCACCTTCAGGTGGTTGGAGAGGTTGGTCTGACGCGCACCGGTCTCCTCCACCAAGTGCGTGGTGCAGAGGGTCTCGTGGGCGAGCAGGGTCACGATCTGAAGCCTGAGAGGGTCCGCGAGCACCCGGATCAGGTCAGTGTCGACTGACGTCAGCATGCGCTGATACTGTCACATCAGTGATCGCTGATGCCACTGGGTGTTGATGTGCTGATGCCATGTGCGTCTGATTCGTCGTGAGACAAGAGAGCCCCCGATGTCCGAGAAGCCTTCCGTGCTGTTCGTCTGCGTCCACAACGCCGGCCGGTCCCAGATGGCCGCCGCGTGGCTGACCCACCTGGCCGGCGACCGCGTCGAGGTCCGCTCCGCCGGATCGGCCCCCGCCGATACCGTCAACCCCGCCGTCGTCGAAGCGATGCGTGAGGTCGGCATCGACATCACGGCCGAGACCCCCAAGGTCCTCACCGTGGACGCCGTCCAGGCCTCAGACGTATGCGTGACCATGGGCTGCGGCGACGCCTGCCCCGTCTTCCCCGGCAAGCGCTACCTCGACTGGACGCTGAAGGACCCGGCAGGCCAGGGCGTCGAGACCGTGCGGCCCGTCCGCGACGAGATCAGGACCCGCACCGAGGGCCTGATCGCCGAGATCGCTCCGGACGCCCTGGACGTCCCGGACGCCCCGGACGCCGCGAAGTGAGCGGCGTTTCACCGACGGCATGATGGGCCGCCCGGAACCGGAGCCGCTTTGCCGAAGCGGCAACAAGACTCGCGACGTACGCGCCGGCACCCGCAGGATCGCGTCACCGATCCCGGCGGACGGCAGATCGCGAGCCCTGGAGGATTCATGTCGCAGCATGCCCCGGACGTCACCCACCGGCTGGTCTCCTCGCCCGCAGGCCGCATCCACCTGGTCGAACAGGGCTCGGGGCCGCTGGTGTTGCTCGTGCACGGCTTCCCGGAGTCCTGGTACTCCTGGCGCCACCAGCTTCCAGCGCTGGCCGCTGCCGGGTACCGCGCCGTCGCCATCGACGTCCGCGGCTACGGACGTTCCTCCAAGCCCGGTGACACGGACGCGTACCGGATGCTCGAACTCGTGGAGGACAACGCCGCGGTGGTGCACGCCCTGGACGAACAGTCCGCGGTGATCGTCGGCCACGACTGGGGATCGGCCATCGCCGCCGGCTCCGCGCTGGTCAGGCCCGACGTCTTCCGCGCGGTGGGGCTGCTCAGTGTTCCCTACGCCCCACGCGGCGGGCCGAGGCCCAGCGAGGTCTTCGCGCGGATGGGCGGGGATGAGGAGTTCTACGTCTCCTACTTCCAGGAGCCCGGCCGCGCCGAGTCCGAGATCGAGCCCGACGTCCGCGGCTGGCTCGCCGGCTTCTACGCCGCACTGTCCGCCGACACCATGCCCGCCCCCGGCACCCCCGGCACTCCCGGCGCCTCCGGCCCGTACTTCGTCAGCCGGGGCGGGACGCTTCGTGACCGCTTCCCCGCCGGCCGGCGGCCCGCCTGGCTCAGTGAGAACGATCTCGACGTCTACGCCGGGGAGTTCGAACGGACCGGAATGAGCGGGCCACTCAACCGCTACCGGAACATGGACCGGGACTGGGAAGACCTCGCGGGCTTCGACGGCGCCCCCATCACCCAGCCCTCCCTGTTCGCCGGCGGCAGCCTGGACGCCTCCACCACATGGATGGCCGACGCGGTCGACGCGTACCCCATGACACTGCCCGGCCTGGCCGGCTCCCACGTCCTCGACGGCTGCGGCCACTGGATCCAGCAGGAGCGCCCCGCCGAGATCAACCGGCTGCTGACCGACTGGCTCGCGTCCCTGCCCGCCTGAAGCGTCCCGTCAGTTGAACCGCCCCGGGCGGTGGGCCGCGATCGATTCGGCCCGTCGACGGTGGGCCGGGGGCGGATGCACACACGGCTGTGGATGAGGTCGGCGCCGGAGGCCGCGCCCGGCGACGGGGCGCGGTCGAGGAGCACGGGCGATGTCGTCGACCCGGTGTTGCGGGGCGTGGGCGTCCACAAGGTCGTTGATGTCCAGGGCTACCGCTCGAAGCGGTAGCCCATGCCGGCTTCGGTGATGAAGTGGCGGGGTGCGCGGGGGTCGTTTCGAGTTTGCGGCGCAGCTGACGCCTGTGCCCGTTCCGTCGGCGGCCGTTGCCGCTCACCAGCGCACGGGCAGCGTCCGCAGTCCGCGCAGCAGGCCGGGACGCCAGTCGGGGAGTTCGGCCCCGGCCTCCAGCGCCAGGTCCGGACAGCGCTCCAGCAGTGTGCGCAGCGCGACAGCCGCTTCGAGACGGGCCAGCGGTGCGCCGAGGCAGTGGTGGAGGCCGTGCCCGAAGGAGAGATGCGCCCGGGTGTCCGCGGGATCGCGGTGGATGTCGAAGCGGTCGGGGTCGGGGAAGCGCGCGGGGTCCCGGTTCGCGGACGCAAGGTAGATCAGCAGCGTCTCCCCCGCGGGGATGCGGACGCCGGCGAGCGTGACGGGCTCCGCCGTGTACCGGTAGGCGGTTGCCTGCGCGGCGGGTTCGCAGCGCAGCGCCTCCTCCACCGCGCCCTCCAGCAGCGTCCAGTCCGCGCGCAGGGCGGCGAGTTGGCCGGGGTGGGTGAGGAGAAGGCGGGACGCGCTGGAGATCAGGTTGGCTGTGGTCTCGTACCCGGCGACAAGCAACAGGAAGGCCATGCCGAGCAGTTCGTCGGGTGTGAGCGCGTCTCCGTCCGTGTCGGTCGTACGTACCAGTGCGTGCAGCAGGTCGCCGTCGCCTGCCGGGGTGGTGTTGCGCTTCTCCTCGATGAGACCCAGGAGGTAGACGGCCATCTCCTGTGACGCTTGGGTCGCGGCCTCCGGGTCGGTGGCGGCGACGATCTCCGTCGACCACGCACGGAAGACGTTCCGGTCCATGTGCGGTACGCCCAGCAGTTCGCAGATGACGGTGATGGGCAGCGGGAAGGCGAAGGCGTCGACGAGATCGGCACGGCCCGACGGGCCGATGGCGCCGACGAGTTCGCCGGCGACGCGCTGGATGCGGGGACGCAGGGCCTGGATGCGCCGGGCCGTGAACTCCCGTGCGACGAGCTTGCGCAGCCGGGTGTGGTCGGGCGGATCGGCCTGGAGCATGTTGGGGCCGACGGCGTGGTTGCCGTCGTGCTCCCAGTTGGCGGAGTGACGGATGTCGTTGCGCAGCCGGGGATCGGCGAGCGCGGTACGCACCGCGTCGTGGCCGACGACCATCCAGCACGGCCCGGCGACAGCCATCCGGACGTGGTGGACGGGTCCATGTGCGAGCAGCCGCGCGTACACCGGATAGGGGTCGGTGAGCAGGGCGTGTGCCTGGTCTGTCAGGTCGACTGTCTGTATCGCGTCGCTCGCGTCGCTCGGCTCGGTGGTGGTGGCCTGGTCGGCGTCGGTCTGCATGGCGCTCCCGGGTAGGACGTAAACGGGGAGTGCTCCCCGTTTCCATTTTCCGCGACGGTAGCAGGAAAGTGGGGAGTGCTCCACGGTTGAGGTAGCGTGCGCCGTGTGAGACAGGATGCGCAGCGGAACCGGGAGTCGGTGCTGGCCGCGGCCCGCGAGGTCTACGCGGAGCAGGGCGTCGAGGCGCCGCTGGACGTCATCGCGCGGCGGGCCGGGGTCGGCAACGCCACCCTCTACCGGCGGTTCCCCGACAGGGCCGCCCTCATCGAGGCCGTCTTCCACGACAGGCTCATGGCCACGATCGAGGCCGGTGAGGAGGCGCGCAGGGCCGATGACGCGTGGGCGGGCCTGCAGGGCTATCTGGAGCGGGTGTTCGCGGGGCTCGCCGCCGACCGCGGCACGACCGATCTGATGACCACCGGCATCGAGGGAGTTCCGACGCTGGAGGCGCTGCACGCGCACAACGCGGAGACCTTCCGCGGGCTTCTGGACAGGTGCGTGCGCGAGGGCACCGTACGCGCGGATCTCTCGGTCGAGGACCTGCTGTTCGCTCTGGCGGTGCTGGGCCGTGCCGTGCCCGCCGCCGAGGCGGTGGCTCCGGGCTCCTGGCGGCGGCTGCTGGCGCTGTTCGCCGACGGGCTGCGCAGCGAGGGGGCACGCGTACTGCCTGCGGAACCGTTCACGGCTGAGCAACTGGCAGGGGCGCTGCGGGAGTTGAACGCACAGCGCGGACACTGACGTTTCCGTGCCGGACGTCCTCGATCTCCCTGGACGCCCTTAGGGCCGTAGGCCCGTAGGCCCGTACGCCCGCGAGCCCGCCGGCAGAGGACCGGCGGGCTCGGCGGCTTGACGTGTCAGGCTGCCGCGGCGAACCGGGCGGCGAGGGTCTTGGCGTGTGCCTGAGCGTCCTCGTGGGCCTTGGTCCGGGACGCCTTCGCGAGGTCCGTGAGGGACTCCATGCCGGGGGTGGTGGGAGCCAGGGTGAGCTCCGGCACGACGAACTCCACGTCCAGGCCCATGGCCTCGCCGAGGACCTTCTCCAGATAGTTCTGCACGAACTCGAAGCTCTCGCGCGGGCTGCCCGGCCCGTAACCGCCGCCGCGGCTGGCCACGACGACCGTGGGGGTTCCGGCGCCGGACGGCGTCTCGGTGCCCGCCGTGCGTCCCTGAAGGATCACGTGGTCGAGCCAGGCCTTGAGGGTCGAGGGGATCGTGAAGTTGTACATGGGCGCCCCGATCAGAACGGCGTCCGCCTCCTCCAGCTCCCGGGCCAGTTCGTCGCGCAGCGCGAAGGCCGCAGCCTGGTCGGGGGTGTGGCTGTCGGGCCCGGTGAAGCCCGCGACTGCGGCCACGCCGTCGAGGTGCGGCAGCGGGTTCGCGGCGAGATCACGGTGGATGACGGTGCCGTCGGGGTGCTGCTCCTCCCAGGCCTTGCGGAAGGACGCGGCGACGTCGCGCGAGACGGAACCTTCCTGGGGGAAGAGGGAGGAGTCGAGGTGAAGCAGTGTGGCCATGAGGGGAGCTCCTTGGACTGTGTAAGCAGGTTCGCTTGCGTACGTAACTATTAATAGCACAGGTGCTTACTTTATTTCATCCCCTTGTCTTGACGCAGTACTCTGGAGGGCATGGCAGAGCTTGGGAACCAGACGCAGGAGGACTCGGCGCCCGGCGCCGCTGAGCAGTGCATGGCACCTGAGAGCAGCATCACGCGCGTCTTCCAGGTGCTGGGCAAGCGCTGGACGGGCCTGGTTCTCGCCGCGCTCATGAACGGTCCGGGTCACTTCACGCAGCTCCGCCGGGCCGTACCGGGCATCAGCGAGCGGATGCTCTCCGACCGGCTGACCGAGCTCGGGGCGCTGAATCTGGTCGTACGGACCGTGGAGGAAGGCCCGCCGCTGCGGGTCAGCTACCGGCTCAGCGAGGCCGGGCTGGCGCTGCGGCCGGCGATGGGGGAGCTGACGAACTGGGCCGAGGCGCATCTGCCCGAGGAGGCGGCGGGCTGCCCGGAGGAGTTCCGGACCTGATCCTCACGGGCGAGCTGGGAAGGCGGGAGACGCTTCCGTAGGGTGGGCCCGATGAAAGCGAACCCGGAAGCGGAAGCCGACGAGCCGGAGCAGCCGGAGGAGCAAGGGCGCACCGGCGAGGAGATGCGGCCCGAGGAGCAAGGGCGTCGCGAGGAGCCGAGTACGGACCGTCTGGAGCGGGCCGTGCGGGGTGCCGAGACCGCGCTGATCGAGTTCGAGATCGCGGTGGAGACGTTCCGCATCGAGATCGAGAACTTCTCCCGCCTGCACCATCAGCGCCTCGGCCCCATGTACGCGCGCCTCGACGAGCTGGACGCGGGCATCGCCGAAGTGACCGCGGCGATCAGCGGTGACCCGGAAGACGTGCGCAAGGCGCAGGAGGCACGGGCAGCCGTGCTGCCGATGCCCCAGGTCGAGGAGCTCTTCCACGGCTGGATCGACTCCGAGGGGCTCTCGCCCGAGGCAGCCGCGATGCTCACCGAGCAGAACGTGCAGCCGCCGAGCCGGGTGCGGCCGAGCGAGGACGCGCGCAAGGCGTACCGCGAGCTGGTGCGCAAGGCTCACCCCGACCTTGCGCAGGAGGAAGCGGAGCGCAAGCGCCGTGAGTCGTTCCTCCAACGCGTCAACAAGGCCTACGCGGAAGGCGATACGGACGCTCTGCGCGTCCTGCTGGAGGAGTGGGAGAACGGGCCTCGCGAAGAGGAGCCGGAAGTCCGGCTGCCGCACAGCGAGGTCCTCTACGCCCGCCTGGAGTGGCTGGCGGAGCGGAAGGAAGCGCTGACGGCGATGGTCGCGGAGATGGAGCAGAGCGCGATCGGCGCGATGCTGAAGATGGCCCCCGACGATCCCGACGCGCTGCTGGAGGAGATCGCCGAGCAGCTGCTGGAGCAAGTGGCCGCGCGGGAGGCGGAGTTGGTGCGCCTGACGCGGGTGAGGGACGCAGCCGCAGGTACGGCGGAATCCGGCGGCCAGGCCTCGGAGAGCACCCAATCGGCCACGGGCACGGGCACCACGGGCACGGGCACGGAAGAGAACTGAGAGAGAGCTGTACGCCATGCAGAACGGTCAGTTGCCGCAGGTCGATGTCGCTTCGGTGCCCGCGGACGCGCTGTTGCTGGACGTCCGTGAGAACGAGGAGTGGACGGCCGGGCGCGCGGAAGGCGCGCTGCACATTCCGATGAGTGAATTCGTCGGCAGGGTCGCTGAGTTGACCGAGCGCGCGGGCGAGGAAGAACGGGTCTACGTGGTCTGCCGGGTCGGCGGACGGTCGGCACAGGTCACCCAGTACCTGCGCCAGCAGGGCGTGGACGCGGTGAACGTCGACGGCGGCATGCTCGCCTGGGAAGCGGCCGGGCGACCGCTGACGGGGGACACGGGGTCCGCGTACGTCCTGTGAGGCGTGGCGGCGCAGCCCGTCCGAGCAGTTGGTCCGGGCGGCACGCCCTGACAGCCGGGCCGGTCTGCCGGTCAGCCGTCGAAGTCCACCTCCACGGCCTCGGTCACCGGATGGGACTGGCAGGCCAGCACATAGCCTGCGGCCAACTCGTCCTGCTCCAGTGCGTAGTTGCGCTCCATACGCACCTCGCCCGAGCCCAGACGGACCCGGCAGGTGCCGCACACCCCGCCCTTGCACGCGAAGGGCGCATCGGCACGATGGCGCAGCACGGTCTCCAGCACTGACTCGCCGTCGTCCATCGGCCAGCAGCCCGAGCGTCCGTCGAGAGTCGCGGTCACGGAGGCCGTACGGACGGGGGCGGTACCGTCCGCGTCCCCGCCCGTGGCACCGGTCTCACGTGCACCGGCGCCGGGTGCGCCACCCGCCGGGGGCGCGTCCGTGACGTGGAAGATCTCCTGATGGATACGTGCCCTCGGCACCCCGAGACCCCGCAGCGCCCGCGAGGCTCCCTCGACGAGGCCCAGCGGGCCGCACAGATACCAGCCGTCGATGTCCGGTACGGGAAGCAGTGAGGGCAGCAGCCCGCTCAGCCGCTCCTCATCGAGACGGCCGGTGGGCAGGCCGCTCTGCTGCTCCTCACGGGAGAAGGCGGTCACCAGCTGGAAGCGGTCGGGGAAGCGGTCCTTCAAGTCGGCGGCCTCCTCCAGGAACATCGTGGAGGCCGTGGACCTGTCGCTGCGTACCAGGCAGAAGCGGGCCCCGGGCTCGCGGGCGAGCAGCGTGGCCGCGATCGAGAGAACCGGGGTGATGCCGCTGCCTCCCACGACGGCGGCGAAGTGTCCGTGCCGCGGTTCGAGGACGAAGCGGCCCGTGGGAGGCAGCACGTCGACGGTGTCGCCGGGCGTCAGCTCCTTGACCGCGTAGCTGGAGAAGTCGCCTCCCTCGATCCCGCGGATGCCGATGCGCAGCGTCGCCGGTGCTTCGGCGGCGGGGGCACAGAGGGAGTACGTACGTCTGACCTCGGCGCCGGCTGGCAGGGCGTCGGCCCCGGGATCTGCTGCGGACCCGGTACGGCGACGGCGCAGGGCGATGTTCTGACCCGGGGTGTAGCCGTAGAGGGAGCGCAGCTCCGGCGGCACGGCGAGGGTGAGCGCGACCGCGTCGTCGGTGAGCCGGTCGACTGCCGTGACCTGAAGCGGATGGAAGGTGCTCACGGCGCTCCTCACAGCTCCTTGAAGTGGTCGAACGGCTCCCGGCAGGCCTCGCAGCGGCGCAGCGCCTTGCAGGCGGTGGAGGAGAACCGGCTGATCAGGGTCGTCTCGGTCGATCCGCAGTTCGGGCAGCGGATGGCGAGGGCCAGGGCGACGGGGCCGCTTCCCGGTGCCGAACCGCCTCGCGGGGGCGCGATGCCGGAAGCGGCCAGCTTGCGGCGTCCCTCCGGTGTGATGTCGTCGGTGGTCCAGGGCGGCGCGAGGACAGTGCGGACGGTGACCTCCGGCACTCCGTTCTCACGCAGTACGCGCTCGATGTCGGTGGCCATGGTCTCGATGGCCGGGCAGCCGGTGTACGTAGGGGTGATCTCGACCTCCACGGGGCCGCCGGGCGCCGTCTCCCGTACGCCGCGCAGCACTCCGAGCTCGGCCAGTGTGATGACCGGAAGCTCCGGGTCCGGGACGGAGCCGGCCCAGGCGGTCAGGTCGCGCTGCCGGCGTTCGCCGGCGGCGGACGCTCCCCGCGCTTCGCGCTCCGCCTCGGTCACCACGACGCCCCCGGGTGGCTGCGGTGCAGATGCTGCATCTCGGCGAGCATCCGCCCGAAGGATTCGGTGTGCAGGCCCTGCCGGCCCGCGCCGGCCGTCCATGCGCCGTGCTGCGGAGCGGCGGGAACGACGAGCGTCGCGGCTTCGAGGGTGCGGGTGATCCGCTCCGTCCAGCTTTCGCGCAGCGCGTCCCAGTCGACCGCGCCGACGGGCTCCGGCCCTTGCAGCGGCTGGAACAGCTCACCCGTGTACCGCCACAGGGCGTCCGCGGCCTGCTGAGCGCGGGCGTGGCTCTCCGGTGTGCCGTCGCCCAGGCGCAGAGTCCAGTGCTCGGCGTGGTCCCGGTGGTACTCGGTCTCCTTGACGGCCTTCGCGGCGAGGGGATGCCCGCGCTCGGCGAGCTGGGTGAACAGCAGCTCCTGGTAGGCGGAGAAGTAGAGCTGGCGGATCATGGTGTGGGCGAAGTCGCCGTTGGGCTGCTCGACCAACTGGCAATTGCGGAAGGCCCGTTCCTCCCGAAGGAAGGCCAACTCGTCCTCGTCGCCCAGCTCGGAGTAGAGCGTGCGTGCCTGGCCCAGCAGGTCGAGCGCGATGTTGGCCAGCGCCAGCTCCTCCTCGAGCACCGGGGCGTGCCCCGCCCACTCCCCCAGCCGGTGGGAGAGCACGAGGGCGTCGTCGGCCAGCGGCAGCAGCGGACTGTCGAGCTGCGCGAGCTGAGCACCCTCACCCGGAGGACGGGCCTCTGAGCGCGTCACAGGTTCCGCACCCCTTCCGGCACTTCGTAGAACGTCGGGTGGCGGTACGGCTTGTCCGCGGCCGGTGCGAAGAAGGGGTCCTTCTCATCGGGGGAGGACGCGGTGATCTCGTGGGACGGGACGACCCACACCGAGACGCCTTCGGAGCGGCGCGTGTAGAGATCGCGCGCGTTACGCAGGGCCATCTCGGCGTCGGGCGCGTGCAGGCTGCCGGCGTGGGTGTGCGACAGGCCGCGCCTGCTGCGCACGAACACCTCCCACAGAGGCCAGTCCGTGGTGCTCATCGTGGGCTCACCGCCGTCTCCGCCTCGTCCTGCTCCTGGCTCCGGCCCAGCCGGTTCCCTGCCTGCTTCGCCGCGTACGCCGCTGCCGCCTCACGCACCCAGGCACCCTCTTCATGCGCCTGCCTGCGGTTACTGATCCGCTCCTCGTTGCACGGCCCGTTGCCCTGCAGCACCTGACGGAACTCCTCCCAGTCGATCGGGCCGAAGTCCCACTGGCCCAGCTCCTCGTTCCAGCGCAGGTCCGGGTCGGGGAGGGTGAGGCCGAGCGCTTCGGCCTGCGGCACGCAGATGTCGACGAAGCGCTGGCGCAGGTCGTCGTTCGAGTGCCGTTTGATCTTCCAGGCCATGGAACGCGCGCTGTGCGCGGACTCGTCGTCCGGCGGACCGAACATCATCAGCGAGGGCCACCACCAGCGGTCCACGGCGTCCTGCGCCATGGCGTGCTGTGCCTCGGTGCCGCGGCTGAGCGCCAGCAGCAGCTCGAAGCCCTGCCGTTGATGGAAGGACTCCTCCTTGCAGATGCGGGTCAT
>Ga0190265_10002122_pt1 | contig 13196 bp, 15 predicted proteins | sample Popmic124T_FD_133135 | JGI IMG/M metagenome (GOLD analysis project Ga0190265, IMG submission 133135) | Populus adjacent soil microbial communities from riparian zone of Indian Creek, Utah, USA - 124 T | ecosystem: Environmental > Terrestrial > Soil > Riparian zone | place: USA: Utah | collected... | reverse complement strand
TCGGCCGCGCCGATCATGTCACAGGTCAGGATCAGCCGCATCGCCTGGCCCACCCCGACCAACCGCGAGCGCCGTTGCGTGCCGCCGCCGCCCGGGATCAGCCCGAGGTTGATCTCCGGCTGGCCGAACCTCGCTTTGTCAGAAGCCACCCGGAGGTCGCACGACAGGGCCAGCTCGCAGCCGCCGCCCAGGCAGAAGCCGTTGATCATGGCGATCACCGGCTTCGGGAAACCGGCCATGACGTCGAAGATCCGCGGGCTGCGCATGGCGTGGCGCTGGTCGAACGGGCTGCGTCCGGCGAACTCGCCGATGTCCGCCCCGGCGATGAACGACTTTTCGCCGGCGCCGGTGATCACCACGACGCCCACGCCTGCGTCGTGCTCGATCTGCGTCAGGACCTCCAGCATCTCGTCGCGGACCTGCTGATTCAGGGCGTTCAGCTTGTCGGGCCGGTTGATGGTCAGGATGGCGACGCGGCCTTCGCGCTCCACCAGGATGGTCTCGGGCATGCCAATCTCCTCTCCAGGGTCATCCTCTTTGTCGAAACGTAGGGAAGGCCCGGGCTGAGTCGCCGGGCGGGGAGATTGTAGCCGGTTTGGCCCGGGAACCGCCTCCGGGCTGTTGTAGCATCGTTCAAGCAGGGTTCGGGGTTCAACGGCAAGGAGGGAATCGCCATGCGGGTCGTGATCACGGGTGGGTCGGGTCTGATCGGGAGTGAGGTGGCGCGCGAGCTTGGCGGTGCGGGTCACGAGGTGGTCGTCTTGACGCGGGACCCGGCGAAGGCGGGCACTCTGCCGGCCAACGTCCGGGCCGTCCAGTGGGACGGCAGGACCGCGGCGGGGTGGGGCTCGCTGGTCGACGGCGACACCGCCATCCTCCACCTGGCGGGGGAGGGCATCGCCAGCGGCCGCTGGACCGAGGCGAAGAAGCGGCGCATAGGCGACAGCCGGGTCGAGTCGGGCACGGCGGTGCTTTCGGCCATCCGGCAGGCGGCGGCGAAGCCGCGGGTCCTGCTCCAGGGATCGGCGGTCGGCTACTACGGCCCGACCGGCGACCAGGCGGTGACCGAGCACCACCCGCCGGGCCGCGACTTCCTGGCCGGCGTCTGCGCCGCCTGGGAGGCCTCGACCGAGCCGGTCGAGGCGCTCGGCGTGCGGCGGGTGGTGCTGCGCACGGGGATCGTGCTGAGCCGGCAGGGAGGGGCGCTGCCCAAGATGGCGCTGCCTTTCCGGCTGATGGGGGGCGGCCCGCTCGGCAGCGGCCGCCAGTGGATGCCCTGGATCCACATCGCGGACGAGGTTGGCGCCATCCGTTTCCTCCTCCAGCGCGAGGACGCCAAGGGGCCGTTCAACCTGACCGCCCCCAATCCGCTCACCAACCGAGACTTCAGCCGCGCCCTGGGCAAGGCGCTGGGGCGGCCGAGCCTGGTGCCGGCCCCGGGCTTCGCCCTCCGTCTCGCCCTGGGCGAGATGGCCGACATGCTCCTCGAGGGCCAGCGGGCGGTACCGCAGCGGCTTCTCGAGATGGGCTACGCCTTCCGCTTCCCCGAGGCCGGGGCGGCCCTGCGCAACCTCGTGGACTGAAACGCCATGGTAGAAGCCATCCGACAAGGCGACATCCCCGGCGTCCAGCTCCGCAGGCGGCAGGCCTTCACCCTGCCGCCCGAGGAGCTCTGGCGCTGGCTCGTGGAGCCCGAGAAGCTGACGCTCTGGCTGGCGGAGGAGGCGGAGGTCGAGCCCGGCCCCGAGGGCTCGCTCACCCTCTCCGGCACCACGCCGCGGGTCGACCCGCCTGCCGGCCCCTGGCGCGAGCGCGGCCGCACCCTCGACTTCGCCCCGCCCAACCTCTGGGTGCTCGCCTTCGAGAGGCTGGACGCCGGCTGGACCTTCACCACCCGCCTGACGCTGCGACTCAACCGGACCCCCGGAGGCGCCGAGATCGACGTCCTCCAGCAGGGCTTCCAGCGCCTCCCCCTGTCCGTCGGCCTCACCATCTGGGAGAGCTACCGGGCGCGCTGGAGGAGCACACTGGCCAAGCTGGCGGACCTCGCCGCGCGGGTAGCGTAGCGATCAGGGAAAGTCCCAGAGCTCCCGAAGCGCAGCGCCAACCTCCTGCCGAAGCGGCGCCGGCGTGTAGACCCGATACCGGTCGATGCGCGACAGGTGGCGGATGAACTGGCTGGCCTGCTCCATGGGCTCCAGGGTGCCGTCGAAGCGGCGCACGAGCACGCGGCTGCGGCCCATGCGGTGGGGGTCCTTGGCGGAGTTCGAGAGCAGCAGGTTGCCTGCGCCGAAGCGCTCGCGGAGGGCCGGCAGGAGGCCCTCGAAGCGCTGCTTGTCGTCGCGGGCGAGGTGCTCCCTCGTCTCGAAGGCCATGGGGAAGTGGTGGCGCTCGACGACGCCGCGGGCGTGGAGGCTCGCCGAGGTCCGCATGGCGGCCCACACGGAGACGTCGTCCTGCTCCAGGAAGGCCTCCGGCTCGGCGGCCCAGCGGATGCGGCTCTCCTTCAGCCACTCGTTGAAGTGCAGCTCCAGGGCCTTGCCGGTGACGTTGAAGTAGACCTGGGTGAACATGTAGTAGCGGGCCATCACCAGCGCCTCCAGGGCGTGGACGCCCCCCTCCTCGACGCCGATCCCCCACTCGCCGGTCGCCGGGTCTTCGAGCGGCAGCATGGTGTCGAGCAGGCGCTCCAGGTCGTAGCTGCCGTAGCGTACGCCGCAGAAGAGGCTGTCGCGCAGGAGGTAGTCCATCTTGTCCACGTCGAGCTCGCCGGAGATGACCTGGGTGAGCAGCCTCTCCTTGGGATCGCCGGCGCCGGCAAGCAAGCGCGCCACGTCGCCGGTGCCGATCCCCTCGCCGTGACGCGCGAAGATCGCCTCGATCTCCGGCATGCCGAGCAGGCGCCGGGTCATCTCCTCGTGGTCGATCCCGCCCTCGAAGAGGTCTTCGGCCGAGTGGCTGAAGGGGGCGTGGCCGAGGTCGTGGAGCAGGGCGGCCACCCGCACCAGCCGCCGCTCCGGGGCGCGCGAGCCGCCGGGAAGCAGCCCCTCCGCCTTGGTGCACAGGGCGTCGTAGACCCGCCCGGCGAGGTGCATGGCTCCCAGGACGTGGCTGAAGCGGCTGTGCTCGGCCCCGGGGAAGACCAGGAAGGTGAAGCCGAGCTGGTGGATGAAGCGCAGCCGCTGGACGGGCCGGCTGTTGATGAGAGCGGCTTCCAGGGGATCGGCACGGACGAAGCCGTGGACCGGGTCGCGGATCGACAGCACGGCGGGCGTCAGTTGAGCTCGGAGCCGTCGGCCAGGCGGCGGAAGGGGCGCAGGAGGTCCATCACCTGCCGGCGGCTGCGCAGGATCGACAGCACCGAGAGGCCGCGCTCCGGGAGCGGCTCGGTGAGGAGCTGGAGCTTGCGCAGCGGCGGCACGTCGACGCCGGCGGCGATCCGGTTGATCAGCTCCTCGAAAAAGCAGTCGGCGAGCTCGTCGATGTCTTCCCCGGAGAGCGGGAAGCTCTCGCCCAACTCGGCCGAGAGCGACCGCAGCAGGTCAAGGACCCGCTTGCGCACGGCGACGATCCCGGCGTCCCGCTCGTTCAGCCAGGGTTCCTCGACCGGCCGCACCAGCGCCTGGCGGTGGGGAGGCTCGTCGAGCTCGCGCTGCAGCTCGAAGCGGAACTCGCCGTGGAGCACCACGTGGGAGCCGTCGGGCTGCTCCTCGATGTCCAGCACGCGGGCCGCGGTGCCCCCCGGAAAGACCTCGGGGCGCCCCTCGGCGTCGAGCCGCGGGCCGGGCTTGATGGTCACCACCCCGATCCAGCGCGACTCTTCGTCCATTGCGCTCACGTCGCGCACCAGCCGCCGGTACCGGGGCTCGAGGATGTGCAGCCGCAGCTCCGTGCGCGGGAAGTGCACCACGTCGGGAAGCGGGAAGAGCAGGAGCCGCGTGTCGCCGTCCGGCATGAGGGAATGATAGCGCGGGAGGAGGATACAATGAACCCCATGCGCCCCCTCTTCGTCGGCATTGCCCTCTTCCTCCTCGCCTCCTCCCTCGCCGCGCAGGGGGACCCGGTCGCCGCCGGCGACGCCGCGTGGAGCCGGCGTGCCGAGGGGCATCAGGGGGGCCGCGCGCTTGTCGGGCCAATCGACCAGGCGATCGCGGCCTATGAGCGGGCGGTCAAGGAGCAGCCGGAGCGGCTGGAGGCCTCGTGGAAGCTGCTCCGCGCCCTCTACTTCAAGGGCGAGCTGGCGACCGAGGGCAAAGAGGGCAAGCAGAAGCTCTTCGCCCGTGGGAAGGTCGTTGCCGAGGCCGCCCTGGACCGGCTGGGCAAGCGGGTGGGGGGACGCGAGAAGCTCGAGCGGATGACCCCGGCCCAGGCAGCCAAGGCTCTCTCCGGAGAGCCGGCGGCCCCTGCCGTCTTCCTCTGGAGCGCGGTCCACTGGGGTCTCTGGGGGGACGCCTTCGGCCGCATGGCCGCCGCTCGCCAGGGGGTGGGCGACAAGGTCCGCCGCTACTCCGAGGTGCTGATCGCGCTGGACGAGCGCTTCGAGGAGGGCGGCGGCCATCGCATTCTGGGCCGGCTGCACACCCTGGCCCCCAAGGTGCCGTTCGTCACCGGCTGGGTCGACCGCGACAAGGCGGTCTCCGAGCTGCGGCGAGCCCTGCAACTGGGGCCCGACAACCTCGACAACCACCTCTTCCTGGCGGAGGCCCTCCTCGAGCACCACCCGGGCAAGGCGGCGGAAGCGCGCGAGATCCTGCGCCGCGTCCTCACCCGCAAGCCGGTCCAGGACGTCGTGGTGGAGCAGGAGAAGTCACTCGCCAACGCCAGGGCCCTGCTCGCGAAGCACCCGGGCTGAGGGGATGCCGGCGTGACGCCGCTCGACCCCCGCCGGACCCCCCTGGTGGCGGTCGCCGCCGCGGTCTTCCTGGTCGCCTTGAAAGGGGCGGGCGCCTCGATGACCGGCTCGCTCGCCCTGGGCTCGGCGGCTCTCGATTCGCTGGTCGACCTCTTCATCTCCGCCGCCAACTACCTGGTGCTGCGGCGCAGCGCCGCCCCCCCGGACGCCGACCATGCCTACGGGCACGGCAAGTTCGAGAACCTCGCGGCCCTCGGCCAGGGATTGTTCCTGCTGGCGGCCGGCGCCGGCATCGTCTGGGGGGGAGTGAACCGGCTGATCTCGGGAGACGTGCCGCGGGAGACCGGATGGGGCATCGCGGTGCTCGCGGTATCCCTGGTGGTGAGCCTGGGCGTTTCGCGCACCTTGCGGCAGGCCGCCGAGCGCACCGGCAGCCCGGCGCTCAAGGCGGACAGCCTCCACTACTCGACCGACCTCTGGGTCAACGGCGCCGCCCTCGGCGCCTTGCTGGTCATCCGTTTCACCGGCTCGGCTCCGGCCGATCCCCTGGTGGCGCTGGCCGTCGCGGTCCTCGTTTTCCGCGCCGGCGCCTCCCTGGTCCTCGAGGCCACGGGCGATCTTTCGGACCGCGGGCTGCCGCCCGAGGACCTGCGGCGCATCCAAGAGGTCGTCGCCGCCTTCCCCGAGGTCGCCGGGATGCACGACCTGCGCACCCGCCGCAGCGGCGGCCAGCGCTTCATCGAGCTCCACCTGGAGATCCCCAGAGACACCTCTTTCGTCGACTCCCACACCCTGATGGTCCGCGTCCTGCGAGCCATCGAAAGCGAGCTGCCGCACTCCAAGGTCTTCGTTCACGGAGACCCGGTCTGACCGGTCTCTAGCGGACCTCCTCGATCACCATTCCCCGCACGGCCGGCGACGAGAAATCCAGTTGGCCGATCGACTGCGACAGGGTGGCGGCGCGGGCGAGGAAGAGGCTGGCGAGGAGGATTCCCGCCGCGAGCGCCGGGCGGCGCAGGGCGGCCGGCAGCCAGCGGGCGGCGAGGAGGAGGATGGCGGCGGCGCCCAGCGCGAGCTGCTGCCGGCCCTCGGCCAGGGAGGCCGCCAGGACCTCCGGCAGGAGGAACCAGTAGACGGGGAGCGCGAGCCCTGCGCCGAGGGCCAGGAGCGGCCGGCCGGGGGCTGCGATCTCGCCGGCCGCGAGGGCCAGCAGCAGCCGGCAGGCTACGGCCGCGGCGAGCGCGGGGGCCGGGCTCGGCGGCCCTTCGCCGACGCGCAGCAACTCGCCGACCCAGCTTGCGGCGGCGAGGCTCCCGAGGCCGAAGCCGGCGGCGATCCGCCAGCCGGCGTCCTCTAGCCGGCGCCAGCCGAAGGCGGTCACCAGGTCGGCCAGGAAGAGAGCGGCGAGGAGGATGGCGAGCACCCTCCCCGGTCTCGCGGCGAGGAACGGAAACAGCCCCTGGGCGACCGCGGCCTCGGGGTGGAGGCGGACGTACGTCGCCGCGGCGAGCGCTCCTCCCACCAGAAGCGGCAGGGCGGCGTAGGCCCACAGGCGGCGGGCCGTGGGCGCCGCCGCGGGGAGCTTCAGCGGCACGGTGGCCTGAGTGCCCCAGGCGAAGAGCGCCGCGGCGAGGAGGAGGCCGTCGACCATACGCGCGCCCTCAGCCGAGGGGAGCGGTGCTCCAGCCGATCCGCTCCACTCCGTCCTCGTCGCGGAGCCGGGCCAGCATCTCGCGCACGGGGGTGCCGTCCGGCGGCACGGCGAGGTTCGGCGCGATCTCGGCCAGGGGCTCGAGGACGAAGCGGCGCTCGGCGAGCCGGGGGTGGGGCAGGGTGAGCTCCGGGCCGTCCGAGGTCAGGGTTCCGTAGACCAGCAGGTCGATGTCCAGCGGGCGGGGCCCGAAGCGCACCCCGCGCCGCCGCCCGGCCGCCCGCTCCAGCGCCTTGGCGAGCGCCAGCACCTCGCCGGCGGCGAGCGAGGTGTGGGCGAGAGCGGCGGTGTTCAGGAAATCCGGCTGGTGGACCGGCGAAATGGGCAGGCTGCGGTAGAGGGAGGCCACCCGCAGGGGGCCCAGAGAGTCGCGAAGCTGCCGCAGGGCCTGGCTCAAAGTCTGCTCGACCGGTCCAAGGTTGCCGCCGAGAGCGAGAGCCACGGGGACCCGACGGTCCGCCTCAATCCTCCTCGTCGAGGTCCTCTTCCACTTCCTCGTCGGCGTCGACGTCGATCTCCGGCCCGACCATCTCCTCGTCGCCGATGTCGATGGGGACGTCCTCTTCGACCTCGATCACCTTGGGGATGTCGGCCTTGCGCTTCCTTCGCGACGCCTGGCTGACGGCCAGGGCCTCGGCATCGGCGGCGTCCTTCTGGTTGGCGCCGCACTTCGGGCACAACGGGTCGGACTTACCGAGGTCATAGAACTTCGTGCTGCAGTTGTAGCACTCGAATTTGGTTCCCAGCTTCAGCTCAGGCATTGCGACTCCCGTCCAGCCGGGCGGCCGGCTCAGAGGGCGGGAACGTAGCACCCGCTGGAAAGCGTGTCAACATCCGGCAGCGGCTTGCGCCCGGAAGAAACGGGAAGATAGGATGGTTGTTTACCACGTGTGCGGCGGCTGGACCCCCACCACCCTGACATCGCGCTCCCGCTGGAGCTTTGACCCGAAGGCCCGGTTCACCCTATGAAACACTTCGCGCTCGCCGCTCTCGCGCTCCTGCTCTCAGGCCCCGCCTTTGCCGCGGCCAAGGGCACCCCCGATCCGCTGGCCCCCGGCCTCTCCGGCAACCAGCGGCTGCAGGCGCTGGTCGACCGCGTCAAGGTCGAGCAGGCCCAGTTGAAGACCCTGGAGGCCCGCTTCGTCCAGCAGCAGGAGAGCTCGATGCTGGTGGCGCCCGAGGAGTCGACCGGCGTCTTCTCCTTCGCCGCTCCCGACAAGGTGCGCTGGGAGTACCTGTCGCCCAGCCCCATCTCGGTGCTGGTCAAGGGCGAGGAGATGACCACCTGGTACCACGACCTGAAGCGGGCCGAGACGCTGAAGATCGGCCGCTACTCGAGCCAGGTCTTCAAGTACCTGGGGGCGAGCGGCAGCCTGCAGACCCTGCTCGACTACTTCACCGTCAAGCTCAAGATGCCGGAGAAGGCGGGCGACGCCTACCGCATGGAGCTCATCCCCAAGTACCCGCGCGTCGCCAAGCGGCTGCGCTCGATGACCCTGTGGATCGACGACGAGATCTTCTTTCCCGAGCGCCTGCGCTACGTCGAGGCCGACGGCGACGTCACCGAGTACCGGTTCACCGACTTCAAACGCAACGCCAAGATCCCCGAGGACCGCTTCGTCCTGAAGCTCCCCAAGGACGTGCAGTCCCGGGTGATCGACCTCGGCCGCGAGTCGGACTCCACGACCCCCAAGGCCCGGCCCTGACCTTCGCAGTCCTCTCCACCCACGGCGCGGCGCGGCGGGGGCGGCTCGTCACGCCCCACGGCGTCGTCGAGACCCCCGCCTTCATGCCCGTCGGCACCCTGGGCGCGGTCAAGGGGGTCACTCCCCAGGACCTCGCCGCGGCGGGGGCGGAGGTCATGCTCGCCAACCTCTACCACCTGGCCCTGCGGCCGGGGATCGACACCATCGAGCGGCTCGGCGGCCTGCACGCCTTCAACGGCTGGCCGGGACCGATCTTGACCGACAGCGGCGGCTTCCAGGTCTGGAGCCTCGGCGGTCTGCGCACCGTCGACGCGGACGGCGTCACCTTCCGCAGCCACCTCGACGGCTCGCCCCTGCGCTTCACGCCCGAGAGCGTGGTCGACGCCCAGGAGAGGATGGGGGTGGACGTCGCCATGGTGCTCGACGAGTGCCCGCCGTGGCCGGTCGAGCGGGCGGCGGCCGAGGCCTCCTGGGAGCGCACCCTGAACTGGGCCCGCCGCGCCCGCGCCGCCTGGAAGGGGGGGCCGGGGGCGCTCTTCGGCATCGTCCAGGGGAGCGTCTACCGGGACCTCCGCGAGCGGGCGGCGGCCGACCTCGCCGGGCTCGGCTTCGACGGCCACGCCATCGGCGGCGTCTCGGTGGGCGAGCCGGGCCCCGAGCGCCGGGCCGCCGTCGAGTGGGCCGCCCCGGTGCTGCCGGCGGACAAGCCGCGCTACCTGATGGGCGTCGGCTATCCGGCCGACATCCTCCACGCCGTCGCCCACGGCATCGACCTCTTCGACTGCGTGCTGCCGGCGCGCAACGCCCGCCACGGCGTGCTGTTCACCCGCACCGGCGTGATCAAGATCAAGAACGCCCGCTACCGGGAAGACCCCCGGCCGCTCGATCCGGAGTGCGGCTGCCCGGCGTGCAGCCGCGTATCGCGGGCCTTCCTCCACCACCTGACGCGGGCCGGCGAGCTGACCGCCCCCGTCCTCGCGACCCTGCACAACCTGCGGTTCTACCTTGACTTCATGGCGGACATCCGGCAGGCTATCGAACTCGGTGCGCTAACGGAAATGGCGGAGAGCTTCGCCACCCGTTCCACCGGCGGAGACCCGCCGGAGGAGCCCGACTTGGGGTTTCTGCCGGTCTCTTCCGTCCCCCTTGAGAACAGGAGCTCTTGACGCAGGCTAGCCTGCCGGGGTTTGCACATGAATCCGATCGTTCCCGCATGGATGACGAGCTTGGGACTCGCCGAGGCGCCCGGAGGCCTTGGCGCGCTCGGGGGATTGATCCCCATGGTCCTCATCTTCGTCATCTTCTACGTCCTGCTGATCATGCCGATGCGCAAGCAGCAGAAGGCGCTGGAGCAGACGATCTCCAATCTGAAGAAGGGAGACCGCGTGATCACCAAGGGCGGTCTCTACGGTGAGATCTCCGCCATCGAGGATGTGACGGTGTTGCTGCGCATCGCGGACAACGTCAAGGTGAGGGTCGCCAAGTCGGCGATCGGCGGCCTCGAAGCTGTGGAAAGCGACAAAGGGAGTAAATCATGAAGCGGAACCTCCTCTGGCGCGGACTGCTGATCCTGGGCCTCCTGGCCCTCTCGGTGTTCCTGGCCTATCCCCCTGGAGAGAAGATCAACCTCGGGCTCGACCTTCAGGGCGGCATGCACATGGTGCTCCAGGTGCACACCGAAGACGCCCTGCGGGCGGAGACCGATGCGGACATGGAACGCCTCCTGCGGCAGGCGACGGAAGCCAAGCTGGCCGGCGTCGACGGCCGGCGCACCGGCGACACAGTCTTCGAGATCGTCAGCCCGGCGCCCGAGGCGCAGGGCCAGATCGCCGACCTCGCCGAGCGCTACCTCGGCGCCCGCTGGAGCTCGACCCGGCAGGGCAACCGCACGGTGTTCACGATGAGCGCCACCGAGATCGCGGCGATCCGCGAGGGCGCCACCAACCAGGCGCGCCAGACGATCGACAACCGCATCAACCAGTACGGTGTCGCCGAGCCGGACATCCGCACGGCGAGCGGCCACCGCGTCGTCGTCCAACTCCCCGGCGTCGACGATCCGGAGCGCATCCGCCGCCTGATCAAGAACGTCGCCTTCCTCGAGTTCCGCCTCGTCCGCTTCCCGCAGGGCGGCGGCGGCGTGCCCAGCCGCGAGGCCATCGTGTCGAACTTCGGCGGGCGTCTGCCCGAGAACCTGGAGATCCTCGAGGGCGACCTGCGCGACGCCGACAAGAACGTCGTCGGCGAGCAGTACTACGCCGTCGAGAAGCGGCGCACCGTCACCGGGCGCGACCTGAAGAACGCTCGAGTGGGGCAGGGCCAGTTCCGCGACCCCGTCGTCGAGTTCAGCTTCAGCCCCGCGGGCGCCGAGGCCTTCGGCGAGCTGACCGGCAACAACGTCGGCTCCGGGCTCGCCATCGTCCTCGACGGCCGCGTCGTCTCCGCTCCGCGGATCAATTCGCGGATCAGCGACAGCGGCATCATCGAAGGCGGGTTCGACCCAGACGAGGCGCAGGACCTGTCGATGGTTTTGAAGTCGGGCGCCCTGCCGGCCGGCCTCACCGTGCTCGAAGAGCGCACCGTCGGGCCGTCCCTCGGGCGCGAGTCGATCAGGAACGGCATCATCTCCGGCCTCATCGGCACCGCTCTCGTCATCCTCTACATAATGATCGTGTACAACCTGAGCGGCCTGAACGCGGTCGCGGCGCTCGGCCTGAGCCTCGTCCTGCTCATGGGCGGCCTGGCGGCGTTCAACGCCACCCTGACCCTCCCGGGCATCGCCGGCATCCTCCTGACGATCGGTATGGCGGTCGACGCCAACGTGCTCATCTTCGAGCGCATCCGAGAGGAGCTCCACGCCGGCCGAAGTATCCGGTCGTCGGTCGACCTCGGTTTCGAGAAGGCGCTCTCTTCGATCATCGACTCCAACGTGACCACCCTGATCGCCGCCCTCTTCCTGTTCCAGTTCGGCACCGGGCCGATCAAGGGATTCGCCGTCACTCTGACGATCGGCCTCTTGGCCTCCATGTTCACCGCCATCTTCGTCAGCCGCTGGCTCTTCGACGCCTTCCTCTCCAGAGTCCGCGTCCAGAGGCTTTCGATCTAGGGCGCCGGGCGCCCCTCTCAAGGAGCACGCGATGGAGTTCCTGCGCGATACCAACATCGATTTCATGAAGTACCGGAAGTTCTGGGTCCTTGTCTCGCTCGCCTTGCTGGTGGTCGGGTTCTTCGCCATCTTCGTCCACGGCCAGTTGAACATCGGCATCGACTTCGCCGGCGGCACGCAGATGACGTTGAAGTTCCGCGACAAGCCCAATGTCGAGGAGCTGCGTAAGCTCGTCGAGGCGAAGGGGGTGAGCGATCCCCAGATCCAGAGCTTCGGTGGACCGGAAGACAACTCGGTCATCGTCAAGACCCGACTGATCGCCGGTAAGGTCGAGGGCAGCCGCGACGTGGTCCTTGCAGCGCTCGACGAGCGCTACAACCCCGACAAGGCCGGCAAGCCCGACGTCAACCAGGTGGACGCCGACGCCCTCGCCCAGATCCTCCTTCGGGCGGACCCGGACAAGGTGGCCGCGCAAGGCGCCGAGGCCGCCCTCGCCAACTACACGGGCGTCGCCGAAAAGCTCATCGAAGAGCGCCGGAAGACCGGCATCTTCCCCTCCTGGGACTCGCTCGCCGGAGTCGGCGGCCTGAGCCAGGCCGGCTTGAACGCCCTGCGGCAGAACGCCTACCTCGGAACCTACTCCCTGCAAGGGGTCGAGAACGTCGGCCCGCAGATCGGCAAGGAGCTGCGCAACCAGGGCTTCTGGGCGGTCGTCCTGTCGCTCCTCGGCATGCTCATCTACATCTGGTTCCGCTTCGAGCTGCGCTTCGGCGTCGGCGCGGTCATGGCCTGCCTGCACGACGTGCTGGTCACCCTCGGCCTCTTCGCGCTCGCGGGTTTCGAGTTCAACCTGACGACCGTCGCCGCCTTCCTCACCCTGATCGGCTACTCGGTCAACGACACCGTGGTGATCTTCGACCGCATCCGCGAGAACATGAGGAAGAGCCGCCGCGAGCCGTTGATCGTGACCATGAACAAGAGCATCAACCAGACGCTCTCGCGCACCATCCTGACCGGAGGCTCGACGCTCCTCGTCCTGGTCGCCCTCTTCATCTGGGGCGGCGACGTGATCCGCGGCTTCGCCTTCGTGCTGACGGTGGGCATCCTGGTCGGCACCTACTCCTCGATCTACGTGGCGAGCCCCTTCGCCCTCCTCTGGGAGCAGATGTTCGGCTCCCGCAGCAAGCTGCGCGGCACCACCGGCGACGCCAAGCCCGCGACGTCCAAAGCGAGCTGAAACCTCTCCGGCTCCGGCCGTGTCCAAGGCCCATCCCCGCAAGGGGGTGGGCCTTTTGCTTTTGGGGACGGCTTTTTGAGCTTATTTCTCCGAAGGAAAAGCATTTGCCTCCGAATTTGCCCAGCGAAAGCGAGCATAGACTCAACGCTCGCAGCTTTTAGCCTTTTGCTCCGACTTTTGAGTCTCTGCCCGCAGCAAGAGCCCAATTGGCCTGAAATTTAAGTCTCTGCCACGTCCAAAAGGGCTATTGCGAGCGCCAAAGGCCTTTTGACCGTCGCATTGCTCATTTCGACACCTCACCCCTCCGGCTCGGTAAGCTTCAGGGTCTTCCGAAGGATCGGCAGGACCGCCCGATCCTTGTCGCGGTCAGCCTGCTCCTTGGTCTCGATGATCGCTCGCAAGTCGAGCACCGGGATCGTGGCCCCGGTAATCTCGAAGGGGCTCGTTCGAGAGATCAGGTCCTGGTAGGAAAGTTGGGCTCCGATCGTTGCAAGGACGTCCAGGGGACCGGACCGGGTATTGAGGAGGTGGTGGCCTCCATGCAGGAATCTCGTGGGATCGGGCTCGAATCGGCGGCCGGCCGGGTC
>Ga0190265_10002121_pt1 | contig 13199 bp, 5 predicted proteins | sample Popmic124T_FD_133135 | JGI IMG/M metagenome (GOLD analysis project Ga0190265, IMG submission 133135) | Populus adjacent soil microbial communities from riparian zone of Indian Creek, Utah, USA - 124 T | ecosystem: Environmental > Terrestrial > Soil > Riparian zone | place: USA: Utah | collected... | reverse complement strand
TAGGTCGCGCCGGGATTCAGCGTGGTGTTGAGGTCGGTGGCATTCACCAGAAGCCGGTGCGTTGTGCCGTTATGACTATGGTTCGAATGGTTGGCGGCGGTGGACGGAAAGGCGCCGCTAAAAGGATTCACCCAGGCACGGGAACCCAGGCCATCCGCGGTGCTGCTGCCCCCTTGATCCGCATTCAGACTCGCGCTGTAGGGGTCGGAGCATCCCGTGCCAAGTTGCGAGCCCCCAACTCCATTACAGCCGAAGCCGCAGGCATTCTGGGTTAGGGCCGTGAAAGCATGTTTTAGCCACGATTGCCCGATTTGCTCAAAGCGCTCGTCGTTCGTCGCTCCGCCGCTCATACGATAGAGATTCTGTGGAATGACAGGATGATCTGTATTTGTTAACGCAAACCAATTTAGATTCTGGTCTCCGTTGTTGCACGAAGTCGTGGCCACCGCCAGGCCCACCTGGCCTCCAAAGGTGCCAAACTGCCCCATGGACGGCAGATCTCCCACAATGACATCAGGTCCCGGCACAAAACCTTCCGGAGCGCCCGGAGCCCCGCCGCGGCGCGCCGGCAGGACCGATGATTGGACCGCGCCGTTGACGATGGTGGTGATCTCGACCGGATACATCGTCGTCGAGATTGAAATCTTGCCGGCGATCGCACCCGCTTCCGCAGAACGCCCCAGCCTGTTCGCAAATTCCTCTGAGATCAAAAGCCTTCCGTCCTTGATGCCGAACACATCCGTCGCGGCATCGTACTGGTAGAGATGTCCTTCAATGTTGAAGAAAACAAAACCCGTTTTCCCGTCGCGCACGGCCAGGTCGAAAGGGGCGTCCGACGAGAGCTTTTCGATGACGAATTGATTCAAGGCCGTCTGCAACGGCCCGGGAAGAGTCGCGGAATTTTCCGGTATGAGCCCCATCGTGCCCGCCTCCGGACCGCGTACGGCGTGGTTAAAGACAAGAACCGTGAAAAAAGAATTGGGGCCGACCTGGAATCGCAATGTCTCCGGTTTTGGATCCTTGCCGGAAGCGGTTCCATTGAGCCGGTTCAAATCGAGATCCATCGCCACGCTTCCCTGCGCGACGATCATCTTTTCCAGAGTGCCGGTCTGGGCGTCCGCGCTTTTCTCCGGAAGTTGGGGTGCAGAATTCCCCGAGCTGTTGCTCAAAAGCAAGAGCAGCGGGAGCGCGAAATAACACAGAATTTTCCTCAACATGATGCTAATCCTCCAATTGATAGCCGCCGAATAAGTCGTGAATGAAGCCCTCCGAATCGACGTGCGTTACGTTGCGGGTCGCGGGTTCACCGGATGAAGGTTGATATATACCGTCCCCCGCAAAAGTAGTCCACTCTTAAACGTTGTGGAAAACATCTCGATCTCGCCTGCAAAGCAGGGGCTCCTTCAGCCCCCAGTTCACAGGAGATTTCCGGTGCAGGACAAAGCTGGATTTGCAGATAAGAATCGCCCTAGCGTCCCACCGTAACGGGCATCTGCGCGCTTCCGCCCAGACTGCTTCTGATGGTGATCATGCCGGGGCTGCTTGGCCACGGGAAGTTGGCGCCATAACTGCCGTCGGCGTTTCCGAGAAGGGTGCCGATCAGTTGGTCCGTGGAAGTTACATAAGCGCGCAAGGTCGGCGCATTGCGTTCGGTTGATTTGATCGAACTGCTGGCTCGAACTTTGAGCAATTGGGTGCTGTGGCTAAAGACGGTGCTCTCGACCGAAACGATATCAGTCCCACAGGGAGAATTCGGGGTTGGGCCCTGGATCGCAACAGTGATGGGCGCACCGGTCTTGTAGAAGCCAATCGTCGCGTTTGTTGCCTGCGGCGGACGGTTCGAATCGAAACGGAAATTATATAACGTGCCCCAACGAATCGCGTTCGCGTTCGGGTTCTGCGCGAGGGTTTCCGAGCTCCAGCTCAGAGCGCTCGTGGTTTGATTCGAAGTCCAGGGAGCGTTGCTAAATCCCGCGCTTCCCGCTGTTCCATCGTTGGCAATTCCAGGGTGATTCGGCGGAGCGTGGAATCCCTGGTTGCTCACCGTGATTCCGCATCCCAGCGGCACGCTGAAGGATTGGATCGAGCGATCCAGATTCTGGTTATTGATCGCGTATTCATAATGCCAGACGCCAGCGGAGGGATTCGTCACTTTGTAAGCGATAAATGCCTGGCCGTCGATTCCCGGCACCGGTTCGATCGTATTGATGGTTGCTCCCGTCCAGGCGCTGATGGCGGGGAGCATTCGGACCGTGTTGCCCACGGGGCTAAAACTGAAACTTGTCGTGCCGCTGACATTGAAACGGCGGTAGGACATGTTGTTATACATATTGCACTGCCCAGGGTGAGACTGGCACCAGGCGTATTCATGCGGAGTGACGTATTGCGCTTCGGCATAATACGTCGCGCCAGGATTCATCGCCATATTCAGGTCGTTCATTTCCACCAGGGCCCGGTGCGTGGCGGCTGCGCTCGAGTCGCTGTGGCCGGTGTGGTCCCTGGCCGTCGATGGATAGAAGCCAGTGAAAGGATTCACCCAGGCGCGTGAACCCAGGCCGCTCTGGCTCGCATTCAAGCTCGCCCCATACGGATCGGAGCATCCCGGACGCAGACCACTCCCGCCGCCACCACAGCCAAAGCCGCAGGCGTTGCCGTTCACGGCGGCGAAGGCATGTTTCAGCCAGGATTGGCCGATCTGTTCAAAGCGCTCGTCGTTCGTCGCGCCGCCGCTCATTCGATAAACATTTTGCGGGATAACGGGATGGTCCGTGTTGGGCATCGCGAGCCAATTCAGATTGACGTCTCCGTTATTGCAGGAGGTCGTTCCCACCGCGATGCCGACCCGGCTCCCGGTGGTGCCAAATTGCTGCATGGAAGTCAGATCTCCCACGATCACATCGGGTCCCGGGACAAGATTGGGAACCTCTGGACCGCCACGCCGGGGTGGCAGCGTCGACGATTGGGCGACGCCGTTGATCACCGTTGTGACTTCGATCGCAGACATCGTGGCCTCGATCGAGACTTTTCCCACGGACACTCCAGCGTCCGCCGGACGCCCGAGCCGGTTCGCAACTTCCCCTGAAATCAGGACCCTGCCGTCCTTGACACGGAGCGAGCGCGCGGCCGCATTGTATTCGTAGACGTGTCCTTCAATGTTGAAAAAGACGAATCCTGTTTTCCCATCGCGGACCACGATGTCAAAAGGTTGGTCCGAGGCGATTTTTTCGACCACGAGCTGGTTGGCGGACGCGTTCAACAACTCGGGAAGAGTCGCGGAATTACCCCAGATCAACTCCATCGTGCCCGGTTCGGGACCGCGCACGACATGATCATAGACCAGGATCGTAAAGAAGGAATTGGGGTTCACCTCGAAACGCAGGGGGTCCAATTTCGCTCCTTCCGCCCCGGAGCCAGCTCCATTGAGTCGATTCAAATCGAGATCCATCACGACGTTGCCACGCGTGACGACCATCTTTTCCAGAGTCCCGATCTGTCCTTCCAGGTTTTTCTCCCGCGCGCCGGAAGTTTTCCAACTAATGCCGATGAGCAAAAGCAGCGGGAGCGTGAAATAAATCAAGGTTTTCCTAAACATAATCTTAATCCTCCAATTTGAATGCCGTTCAAAAAGACACCGCCCGCTTGACGTTTGGGGAATCGTCCCAATATCGGTGTGTAACTAGCGGAAAATCGTAACGGAACCGGACCACTTGTCGAGCTTCTATTAATGGCAATCCTCAATTTCTTCCCGCGAGGGACTCTCGCGGACGTCAGAAGAGGGTTGTACCTATATTTCCCGGAAAAATAGACTACTTTTGAAATGTCTTTCGGCATCCCGGTGACCTGGCGCTGCGGTTGAGGTCGGCTGCGCTCTGCGCCAAACAAAAGAAATCATGAAAAGCGGCTGTGAAGATCGGAGAGCGATACAACAGGGAGTGATTCAGTCCCCTGTTCTCAAAACTTTTCCGGCGGCGCCTGGCGGCATCCGCAAGTCGACAACGGCCCGCTGGCGCGGGGCCGCGCTTCTTTTGCTCAATCTGCTGATGGTGGCTCACGTCATCCAGTGGTGGATCATGGGCCGGACGATTTCACCGATTGAGCCTTCCGAGACCATGCACACACTCCAGCGCGGAGCGGTTAACGCGGGCTTCATCTTTTTTACCCTGGCGATCCTGGCGACGATGATATTCGGGCGTTTTGTCTGCGGTTGGGGTTGTCACATTCTTGCTCTGCAGGATTTTTGCGGGTGGCTTCTGAAGAAAATGGGGCTCACTCCCAAGCCGTTTCGTTCGAGGCTGCTGATCTATGTCCCGCTTATCGCCGCTTTGTACATGTTTGTCTGGCCCACGGCCTACAAATTCTTTGCCAAGTCCGAGTCCGAGCCACTCTTTCCGAAATTCACCAACCATCTTGTTACCACTAATTTCTGGGAAACTTTTCCGTCCGTGGCCGTCGCCATCCCCTTTCTTCTCATCTGTGGATTCGTCACCGTTTATTTCCTCGGACAAAAGGGTTTCTGCACCTACGCCTGTCCTTATGGGGGGTTTTTTGGGCTGGCCGACAAGTTGGCGCCGGGCAAAATCCGCGTGACCGACGCCTGCAATCAATGCGGGCACTGCACCGCCACCTGCACCTCGAATGTTCTCGTTCACCAAGAGGTGAGGGACTTCAAAATGGTCGTGGATCCGGGCTGCATGAAGTGCATGGATTGCATCAGCGTGTGTCCAAACGACGCTCTCTATTTTGGATTTGGGAAACCGACGATCGCGGTTTCCAAGTCGTTGAGCAAGACTCCGCCAAAGTACTCATTAACCTGGCCGGAGGAACTCCTCGGATCCGCCGTGTTTCTGGGAAGTTTTCTGTCTGTTCGAGGCGTGTATGCCCTTGTCCCATTCCTGATGGCGCTGGGTTGCGCGGCCGTCACGACGTTTCTCTTTCTAAAAACGTGGCGATTGCTCAGGGCCAGCGACGTCTTCTTCCACCGCTTCAACTTAAAGCATGCGGGGAAAATTCAAAAAGCCGGCTGGGCATTCCTGGCCTGCTCGATTCCCTGGCTTGGCTTGGCCGCCCACAGCGGGTGGATTCGCTATCACGAATTTGCCGGGAACCGGGCGTTTCAGAAAATCCAAATCCCGGACGAGCTGGCGCTGGCGCAGGCAAACCCCGATCCATGGCTGAGTCCGGCCGATCGCGCCACGCTGCTCGATGGAAAAAAGCATTTTCGAACGGCTGCGAACTCCGGACTTTTCACAAACAGCGAAGCGCTGCCGAAGCACGCGTGGTTTGAATATCTTTCCGGTGACGCGGAGAAATCCGTCGAGCTGCTCAGGCAGGCAGTCGCCCACCAGAAGGGACAGGCCAAGGCTTTGAGTCTGTACTACCGCGGCACGATCCTGAACCGCCTGGGCCGCTACGATGAGGCGCAGACCAATCTCGATGAGGCGCTGGTCGAGCGCGAAGACTTGATTCTCGCTCGCCAGGAAAAAGGCGAATCTCTCTGGCAGCTGGGGCGCAAGGAAGAAGCCATCTCGGTGTGGAGTGATGCCGTGCAACGCAACGCAAGACTTGCTTTGACCAGCAATCAACTCGCCGGCGCCAAGCGATCGTTAGGCCGATTCGAAGAAGCCGCCGCTCACGAAAAACAAGCCGATCAATTTACTCCGGACGATGCGCTTTACCATTGGATGCTCGCCCTCAGGCTCAAAAACGTCGGGATGACAGAGCTGGCCCAAAAACATTTCCAACGATCGATGCAACTCAATCCCAGATCCCAACCGCAACCGAGATAAAGGCAGGGCAATTAGGACGTGAATGAGGACTGGGCCAAGGAAGTCGCCGGGGAGATCGCCAAATGCGACACGGCTTTAGGAAATAAGCGGAGCACTGAAAATCCGAATGTCGAAGAACGAAACCCCTTCGACGGAAATCCGAATATCGAAATTGCATTCCTAATCCACGGCATCCGTGTTATCCGCGGTTAGATTCTCAGGGAACTCAAAGCCCAAGCGCGACGCGCGGATCCCGCGCAAATTTGAACCCGCTCAACGAAACACTGGGATCGACGCCTTTCGTCAGGGCGAGAAACTGAAAGATCGTTCCGAGAAATTCGGGATGATGCAGTGTCTGCAAGGCCCGGCGGGGCGCGGCATCCGCTTTTGCGTTCTTTGTAGTCCCGCGAAGTTGATTATTGATTTAGCAGTCGCTCGTACTGATCGTGCGGTCCTATCCAGATCCACAAGAATCCGTCTGACACATCTACGGCTATGGCGCGATACCCGGTGTTTCCCATGCGCACCGAGTAAACATCGCGGACCTTCTTAAAACGCAGTGCCGGCGCGCGAGGATCTTCTCTCCAGAGACGAAAGGTGCGGCGCGACGTGTGCCTGATTGCCTCTGGCAACTCGCGATAGAGCTGCCAAAACTCATTGGTCCCCGACGATCTCATCCATTGGCCTGCACTTTCCGCCGTCGTATTCCTCGCGAGCCCGCGCAATCAGTTTGTCGAGCCGACCGGCCTGGACGTCTGCTTCAAATTGTTGATCCCACAGCGCGTCAAGATAATCGCGAAACTCCTCCGCCAGCTGCCAGGCCTCCTTCGCCGGTAAACGCCGAATCGCTTCTCGAATTTCACTGACAGTGCTCACGTTGCCATCTTACACCGGGAGTGACACGGAACAAGATGGCTATCGTCAGACCTTTCTTTTCTTGGAACAGCAACCGAGAATTTTGCCGTCGATGACGCGGCTGACATGGATAGCATGATGGACAAGGCAATTTCTGATTTCTGTTTGTAGGGCGTTGGAAAGCCCCGCCTCGCGCTGTCGCGCTGCGCTACATATCTCGGAGATGGCGTTCGCCGCGGCGAACGCCCTACAATTCTTCTATCCGCGGCATCCGTGTCATCCGCGGTTAAATTTTCAGGGAACTCAAAGCCCAAGCGCTGCACGCGGATCCCGCGCGAATTTGAATCCGCTTAACGGAACACTGAGAGCGACGCCTTTCGTCAGGAGGAGAAACTGAAAGGTCGTTCCGAGAAATTCGGGGTGAAGGAGTGTCTGCAAGGCCCGGCGGGTCGCGGCGCCCGCGTTGCCGCCGAACTGTTCCGTCATCAATTCAGTCACCACTCCGGTGGCGAAGTGGTGTTGGTCGGTAAATCCGGCAGCCGTCAGGCGATGCGCTTCGGCCCGCTCGGCCAGGCTGGTCCAATCGACGTGCGCGGTGATGTCGGCCTGGCCGATCTCGCTGAGGGCTGAAGGATTGACGCGGTGATGCGCATAAGATTGCAGCGTCCCGCTGTTTCGCTCCGGCGCGTAGTAGTCGCCGCGCGCATGTCCGTAATCGACCGCGAGGACATATCCGCGAGTTAACTTCGGCGCGACGCCCTCGATCCATCTCAAGGCGGCAAGATTCACCTCGGTTTCATATGGCCCGTGCGAATGGAGTGGGATGGTTTCGAGATGCCGGCCCAGCTCTGCGTCCGTGATCGGCGCCGTGACGAAACCGAATCCATCGCCCGATTCGGTGACACGTCGTTCCTGCCAATCGTTGCTTTCGGAGGGACATGCTTCCGCATGTCCTGGACGTGCCGAAGCACGTCCCTCCGGATCAGGGCGACTGATCAGGCAGACAGGCATGGCGTCAAGAAGCTCGTTTGAGAAATGGACGCCGCAGAACGGTTCCAGGTCAGCCAGCGATTTCTGCCAGGTGATCTTCTCGCTGAAATCACGAAGCGCTTCCGTCTGCCGCTCCCGCAAAATGGGAAACGGCTCGATGATCCAATAGCGGAGCGCTGAAAAAAAATCCGGGGCCCGTTCACGCACCGCTTCGAGCACGTCCCGGGCGAAATCGCCATCATGCGCTCCCTGTTCAACGATGACAAAATCATCGGGCCGGCCCAGGGATTCCCACATTTCGACGAATTGCGCCGCCAGCATCCGGCCGAAAAGCGAGCCCACGCTGACGTTCGTGAAGTAATCGCCGCGCCGCCCGATCGCACAGCGCCCGGAACTGTAGTAGCCGAGTTCCGGGTGATAGAGCGCCTGCTCCATGAACCATTCGAAGGTGACGGGGCCGCAACGCCGGATTTTGTCCCGGATGAATTCATCCAAAGAGGGTTCAACCGCATTCATCGATTTGAGCGTTTGCAGTTTGGATTTTGATTCGAATTGCCTCTAAAGTGCGCGACATCCAAGGCTCCGGCCGCAGCAGCATGCCAGTTTCCCACTTCACGCCACCTTCGGTTGATTATTTCGACCGCCGCCGCTGGTTTACCAAACCGAAATACTACATCCCGATCGGCGGCGCCTTCCTGGCCCTGATCGTTTTCGGTATTTATTTTTGGTCCATCGCTGCCACCCTCAGCGGGGAAGCCGCGACCTACGACCTCTCGAAACTGGAGCAGATGGAATCCGCCAGCGTCATTCTGGACCGGAACGACAAGATGTTCGGCCAGATCTACGTCGAGAACCGGGAGACAGTTCCCTACGACCAATTGCCTCGGGATCTCGTTAATGCCGTCGTCTCCGTCGAGGACACCAAGTTCTACCAGCACGGCGGTTACGACCTCTCGGGCATCTTGCGGGCGGCGCTGAAGAACTTTACAGCCGGCCAGGTCCGGCAGGGCGCGAGCACCATCACCCAGCAGCTCGCGCGGAATAGTTTTGCGCTCAAGGAAAAAACTTTCCGGCGCAAGCTGCTCGAGATTTTTCTCTCTCGCCGGATCGAGGAGCGCTTCGGAAAGCAGAAAATCATGGAGCTGTATCTCAACCGCATCTATTTCGGCGGCGGATTGTATGGCGCCGAGGCAGCCTCGCGCGGTTACTTTGGAAAACCGGCGCATGGCATGTCGCTCGCGGAAAGCGCCACGCTGGCCGGGCTGATCAAGAGCCCGAACAAGCTTTCACCCTGGAGCGATAAAGACGCCTCCCGCGACGCGCGCAATGTCGTGCTCTCGCGCATGCGCGATCTCGGGTTTATCACGCGGGCCCAGTGCGAGACCGCCCAGGCCGAAGATATTGTGACCGGCAGCCGGCAAAGCGCCCAGGGCCAAACCTATGCGGTTGATTACATCCGCCAGCAGGTCATCGCCGCGGTCGGCTGGGACCGCGCCATGAATGAAGGCTACCGGATTCACACCACGATCGACGCCGAGTTGCAAAAAGTCGCGGAGGAATCGTTGAAAGCGCACCTCGCTAAAGTGGAAGAGCAAACCGATTACAGCCACCCGACCTACAAAACTTTTGCGGCTCGCTATAAGAACGCGAAGCAGCTCTCGGTGCCGAACCTGACTGTGGCGCCTGACTATTTGCAGGGCGCCGCTATCGCGCTCGACAATCAAACCGCCGGCATCCTCGTCCTCGTCGGCGGCCGCGATTTTGAGCACAACCAGTTTGACCGGGCCTTGCAGGCCAAGCGGCCCGCCGGAACGGCGATAAAGCCGCTTGTGTATGCCGCCGCGTTCGAGAACGGACTTTTCCCTGGCTCGGTGGTGGAGGACTCGGCCCTCGATAACCGCGCCGTTATGATCGGCGGCACGACGGGAATTCTGGGCGAATGGGGACCAGAATCCGCCGACAATCGTTACGAAGGACCAATGACTGCGCGCCAGGCGCTGGTAAAATCGAAGAACGGCGCGACGGTCCGCATCGGGATGACGGTGGGGGTCGAGCCCGTCATTCAGCTTTGCCGCGCCGCCGGCATTCGTTCGCCCCTGCGCCCCTTCCCCGCCACCTTTCTCGGCAGCAGCGAGATCACGCTCGCGGAACTCGCGCTCGCCTACACGATCTTTCCCAATGGCGGATGGCGTCCGAACACGCCCCACATCCTCGACCGCATCGAGGAAAAGGACGGCACCGTCGTCTGGGAATCCCCCGAGGAACGGGCGCGGCACAAAGTCGTCAAAGCCGAGACCGCCTATGAAGTGCATTCCTGTCTGGTTGACGCGCTCGAAGCCGGCACGGGCCGGGCCGCGCGGGAAAAATTCGGCCTCAAGAAATTTCCGGCCGCCGGCAAAACCGGCACGGCCTACGATTTCACCGACGCACTTTTTGCCGGATACGATAACTCGATCACTTGCGCCGTCTGGGCTGGATTCGACAAGCCGCAGAAGATTTATCGCGGCGCCTTCGGCGGCGAAATCGCGCTGCCGATCTGGGTCGATATCATGAATGCGGTGAGCGAGCGCTACCCGCCAAAGGAGATCCCGCAGCCCGCCGGAATGCAGAAAGTTGAGATTTGTTCGAGGTCCGGATTGCTGGCCACGGACAAATGTTACGACTCGGTGAAGTCGCCGGACGGGGAGACGGTCCGCCGTCGCACCACTTATATGGAGATCGCGACGCCGGCGCAGATGCCCAAGGACCCGTGCAATGTGCATGGCGAAGCGAGGGCGCGCCTGGTGCGCGACTTGCCGGACTCGGGATTTCCCCGCGCTGCGCTCGCGGTCGATCCGACCCAGGTTACACCCGTGGCCGTGAAAGGGCCGGTCCTCCTCGCGGAAAACGATCCCTACAATGCAGTGAACTCGACGGTCAAACCGAAGCCGCCGGTCAATTCGAATCCGGAGGAAAATATGCCTGATCCGACGAAGCCGGTCTTGAAAGCGCAGCCGGCCGACCTTGATCCGGATAAACCAATCCTGAAAGCGGAAGCGGTCGAGCCTGATTCGACCAAGCCTATTCTGAAGGCGCAGCCGGTCGAGCCGACGCCAGAACCCATGGAGATTCGTCGCGCCAAACCGGTTTACCCAGCCGATCAAATTCCCAGCGATGAGATATTGAAAACCACCCCACCACCGCCGGCGGATTTCGACGACTAGGGCGATTCGTCCGCCTCACTTCGGAGGGACGTGCTTCCGCACGTCCGACTCCCCCCTCTCTTTTCTTGCTGAATGAAATGTTTGGGACGTGCGGAAGCAACGTCCCTCCGAGATAACCGCTCGGGGCTAGAGTCGGCACCGGCGGAGCGCACGATCCACCTTCGCAGTCCCAACTTCATCTGATACCGTGGCCTCGCGATGGCTCCGAATGATTCGCCTCCTTTTCGTTTGACCGTTCTCAACCCGGGCGGTCGCGATCCGGAACAGCACTTCCCCGATGGCGCGGGCGAGACAGCCGAACCACATCCACCGACGAATTTCCACGCCTATGCCGCGTGCACGTGTGGAAATTTTCATGGTGAAACAAAACGCGCTCTCGCCGAGGCGACGCCAGTTCTGCTCTTGCTCCGCGGTGACTTCGCTGCTTCGGAGCGCGCGCTGGCAACTCTGCAAAAAGAGGGCCGCACCGTCGCGGTTTCGTTAAAGGAAACGGGGCTGCATCAAATCGCGGACCAATTGCGAGACCCGGCAAGGCTCGCGCGTCTCCTGCGGATCGTGAATCGAGCCGACGCTTGCATCGCACCCACGCCTGAAGCCGCGGATTTCTATCGAGCGATTCGAACCAGCCCGGATCGAGTTGCTTTCATCCCCACGCCCTATCCCATCGACGATCGGCGTTGGGACTTTTCCCGGTCGGTCGGCGAACGCTCGGGAATCTTCATCGGCACGCGCGAGTGGAAGGTGCTCTCGCGAAATCATCTCGGCGCGCTCCTGGTCGCGGGGCGCTTGAGCGAGCAAACCGGCGAAAGAGTCACGGTCTTCAATTTCGATGGCCGCAAAGGCGCGCGTTTGATCGCCGGAATCGGATTCGCTACCGAAAAACTGCGCGTGCTCGATCGAAAGATTTCTTACCCTAATTATCTTCGGGAAGTCGCCCGGCACAAAATCGTCCTCCAGCTCGACACCAGTTTCGTTCCGGGCCAGGTCGCGGGCGACGCGTTGCTCTGTCGTGTTCCTTGCGTCGGCGGGAACGGCGCAATCGATCGCCTCGCTTTCCCAGACATTTGTGGATTCTCGCGTTCCATCGAGGAGATCGGAAAAGCCGCGCTTCGTCTGCTCACGGATCAATCGCATTATCAGGAAAGCGTCGCCGGCATGGCATCCACTGCTTCCCAGCGCGTCGCGTTCAAAGCCGTCGCCGAAGAACTGAGGTCCTTTTTTCGGTGACTTCAAGGAACGGCGGTTTGCAACCGCCGCCCACAGAATCGGCGGTTACAAGCCGCCGCTTCTTGGATTTCGCAGACGCCCGCTACCGCCGCGGATTCCAGCGATCCTCACCGCTCAGCACATTCTCGATCGTGTAGGCCTGCGCTTCGGCATCGCTGAGCTGTCGCGTCCAATCGGGTCGCTTCGACGGAACCGCGCCGGGGCCAGTATTCTTGTATTCGACGTAGCGCGCCGTCTTGTGATTGTCGGTCCCGGGAATCTCGCTCCATCCCTCGCGCCGAAGATGGGCGCCCAGCTCGCATCGGAGGAACGCGGTGGCGGCGCCTTTTTTCCAGGGACGGCCGAGATAGGCTTTGCCGCCCCAACCCGTCAGCTTGCAGTTGAGGAAGATAAAACCAAACGGCGTTTCCGGTTTGGTCCCAGCGGCAGTGACGTAGCCGCCCTTCTTGCTCTGGAGATGACAATTCTCGAAGATCGCGGTTGCGTAGCCGAAGATGAAATCGACGCGGCCTTCGACGTAGCAATCCTTGAAATACGTCCGCTCGCCATCGACCCAAAGCGTGTCCTGCCAGCCGAGGAACCGGCAGTTGCGAAAAATCTGTTTGTCGCCCCTCGTCCGCACGGCCGGGGCTTGTCCCACCTCCCCGGCGGTATTTTCGAAGGTGATGTTCTCCGCGGTGAAATTGTCCGGGTGGATTGATACAGTTTCGATATCGGCGCTCTCGACTCGCTTTCCCGGCGCCTCGGGATCGTCCATCCCCCAGTAGCGGTTGAACGTGAGGACGGTCTTGGTCGCGTCTGTATCCTCGCCTTGAAGGGTGAGGAAGGTCTTGCTTTCGGCGATGACCACGCGCTCTCTGTACGTGCCTGGTTTCACGACGATGACGCGCGGCTCGGTGTTCTGGTCCGGGATGGAGTCGATCGCGGATTGGACGGTCTTGAAGTGTCCGCTTCCGTCGGTCGCGACGATGATGGCCGGATGGTCCGCGCGGAGCACGCTGGCGCCAAGCGATACGAAAAGCACCGTAACCACGCAAAGCCAGGTCATCGGCTCAACCCTCCCACGCGTTTCCATTTCCGACGCCATCAAGGAACGGCGGTTTGCAACCGCCGCCCACGGAAAATCGGCGGTTACAAACCGCCGCTCCTTGGATTTCAC
>Ga0190265_10002120_pt1 | contig 13201 bp, 15 predicted proteins | sample Popmic124T_FD_133135 | JGI IMG/M metagenome (GOLD analysis project Ga0190265, IMG submission 133135) | Populus adjacent soil microbial communities from riparian zone of Indian Creek, Utah, USA - 124 T | ecosystem: Environmental > Terrestrial > Soil > Riparian zone | place: USA: Utah | collected... | reverse complement strand
CTCGGCGGTGTCTAGACACGCGAGCGCGGCGTGGAGCGCCCGCGCGCCGGTCGCAAAGATCGCCGTCAGCTGCTCGAGCGCCCGGTGGTTCCAGCGGGCTAGGGCCGGCTCCAGACGATCGGTGGTGGCCACCACCGCCTCGGCCGCGTCTCCACCAGGTGCGTCGAGGATCGCTCGGACCGCGGCTGCGTCGAGGTCGGGGAGATCGCAGGCCGCGATGACGACGTCGCCGCGGGCATCCATCAGCGCTGTGATCACGCCGCCGAGTGGACCTTCGCCTGGCCACCGATCCGCCACGACCGGGTAGCCGATGTCGTCGGGCAGCGTGCCTGCGCCGACGAGGCGGACCGGTGCGCACCCACCAGCGCCGAGCGCCACGGCCACCCGCACCACCATGGGCGAGCCATCAAACTCGATCAGGGCCTTCGGGCGACCCATCCGCCGGCTTGCGCCGCCGACGAGGACAGCGCCCGCAATCGGCGTCGAGGTGGGCATCGACGTGCCAGTCGCGTCACTCGGCCGGGACGCCGGAGGGGTCGAGTTGGGCGAGGAACGTCGCGCAACGCTCCGCCTCGTCGTTCTCGCCGATGGCCGCGGCCATCTGCTGGAGCCCGCGCAGCGACCGCAGGAACCCGTGGTTCGACGGCTCCGACCACCGCACGTAGCCCGAGCCGCGCCAGCCGCTGGCCCGGAGTGCGTCGAGGCCGCGGTGGTACCCGATGCGATACGCGGTGTAGCGCTCGATCGTGTCGCGTCCGACGTCGCCGAGCGCGGCCCAGGCGTCGAGCACGCGTGGGTGGTCGGCGACCACGGCGGCAACGGCGTCGCGCCGCGACGGCGGCGGTTCGGCGAGCGCCTCGGCGAGTCGCTGGCGGATCGCGGGCTCGACCACGGGGAGCACGGTCGACGGAAGACCGTCGGACATCGCGATCGAGTGCTCGCTCACGGATGAGCACTCTATGGTCGAAGTTGGGACGTATCGTGCTCGCATGCTCGCCTTGTCCCTCCAAGCCGCCCGGAACGGCGCGATCATCGCCGTCGTCGTGTTCGTGGCGCTGGCGATCGCCTCGGCGTGGCTGATGAAGTCGATCGCCCAGAAGGTGGCGCTCGTGGTCGTGCTCGGTCTCCTCGCCGTGCTCGTGTGGACCCAGCGGGCCTCGCTCGACGATTGCGCCAAACGGGTCAAGTCGGACCGGGCGGCGAGCGCCAGCGGCGACCCGCGCGACACGACCTGCACGTTCCTCGGCCAGGACATCACCGTCCAAAATTGAGTCGGCTCACCCCACGCAGGAGGCGTGCACGTCTGGTCGCCGACTCGTCCGGCAGATCGACGCGCGTTCAGCTCGGCGTGTTGACCGCGGCGAAGGTCGTGGCCAACACCGCGCTGCGCTGGGTCGGACCGTTCCTGCCGACCCTCGAACGCGCCTTCGGGGTGTCGACGTCGACCCTGACATCGGTGATGGGCGTGGCCGAGCTGGGGGGTCTGACGACAATCGCGACCGGGCACGCCCTCGACCGTGGTCATCGACGGCACACGTTCCTCGCCGGGCTGTCGCTCGTCGGCATCGCGTCGTTGATCGCCCTCATCGGTTCGGTCGTCTCGTTCGCCGTCGCTTTCTCGCTGGTCGTGATCGGTGTCGGGAACCTCACGGTCGCGGGTCACGCCTGGATCAGCGACCGCGTGCCCTACCGAGGGCGGGGACGGGCACTCGGGACGTTCGAGACCGCATGGGCACTGTCGCTGTTGCTCGGCGCGACCGGCATCGCCGCGCTCATCAAGGCGTTCGGGTGGCGAGGGCCGTTCGTCGCCCTCGCGATCGTCACGGCCGCGGTGTTCGTCGCCGTGATCGCGTTCGTCAGTCCCGACCGAACGACGAGTCGCGCCAACACTCCCCGCGCTGGCCCGATCCCCCGGTCGGGGTGGATGACGTTGGGCTGCTCGGCACTGATCGCCGCTTCGAGCATCTCGGTGTTCGTCGTGTCGGGGACATGGCTCGACGACCGCCATGGCGTGTCGACCGCGGGCCTCGGCTTCGTGGCGACCGGCTTCGGCGCCGTCGAATTGGTGGCGAGCATGTCGGTCGCGGCGGTCGCCGACCGGATCGGGTTGCGGCGATCGGTGCTGATCGGGCTCAGTGTGCTGGGGCTCGGGTTGGCGATCGCGGCCGGGTCCGGAGCGTCGAAGACGCTCGCCATCACCGGGCTGATCGTGTTCCTCGCCGGGTTCGAGTTCGGGTTCGTCGCGTCGTTGTCGTTGGTGACCGAGGCGGCTCCGCTGGCTCGCGGACGGGCGATCGGGGCCGGCAACGCGCTCGGCACGATCGCCAGGTCGGCTGCGGTGCTCGGGAGTGGGCTGCTCTACGACGGTGTCGGCATCGGTGGCTCGCTCGCCTTGTCAGCCGTCGCGGCCGCGATCGCCGCCGGCCTCATCGTGTCCGGTGTCAGCCACACGAGCAGCGCCGGCGTAGCCGACCCGTGACGCGAGCTCGACGATCGCGGCGGCGACCGCCTCGGGATGTGTGTTCGGACCGAAATGGCGAGCTGCCGCGACCTCGACGACGCGGCAGTCGGGCAGCACACGCGCGAGGTGCTCGGTGCCTGCCCGGTGATGGGCGGCGCCGCGTTCGCCGTAGATCGCGACGACCGGCATGCGGAGACGGTCCGCGCTCCATGGTGCGTGCTCGCGCAGATCGACGAGCTCACCGACCATTGCCGGACCTTCCGACCGTCGTGCCTCACGCGTCGACGGCGGGAGCTTCTCCCAGCGGGCATCGCTGACGAGTCGGCGTACGAACCGCTCGGCCGCGTCGGCCGGATCGCCCCGCGTCGCGATCGCGTCGGCACCTGCGGTGGAGCCCGGCCACCAGTCGAGCCACGACAGCGGTGTCTCGTACACGGCGACGGCGACGACCAGTTCCGGGTGCCGTGCCGCGGTCGCCAGCGCCACGTTGCCGCCGTAACTGTGACCGAACACGAGCGCCCGGCGACCTTCGAGCAGCCCGACCAGGTCGTTGACCTGCTGGTCGGCGCCGAACGGGCCGGGATGCGGCGCCGAGCGCCCATAGCCGCGCCGGTCGTAACGCAGCACCCGGAACGCCTGGTCGAGGCACCGGCTGAGCCGCAACAGCCCCGCCGATCGGTCCATCGTGCCGTGCACCAGGGCGATCAGCGGAGCGTCCGCATCCCCGCTCTCGTGTGACCAGATCTTCATGCGACCTGGACGATGCGGAGCACGTCGGCGGCGGCGGTGCTCTGGCGATCGGGAGCGCCGGCCAACACGAGCACCGTGTCACCGGCGGCGATCTTGCCCTGGTCGAACGCGGTCTGGACCGCGAACCACACCATCTCGTCGGTCGTGGTGTACGTGTCGACGTGGATCGGGTCGACGCCCCACGACAGCGTCATCCGGTTCACCGTCGAGGCGAGTGGTGACAGGCCGATCAGCTGGGCCTTGGGCCGGAACCGCGCCATCGCCCGAGTCGTTCGTCCGGTGCGCGAGCAGCACAGGATCGCGGCCGCTCCGGCGTCACGCGCGGCCTGTGCGGCGGCATGGGTGAGGGCGGCCGTGATGCGGTCGCCCGGCGAGAGCCAGTGGTCGCGTTGGAGCCGGCCCAGCCACTCCGACCACTGCTGGTAGTTCGCCTCGGCCTCGGCCCGTGCGGCGATGCGGCTCATCGTCGCCACCACCTGGGCCGGCGCAACGCCGACCGCGGTCTCGGCCGAGAGCATCAACGCGTCGGTGCCGTCGAACACGGCGTTGGCGACGTCGCTGACCTCGGCCCGGGTCGGCGATGGTGCGGTCACCATCGATTCCAGCATCTGCGTCGCCGTGATCACCGGGACCCCGAACTCCACGCACTGGCGCACGATCGACTTCTGCAGATGGGGCACGTCCTCGAGCGGACAGTCGATGCCGAGGTCGCCCCGGGCGACCATGATCGCATCGGACACGGCGAGGATCTCGGTGAGGTTCCCGAGCGCCGCGCTCGTCTCGATCTTGGCGACGAGATGGGCGCGATCGCCGACCACCTCGCGCACCGCCGTCATGTCGGCCGCCCCCCGTACGAACGACACGGCGATGAACTCGACCCCGGCAGCCGCCATCGTCTCGGCGAGCACCAGGTCCTCCTCGGTCGGCGTCGTGAGCCGCGAGCGCTCCGAGGGCACGTGGACCCCCGGGCAGCCCTGGGTCCGGCCACCGTTCTCGACCACGGCGACGGCCGATGCGGGCTCGAGGCGTTCGACCCGAACGCAGATCGCACCGTCGCCGATGACCACCTGATCACCCACCGTCAGGTCGTCGAGGAATCCGGGGTAGTCGACGCGGATCAACTCCGCATCGCTGGGTCCGTCACCGACCTCGAACCGGATCACCGATCCGCGTCGAGCTGGACCCCCGGTGTCGGGAACGCTCCCGCCCGAATCTTCGGTCCCGGGAGGTCGGCCAGCACGCCGATCGGCTTGCCGATCGTGGTGGCGACCGAACGCACGCGTTCGAGACGTTCCATATGCTGCTCGACGGATCCGTGGCTGAGGTTGAGCCGCACCACGTCGACACCGGCCCGCACGATGGCGGTGAGCGCCGCGTCGCCATCGGTCGCCGGCCCCAGGGTGGCCACGATCTTCGTCCGGCGGGTCACGCCGGGCGCTTCAGGATCATCTGGCAGCGAGTCACACCTGCTTATCTAGTCGATCGATGGAGTTGCTGCTGATCAGACACGCGTTGCCGGTGCGTCGCGAGCTGGTCGTCGGGGCGGCCGACCCCGAGTTGTCCACCGCCGGTCTGGCCCAGGTCGAGCATCTCGCCGACTACCTCGCCGCCGAGCAGCTCGACGGTGTGTACTCCAGCCCGTTGCGCCGCGCCGTCGAGACCGGCGCTCCGGTTGCTGCTCGTCACGGCCTCGACGTGGTCGTCGTCGACGACGTCGCCGAGTGGGATCGCATGTCGCCTGAGTACGTCCCCGTCGAGGAGCTCAAGGCCGCCGACGACCCGCGATGGCGGGCCCTGGTCGAGGGTGTCTGGACGAGCGACGAGAGCCCGACCCAGTTCCGCGGCCGCGTGATTGCCGCCATCGAGAACCTCGTCGACGCGCATGCCGGGGGGCGCATCGCGGTGATCTGCCACGGTGGCGTCATCAACACCTACCTGGCCGCGGTCCTCGGCCTCGATCCGTCACGACCCGGCTTCTTCTACCCCAACTACACGTCGATCCACCGCGTCATGGCGGCCGGCACCGGAGAGCGCTCGATCCTCACGATCAACGAGACGTCCCACCTGCGCGGCACCGGCCTGCCCATCGGTCTGCACCAGACTGGTTGACCATGCCCGGTCCCCATTCGCTCGCCGATCTCGTCGACCACCTCGACGCGTCACCATCACCGTTCCACGCCGTCGAGTCGGCGCACCGGCGGCTCGATGAAGCGGGCTTCACCGCCGTCGCCGAACGTGATGCGTGGGACGAGGTCGCGCCCCGCGGCTACATCGCGCGTGACGGCGCCCTGATCGCGTGGGTGCTCCCCGCGGCCGACCGCCCGGATGCGGCGTTCCGACTGGTCGGCGCCCATACCGACTCCCCGTGCCTCCGTGTGAAGCCCCACCCCGACACCGCAACTGCCGGTTGGCGGCAGCTCGGCGTCGAGGTCTACGGCGGTGTGCTGCTCAACTCGTGGCTCGACCGCGACCTCGCGATCGCCGGGCGGGTCGTGATGGCCGACGGCTCATCGCAGCTGGTCGACGTGCGCCGGCCCGTGGCGCGGGTTCCGCAACTCGCGATCCACCTCGACCGCGGCGTGAACGACAGCGGCTTGAAGCTCGACCCGCAACAACACGTGCACCCGGTGTGGGGCAGCGGGACATCGACACCTGGCGACTTCTCCGAGTGGCTCGCCGACGCCGCCGCGATCGACCGGCCGGCGTGGTGGGAGCTGTGCTTGTACGACGTGCAGGGCGCCGCGGTGCTGGGCGGCGACGTGTCGCTGCTCGCCAGCGGCCGGCTCGACAACCAGGTCTCGTGCTGGGCCGCCACGACGTCACTGGCGGCTTCGGGCGCCGGCGATGCGGTCGCGATGATCGTCCTCAACGACCACGAGGAGGTCGGGTCGGCGAGCACCACGGGTGCCAGCGGACCGCTCCTCGAGCAGGTCCTCGAACGGCTCGTCCTCGCCCGCGGTGGCACCCGCGACGATCTCCTCCGCGCGCTCGCCGCCTCGACGTGCGTGTCGGCCGACAACGCCCACGCGGTGCACCCCAACTACACCGACCGTCACGATCCCACCCACCGTCCACTCGTCAACGCCGGCCCGGCGATCAAGGTCAACGCCAGCCAGCGGTACGCGACCTCGGCGCCCACCGCCGCCCTGTTCCAGCGTGCCTGCGTCGCGGCCGGTGTCCCGTGGCAGGTGTTCGTGTCGCGCAACAACATGCCGTGCGGCTCGACGATCGGGCCGCTCACCGCGACCCGGCTCGGGATCGCCACCGTCGACGTCGGGGTGCCGCAGTTGTCGATGCACTCGGCGCGCGAGCTGTGCGGTGTCCACGACCCGGCCTGGCTCGCCTCGGCCCTGGCCGCCTACTTCGAGGCGTCGTCCGACCCGACCTGAGCTCCGACGCGTCGCTGGGCCTCGTCGTACAGACGCTGCAGCTCGGTGTGCAGCCGATCGGAGTGCTCCTTGAGCATCACCCGTGGCAGCCGTTCGCCGGCGCCGATCGGCGCCGGGATCGGGGGACCGATCACTACGTACACCTTGCGCGGATACACGAAGCGCGCGCCGCGCGGCATCACCCGATCGGAACCGCCGATGCCGACAGGCACGATCGGTACTCCCGCCTTGGCGGCGACGTAGGCCGCGCCGTCGAACAGCGGTTGGACGATCGGTCCGTCCTTGCGCTCGCCCTCCGGGTACAGGACGAGCACCTCGCCCATCCCCAGCACCTCGATGCATCGCCGCAGCGCCTCCCGATCGGCCGTGCCGCGGGTGACGGGGAACCCGCCGAGCGCCGACAACAGCCAGCCGAACGCCCGGTTCCGCCACAACGTGTCCTTGCCCATGTACCGCAGCCGACGGCGCGTCACGCAGCAGGCGATCGGAGTGTCGACGTATGAGCGGTGGACCGGGGCGAGCACGAACCCGCCAGAACGGGGAATGTGCTCGCGGCCGTCGATCGACATGCGCGTGTACAGCCGCGTGATCGTCGCCGCGATCGCTCGCGCGATCTGATACGAGATCCGGCTCGCGAACCCACCGCCGGCGAGCCGGGAGACGACTCGGCTCATGTCAGCAACTCGATGATCTGGTCGACGACCTCGTCGATGCTCATCTCGCTCGTGTCGACCACGATCGCGCCGTCGACCTCGCGGAGCGGGCTGTCGTCGCGAGTCGAGTCCAGGCGGTCACGTTCGACGATGGCCGACTCGACCTCGTGCACGTCGCCGCCGATCTCGCCGACCCGCCGCTCGGCTCGCACTCGGGGCGACGCGGTGACGAACAACTTCAACCGGGCCTCGGGGAACACCACTGACGCGATGTCGCGTCCCTCGACGACTCCACCACCGCGCTCCCGCACCCACGCCCGCTGGCGTTCGACGAGCTCGGAGCGCACCCCGCTGTTGGCGGCCACGACACTCACGGCCTGGGTGACGTCACGCCCGCGGATCTCCACCGTCGCGTCGACGCCGTCGACGCGGACACCGTCGTCGTCGACGTCGAGGGTGATCTCACGCGCGAGCTCGGCGACCGCGTCGGTGTCGTGCACCGGCACCCCGCGTCGCATCGCGGCGTAGGTGACGGCTCGGTACATGGCGCCGGTGTCGAGGTACTCGAGACCGATGCGTCGCGCGACGGCCCGCCCGACGGTGCTCTTGCCGGCACCAGCAGGGCCGTCGATGGCGATCACGAGCGGTGCGGTCATCGGTGAAGGTTCACCACGACGTCCCGAGTGGGCGCCCTTCGTCGTACCCGGCGTGGCTCTGGATCCCGACGACGGCGCGCTCGTGGAGCTCGGCGATCGTTGCCGCTCCGGCGTACGTGCACGCCGAGCGGACGCCGGCGACGATCTGGTCGATGATGTCCTCGACGCCCGGCCGCGCCGGGTCGAGGTACATGCGCGAGCTCGAGATCCCCTCCTCGAACAGCTCCTTGCGCGCCCGGTCGAGCTCGGTCTCGGCCCGGTTGCGGTTCTTCACGGCCCGGTTCGACGCCATGCCGAAGCTCTCCTTGTAGAGCCGGCCGTCGGGGTCGCGCAACGTGTCGGCGGCCGACTCGTACGTGCCGGCGAGCCACGACCCGAACATCACGTTGGCCGCCCCACCGGCGAGCGCCAGCGCGACGTCGCGCGGCCAGCGGACGCCACCGTCGGCCCAGATGTACTTGCCGAGCCGGGCCGCCGCGTCGGAGCATTCGACGACGGCGGTGAACTGTGGCCGGCCGACGCCGGTCATCATCCGCGTCGTGCACATCGCACCGGGCCCGACGCCAACCTTGACGATGTCGGCCCCGGCGTCGATGAGTTGGCGCGTGCCATCCGCGGTCACGACGTTGCCGGCGACGATCGGCGTGTCGGGAACAGCAGCCCGTACCTTCTCGACGACGTCGAGGACGGCCGCCTGGTGACCATGCGCGGTGTCGATGACGAGGACGTCGACACCCATCGCCGCCAGTGCCGTGGCACGTCCGACCGGGTCGGCGTTGATGCCGACCGCGACCGAGATGAGCAACCGGTCGTCGGCGTCGACGGCCGGACGGTAGATGGTCGAGCGCAACGCGCCCTTCGACGTGAGCACCCCGAGCAGGCGGCCGTCGGCGTCGATCACCGGCGCCATCGACAATCGCGCCTGGGTCAGCATCTCGAACGCCTTGACCGGGTCGATGTCGGCGTCGAGCGTCACGACGTCGCTGCTCATCACATTGCGCAGCTGCGTGAAGCGGTCGAAGCCCGCCGCGTCGTGCTCGGTGAACACCCCGACCGGGTGACCGTCGGAGTCGATCACGACGACGGCACCGTGGGCGCGCTTGTACACCAGTCCGAGCGCATCGCCGATGGTGTGGCTCGGGGTCAACGTGATCGGCGTCTCGAACACGGGATGACACGACTTGACGAACGTGACCACGGACTCGATCACGTCGACCGGGATGTCCTGGGGGAGGACCGCGACACCGCCCCGACGGGCGACGACCTCGGCCATCCGACGGCCCGCCACGGCGGTCATGTTCGACACGACGAGCGGGATCGTCGTACCGACACCATCGGGCGTGGTGAGGTCGACACCGAACCGCGACCCGACGGCCGAAAGGCTCGGCACCATGAACACGTCGTTGTACGTGAGGTCGTGGTTTGGGCTCGCATGGAGCATCCGCATGGCCGGGCCAGGTTAACGGCACCGTCGGTGCGCCCTACGCTGCGTGGTCGTGACGGTCCCGGTGGTCCTCGTGCACGGATGGGGTGGCTCGTTCACTTCGACCTGGGAGCGCAGCGGCTTCACGGCCCTGCTGGCCGACGCCGGCCGCGACGTGATCGGCGTCGACCTGCTCGGCCACGGCACCGCACCCAAGCCGCACGACCCGGCCGAGTACGGCGACCTCACCGCACGAATCGTCGACGTGCTCCCCGATGCTCCGGTCGACGCGGTCGGGTTCTCGCTGGGCGCGCTCACACTCCTGCGGACCGCGATCGCCTCGCCCGATCGATTCCATCGCCTCGTCTTCGCCGGAATCGGCCGCAACGTGTTCGAGCGCGACGACGCGGCGACGGCGCGGATCATCGCCGGGATCGAGGGCACCGCCGAACCTGACGACAACCTCGCCCGCCTGTTCGGCCAGTACGCGAGCATGCAGGGCAACGACGCGATCGCGCTCACCGCCGTGCTGCGCCGGCCGGACCCGGGCCCGATCACACCGGCCGACGTGAGCCGGATCACGTGTCCGGTGCTCGTGGCGCTCGGCGAACACGACTTCGCCCAACCGGCCGACGCGCTCGTCGATGCACTCCCCGACGCGACGTACGTGCGGTTGCGCAACACCGACCACTTCGCGACACCAGAGTCGTTCGCGTTCATCGACGCGGCACTCGAGTTCCTCGACGCCGTGCCCACCTGATGCCCGCGAGCGAGCTCGTGATCACGGATGTCGACGCGGCCGTCGAACGGCTGCGTGCGGGCGGCGTCGTCGCGGTGCCGACCGAGACGGTCTACGGCCTCGCAGCCGACGCCGAGAATCTGTCGGCCGTCGCCCGCATCTTCGAGATCAAGGAGCGTCCGCCCGGCCATCCACTGATCGTGCACCTGGCCGATGCCGGCCAGCTGCCCGGGTGGACGGGGCCGATCCCGCCGGCCGCTCGCGTCCTCACCGCCGCCTGCTGGCCGGGACCACTCACGGTGATCCTCGAACGCGGCGCCCGGGTGCTCGACATCGTCACCGGAGGCCGGCCGGCGGTCGGGATCCGCGTGCCGTCACATCCGCTGACGCTCGAGCTCCTCGATCGCTTCGGCGGCGGTCTCGCCGCGCCGTCGGCGAACCGCTTCGGGCGGGTGAGCCCGACCACCGCCGCCCATGTCGTCGACGACCTCGGCGCGCTCCTCGACCCGACGCGTGACGCGATCCTCGACGGCGGGCCGACACCGATCGGTGTCGAGAGCACGATCGTGGACTGCACCGTCGATCCGCCCCAGATCCTCCGGCCAGGCGGCATCTCGACCGAGGACGTCGCCGGCCTGTTGGACGGCCACGTGGTCGAAGCTGCCGGGCCCGCACGCGCGAGCGGGATGCTGGATGCGCATTACGCCCCGCGGTGTGCGGTCCGCCTCGCCGATTCGCTGGCCCAGGCCGAGCAGATCGTCGAGGCGCTACGGCTCGAGGGCCTCCGCGTCGATGTGCTCGACCCTGGCAGCGATCTCGACACCACGGCACGCAACCTGTACGGCGAGCTCCGTCGCGCCGACGAACGGGCGCTCGACGTCGTCGTCGCCGTGCTCCCGCCCGCCCATGGGCTCGGCCACGCGATCCGCGACCGGCTCACGAAGGCCGCGACTGGGTCCCGTCGAGCTGGCCCCAATCGAGCTGGTTGAGGTTCGCCACCCAGGCATCGCGAACGGCGTCGACGTCAGGTGGCAGATCGTCGCCGAACGTGGCAACGACGATGCTCACGGTACTGGCACCCGCGTCGGGCACGATGTCGAGCCGGCACCAGCAGTCGAACGGCTCGACGAGGTGCGTCTCGAGCACGTACGGCGGATCCTCGACGTGCACCTCCCCCATCCAGTTGGCGACGACGACGAGCGCCTCGAACGTCTCGACCGGGAGCGCTTCGACCGTGAACGACGGGTTGTCGGTCGCCACCCGTCGCCACCGACCGCGCCCGGTGTCGTCGACCACCGGCTCCTCGCCGGCCTGCTCGACCGCGGAGGGCTCGGGCGGCGGTCGACTCAACGCGATCAGGGCCGCATCAACCGCGGCGTTGATGGCCTGCATCCTCTCCGGGTCGCCGCCGTGATCGGGGTGCGCCCGCATCGCCAGCCGGCGGCGGGCCCGATGCACGTCGTCCACCGTCGAGGAAGGATCGATGCCGAGCAGCTCGAACGGATCCTGCTCCATCGGACGGCAGTCAGCCCGCAGGTGGCGACAGCTCGCCCCGCAGCGCCGCGTACCTCGCCCGCACCCCGACCCGATCAGCCGAGCCGTCGGGCTCGACGGGCTCCGCCCGGCCCAGCCCCCAACGTTCGGCGATCGAAGCGTGCGGCTCGCCGCTCACCACCGCCGCCGCTTGCACGCACGCCCCGGCAGCCACTGCTTCGTCGGCAGTGGTCACGAACACCGGCCGGTCGCACAGGCCGGCGAACACGGAGCGCACCGCGGCTGAGCGCGCGCCGCCACCGGTGAGCACGATGCGGTCGACCCCACAGTGCGCAGCGAGCGCGTCGACGCCGTCGAGGAGGCCGCACACGACACCGTCGACGGCGGCGCGGGCAAATTGTTCGCGCGTGACGTCGGTACGCAGTCCTCCGAGCAGGCCGGTGGCGTCGGGTCGGTTCGGCGTGCGTTCCCCGTCGAAGTATGGGAGCAGGGTGAGCGACCCGGCGTCGCCCGCCATCGCCAACCGATCGAACTCGACCGGGTCGACGCCGAGCACGCCACGGACCGCATCGAGCACCTTGGCCGCATTGAGCGTGCACACGAGTGGCAGATAGCGACCGGTGGCATCAGCGAACCCCGCCACCGCTCCCGTCGGGTCGGCCGAGGGCTGATCGGAGACACCGAAGACGGTGCCGGACGTCCCGATCGAGACCACCGCGTCGCCCACACGGAGCGCCAGACCGAGCGCGGCGGCCATGTTGTCGCCGGTGCCGGCCGCGACCAATGCGTCACCCCACCGTCCGGCGACCTCGGTCGGAGCGAGCACACGCGGCACAGCGGACGTCCAGTCGCGGTCGGCGTCGACCACCCGCAGCAGATCGAACCGGTACTCGCCCGTCGCCGGCGACCAGTACCCGGTCCCCGACGCATCCCCCCGGTCGGTCGCGATCTCGCCCGTCAGCCGGAGCGTCAGCCAGTCGTGCGGGAGCAGCACGTGGGCGAGACGCTTCCACGCGTCCGGCTCCTTGCGGTGCAGCCACGACAGCTTCGTGATCGTGAACGACGCCACTGGCACGCTGCCGACGGCCGCCGCCCACGCCGCTGCGCCGCCCTCGAGCTGTCCACACAACCAGCCGGCGTCAGCGGCGCTCTCGGTGTCGTTCCACAGCTTGGCCGGCCTGACCACCCGCTGGTCGGCGTCGAGCACGACCATGCCGTGCTGCTGGCCGGCGACGCTGATCGCGGCGACCACCGGCCCACCGGCCCCGGCCCAGGCGTGCTCGAACGCCGACCACCAAGCGGCCGGATCCTGCTCGCTGACGGGTGGGGTCGTCGGCGGGTGGGGCGCCGACGATCTGGCGACGACGCGCCCCGAATCGAGGTCGCGCACCTCGACCTTGGTGCTCTGGGCCGACGAATCGACGCCGGCGATCAATGACATGACGGCGATGTTACGGTTTGGCCGCGTCCCCTCACAGCACGCCGTTTCGCGTCAAAGTGTCGCGTCAAGTTTGTCGTCGACTCCGTGCGGTGCTTGTACCTCTCACAGGTCGCCGGTACGCTTCCGGAACCTTAGAGACAGGGCAACCCCGCCCTTTCGAAACAGGGGGAGAACCCACAACATGCAGAAATCACG
>Ga0190265_10002119_pt1 | contig 13209 bp, 21 predicted proteins | sample Popmic124T_FD_133135 | JGI IMG/M metagenome (GOLD analysis project Ga0190265, IMG submission 133135) | Populus adjacent soil microbial communities from riparian zone of Indian Creek, Utah, USA - 124 T | ecosystem: Environmental > Terrestrial > Soil > Riparian zone | place: USA: Utah | collected... | reverse complement strand
TCGACGCCACGCCGTGACGCCCGAGGACGCGGAGGACGCCTACCAGCGCGGGATCGAGATCCTGCTCACGAAGGCGCCGAGCACCAGCGAGGACGAGCTGATCCCGTGGCTCAAGACCGTCGTCTAGCGCCGAGTAAGGCGGGCGGGATCAGCTCGCTCGCCGGACCCGGCTCGCCGGGATCGGCGCTCATGGCGATGCTCGGCATGGCATCGGCGTGGAGCTGGATGTCGACCAAGAGAAGTCGCCGATCGTCCTCGTCGAGAACCTGATTCACGATGATTGCCGAGACCGTCGATCTGATGGCCGCGCTCAGAGCTTCGGCACCACTCGCCCGGGAGATCTTCCCGCTGACCTGCTCTTGGAGGTTTTCGAGGAATGTGAGCTGCTCGTCCAGATCGGGTTCGCCGCTCCACTCCTGCGCGAGGGCATCGGCCTCAGCGGCTTCCTGGGCGCGCTGAGCACGATCCTGCTCAAGTCGGTCAACCTCACGCAGAGCGGCACGAGCGTCAGCGTCGTCACCATCGTCAAGAGCGGCGTCAGCGAGATGTCGGGCACGTTCGACACGCCCCTGGACCTGCCTGAGCTCACGACGCGCACGATCCGCGAGACGATGCAGGTGCTCCCGCTTCTCCTGGTCAGCCTTCAGCTGCTGAGCGGCCCACTCCATCCGGTCGCCCACGAACGTATCCAGCCTCCGCAGGACGGCGCTCTCTAGGACAGAGGCGCGGATTGATGGCGCATCGCAGAGGCCGGTCAGATTCAGGGAGTTCGAGCAGCGATATCTACGGCTTTCAGAATTGACGATCAGGGTCGCACCACAGACGCCGCACTTGCCGAGGCGGCGGAGCAGGAAGGACTCGCGTGGCTCTTTCCCACCGTGGCGCTGGAAGCCCAGCGCACGCTCATCAAGCCGGACCTGGACCCGCTCCCAGAGGGCATCCGTCATCCACGAGATCCGCGGGTAGCCGTACTCGCCGAGGAAGGCGCGGTTGCGGAGGATCTGGCGCAGCGGTCTCGTCGTGAAGGGCTTCCCACGCCGATTGGTGATCCCCTCGTCGTTGAAGATGCGGACGATCTGGCCGGACGTGTATCCCTCGCCGATCATCGTGAACACCCGCTCCACGATGGCCGAGGTCTCCGCGTCCTCCACGCGCCTCGTGATCACCTGGTGGTCGTCCACGATCTCCTTCTCGACTCGGTACCCCAACGGGACTGGCCCTACTGGCTGACCACGCTCCTTGCGGCGCGCCAGACCCGCTCGCGTCGCAGCGCTCTTGCGAGCGGAGTCCTCGACGTTGCGCATGCCGGAGATGAAGGCGCGCAGATCATCGATGAGGCCCTCCTGGACGGTGTGGATCGTGACCGACTGTCGCCTCAGCGCGAAGTAGAGCTCGCCGAGATGATCGGCAGCATCAGGAGCATCACCAGCGCCACGGGCCAGCCGATCGGAGTGCTGCGCGACGAGGACGCACTCGCCGTGCTCCTTCGCCGCCGTGACGGCCATCTCCTTCGCGCGCTCTAGACCCGGACCACGATTGCCGCTGTAGGCAGAGAAGCCCTCATCGGTCTCCTCGCCGAGGATCGTCCAGCCCTCACGGACGGCCATCGCTCGGCAATCCTCGAGTTGGGTGGGAATGGAGCCGTGCCGATCCTCGGTGCTCTTCGCGGCATAGATGACGGCGGCGATCATCGCTCGTCCTCCGCGATACGGACAGCGAGGACGCCGATGAAGACGCCCATTGTCAGATCCTCAGCCGCCTCTTCCTCGAAGTACTCGCGGATGAGGTTGCGAATAGCGACCGCTTCCGACTGCTCCATGCCGAGCCGCGCATCAAAGGTCTCGACGATCTGCCGGTCGTGAGAGACGGCCGAGACCGGTTCCATTGCCGCGAACCACTCAATCGCCGCCTCGACGTGCGCGGGAGTGAGCTTCTTCTTGCTGGGCATAGCCCTGCTCCTCCTCTGATTCGAGTGACTAGTCAGAGAGGGGTGGGCTGGGTTGTGTGGGGGTGGCGGCGGTGTGGGTCGTCTTGTCAGAGGCCGTGCCCCACGGCCAAGGATATCGATGGCGGTCCTGCGCCTCAGAGCGGAGCCCCACTGGCCCACCACAGCAGAAAGAGGAGGATCACCAAGTTCCTCACTCGGATCGCCAGATCTCGGATGGCCGCATCCCGAAGAAGTCCGCGATGACTCGGGCGTTGCGTGGCTGCGGCACATGCTGGCCGGTCTCAGCGGATCGGATGACCCATTCCTGGATCCCGCACGCCTCGGCCATCTGGCGCAGGCTCAGACCACGATCGCGCCGCATGGCCCGCAGATTCACGCTGAGCCGGATCCCCGGCACAGGCAAGCCCGGGGGATCCCCAGGCTGACCTGCTCCGGATGGAGATGGCGGGGCTACGACCCGGCCTCCTTACCCGTTCGCGCGTACGCGATGGCTGGCGCGAGCTTCGTGAACTCGGCGTCCTTGATGCCGTCGCCGGTCACGGTGTACCGGCCGTCCGGATGGAGCGTGACCGACGTGACCTTGCCGCCCAGCTTGGGCCTGCGCGAGCGCGAGACCACGACGGGCTCCCGGCGCTTCTTGGGGATGTCCGGCAGCTTGGTAACGAGCTGCTCCTGCGTGGAGGTAGGCATGTTGCCCTCCTAGTTGGGCTTTAGAGAGTCCCGGTTGGGGACCCTTCCACTCCACCTATTTTACCTCAAATCCCCTCAAATATCAATTACAGGTAGAGGTTATTTGTAAGTATCGGGCTGGACCGTCGGCTACGTCAACGTGGCTCTGTTCGGTCGGGGGGTAAACGCCGCCAGCATCGGTGGGCGTTTGGAATCCGCAGGCACTCGCGCGGAAAAATGTGGAATTTGGAAGTCGATTCCTCACATTTCCGGCAATGCTGAATCCATGCAATGCTGCGTGGGTCCGTTGCAGGCACCGAGAGGACTGAACTCGCGATGAAATGGCGAGCTAGGCTGGGGCTGTCCGGCAGATCAGGCAGATCGAGCGATTCGCATCACTGCCCGTATTGCGGCACGTCGTTGACTCGATTTGAGTGCCGGAGTTGCGAAATCGAGTTTGTCTTTGATGCTGAGACCGACAAACTTGTAGAACGCGCGTGGAAGGAGGCTGGCATGTTGCGGCCTCCTGGCTGGCAACCCCCCGAGATACCTCAGCGAACCGAGATTCTCTGCGACCGCTGTGCTTTGCCGTTGAGCAACGAGTCCGTGATGACGCCAGCGTGGGCGGACGGCAACAACCGATATTCATACGTCACCTGCGCAGATTGCGGCTGGCGGAACGATACTGAGATGTAGGTTCCGGTAATAGCGTTTCCTGAGCCCTTCTCAGGGGCCTCGACGTCCTGGCCGCGTTGGCATTGGGCGAGTCAGTCGCTAAGCGGATTAATGTCGCGCCAGAGGTCTGACGAGCCGTCGCTAAAGCCCTTCACGTGACCATCGCGGATACGCTGCAGGAGCAGCTCCCAGCGATCGTTGAGCGCTTGGCCAGTAGCGATGTAGGAGCTCTCGAATGCCTCGTAGTCCGGCTTAGATAGCCGTCCGGTGGGGCAATCTGCGTGTTCGCCGTGCGGCCCGCACCTGAGGGTGTCCCACGTATTAGAGTCCTCGACCGCCTCCCGCCACCTCCTGTCAGATGGAGGATGGAGGTCTAGGTAGATACGGACCTCCAGCAGCCGCGCCAGGTCGACATCCTGGCCGCCGCAACAGCCGAGGGCTATCCATTCCCACATAGCGTTTTGGTAATCGAGCCATGCGTCCGCCGAGTCCGAGTCGAAGTAGGTCTTAAGGCGTGTGTCGATTACCGCGGCGGTTTGCAGCCATTCCGTCCTCAGTTTGCGGCGCAAAGCGAGCCCAGGCGTCTTCCCGTGTTCGTGAGCCTGCAACGGGATTCCGAGTGCCCGGGCGTACGCGTCGCTGGAATCTTGCGCGATGTCCGTGACGAGAGCGGCCTTGAGCGCAAGCGCCTCTTGGCGATCGGACCACTGCTTTGTCGCGGCCGGGATCACGAGGCTGGCGACAACCAGCGCGGCCGCCCAGAAGACAAACTTCCAGACGCGCGGGCGCACGAATGCCCAGAAGCGCTGCCGTCGCTTCGTCTCGTCGGTTCCGCGCTTACGGTAAGTCGCGGCTTCTGCGCTTGTGACGGTCAGCCGACGACGAGTGCCGTCCTCGAAACGGGCGACAAGCGTCGCCGGAGCATCGGGCTCGATGGGATCGCCACTGATGTCGGAGTTAGGCACGGCTTCGCCCCCCTCAGAACCCTCTCATGTAACGCCGCGCCTGGCGAGGTTTCTTACGGATGACGTGCTCGACGGCTCGAAAGGCTCCGGCGTAGCCCTTCACCTACGTTGAGGGATGCGGACGGCTGAGTCCTTCTGAGCCTCGCTGGCAGATGCGACCAGACCCGCAGGAATTTGGCATGCGAGTGGGTCGGGAGTACTCTCGAACGATGGCGCTCCCGTCGTGTTACTTCACGTCGACAAAGAATCTTGTGGCGGGTCCGCAGTGAACATCGCCACGAAAGGTGGGCACCATGCCAAGCGTCGTCGGAACCTGGGACCTCCGCATCACCTGGATACGCGGCAGGATTTCTGGGGTGGAACTTCCTGGCAGTTATCAGCACAACTTCAACGCCGACGGCACCTGGACCAGCCCCGACACCAACAACTACGGCCGCTGGTTGCAGGCCGGTGACTTCGTCATGTGGGACCTCGTCAGCGATATCCCGTTCAACCTGATGTACTCGGGCAAGATTCGGTGGGGCACTCACGCGGCGGACGCCGCCTCGATGACAGGGATGATGGCCAAATGGATCGACGGCGGCGACTACGGCACCTTCTCTGCGTCGCGCGAGTCCCAACCCCCAGACGAACCCGATACTTCGCGGTCAACTCCGTGAACCTCGCGCCGGTCAACGTGCCTGCCGCACCGGCCTCTGCGGTCAAGGTCGGCGAGGGCACGCTCACGTTCGTCGACCAGGGCGATCAGAACGCCTGCAGCGGCAAGACGCTGACGTGAAGGCGACGCTGTAGCCCAGACCACATAGGCAGTACAGATCGGGCGGCCTCCGGGCCGCCCTTTCTGCGTGCTGGTGCAAATCTCCGCAGGCGGAGATGTGCTCAACCTACAGCCGATAGCTCTGGGCTATCCGGTTGTGGCACGTATGGCACTTCGCCTCGAGGTTGCGCCAATCGAGTCCACCCCTACTCGTCGGTCGCATCCCCTGGAACTTGTGATGCGCGACCTTCGCTGGCGCACCGCAGTCGCAGAAGGGATGGGCCGTCAGGAACGCCTTTGCGCAGCGGCCCCACTCCTGTGAGTCGTAGCCAGAGGCGACTCGGCGTTTGCGATGGCAGTCGTGGCAGCGACCCCGAACCGGATTCCGCTCGAGCTTGCCGCAGTCCAGGCATTGGATTAGCGGCACACGTCACTCCCCGACCTTGGTGCCGCAGACAACACAGCGACCGGTAGTGCCATGCCAGACCCACCGATCACAACGGCAGCACCAGACCTTCACCGAACTGGACGGCGACGTGGATTGGTGCGTTGCGGCCTGCCCTTCAACGGGACCGAATACTTGACGCGTTTGGGACGTGCCACACGCCGTCCCCGGCCCCCGGGCCTTCCGACTGCCTCAACAGGCTGTGAGCAGGAGCAGGACGCCGCTGACGCTCTCCTGGCCGGGAGCGGCTCGCCGTCCGTTACGAAACCGTGCCCGGCTAGCACTCGAACGCAGCAATTGCCTGAGTGCGTCAGCGGCGGGGTCCCCAGTCCGGGCTGCTGCCACAGATCGGGCGACCGGACGGGTAGCGGAGCATGCGCTGACGCGTCCCATCAGCCCGGGCAACCCAGAGTTTTACGCTGCACTCCAAGTTTTGCTCGAACCGGGTGAACACGATCTGTCTCCCATCGGGGGAGTACGCGGCGTCTTCGGCGTTGCGGATCAGCCTGCGATGGCTGTGACGGTCGCCGTTGCGTCCAATCACCGCGATCAAGTCTGCAGCGGGGGCGCCGATCAGGATCTTGCGCCCGTCAGGCGACCAGTCAAAGAGCGGGAAGTCGCCCGGGAGGTGGTAGATGTCGCGTTGTCGTGACCCGTCCGGTCGCATCAGCCATAACTCGCCCTGGGCTTCATGAAATGCAATCAGCCCGCCGTCGGGTGACCAAATGCCCCCGCGGCCACCGCGCGTTAGGACGCGGGTCCGGCCTCTGTGGTAGACGAGAATCCCGTAGTCCCGCGATATGCGCAGCCGCCGCGGACACCCACCCTCGGTGTAATCCTCACAGGGGTGCTCTCTGAAGAAGACAAGCCTCCTGCCATCAGGCGACCATTCAGGGCCCGAGTCGAAAGGACCAGTCGTGAGTCGGCGCCGATTGCGACCGTCCGCGCGTACAACGCCGATTGCTGTCTCATTTCCCTCAAGCGAGGTGACGAAGGCGATGCGCCGACCATCGGGCGAATAGCTCGGGTTGTACGCCGAGCCGTCTTCAAGCAAGACGCGTCTGCCTGTCCCGTCCGGCCGCACAGTCGTGATCCCGCCTAGGCCGTTGAAGGCGATTCGCCCATTTCGCCCCGGGAACGCCGCTTCCACAGACGGTGCAAGCGCCAAGAGGAGCGAAAGCACCAGTGCTGCAGAGACAGCACAAGAGCGAGCCGAGCGGGCTATGAGCTGGTCCTATTTCGGGTTCGTTGACACGGTAGTCCTCAGCGACCCCTGGAGCAACAAGACTCTCAGCGCGAACGTGTGCCTCTTTCCTGCCTGCAAGGGGACTGGACGCCAGCAGTAGCTACTCCTGGGTTCGGGAGGACATTCAGTCCCTCACCGCAAGGTGCGGAGCACACCTGCTACCTGCCGACGTCCAGCGTTGGATACCCATGGCCCTCGCGTGGACCGAGCGCCCAGCGCTGGCAGAGGTCGAAGTTGCCAACAACGCTCGGTGTTCCGCGAAGCTTCATACGACTGTTCTCCGTTGCTCTTTCAGCTTGCGCTTCTGGTGCTCGTCCTCGCGCGAAGCTGTGCGCTGCTGAAAATGCGGCAAGGGTGCAACAAGCGTTTCGCGAAGAGCGTTCTTCACGTCACGGATCGCGGGAGCGAGAGCGTGGCTGTCGGGTGCGTTGCCGACCGGCCTGTGGCCCATTGCGCCCAGATAGGTGCCTACCCGGCCTTGCAGGGAGGACCAGGCTGCATCAGCCTCGACTAGCGCCTCTGCGTGCTTACCGAGCGAAGCTATTACCGCGTCGGCCTCTGGCTGAAGCTCCTGCAGCAACGTGTGCGCGTTTGCAGCGAGATAGCGATGCCGCTCGTCATTCGCTCGCTGGATGCGGCGGCTAGTGCCCTGGCTGGCCAGCTCGGCCTGCTCCACCTTCTCTTTCGCGAGCCTCAGCGTCTGGCCGAGCTTGCCGGGATCCTGCCCATCCTCGTGTGCCTGGCGGATGCGCTCACGAATCGATTCGACCTCAGCCTGCGCCGTCCTGACCGCCGCCTTCGCCTCACCGTCTGCAGTCTGCGCAGCGGCCACGGCCTGTGATAGCCGATCAAGTCCGGTGTGAGCCGGCTGCTCAGGCTGCTGGGACATCTTGGTCTCCCATCCAGCCGTAGGGACCGATCTTCTGGCGCTGCATGGCGTCAACCATTCGGCGTCCGGCCTGCAGCTGCTGCTCTGCCAGCGACGGCTGCTCGCTTTCCGCCTCGGCAAGCGTCTCTAGCTGCGCCTCGAGCGCCTGCACGCGCTCCTGTAGGGCACTCGCACCCGCACTCTCCTTGGCCTGGCGCTCAAGATCGCTGGCATCAAGTCCGGCAGCCTTCGCTATGAGAATCGCTTGATCGGGGGTAAAGCCGTCCTGTGTATTCACCTCCCAACTTTAGTTCAGTTACTCGTTAGCACGAGCCCTGGATGCGAGCGAACGCGCGCGACGAGTTGAGGCCTTCTTAGAACCGTGTTCGCTCTGAGCTCAGCCGCTCAGAGCTTCTCTCTGGCGCCGCCCTATCCGATGGGTTCGAGGAAACGGCTGCGTTGAAGGCGTACTACACCCGTTGAAGGGTGTAGTACGCCTCGATCAAACAGCAGTTCCATCCGACGGGACTGAGGAATCCGTTTGGTTTCGGCCCGGAGCCTGGTATCGCAGCCGGGAACACGCTTACCCTGCGTCGCCAACGAGCTTTTGGTCGCTGCTCGACCGCTCAATGCGAGACTCCGTCCACACAGCCTTGCGGCTCGGACTATTAAGTACAGGCGGCCATTCCTGCACTCCGGAGAGTTCCCGTGGAATCACCATGCGCGCGGCCCGGTGGAACAGCCTGACTAGACAGCAGCTATAGACGACGGCACGATTCTGACTCCACAGGTCCCAGTCATGCCGTTCATAGTCTTCACGCCACTCACTATGACGGCTCCATCGGCGGCAAAGGAAAACGCCGCTTCCCAAAGGACTCTGTTGAGTAAAGGGAAGCGGCGTTACCAGTGTGAATACTATGAGTAACTATGAGCTACCATTAACCCTACCTGACGGCGAGCGGCTGCCCGTGCCCGATCTGGGTAATCCCTGGCTCTCGGATCGCGCCTTCTTCTCTAGAACGCGCGCTGCGCACTCGTTTACCACCGCGCGGAACACGACGTCATTCATCGAATCCATTTTCCACGCCTCGCCGAGAGTGCCGATCGCGGCCCTGAACTCACGCTCCTGGGAGCGCGGATAGGCGAGAAGGACGTCCCTGGGCGGCTCGCGGGTGGAGCCCCCTGTCGCAACCGCTTCGGTGGGCCTGACCGTCGCCAACCCGCGAATGCCTGGCTTGCCGTCGGGTGGATCCGTCTCCTCCTTGAGGGTGGAGTCCGCGACCTCGCCGTTCAAAGCGGCCGTCAACGGCCGCTTTCGTTCCGCCGGCGCCGGCTCGGCGAATTGAGCCAGAGCACCCTCGAGGCCACCTGCGTCGCCGGTAGCCAGCTGCGCGCGGTGGTGTTCTGCCTGCTTGGCGGCTCTGACGTACTTGCGTGCCGTTCGTGGAGAGCGTGGGAAGTTCTCGGCCACCCACGCTTCGTACTTGCCGTGGCCGACTCGCTGCTTGACCTCCATCAACAGCTGGCCGACGCGGATCGCGTGTTCCACGAACGCCCTGCCGCTGCGCTCTGCCAGCGCGAGTTCGTTGTGTATCTCCCAGGCGAGCTTTCGCTCTGGATCCTGAGGCGGCTTCCCTCGGTACAGCTCCAGTGCTTGGCCGTAGTCGTTTCCTGCTGCTCCATTGGGGTCGGCCATTTCCGACCTTCCTTCCGCTGACGGCGACTCCCGGGCTGGGAGCCGCCTGTTACCAGCGGAAGGAGGCGCGCGACGGGATGGAAGAATCCATGACTTGGAGAATATCGCGGCCGATTGGGCTCAATACGAGCACCGCCTAGATCCCAAGTGCATCGAATCGTCGGGCGGCCTCGGAGGCGGAAACGAGCCCGTCCCGGACCTCCGCCAAGCCAGCACACTGGAGGGAAGCGACGGCGTCCTTGACAGGGAGGTCGAGCTCTGCCGTCAGAGCCCCAGGGGACCACCGCGAACCACCATCGAGGAGGAGGACCAGGACGGCACGTTCCCGGTTGATCATGCGCTTGAGCCTGCCCTCACGTCCGTAAGCAGTCCAGAGCCAAAATCTCAAGCCCGTCCATCCGCCGCATGAGCAGGGTCCGCTACGAGCCCTCCGCGGTCTGTTCCTCGCTCGATTGACCTGCGCGATCCGCTGCTTCCTGAACAAACTGCACCATCCCCACGGCCGCGTCGATGGACACCTCGGCAAGCTCTCGTGTAATCGATGCCCCGTTATGGACGACTGCGTTCCGGCGCGCCACGTGTGCCTTATAGATCTGCCAGACCGGTGCGTCACTAGGCGGCACGCCCAGCAGCGCCTCGAAGATGCGAGGGCCGTTGCGATCCATGAGGGCCCAGGACGTCGGGAGCGAAATCGCCAGGGTGGCAATCGCGCCGCCCTGACGCTGGGCAGCATGCTCGATCGCAGTGCGGATCGACATCTCAACGTGAATCTGCGCCGCCACCACAGCCAGTGCGAACTGTTGCTGCTCCAACATTATTTCGGCGGTGGAAATGAACAGATCGGCCGGGCGCCGTACGCCGGCAACTCGCGCGATTGTGACGACTTGAGGATCGTCGTCTGAAGGCAGCTCGGCGACTTCTCGGATTGCTTGGTAGAGCTCTAGCGCCCGGTCCGCTGCGATCTCTGGGGTAGGGGCGCGGACGTCCAGATGCAGGGTGCTAGCGCCCTCATCGTCCCCTTGCCACGGCTGGACGACCATGTAGTCGTGAGGCCCGACGACGCGCGTGCCCGCATAGTCAAGTGCAACGCGCTCGTGGTGGCTGATCAAAAACTCGACGGACCAGAGCCGCTCATTCATGCCCCTGTGAGCCTACGCTCGCTAGCACGGAGGGCGATTTACTCAGCGGTGCCAGTACCAGTCCCAGAAGCTCGGATCGCTCTCCAAGGCTTCCTGGGCGCATTCTTCGCATACCGATCGAGCGCCACCACCGCGGTCTTTCACTTCGACCAGGCCGGTGACCCAGCGGTTGCAGCGCGGGCACTGCTCCGCGTCCGCTTCGACCAGACCTTCTGCGTGCTTCGCCTCGTACGCCTCGTGGGCGACGACCATTTCCCACTCGTCGTTGGGTGCTCGGCAGTTCGGGCAAAGATCCCGCTCGTCGAGCATCTCCGTTGGAAAGCTCTCTCCGCATGAGTCGCAGGACGGCAGCTCCATGGAGCCAGTCTCCTCGGCGAGCGCCTTCGTTTGCAAGCCACAACTCGCCGCAGTCCTGCATCGCCGCTCGGTGATCCGCGTCGGGTGCTCCTGCTTGTAGGCATGCAGCCGTTCGAGGAAAGTCAGCACCTCGCAGCCCCAGGCTGGTAGTCGCCACGCCGCAGTAAGGATCAGTGATAGGAGAAGGAGGAGGTCCATCGTCTTTGCCGCGACTATCGGACGCGGCTTCTGATTTAAGAAGTCGGCACGGCGGCAGACTCACCCCGCGAGTCGTAAAGACCGCTCAATTTCCGGGATCCCTCCCGAGCGTGTTACTGATTCCGTCGTAGATCGACACCCTGACTATCAGCCGGGTCCGCCTGGTTCCGGGTCACGACGGCAGTTCGGGATAACGTCACATCTGATGAGCGTTCCAGAGCCCTCACGTGATCGGTTTGGCGCCAAGCACACCAACCGTCTGGTGCTGGTCTTCGACGGCGCAGACGATCTGTCATTGGTGGACGTAGGAGCGCTTCTTCGAGACATCGAGACCCTGTACTGGCTCTGCGCCGATACACGCGAGGACGTGAATCCCTCAGAGTTCCGAATGCGCGTCGCTCATCTGCATCTGGGCTCACCGCTGGAGCTCGTGCTGGAGCTGCCTTCGGTCGTATGGCATCTCGGTTTCGGATTCACCTTCGCTGGTGCACTCGCGATGATCTTCAAGCTTCCGGCCCGCTATCAGCAGGAGCGCTGGCATTTCTGGCAGACACGGCTTGCCGCCGATAAGGCCAAGCGTGATTGGGTCGAGTGGAGAGAAGCCGAGTACCTCCAGAGTCCGATCATCCTGAAGGAGCTGACGCTCCCGGAAGATGCCGATGAGGTTCTCGATCTGCCGCCGGAGGACTAACCCGGCTGACCGTCCCGGCTAAGGAGCAGAGTCTTGCTTGGGCGCGCAGTCTTCAGGTGGTCCCGGCGGGCACTCTGGGCCACGCACGATCTTGGAGGGGTCTTCCTTGACGACAATGCCCCCCGTCACGATGCCCTGGAGGTCCGGAGGCACGTGCTCGCTTACCTCAGCCGGTGTGGCCCGCCTGGTCCCAGGCGGCAGTTCGACGTCCTCGGGCGGCCCACTCGGGCCCTCAGGCGCCGGAGTTGCCTCGTCGGGGGGTTCCCCGGGCTGTTCGGCTGTCGGAGGGGCGGTCACTGTGGTTACGTTATCGCCTCCGGGATCTCCGCCCGAGACCGAAACCCCTATCGCCAGCACGAGCAAAGCGGCAAGCAGTCCAAAGGCCACTGCGATTGATGTTCGCCTACGAGAACGCTCTGACTCACCAAATCGCCGCATCAATCACCACCATCTCCACCACCACCGTCGCCTGGCCACTGGTAGTTGCCATTTATCGTATGGCCGTACGGTGAGAGGTTGTAGACGATGGCTCTGAACCAAGCAGATCCGTTGCCGGTGTCGAGAGTCACGATCGAACCTTGATTGCTGCGGTTACGGGCTTCCCCCCACAGTCCAACGCCATTTTCCGTGAGGCCCGCGCTGATCAAGATTTCCTCCTCGCCCGGATACCAGGCGTTTACCTTGCTGATGTGCCGCCACGGCGAGTCGATTATGGCAAAACTATTTCCGGGAACGAACACGGAAAACCCGTATTGATCCGCAGCTGCGTTGGGTGCGCGCACCCCGAGCTCGCTTGCCGCAACGGCTAGGGCTAACACGGCTAGTAATAGGACACGCCGAGTCTTAGTCACGCGGCTCCTCCCTACCAAACCCCTCTGCCCTTGAACGTGTGGTAATACTGGCTATTGTTGGAAATCAACGGCTTCGTTGAGTTGCCGTAGCGCCAGCTGAACAACTTGACGCTGTTGCCGCTGCCGTTGTTTCCCTGGCCCCAAGCCTCACCCCAGAGGCGTCCGTCGGACGCGAAGATGAGCTTCGTGCTCATCCTTCGTTCGTTTGCGCCTTCGTACCACACCCAGCTCTGGGTGTACTGCGCCGCCCCATTGTGTAAGCAATACTGGTGAGGCGCTAGGACCCCACAGTTGTAATCGACGAAACCTGCTGACGCCGTATCCGCGAAGGCCGTCTTCGCTGCGAGCATGGCGCAAACAACCAAGCCGACAGCGAAAAACCGAAACGCCCAAGGGCGCGACTCAGCGGAAGCGTGTGACACCTGAATCCTCTCGTCCATGGGACGGGAACCGGCGACTGGTCGCGACACTACGCCGCCAATTCAGTAAAGTCAAGTAGAAGAGTGAGAGCTGACCGCACTGTAGAACGGTCTAGGTCGGAACGGTCAATCTGGGGAGCGCCAGCCCTTTTTCGGTTTTAAACCGTCGTGAAGCACGAGGCCTGGGCGCTCCGCCGGCAGCGCGAGCGCCACTCCCCCGTGACCGACGACGGCGAGCTGCGCGACCGGCCCGCACCCACGGCGGTCACGCACGAGCAGGCCGAG
>Ga0190265_10002118_pt1 | contig 13210 bp, 16 predicted proteins | sample Popmic124T_FD_133135 | JGI IMG/M metagenome (GOLD analysis project Ga0190265, IMG submission 133135) | Populus adjacent soil microbial communities from riparian zone of Indian Creek, Utah, USA - 124 T | ecosystem: Environmental > Terrestrial > Soil > Riparian zone | place: USA: Utah | collected... | reverse complement strand
TCGCACCCAGGACAGGTGTCAAGCATACTGTCGTTTTCCATAGTGCCGAATTTGATCGTCCTAATCATTCGCTGGACATGACTCCCGATATCTGGAATCTTCCAGCAGGAGTAATTGTCGATTCTAGGTTTGATCCTGCCACAGGGTTGGTCGAGTCCGGGGACGGCCGTTACTTAGGCGGGGGTGTTGTGATTAGCGAGGACGACTGGAATCAGGTAAAGAATCAATATGATTACAGTGCATTACAGGCATTTTGGGAACGCAATAGCGAAATTGGTTCCGGTCCATACCCGAAATGGTGGGCCGCTGCGGGTGCGGACTTTGGTCTGAGCGCAGCGAGTGCCAATCCCGATTTGTGGGAGGCGTATGTCCGGCGGTGGATTCTGCGCCACACTCCCCTCCATCCATCTGCGGGTGAGGAGGCGACGCAGCCTCTGTCGGACGAGCAAGTGACGGCAGCCTGGGGCATTTTGAAGGACTGCCGCCGCCGGGCCAAGCCAATTCTGCGCCGGATGCAGGAGCAAGACGAAGCCAAAAATGCCGGCGCGAATGCGGAGAGAACAGACGCCGGCGGTCAGCAGGAATTGAGCGCACCCACCAGCGCTCCATCCGGCGAGAAGACCGCCACGCTTAGGAAATCCCCGAGAGAACTAACAAAAGTGCCGACTCGATACGAGCGGGAAATCAATACTGTTTTCGAATTGCTGAAGAAGCGCCTGGCCGAGTTGCTTCGGGAAAATCAAAGACTCTACGACGACAAGCCGAAAGTCGCGGCCTCCGTCGCGCCTTCATCGTGACCGCTCTTAACCAGACGCCGGAGGGTTGCAAGTCGTCCGACCTCGCGATTCGCCGCCGCACAATGGGCAGGCAAACCGGAACTTCACGTCCAGCGCTTCATCTACCATCAGCACCAGATCAACCTCGCGCAGCTCGACCGGCGTGGGGCCGCCGGGGCCGAAGTGCATGGCGACGGGATCGCGGCCGGTCTGGATGCCGAGGGCGAACTCCACGTGCTCACCGCAGGATTTACATTCGCCCTGAAATTCGCCGGTGAAGCGCTGCATCTTTTCGATCTCAAGTCTCAAATCTGAAGTTTAGAGGCTGTTCCGGAATCCGCCACGCGGAGCCGCGAGTCTTTCTGAGAAGCATATCCATCGATCTATTTGCGAGGCCCCGGACTTGGCGTCCGGGGTTCTGAAACAGCCACCCAATCTCTGCGGCCTCTGCGCACCCGGCGAGAAAAGAATCTTGACTGTCATGCACAGATCGGCGGCTTCACGAGATGATGCTCCGTCGCCGACTGATACCAGTGCGCGATCTGCAGGAGCCGGTCCTCCGCGAAGTGCGGAGCTAACAGTTGCAGGCCCACCGGCAGGCCATCGCTGGTGAACCCGCAGGGAATGCTGACGGCCGGAATGCCCGCCAGGTTCGCGGCGCAGTTGTAGATGTCCGCGAGGTACATTTCCAGCGGGTCGGATTTTTCGCCGATGCGAAAGGCCGGCGTGGGCGTGGTGGGTGACAGGATCACGTCGCACTTCTTGAATGCCTCCAGGAAGTCATTCTTGATGAGCGTTCTCACCTTCAAGGCCTTCAGGTAATACGCGTCGTAATAGCCGCTCGACAGCGCGAAGGTGCCGAGCATGATCCGCCGCTTCACCTCGGCGCCGAATCCCTCGGCACGGCTGGCGCTGTACACCCCGAAATAGTCTTTGGGCGCGGCGGTTCGATGGCCGTAGCGCACGCCGTCAAAGCGGGCCAAGTTGCTCGACGCCTCGGCCGTGCAGATCAGGTAATAACAGGCGATGGTGTAGGCCGAGTGCGGCAGGTGAATCTCGTGAATCTCCGCCCCGAGTTGCTTGTGCGTCTCGATGGCCGCCTCGACGATGCGCTGCGTCTCGGGATGCAGCCCCTCGCCAAAATACTCCGCGGCGATGCCGATCCGTACGCGGCCGACCGGTTCGTCGAGCTTCGCCGCGTAATCGGGCACCGGCTCGTCGACGCTGGTCGAATCGCGTTCGTCGCGACCGGCGATGACGCCGAGCAGCTCCGCCAATCCGCGCACGTCGACCGCCACCGGTCCGATCTGATCGAGACTGCTGGCGAATGCGACCAGGCCGTAGCGCGAGACGCGGCCGTAGGTGGGTTTCAGCCCGCTGACGCCGCAGAACGACGCGGGCTGGCGGATCGATCCGCCGGTCTCGCTGCCCAGCGCGTACGGCACCATCCGCGCGGCGACCGCGACGATCGACCCGCCCGACGACCCGCCCGGGACGCGCTCCGAGTCCCACGGATTTCGGGTGGTGAAAAACCCGGAGTTCTCGGTCGAGCTGCCCATCGCGAATTCGTCGAGGTTCGTCTTGGCGACGACGACCGCGCCGGCCGCGTGCAGCCGCTCGATGACGTGCGCGTTGTAGGGCGAGCGAAAGTTTTCGAGCATTCGCGAGCCGCAGGTCGTCACGCCGGCACCGGTGCAGATGTTATCCTTCACCGCCACGGCCTTTCCAAAAAATTGACTCGGTGCCGTGAAGCGATCGATCTCATGGGCGCGAGCGATCGCGTCGTGATCGTTCAGTGAGATGACCGCGCGCAATTTAGGATCGAGTGCGCGAATATTCGCCAAGGCCTGCTGAATGTCTTGTTCGGCGGTCGCCATAGTCTCTCAGCGAGCGTCTGGGATCAACGAAAAATCACGCATCGATCTGATCAAGGACCTTCGGCACCTTGAAGTAAGGCCCCGCCGCGGCCGGGGCATTCGCTAGCACCCGCTCAACGCCCAGCGACGGAGTTATGACATCCTCGCGAAACACATTGCGCACGGGCAGTGGGTGCGCCGTCGGCTCCACGCCGGCCGTATCGACTTCATTCAGCTTCTCGACATACGAAAGAATGTCGCGAAGCTGGCCGCCAAGCCGGGCGATCTCTTCATCGCTCAGCTTCAACCGCGCGAGATGGGCGATGTGCCGGACCTGCTCGTCGTCAATCCGCTGACTCATCAATCCTCCTGGCGAAAAACCGTGAGTTACCACTCGACGATGGCCTTGAATCCGCCGTATGCCATGCGGTTGCAGTCGAAGGGCATTTTCTTGGGATCGCACATCTTCATGAGTCGGGGGTCCTTCATCACCTGGGCATTCACGCGGTCGCGGTGGGCGCGCGACTTGTACACGATGTACGAGAACATGATCGTCTCGCCGGCCTTGAGCTTAACGATCTTGGTGAACGGCAGGCACATCGGCACGTTGAGGTCGTCGGCGGCGCATTCCTTGTAATCGAGCGCGCCATATTCTTTCCAGATTTTCCCGGCCTTGACGGCAAGGCGCTTGTAGGCCGGCAGGTTTTTCTTCGGAACGGGCAGGACAAAGCCATCGACGTAGGACATGTGAATTCTCCTTTGCACTGTGTATCGAGTTAAACAGAACAGCAATCCCGACGCGCCGGGAAAGCGGTCGGGCAGCAGCTTGCACTGAATCCGGAATTTTGTCGAGGCTGTCGGGGCGCGCAAGTCATCGGAAAAAAACCACACGACCGCAGAGCCCCGAACTTTTAGAATGGACCTATTCTTCTTCCTCCCGCGTAATATGAATATCGATTTGCGCCTCACCCGTGATGAGGCGGGCGTCGCGGGCGTTCAGGAGCCAGTTCCAGAACCAGCTTAGCAGCACCTGCAGGCGGTTGCGGAAGCCGATGAGGAAGGCGATGTGGATGCCGCCCCAGATCAGCCAGGCGACGAAGCCGCCGCACTTGAACCTGCCGATCTGCACGACGGCCTTGGCCTTGCCGATGACGGCCATCGTGCCTTTGTCGCGGTAGATGAAGGGGGCACGCTGAACGGGCGGCGCGTTTTCCGCAGCCTGGCGATGACGTGCCGATGATTCGCGCACTTCCTTTGCAATCGTCTCTCCCGCGAAGCGGCCCATTTGAAGGCCGCCCTGAGCGACGCCCGGGACCGGGTTGCCCGTGTCGGCCGACCTTGCTGCGGCCATGTCACCCACGATGAACACCTCGGGGTGAGCTGGAATCGTGAGGTCCGGGCCGGCGATCACTCGGCCCGCTCGATCCAGCGGCACGCCGAGCGACGATCCGAGCGGACTTGCCTTCACGCCGGCCGCCCAGAAGACGTTGCGCACGGGAATGAACTCGTCGCCGATGAAAATGCCCTGCGGCGTGATGTTGGTCACCATTGCGTTGACGCGCACCTCGACGCCCATGCGTTCAAGGTCGCGATGGGCGCGGGCGCTCAGCTTCGGATCGAACGGCGGCAGCACGCGCGGGCCGGCCTCGAACAGCAGCACGCGCGTCGTGCGCGTGTCGATGTGCTTGTAATCGCGCGGCAGCGTTCGCCCGGCGATCTCCTTGATCGCGCCGGCCAGCTCCACGCCGGTCGGCCCGGCGCCGACGATGGCGAAGGTCAGCACGGCGCGGCGGGCGTCGTCGTTCGCTTCGTACTCGGCCGTCTCGAATGCGAGCAGCATGCGCCGCCGCAGGGCCGTGGCATCCTCGATGCTCTTGAGGCCCGGCGCGATCGCGGCCCACTCGTCGTGGCCGAAGTAGGCGTGCGTCGCGCCGGCGGCGAGGATGAGGTAGTCGTAGGCGACGCAGCCGTTGGCGAGGATGAGCCGGCGGTTGGCGACATCGACGCCGGTGATTTCGGCGAGAGCGACCTGGCAGTTTGCCTGGCCGCGCAGGACGGTGCGGATGGGCGCGCTGATATCTGCGGGCGAGAGGGAGGCGGTGGCGACCTGGTAGAGGAGTGGTTGAAAGACGTGATGATTGCGGCGGTCAAAGAGGGTGATCTCGACCGGGGCGCCGGCCAACGCCTTCGCGGCGGCAAGCCCGGCGAAGCCTCCGCCGACGATGAGGACGGTGGGGGGCGACTGTGAGGGTGAAGGGGGTTGCGAGGCCATGAGCGCTCCGCCGATCGACAACACGCACTGCTGGCGCCGTTGATGCTATGGGCCGTTTCTCCGTTGAGGTTCGCGCTGCCACGGGGATGACCGCGATTTGCGCCATGCGTGCCATCCAGGAGGCATGTCAGCGACTTCGATTACGGATGAATCGCGCTTCAAGATTTCGGCGAGACCCACGATTGCTGCTTGCTGTTCGTCCGCATCTTCGTGCCCCAAAAATTGCCATCCGTGATCGTCTTCGTCGTGAGTCACGTGAAGAATTGGCGCGCCTTCAAATATAATGGATCGCAGCGTGAACACCGCGCAATTTGGCGGTTGATCGAATGGCCAATCTTTTGGTGTTTTCATTTGCGAACCACCGATTTAGAACGGCAGCGCCCACCGTTGCCTCAGTTTACGCGGGCGTTTTGGCGATAATGGATTTCCTACTTCCAGCACACATTGGCTTGGTATAATAGCCGTTTTGTCAGGAGCATATCATGGCCTGCAATCGCATCGTCCACTTCGAGATTCCCGCGAATCAGCCCGAGGCGCTGACGAAATTTTACGGCGACCTGTTTGGGTGGAAGTTCAACAAGGCGCCGATTCCCAGGCCGGAATACTGGCTTTGCGACACCGGCTCCGAGGGGCCGGGCATCAACGGGGCGGTCATGCAGCGTCAGCACGCCCAGCAGCCGTGGATGAATTACGTCGACGTGCCCAGCATCGACGCGGCCATTGAGAAGGCGACGAAACTCGGCGCAAAGGTGGCGCTGCCGAAGACGGCCGTGCCGGGCGTCGGAGCGTATGCGGCGATCATCGATCCGCAGGGGAACCTTTGCGGGCTGTGGGAACAGACGGGAAAGTAGCGTTTCGCGACAACGGCGGGCGTGCGATCGTGCGTGGCTGACGTATGGGCACGCCGCTTCGAAATCAGGAGATTTCTGCAATGCGAGTCAACTATGCGATCGTATTCGTAAGCGACATGCAGAAAGCCGTGTCGTTTTATCGAGACACACTGGGATTGCCCATGCGATTTGAGTGAGCGAGGCCAGGGGCGGCGGTTGAAGTCATGCGTCGGCAGTCGGGACGCGAGAGTCGAAACTGCATTTTCGGGAGGACGAATCATGAGGTCGTGGAGAAGCGTGGTTGCACTGGCGGCGTTTTGTGTCGTGGGTTCGGCATCCGCGGCCGAGACGATCGAGTCGCTTGAGAAGAAGTTGCAGGCCGTATCCGAGAAGGTGACGTCGATCGTCTGCAAACAGCGGATCGTGGTCGACAGCGACATGGGCGGCGGCAACAGCCTGCACAAGGACGAGCAAGGTCCGTGCGAGTACATGAAGCAGGCCGGAAAGACCCTGTGGCGGCTGGAAGCGAAGGGCCGGCAGGTCCAGAAAAGCGGAAAAAACGAGTCGAAGATGGATTTCGATTCCGTGAAATTCGACGACGGCGACCATTCCTGGATGCTGCTCATCTCGGGCGGCAAAACAATCGCATACAAATTGAAGATGCGCGACGCCAGCATTCAGGTGATGGCCGACAAAGCGTTTTTCGATGAATTGCGGAAGGACAACGAGGTGAAAGTGCTACCCGACGAAGCCATCGAGGGTAAAGCGTGTTACGTCGTTGAGTCGCTGCCGAACATGTTCAAGGGCAAGACCGGGCCGGGCGAGGGCGTCACTCGCCACTACATCCAGCAAGAAACTGGACTGATCGTCAAGGAAGTTAACAACGACATGAAGGCCAAGCCGATGACCACGATGACCCGGTCGGACATCAAGATCAATGCACCGATTAACGCTGATCGATTCGCGCCGCCGGCCGGCGTGGAAGTCGTTGATATGGCGAAGAACTGATGCGTTGTTCACGTAGATCTGCTAATGCCGTCAATGGCGGGCCGCCGGCTGGGATTGCAGCGACGGGCGTGATAAGGGACGTTCAAGCGATCCATTTGGCGATTATCAGAACCTGGCTGACGATGCTCAGAATTCGACTGCACCATGCCCTGATGATAGAATGATGTAACGATGTTACGAATCAGCCTGTCTTGGTGTCTCGTTTGGTGGGTCGGAGTGATCTGTCCCAGCCTGTGTGCCTTTGGCGCGCCATCCAATCGGCAAGCCGCATCGAAACAGGGATGCTGCTGCCGGCACGAGGCGGCCCGGGAGATGCCCTGCGCGCCTGATGATGCACCGAAGGCATCCTGTTTTGGCTCCAACAGCGCGATTCAACTTGCGAAGAGCGATTCAGTCCCTGAAATGACGGTCCAGGCATTTGTCGGTTTCGTGAATGAGGCGAAGAATGCGGCCGAGGTGCGATGCCGGCACTTGGACTTCGAATCCGCCCGCGTGCTCCATCCACCTGACGAGGTTCTGTCACTTCCACTTCTGATCTGATCACATCCTGATGTCATCCGGCAGTCGCCGACCGGACCGCGCATCACTTTGCGGCCGAATGGGGATGTGCCGTCGATTGCTCTCGCACAGCCTAGTTCGTCCATTCGATCCTGTTAGCGAATGAGGAATTTGTATCCGCGAATTGCGGAGGTCATCATGCAGAATCCGGTCCTGAGTCTTTCCGGCCTCGCGGCGGAGGCCGATCTCGTGCGAGGTGCGCCTGTTCCCCGTCCGAGATCGCGGTGGAAAACCCGCGTCGCTTTGCCCTTCGCGATTCTTGGCACGGCCGGGGGGCTTCTGGCCCATGCCGCGCGAATCGCCCTGGTTCCGGCGGTCGAGGTCTGGGTCGTCCCGGTCGTGGGAAGGCCGGTCGACGTGCAGGACCGCGTCGCGGCGCCGTCAGCTTCCCGGCCGACCTCGCCGGATGAGTTGGGTCGGCTGTTGGTGCAAGCGCCGGGTTGGGTCGAGGCGGCGCCCTATGCGATCAACGTCCCCGCCCTGGCTGAAGGCGTCGTCAGGGAAGTCCTTGTTCTCGAGGGCGACCGGGTTGAGGCGGAACAGGTCATCGTGCGCATGGTGGATGACGACGCCAGACTGTCATTGCGCGCGGCTGAAGCCGAGCTGGCGGCGCTACAAGCTCAGGTCTCCAGGGCGGAATTCGATCTGAAGGTGGCCGAGGCAAAGGCCGGAGAGGCCGGCGATCGTCTCGCGCGCGTTCGAAACCTGATTCCCGAGGGCGGCGCTTCTGAGATTGAACTCGTTCAAGCGGACTTCCGGGCTCGTGCGGCAGAAGGCGAGATCGAATCCGCCCGCGCCGAAATTGAAGTGGCAAAGGCGAACGTCTTGAGACAGGCGGTGGGGCTGGATGAAGCGAAGCTCCAACTCTCGCGGATGGAGATTCGGTCTCCCGTATCGGGAATCGTCATGTCGCGCCTGGTTGAACCCGGGACTCGCATATCGATGACGTCGCGGACGAATGTCGGCGCGGCCGCAATCTCTGACACGATGTCTGGCACGGTTGCCCGGCTGTACGATCCCGCGAAGCTTCAGGTCCGGGCCGAGATTCCGCTGGCCGATTCCGCAAAAATCCGGATCGGTTGCCGAGCACAAATCACGACCGAGGCCCTGCCGGATAAGACGTTGCACGGGTCGGTCACGCGCATTGTTCACGAGGCGAATATCCAGCGGAACACGATCCAGGTGAAAATCCTGATCGATGATCCGGTTGCGGCGCTGAAGCCGGAAATGCTGACGCGGGTTCGACTCTACGCCGCGCCGGCCGCCGGCGCCCATTCCGAGCATGCGACGAGTTCGCTGGCGCCATCTGAAAATGCAGGCTCGAACGCAGGCAGCGCGAAGCCAGGCCAGCCCGGGTTGCGGCTCATTGTTCCAATCTCCGCTCTCGTCAATCGCCAAGATGACGCGGCCGATGTGTGGGCCGTCAGAAAAATGCACGGCGGAGAGTGCGTCGCCGAACGCAGACGTGTTTCTCTTGCCGCCGAAGAGGCGGGGGGCGCCATCGAAGTCCTGAGCGGTGTGCGCCTCGGCGATCGGCTGATCGTCGATCCCCCACAGGGACTTGGGGATGGCACTCGGGTGCGCATCTCCGGCGAGAAAACGGTTGAATCGGCGGGGGAGCGGTGATCATGCCGTTTATCGAATGCCGAAGTCTGACCAAGTCATACAGGAAGGGCGATTCCCTGATCACGCCTCTGCAGGAGCTCGACCTCGACGTCGAGTCGGGAGACTTTCTGGCTCTGATGGGGCCTTCCGGCAGCGGCAAGACGACGCTGTTGAATCTCATCGCAGGCATCGATCGGCCCACCGGCGGAGAACTCCGGATCGGGGGGACGAACGTCGCAACCCTGTCGCGGTCGCGGCTGGCCGACTGGCGAAGCGAAAACGTCGGTTACATCTTTCAGCTCTACAACCTCGTCCCGGTTCTCACCGCCTACGAGAATGTCGAGTTGCCGCTCCTGTTGCACAAGTCGTCAAAGCGAGAACGGCACGAACGAGTCTCGACCGCCTTGCAGCTCGTCGGAATCGCGGATCGTCACGACCATTACCCGCGCCAGCTCTCCGGCGGCCAGGAGCAGCGTGTAGCAATCGCTCGCGCTATCGTCACCAACCCGAGAATCATTGTCGCCGACGAGCCGACCGGCGATCTCGACGCCGATTCAGCGGGGGCGATCATGCAGCTCCTCGGCCGGCTGAACCAGGAGATGGGCAAGACGCTGATTCTGGTCACGCATGATTCAAAGTGCGCGGCCCATGCCCGGCGCACGCTGCACCTGGAAAAGGGTTGTTTGGTGGAGATCGAGCGATGCGCGGCTACCCGATCTTTGCGGGCCGAGGAGGTGCTCACATGATCGCGACGCGATTCTTTCCAGTGGTCGCAAAGCAGGTGGTTCGTCACCGGACGCGAAGCCTTCTCACTGTGGCGGGGGTGTCGGTCGCGATGTTCCTGTTCATCGCGGTGCAGTCGCTGCAGCAAGGCGTTCGCAACGCGACTGAAGTGACTGCGGCGGACCAGACGCTGGTGGTCTATCGCGAGAATCGGTTTTGTCCGGCGACCAGCCGGCTTCCGGAGTTTTACGGGGATCGGATTGCAAAGATTGCCGGCGTCGCCCAGGTCGTGCCAATGAAGATCGTCGTTAACAACTGTGCTGCCAGTCTCGACGTGATCACCTTTCGCGGAGTTCCGCGGGATGTGATTGGATCGCTGGCGACGAGGTGGCGGATTATCGACGGATCTGTGGAGGATTGGAGCAAGCGATCTGATGCCGCGCTGGTCGGCGAGAATCTGGCGAATCGCCGGGGTTTCAAAATCGGCCAATCTTTCAATTCTTCCGGCGTGGCGGTGACGGTGGCCGGCATTATCCGTTCAAGCGAAGCGCAGGATCAAAACGTGGCGTACGTTCATCTGCCGTTCCTTCAGCAGTCCATGGCGAAGGCCGGTGTCGGGATCGTGACGCAATTCAACGTACGGGTGAACGACCCGGCGCAACTGGATCAGGTCGCGAAAGCAATCGATGAAGCATTTCGATCGGAATCCGAACCCACTCAGACCCGGCCTGAAAAGGCCTTCGTCGCCCAGGCCGGCTCGGACATCGTCGAGATCGTCGGCTTCACGCGCTATCTCGGCTGGGGTTGTCTTGCTGCAGTGCTGGCGCTGGTCGCGAATGCGATCGTGCTTGGCGTCCAGGATCGAATGAAGGAACACGCCGTCTTGCAAACGCTCGGTTTCCGGGGAGGCCTCATTGCCCGTTTGATCGTCGCCGAGGGCGTGTTGGTCGGCGTGATCGGAGGGGCGTTGGGTACGCTGGGAGCATTCGCGATTGTGAGTTACGGCAACTTCAGCATCTCCAGCGAAGGCCAGAGCGTGCCCGTCTCGGCAGATGTGGCCGTGATCATGACCGGACTCGCGGTCTCGGCCGGCGTCGGAGTTCTCGCGGGGCTTGTGCCGGCATGGCAGGCAGGGCGGCGCGAGATCGCCCAGTGTTTTCGCGCGGTCTGAACAGGAAACTGAAATGCGATCGCTTCCATTCGACTATGCGGTTCGCAACTTGGGGCGATCGACCACGCGCCTGCTCCTCTCGGTCGGGGGAAGTGCGCTGGTGGTAATGCTCGTGATCACCGCCGCGGCATTCGTGCGCGGAATGGATGCGGCATTGAGGATGACCGGTCGTGAGAACAATGTCATCCTGCTGGGCGCGGGCAGTGAAGAATCCGTTGAACGCAGTGAGATAGAAGCCGGGGTTGCCGGTATCCTGGCCGCGAGCCTGAATGGCGTTCGCGTGCGAGAAGGCGTTGCCTACGTCTCACCGGAGGTTCACGTTCAATTGCCGGTCCAGACGCAGATCGAGCAGGTCAAGAGGCCGCTGGTGCTGGTGCGGGGCGTCACTCCCGCGGCGATGCTGGTTCACGATGCGCTGCAGATCGTGAATGGACGATTCCCCGTGCCCGGTGCGAATGAGGTGATGGTCGGCAGAATGGTGCCGACCAAGCTGGGCGTGGGGGAGGCGAATCTGGGGATCGGCGAGACGCTTCTGATTGATAACCGCCCCTGGGCCGTTGTGGGCGAATTCGCCGCGCCGGGCACGATCATTGACGCCGAAGTGTGGGCCCCGCTCGACGACCTCAAGCAGGCGACCAAGCGGGCTACCGACTCCTGCGTGGTCCTGACGCTCGAGCCTGAGAAGGCTGAATTCGCGGATGTGGCCGCGTTCACCAAGACGCGCGTGGACCTCGAACTGGCCGCCGTTCGCGAGTCGGCCTATTACCTGCGGCTGGCCGATTTTTTCGCACCGATCCGTCTTGTCGCTTGGGTGACGGCTGGTCTGATCGCGCTGGGGGGGCTTTTCGGGGGACTCAACACGATGTACGCGGCGTTCGCGTCCCGGCTTCGCGAACTGGGCACGTTGCAATCCCTGGGATTTCGAAAATCCGCGATCGTGCTTTCACTGATGCAGGAATCGACGCTCGCCACGGCGGCGGGGGCATTGGTTGCCTGCAGCGCGGGGATGCTTCTGTTGGACGGCATCGCCGTGCGGTTCTCGATGGGCGCGTTCGGCCTGCGTGTCGATGCGCTGGTCCTGTCGGTCGGGCTCGTATCGGGGCTTGCGCTCGGACTTCTGGGCGCGCTGCCGCCGGCGTGGCGGTGTCTTCGTTTTGAGATTCCGGTGGCGTTGAAGGCAATCTGATTCACAAGGAGCTACGAATGATATCGAAAGCAACGAGAGGCATTTTTCTGATGACTGTGTTTGCCGGGCTGCCGTTCTCGGGCTGTGACAAACAGGAAAAGCCGTCCTCTTCGAATAGCCCGATCGATTCGGCCAAGGCGGGGAATCCGCTGCCCGTCGGCTTGTTTGCAACGGTCGAACCTGCGAATGCAAAGTCCGTGGAAGAAGTAAAATCGCACGCGAAGGTCGGCGATGCCGTTGTGCTGCGAGGACGAATCGGAGGCAGTGTTTCGCCTTTCGTTGAAGGCCGGGCCCTCTTTACTCTCGTGGGCAATGGGCTAAAGGCCTGTTCCGACAACCCTGAGGACACATGCGCCACGCCCTGGGACTATTGCTGTGAGACGGCGGATGAAATCGCGAAACATTCCGCGACCATTCAAATTGTTGATTTGGCCGGCGCGCCGCTCAAGGCGGACCTCCGCGGTCAACATGGAATCAAAGAGTTGAGCGAGGTGGTCGTGGTGGGCAAAGTGGTGCAGGCCGGGGAGCGAGCCACGATCATTTCCGCAACTTCGATTTTTGCCGCAAAGCCATAGAGGGTTCGGGGAGGCTCAGATATCGGCAAATCGCTTCAGCGTATTGATGACGAAGGCGTCGACCTGGTCCATCGGCATGGCGTCGTCGAGCTCCGTACAGCGCACGAGCAGGCGCTTCATCTCGGGGTCATCGGACCAGGTCAGCTCAATCTCGGAATAGGGAAACATCCGCTGAAGGTGATTCACCTGAATGCCCATGTCGCGGGCCCGGGCGCGCAGCCGCTCGATTTTTTGCTTCAGCGACAGCGGCTTGGGATCGTCAAACATGGGCTTCTCCAGCGACGCCGGCGTTGACCCCGAGGTCGCGAAGTCTCTATCATCCCCGTGATGCTCAGCGAAGCCAAGCTACAAGCTTATCGGGAAATGACGCCAGAGGAGCGCTGGAGCGAGGTTGAGGCGCTCATGACCTTTGCCTGGCGTTTCCTGAAAGAGCTGCCTCCCGAAGAGTTGGAGCGCCGCCTCGCCTACGATCGCGAGCAGCACGACAAAGCCGACGAGATCATCCTGGCTCATCTTCGGAGATATTCATGACCGAGTTACCGATCCAGCAAATCTTGTTGGATGCGGTTTCGGTACTTGAGCGACTCCGGATTCCTTACGCCATCATGGGCGGATTTGCGGCGCGCGCGTGGGGCCTGCCGCGGCCCACG
>Ga0190265_10002117_pt1 | contig 13213 bp, 13 predicted proteins | sample Popmic124T_FD_133135 | JGI IMG/M metagenome (GOLD analysis project Ga0190265, IMG submission 133135) | Populus adjacent soil microbial communities from riparian zone of Indian Creek, Utah, USA - 124 T | ecosystem: Environmental > Terrestrial > Soil > Riparian zone | place: USA: Utah | collected... | reverse complement strand
GTGCGCTTGCGCGCGAGCGTGCGCGAGGTCGACGTGGTGTCGCGCTACGGCGGCGAAGAGTTCTTGCTGCTGCTGCCGAGCACCAACTTCTCGGGCGCGCTCTCGGTGGCCGAGCGCGTGTGGCGCTCGATCTGCACCGCACCGTTCGAGCTCGGCGCGAACAGCGCCCGCGTGACCGCGTCACCCGGCGTCGCTGTCTTCCCTAGCCGCGACATCAAGACCAAGGACGAGCTGCTCAAGGCAGCCGACCGCGCGCTCTATCAAGCCAAGCACGAAGGCCGCGACCGCATGTGCGTCTTCCAGCACCAGGGCTTCATCTACCGCCCTGAGTCTATGCGGCCCTAGCTGAGCCGCCGAAGCGGAGGGCGCCGATCAGGCCGGGGATGGTGGCGAGCAGGACGGTGTAGCCGCCGCTGGCGAGCGCCGGTGACAGCTGTTGGCCGCTGCGCTCGGCGAGCAGCGCGACCGCGGCGAGCGTGCTCGACCAGGCCCAGAGGACGCTCAGCGGCGCGACCACGACCGTGAACAGCGCGGCCAGACGTGCGGCGCGCATCGCGCGCGGCGAGCGCCGCCGGTAGAGCAGCGCGATCAAGGTCACGCTCGCCGCCGGCACGAGCCAGAGCTTGTGCCCTCCGTGGAGCGCGAGCTGCAACATGCTGCCGCCCATGCTCGCTCCGCCGCTCACCCGGCCGAGCGGCAACGCCGCGAACGCGATCAGCAGCGCCAGGCTACACAGCGCGAGCCAGGCGCGCCCCAGACGCGGCGAGTGCCAGGCGAGATCGACCTCCGGCGGATCGCCGTGCTTCGCGCGCGGCAGCTGTTGCCAGGGCACCAGTGGCAGCTCGTGGTCGGGGCACAGCGTCTGCCCCTCGAAGCCGTCGCCGCAGAACGGACAGAACAGCACGGTCTCGCGCTCAGGCATGCCGGCGCACGAGCGTACACGAGCGGGAGCGCATCGCAGGGGGTGACGGCAGGGGGTGACGGCAGGGGGTGACGTCGCCACCCCGGCCAGGTAGAAGATCGTGCATGGACAACCCAGGTAGGCCCAAGGATCCGGAAGCCCTCGTCATCAAGGCCGACGACGCGGTGGCGATGGGGCGCTTCAGCAATCTCGCGCAAGTCGCGAGCAGCCAGGACTCGTTCGTGCTCGACTTCGCCTTCGTGCAAGGCAAGACCGGCTGGCTGCTGTCGCGCATCCTGATGTCGCCGCTGCACGCCAAACGCTTCAGCCTCGCCCTCGCGGAGACGATCGCCAAGCACGAGGCGCACTTCGGCAAGATCGAGTCAGGGCCGACTTTACAGTAGTGTTCTGGCGCTTCCCGCCGAGGCGCGGTCCTGCTTATGATGGGGCCGTGTCCAGCGACGGCGCAACGCACGAGAGGAACCCATATGAGCTACAAGGGTGCCGCAGTCGCGGCGGAGAGCCGAGGGCAGCTCGGCAACGTGCTCGAGCGCTTGCAGCTCGAGGCCAACCTGCCGCAGGACGTGCTGGTGGTGACGCAGAACCTCGCGCAGGCGGTCGGGGCGCTGTTCGAAGCCGAGCGCGCATCGTCGGACGTAGACGGCAAGGCCAGCGTCAAGCACGCGATGGGCTCGCTCAGCCAGACCATGGCGCTGTTGCAGGAAGTGCGCTCGCAGCACCCGGGCATCAGCACCGCGACCAAGGCGCTCGCGGAGGTGATGGGCAAGCTCTACCCGCTCTCGCAGATGCCGTCGATTCGGCCGGGCGGGCAGCCATCGGTTCGACCGCATCCGCCGGTGCCGGCGACCGCGCCCGTACCCGCCGAGGCGCAGCGCCTCTCGATTCCGGGCTCGCGCGCGCCGCTCGAGGCAAACGTCGGCGCGACCACCGAGAGCAACTTCTTCGTCGGCTTCTCGGGCGAGATCAGCGAGGGCGGCGTCTTCGTCGCGACCTATCAAACGATCGACATCGGCGAGAAGGTCGAAGTGCTGGTCACCTTGCCGGGCGGCTTCGAGCGCAAGATCCCCGGGACCGTGCGCTTCGTGCGCGACCCGATGGACATGGACTCCGAGCCCGGCATCGGCGTGAAGTTCGATCGCCTCGAGGACGAAGCGCGCGAGCTGATCCTGCGCTTCATCCGCAAGCGCCCGCCGTTATTTTACGATGAGTAGTTTGTTTGCGATGAGTAACCGGGGGGCGTCGCCCTCGCGGGGTCGCTGCGCGTTCGCGCAGCTCCTCGTGCTGGTGCGGGTTCCACACGAGGCCCTCGTCGCGTTGCTGCCGCAAACGTGACGGCCCAGGCCCGGCGCTTTATCGTTCGCGCATGATGATTCAGCCCGGGGCGCTCTCGCCCGTGCCCAGCTATGCGGCGGTTCCTGCGCAGGCGGTCGCGGCGGTGCTGCAGCGTCTGACCGCCGTCGGGTCGCTCCAGCAGCCGCTCGACGTGGCCTTTCGCAGGCTCGAGAGCGAACAGCCGGAGCTGGCCGGGTTCATCGCGGGCGAGCTGTCCGAGCTCGAACAGGCCGAGGCCCAAGCGCTCGGATATTTTCTGTTCCTGCTCGTGTTCCTCGCGTTCGACGAGGCCTTTCGCCCGCGGCTGCGCCAGCTCGAGGGCGAGGACCTCGATCGCGCGCTCGAGCTGCTCGTCGCCGATGGCGAGGTGCGCAGCCAGACCTGCCTCGCCGGCAGCTACAGCGAAGACATGCTCGCCGTCGGCCAGCCCGCGCTGATGGACACGATCCGCGGCGAGATCAAAGCCGCCGCCGAGCGCGTCCCCGAGGTCGACCCGATCCTGCAGGCCCTGCTCGTCCAGGTCGTCGCGCTCACCAGCGCGGTGGCACCTTAAGGTCGGGGGGCAAAGCCCCCCGTCACTCTCGCGGCCTTGCGGGCCGCTCGGCTCGCCTCTTCGCGCGCGCCTGAAGGCGCGCGCTACGAGTGCGCCTCCCTTCGGCGCTCCGCGCCGGGCTCGCGTTGCTCGCAAGTGCGGCTCGAGCGCGGGTGGAGTTCGAGACCGCTTGCAAGTGCGCTCAGCGCAGCGCGACGCCCGTGGCCGAGAGGCTGAGCAGGGACTCCGTCTCCGTGGCGCCCTCGCCTTTGAGGTGCTCTTTGTGGCCTGCGGTGAGCGGGCGGAGCTCGACGATGCCCTGGACCGAGGCTCGTTTGCCCATGCAGTCCTTGGGCACGAAGAAGGCGTGGCCGGCCATCGGCGTGCGCACGGTCTTGCCGCTGCGGTCGTCGCGCAGCTCGATCCAGCAGCCGGCCGCCTGACACACGCGGTGGACCGTGCCCTGCGTGCGGATGACCTTGCCTGCGTACGGCTGGGGCTTCTCGAGCAGCGCGGCCAGCGTCACCTCGGGCGCGCTCTCGTCGATCGGCGCTCCGAACAGCTGGGGCGCGTCCTGACCGGTCGGGACGGCGGTCGGCGCTTGTGCTTCGGGCGGCGCAGGTGGGGGCGGGGCCTTGGCCGGCGAGCAGCCTGCGAGCAGGAGTCCCAGGCAGGCGAGCCCTGGCAGGTGCCCGCGCGCGCTCACGTCTCGCCCAGCAGCTTGGTCATCGAGGCTTCGTCGGCCGGGGTGAACTCGTACTCGTCGAACTGGTCGGAGCGGATCCAGCGATAGTCCTGCACCTGGCAGATGCGCACGCCGCTGAGCAGCTCGCATTGATAGAGGTGCAGATCGACCGTGTAGCGTTCGTAGGGGTGCCGCACGAACGAGATCAACTGGCCGACCTTGACCTCGGCGTCGAGCCGCTCGCGGATCTCGCGCTGCAGGGCGACCTCGTCGACCTCACCCAGCTCGACCCTGCCGCCCGGGAACTCCCAGAGGTTCGGCAGCACCGCAGTCGCCCGCCGCTGGGTGATCAAATACCGGCCGCCGGCTTCGATCACCGCCGCGACCACTCGCACGATGCGCTCGGACATAGGCGCCGCCGTATATCACGCCACGCCGCGGCGCGCGCGGAAGTCAGGCGGAGGGGTAGTGCGAGACCACGGCGACTTCCGGGCGCTCGACCGAAACCACCGAGCTGGTCACCAGATCCCGGCCCTGGGTTTCGAAGTACATCGACTCGCCCACGGCCGGCAGACCGTTGGATGCGCTCAGGCCGCCGCTCTCGAAGAACTTGATCGCGCCCGCAACGGGCAAGTTCAGGGCGAAGTGACGCGCCAGCCACTCGCCCGTGTCTCGGTTGCGCACGCCCACGCAGGTCTCGCGCCGGACGTGATACTCGGTGTTGCGGGTGACGAAAACCCGGTGGATTCTTCGGTCCTGACCTTCGTACGCCATCGCTCGCCCTCCTCTAGTAACCCCGCGCCGGCGCTTCGCGGCGGCGCGGCATTCGCACGTCATCGGTTGGTGACGCGGCCACTGACATGAGTCTACATGTAGGCGGCAGGCGGCCAAGTTTTTGACAGGGAACGCATGGAACGCCAGCCGATCGCTCTGCGCCCCGACAACTTCGCGCCGCTGGTGCGGACGCCGTGGGCAGGTACGCGCCTGCTCGCGCATTACAAGCGGGCCGTGCTGGCGAACAGCGACCCGCTCGGTCGGGTGGGCGAGTCGTGGGAGCTGTCGGTCTCGGACGAGCTGCCCAGCACCACCGCCGACGGCCGCTTGCTGCGCGACGTGCTGGCGGAACAGCCCGAGCTGGCGCTGGGCGACGAGGCGCGGCTGGGCCGGCGGACCACCGCGCTGCTGGTGAAGTGGCTAGACGCGGCCGACGAGCTCTCGCTGCAAATCCACCCGCAGGACGACTACGGCGGGCTCGCCGCGGACGAGACCGGCAAGGTGGAAGCTTGGTACGTGGTCGCGGCCACGCCCGAGGCGGGCTTCTACTTCGGCTTTCGGCCCGGGGTGCGCGCCAACGACGTGCGCGCGGTGCTCGCGAGCGACGGCGACCTGCGCGCCTGCATGGAGTGGGTGCCGGCGGTGCCGGGCGACTTCGCGCTGATCACGCCGGGCTTGCCGCACGCCGTGGGCCGCGGGCTCACGCTGATCGAACCGCAGCGCGTACTGCCCGGCAAGCGCGCGCTGACCTATCGCTACTGGGACTTCGGTCGCCGCTACGACGAGCGCGGCCAGCCGAGCCCGCAGGGTCAGCCGCGCGCGTTGCACCTCGAACACGCGCTCGCGGTCACCGCGTTCGAGCAGGTGACCGATCGCGAGTGGCTCGCGGGCCAGCGCGCGCGCTGCGGCTATCCGCAAGCGAGCAGCGCGGCGCGGCTCGAGTGGTTGTGCGGCGACGATGCGAGCGCGCGCGTGCACAGCGACGCGCTGCGCGTGGCACGGGTGTGCGGCACGGGCGCGCACGAGCTACCCGCGCTGGGCTCGCTCTCCTCGCTGACCGTGGTCGAGGGCGAGCTGCGGCTCGGCAGCGGCGAGCGAGCGATGACCATCCCGGGCGGCACGACCGTCGCCCTACCCGCTTGCCTCGGCGCACAGCCCGTGCAGCTGTCGGGCGCGCACGCGCTGCTGTGTGCCACCTCGGGTTGACGCTGCTTTCCGCATGCACGACATTCCGCCGGCACGTGCGCGCGACGAGAGCGCGCTGCAGAGTGAACCTCCCACAACGAGCAGCACGAGCAGCATGAGCATGAGCAGCGCTGCGCCGATCCAGATCCTGGGCGCCGGATTGACCGGCATGTCGGCGGCCCACCATCTCGAGCGCGATTTTCACATCCACGAGCGCCTCGCGCACCCCGGCGGCCACGTGATCACCTCCGAGCGCGAGGGCTTCCGCTTCGACCGCACGGGCCATCTGCTGCACCTGCGCGACGCCTCGATCCGCAGCTGGGTCGAGCGGCTCTTGCCCGGCAGGCTGACGAACGTGCACCGCAACAGCCGGGTCTGGAGCCAGGGCGTGTACACGCGTTATCCGTACCAGGCGAACACGTTCGGCCTGCCGCCGCAGGTCGCGTACGACTGCTTGTCCGGGTACCTGCAGGCGCGCGAGCGCGCGCTGGCCGGCCAGGAGCCCGAGCCGCGCGACTTCGAGGAGTTCTGCCTGCAGCACTTCGGCCCGGGCTTCAGCCGGCACTTCATGATCCCGTACAACAGCAAGCTGTGGGGCGTGCATCCGCGCGACATCACCGCCGCGTGGTGCTCGCGCTTCGTGCCGATGCCCAAGCTCGAGGACGTGCTCGCCGGCGCGGTCGGGCTCAACGATCGCGAGCTCGGCTACAACGCCGACTTCCTGTATCCGGCGCGCGGCATCGGCGAGCTGACCACGGCGCTGGCCGCGGACCTGCGCGCGCGGATCCGCTTCGAGCACGCGCCCAGTGCGATCGACTACCGGCGGCGCAGGCTGCTGTTCGACGACGGTGAGGTGCCGTACGACGTGCTGATCTCGACCGCGCCGCTCGACGCGCTGCTCGCGCTCTTGATCGATGCGCCGGACGAGGTCCGCGACGCAGCCACGCGCCTGCGCTGCAATCCGCTCTACTACCTCGATGTCGCGCTCGAGCGGCCGGTGGGCGTGCCGCTGCACTGGGCGTACGTGCCGGAAGAGCGCTATCCGTTCTATCGCGTCGGTTGCTACTCGCAGTTCAGCGAGCAGATGGCGCCTCCGGGCAAGGCCGGGCTCTACGTCGAGCTCGCCTCGCGCACGCCGCCGGACATGAGCCTGCTGCTGCCCGATGTCGCCGCGGGCCTGTGCGAGATGGGCTTGATCGAGAGCCCGGGCGACATCCGCTTCGCAGAGCTGCGCCGGATCGATCACGCCTACGTGGTGTTCGATCACGCGTACTACGCGTCGCTCGAGGCGATCCGCCCGTTCCTGCGCGAGCAGCGCATCCTCTCGAGCGGCCGGTACGGCGGCTGGAACTATTCGTCGATGGAAGACGCCTTGATCTTCGGCCGCCAGGCCGCAGCCGACGCGCGGGAACTATTGCGATGAGCACCAGAGCAGGCGCCGCACCCAAGGTCACGATCGTCATCCCGATCTACAACGAGGAAGGCATCCTCGAGTCGTCGGTCGACGACTTGATCTCCCGGCTCGAGCTGCTCGACCTCAACTACGAGCTGGTGCTGGCCGAGAACGGCTCGCGTGATCGCACGCGCGAGATCTGCGCGGAGCTGAGCGCGCGCTACCAGCAGCTGAGCCACTTCTCGGTCGGACAGCCCGGCCAGGGCAACTACGGGCAGGCGCTGCGCCAGGGCATCCTGCAGGCGCGCGGCGAGTACGTGTTCTGCGACGAGATCGACCTGTGCGACACGGATTTCTACTTGCGCGCACTGGTCATGCTCGAGCGGCACCAGGCCGACATGGTGATCGGCTCGAAGCTGCTCGACGACTCCAACGACGAGCGTCCGCTGCTGCGCCACGCCGGCAGCCTGGTGATCAACGGCATGCTGCGCGTCGCGCTCGGCTTCAAGGGCACCGACACGCACGGGCTCAAGGCCTTCCGCCGCGCGGTCGTGGCACCCGTGGCCGAGCGTTGCATCGTCGACCGCGACCTGTTCGCCAGCGAGCTGGTGATCCGCGCGGAGCGCGAAGGCGTCGTGATCGTGGAGATCCCCGTGCGGATCAAGGAGAAGCGCGTCCCGTCGGTGCACTTGTTCCGGCGCGTCCCGCACGTGCTGAAGAACCTCGCCCAGCTGGTCTACGCCATCCGCATCAAGGGCTGACTCCCTCCCGTACGCGCGCCCGTGCCCGTGCACGTGCCCGACCTTCTCGGATCCGGGCACGTGCACGGGCACGTTTGCGGGGAGAATGAGAGCGCCCACATCCGCCCACGGTATTCAGCTGCGGTCCAGCTTGTTACGATCGAGCAGCTAGAGCAGCAGCGCGTGGACGGGGATTTCGCCGGCACAGATCGTTTCGTCATCGACCGTCAGCTGGGGGCCGGCAGCATGGGCGCGGTCTATCTGGCGTACGACCGCAAGCTCGGCGGTAAGGTCGCGCTGAAGCTGCTGCTGAGCGTCGATGCCGCGGGCATCTACCGCTTCAAGAAGGAGTTCCGCGCGCTCGCGGACGTCACTCATCGCAACCTGGTCATGCTCCACGAGCTGTTCTCGGAGGGCGACCGCTGGTTCTTCACGATGGAGTTCGTCGAGGGCAAGGACCTGCTCACCTACGTGCACGGCGGCCGCCGCCGCACGTATGACTCGGCGCCGCGCGGGCTGCCCGATCTCGACGGCAACGAGCAGTACTCCTCGCTGATCCCGGAGCCGCCGCTGCGCGGGCTGGAGATGCTGTTCCCGACCCCGCTCGAGAACGGCGAGCGCTTGCGCGCGGTGCTGCTGCAGGTGGTCGAAGGCCTATCGGCGGTGCACCGCGCCGGCAAGCTGCACCGCGACCTCAAGCCCGAGAACGTGCTGGTCACGCCCGAAGGCCGCGTGGTGCTGCTCGACTTCGGCATCGCGCTCGAGCAACAGAAAGACGCGCACGAAACCCTGGCCTCCGTCGTCGGCACGCCCGCGTACATGGCGCCCGAGCAGTGCCGGGGGCGCGACCTGAGCGAGGCCAGCGACTGGTACGCGCTCGGGGTGATCCTCTACGAGGCGCTGACCGGCGACGTGCCGTTCGACGGCACACCGATGCAGGTCATCTCGCGCAAGCAAGAAGTCGATCCGGCCGCGCCGACCGAGGTGGTCTCGGGCGTCCCCGAGGACCTCAGCGAGCTGTGCATGCAGCTGCTGCAGCGCGACCCCGCCAAGCGCCCCAACGGTGAAGCGCTGCTGCGCGCGCTGCAGACCAAGCGCGCTGCTTCGCTGCCGGTGCCGGGCCTGGACCCGGCACACGCGGTGGTCAAGGCGCCGTTCCTGGGTCGCGACGCGCACGTGCGCCAGCTGCGCGCGGCGCTCGAACGCTCCGCCGCCGGCCAGCCGGTGGTCGCGCTGGTCCATGGCCCGTCGGGCATCGGCAAGACCATGCTGGTGCAGCGCTTCCTCGAGGGCGTGATCAGCAGCGACGCCGCGATCGTGCTCAAGGGCCGGTGCTACGAGCGCGAGTCGATGCCGTTCAAGGCGCTCGACAACGTGGTCGACGCGCTCAGCCGCTACCTGCGGCGGCTGCCGGCGGTCGAAGCCGCGCGCATGCTGCCGCGCGACGTCGACGCGCTGGCCAGCGTCTTCCCGGTCTTGCGCCGGGTCGAGATCCTGCGCCGCGACCGCCGCATGCGGCCGCTGCCGCCCGATCCGATCGAGGTGCGTCAGCGCGCCTTCCGCGCGCTCAAGGAGATGTTCTCGCGCATCACCGACCTCGAGCCGCTGATCGTCTACGTCGACGACCTGCAGTGGAGCGACGTGGACAGCGCCAAGCTGCTGATCGAGCTGATCACGGGAGCGGAGCGCCCGGCGCTGATGCTGGTGGCCGTGTACCGCTCGGACGAGAGCAGCCCGAGCGAGGGCCTGCAGCTCCTGCTCGACCACTTCCAGATCAACCGCGAGCTGCAGGTGTACGACTTGCCGGTGCCGGTGCTCAGCCCCGAGGACAGCTACGCGCTCGCGCGCGAGCTGCTCGGGCCGTCCGCACCCGAGGAAGGCGCGCGCAAGCTCGGCTTCGAGTCGGGCGGCAGTCCACACATGCTCGCGCAGCTGGTGCGCCACGTGCAGGAGCGGCGCGCCTCGGGCAAAGCCTCGCCCGAGACCGCGCGCGGGCTGATCAGCTTCGAGCGCGTGCTCGAGCAGCGGCTCTCTGCGCTGTCGACCGACGCGCGCAGCTTGCTGCAGTTGCTCTCGGTCGCGGCGCGGCCCGTGCCCGAAGGCATGCTGACGCTGGTCGCGTCGTTCAACGTCGACTTGCCGAGCGCGCTGTCGGAGCTGCGCGGCGCCAAGCTGGTGCGGGGCGTGTCGATCCACGGCGCGCGCGCGGTCGAGACCTATCACGACTCGATCCGCGACGCGGTGACCACCAGCTTGAGCGTGGACGTGCTGGTCAGCTGGCACCGGCGGCTGGCCGCGGCGCTCGAGGCCAGCGGCGCGATCGATCTCGAAGCGCTGACGGAGCACTTGCTGGGCGCGAACGAGCGCGCGCGCGCGAGCCTGTACGCGGCGCGCGCGGCGGCCCAGGCCGACAAGGCGCTGGCGTTCGAGAAGGCCGCGCGTCTGTATGGCATCGCCTCCGAGCACGCTCCGGATCCCAAGCGCCGCAGCGAGCTGCTGCGCAACTTTGCCGACGCGCTGATGGCGGCCGGGCGCGGCGCCGACTCCGCGCGCGCGTACGAACGCGCGGCGCAGGAAGCGAGCGAGCCGGAAGCCGGAGAGCTGCGCGCGCTCGCGGGCACGCAGCTGCTGATGTGCGGCGAGCTCGACCAGGGCCTGGCGATGGTGCGCGAGCCGCTGCGCGCGATCGGCGTCGAGCTGGATGCGTCGCTGCGGGAAGCCGGGCCCAAGGCGCTGCAGCTCTGGCACGCGCTGCGCGAGCGCGGCTTCTCGTTCCAGGAGCGCCCTCCCGAACAGATCGAGCGCGCCGCGCTGGCGCGCATCGATCTGATGCTGGGCGTCGCGCGCGGCCTGCTGCTGCACGAGACCGACCGCCCGCTGCCGCTGCTCGCGCGCCTGCTGCTCGACGCGCTCGAGGTCGGCGAGCCCGAGCGCATCCTGAGCGGGCTGACGCTCTTCCACATCTACCTCGACGTGCCCTGCAGCGCGAGGGCGAACATCACGACCTCGGGCGCGCTGGACGTGGCCGAGGCGCTCGCGCGGCGCATGGTGGGCATGGAAGGCCGCGCCGCGATCTCGCTCGCCAAGGGCCTCGGCGTGTACCTGAACGGCCGGATCGAGCCCGCGCTGCAGGCGCTGCGCAAGGCCGAGGAGCTGCTGCGCAATCACTGCCGCGGCATGATCTACGAGATGCGGCTGTGCCGGCAGGCGATCGCGTATCTGCTGCTCACGGTTCAGCGCGATCCCGACAGCGCGCAGGTCCACGAGTGGCTGCGCGAGGCCGACAACCACGGCGATCGCGTGGGCGCGTCCCGCCTGCGCCAGCAACTCGCGATCGGCCTGCTCGCCGGGGACGACGCCGACGCCGCGAACGCGCAGATCGATGCCTCGCAGGCCGGTGCGCGCGGCATGCCGCAGTGGTCCGCGATCAACCTGCAGCAGGCGATCGCGCGCGCCCAGGTGCAGCTCTACCGCGGCGACGCCGACGGCTGCCGCGCCAGCTTCTATCTGCTCGAGGACGGCACCGGCAGCAGCGCGTACACGAGCATCCCGCTGTGGCGCGGCGTGACCCTGCTGCTGCGCGCCCGACTCGCGCTGCTCGCGCGCGCGGCGCCGGGCGCGTCGAGCCAGCTGCTGAAGGCCGCGAGCGACGCCGCAGACGAGGCCGCGCGCCTCGATCTGCCGTGTCTCGAGCGCGATCTGCAGCTGGTGCGCGCGAGCCTGCTCGTGGCTCAAGGCCGGCGCACGGAGGCGCAGCCGCTGCTGACCGCCGCGAGCGCGACGCGCGACTCGCAGGAACCTTCGATCGCGGTGCTGTTCGCGCAGCGAGCGCTCGCGCAGCTGACCGCGGACACGGCCGCAGCCGAGAACGTCGAGACCTTGCTGCGCAGGCGCGGGATCGCCAACCCGCGCCGCTACGCGCGCATGTTCGCCCCCGGCTTCGAAGAGCTGGTCTCGCGCACGACCATGGCATGAGCGGCGGCGGGGGGACGCCGGAACGAAACCCTTAAATGCCTTGACGGGCATATGCCCCCGTAGGCATATAGAGCGCGTGGACGCTTTCGACGTGCTGGCCGCGCCGCAGCGGCGGCGGATCCTGGCCGAGCTCGCGCGCGCGGCCAGCAACGTGAACCAACTGGTCTCGGCGCTCGAGCTCAACCAGCCCACCATCTCCAAGCACCTCAAGGTGCTGCGCGAGTCGGGCTTCGTGTCGGTGCGCGGGGATGCGCAGCAACGCATCTACCAGCTGCAAGCGCAGCCCTTCGCCGAGCTCGACGCCTGGCTCGAGCCGTACCGGCGCCTGTGGACCCGGCACCTCGACGCGCTCGAGCGCCACCTCGACGCGCAGCACGCGCCGCAGTCGCCACAGCAGCCCGACCGGCTGCCCGACTCGCTGCCCCACCCCAAGGAGAAACGTCATGACCGAAAACAAGTACGAGCCCAGCCCGCTCGCCGACGTCGGCGTTCGTCCCGCAGCTGAAGCGGAAAAATGGACGATCGTGTTCGTGCGCGAGCTCAGCCATGAACCCGAAAAAGTGTGGGCCGCGCTGACCGACCCCGCACAGCTGCGGCAGTGGGCGCCGTTCGACGCCGGCCGCAACCTCGGCCGCACCGGTAGCGCACAGATCACCATGGCCGGGGGACCGCCCGACACCAAGCCAGAGGACATCGAGGTGCGCGTCGCCGAGGCGCCCAAGCTGCTCGAATACACTTGGGGCAAGGACCTGCTGCGCTGGGAGCTGCAGGCCACGGCGGACGGCACGCGCCTCACGCTGCATCACACCATCGCGGACAAGAGCTTCGCACCCAGGAACGCCGCGGGCTGGCACATCTGCCTCGACGTCGCCGACCGCTTGCTGCAGGGCCGGCCTGTCGGGCGCATCGTCGCCGATGACGCGCGCAAGAACGGCTGGGAGCAGCTCAACGACGCCTACGCCGAACGCCTCGGCATCGCGTCCAGCGGCTATCCCGAGGGCCACGCGGGACGCGCGCCCGCTCAGCGCTGACTGCGCTATTCTCGCGCGATGCGCCTGGCCTCGGTCTCCGTGGATCTCGACGAGATCGACTGCTACGCCGCGATCCACGGCTTGCCGCTGCCCGAGGACGACTCGGCGCACGCGGTCTATCGCCACGCGGTCCCGCGCTTCGAGCGGCTGTTCGACGAGCTCGGGGCGCGCGCGACCTTCTTCGCGATCGGCCGCGACCTGGACGACGCGCGAGCGGCGGATGCGATCGCGCGCCTGCATCGCGCCGGCCACGAGATCGCCAACCACAGCTTCGAGCACCGCTACGACTTCTCGCGCAGGAGCCCAGGCGAGCAGCGCGACGACATCGCGCGCGGCAGCTCGGCGATCGAGCGCGTGACCGGGTCCCGGCCGGTCGGATTTCGTGCGCCTGGTTACCTGGTGAACGACAGCGTGTTCGATCAGCTCGCCGCGCTCGGCGTCGAGTACGACTCGAGCGTCTTCTCCTGTCCTGGCTACTATCTGGCCAAGAGCGCGGCGCTGACCGCGATCGCGCTGCGCGGCAGGCGCAGCCACAGCATCTTCGGTGACCCGCGCGTGCTGGCGGCACCGGCCGATCCCTATCGCGTGGGCCGCCCGTACTACCGGCGCGGCGACGGCCTGCTCGAGCTGCCGATCGGCGTGAC
>Ga0190265_10002116_pt1 | contig 13220 bp, 12 predicted proteins | sample Popmic124T_FD_133135 | JGI IMG/M metagenome (GOLD analysis project Ga0190265, IMG submission 133135) | Populus adjacent soil microbial communities from riparian zone of Indian Creek, Utah, USA - 124 T | ecosystem: Environmental > Terrestrial > Soil > Riparian zone | place: USA: Utah | collected... | reverse complement strand
GCTCGCGGCAGCGCGCCTGTCCGGAACCCCGCACGTCATCACGGTGTTCGACGTCGGCGAGCACGAGCAGCAGCCGTTCATCGTCATGGAGTACCTCGACGGCGGTTCCGTTCACGACCGGTTACGCGAGGACGAGCGCGTTCCGCCGGGGCAGGCGCTCGAGTGGCTCGCGCAGGCGGGTGTCGCTCTCGACCGGGCCCACGGCGAAGGCGTCGTCCATCGCGACGTGAAGCCCGCAAACCTCCTCCTCGACCGCGACGGCAACGTCGTCGTGACCGACTTCGGGATCGCGTCGACGACAGGGGTCGACACCCTGACGCTGCCCGGGACCGTGCTCGGGACGGCCGGCTATCTCTCGCCCGAGCAGGCGCGCGGCGAGCCGGCGACCGCCGCGAGCGACCGCTACGGGCTCGGGGTGGTCGCGTTCGAGCTGCTCACCGGCCGCCGGCCGTTCGAGGGCGACACGGCTGCCACCGAGGCGTTCGCGCACGTCAACGCCGCGGTTCCGAGCGCCGAGAAGATCCACCCCGAGCTCCCCGACGGCGTCGACGAGGTGCTCGAGCGCGCGCTCGCGAAGGATCCGGAGGAGCGGCCAGGGACCTGTGGCGAGCTCGTCGCGGAGCTTCGCGGGGCGTTTCGCGGTGCGGCGGCGAAGACCCGCATCGCGCCGCCTCCGGTCGTGGCGACCGGGGTTCCCACCCGCCGCATCCACACGGCCGGCGCGCCGTCCGGCGGCGGCCCCTCGCACCGGGCGCTCGTCATCGGCGCCGCCGGGTTCCTCGCTGCGGGGGCGATCCTTGCCGCCGCGCTCGGCGTCGTTCTCGACGCTGACGACCCGAGGCGCGCGGCGCGCCAGGAGTCGCGGGCGACGACGACGCAGACCGAGACGCAGACCGAGACCGAGGCCCCACCGACGACCGTCGCCGAGGACCCGAACGCGCTCAACGACCAGGGCTTCGCGCTCATGGAGGCCGGCGATTACGCGAGGGCGCGTCCGCTCCTCGAGCGGGCCGTGCGCGGGCTCCGCGGTACCGGAGCCCTGTACGAAGCCTATGCGAGCTACAACCTCGCTTTCACGCGGTTCGCGCTCGGCGAGTGCAGCGGGGTGCTCGCGCTCCTCGACCGCTCCGAAGCCGTCCAGGGCGAGAGGGAGCCGATCAATCGGCTCTACGCGGATGCGTTCAACGCGTGCGTCGGTGGGGGAGACCGGGACGGCGGAGGCGACGGGAACGACGACTGACGACGTCGGCGGCCGTTACAGGAGCTGCAGGATCTCCTCGACGTCCGGAAAGCGGCCCGCGCTCTCCTTCGAGAAGACGAGCCGGCCGTCGGCGAACACGTCGAACTGCGACTTCGAGCCGGGAGTCGCCTGCGCGGTCGAGCTGGTCCTCTCCTCGATCTCCGCCGCGAGACTCGCGGCGCGGCCGTCGTAGCCGCTTCAGGTCGGGCAGTAGAGGATTTCGACGGTCAACTGTCCGGCTCAGGTTATCGGGCCGTCCTCGGCCGCCCGGCCCGTCACGCGTCGAGACGTGGGCGATGGCGTTCGACGAGCTCGCAGTCGATCTTGGGCGGCACGCGCGCCCACGAGCCGCTCGCCGCGCGGCCCGAACACCTTCAAGACACCTTGCGCGCGTATGACCGGCGCGCCCGTTCGGTCGATCCGGTCGTGAGTCCGTGCGACGGCGATCGCGCTCGACTCGCTCATGCGGCGTCCGCGTTCAGGCGCGCCGCTGATATATCACTCCGGCTTCGCGCTTGTCTACTACAGCGTCTTGAACTGCTCGAACGGCTGGCGGCAGGAGTCGCAGTAGCGGATCGAGCGGCACGGGGTCGGGCCGAAGAGGTTCTCGAGACGGGTCTCGGTCGAACCGCAGTACGGGCACCGGAACGCGCCGGTCTGGAGCTGCACGAGATCGAGCTTGCCGGCCGGGCGCGGCGACGGAGGGGCAAAGCCGGCTTCGCGCAGCTTCTCGCGCCCCTCGGGCGTGATCCGGTCGCTCGACCAGGAGTCGTCGAGGAGGACCCGCACCTCCGCCTCGGCGCCCAGCTCGGCGACCGTCCGCTCCATCGCCGCCTTCATCGGCTCGAGCGCGGGGCAGCCCATGAACGTCGGCGTGAAGTCGATTCGCACGCGCCCGTTGTCCACCTCGACGTCCTTGATCACGCCCAGGTCGACGAGCGAGATCACCGGGATCTCCGGGTCGGGGATCTCTGCGAGCGCGGCCCAGATGTCGGCCTCGCTGACCTTGTGGCTCAGAGCCACTTGGCGCTCTTTCGCCATCAGTCGAACTCCGTCGGAAGGGTGGGGTCGTCGTGGTGCGCGAAGCAGCGCTCGATCTGCCACTCGGACGCACGCGAGTAGCGAAGAGGCGGGAGCTCGTCACGTGCGAAGAACCGTGCGTCCGTCGTCTCGGCACCGAGCGGAAGCTGCTCGCCGCGTTCGAGCTCGCACAGGAACGCCACCTTCCAGATATGCCAGACGTGCGGCCGAGTCGCCCGCCGGTCACGCTCGTACAGCCCGATCAACCTGACTGCGCGGACTCCGTATCCCGACTCCTCGAGAACCTCGCGCTCGACCGCCTCCCTCGGGCTCTCGCCGACGTCCGCCCAGCCGCCGGGGAGGGACCAGCCCAGGTCTGACGCCTCCTCCACGAGCAGGATGGCGTCGCCGCGGAAGACGGCGCCGCGCACGTCGACCTTCGGCGTCGCGTGACCGTACTGGCTCGCGAACAAGCCCTCGACACCGTCGGCGCTCAGCTGGCCCCGATCGGCGAGCATCTCGGCGGCGATCCGCCGCACCTGCTCATAGCGCTCGCCGTCGTACTGACTCGGCTCCCAGGCGAGGCCCGACTGGGCGATCGCCTGCAGGCTCCGCGCCCACTCGAGGAGCTTGGTCGAATCGACTTTGTGGCTCAGAGCCACTTGCTCTTTCCTCACCATTGCGCTCCTGACGGGGCCGAGCGGCGGACCATCGTCATCTCCTCCCAGAGCTCGGCCAGCTCGGCCTCGTGCACGCCGCGCGACACGGGCTCGACGTCGGGGAGCGGCCTGCCGAGGCGCTCCTCCGCACGGCGCTGCAGCTCCGGCCTCAGCTCGTCGTCGAGGACCCCGAGCGCGTACGGCCAGAGCTCGTCGACGGCCTCGTGCAATCGCGCCCTGCCCTCCTCGGAGGAGAGGAGCCGGGCGACCCACATCTCCGCATGCATGCGGTGGTAGGCCTCCTCGCGATCCATCTTCGCGGCGACGCCTGCGATCTCTGCGTCGTCGGATGACTTGAGCGCCTCGAGCCGGATCTCGTCCGCGGTCTCGTACAGCCAGTGCCGAGCGATGGTGCGGGCCCATTCGAGCCGGCGAAGCTGGACGAGCGGCGCGCACCGGTAGTCGGCGGGCTTCCGGTCGAAGGCGAGCTCGTCCGCGGTCGTGCCGAGCTCGGCCGCGGCCAGCTCGTACAGCGCGCGCGCGTGGCCGATCTCGTTCTGCGCGATCGACGAGAAAGCAACGTCCTCCTCGAGGAAGGGCGCGATGCCGGTCCACTCCGAGTTCCGCCAGCCGAGAAAGAGCTCGTCGTCGGCGATCGCGAGCAGCAGGTCCGTGCGATCGCTCATTCGGGCTCGCCTCCGGGTGCCATCTCCAAGGTGCCTGCCTTCTCCCGCGCCTCGCGGAGCCGCGCCTTGATCGAGTAGCCGTCCACGCGCCGGTACTTCATCTCGAACTCGTCGGGGAACTCGGAGATCTGGCTCAGCGCCTCGCGCAGGACGAGCCAGAGGGCGACCGACTCCTGGCGGCGGCCGTATTGCTCCCGCGCGTAGATCTCGGCGAAGGTCTCGTTCGGAGCCGTGACCGAGCCCGCGTGCTGGAACGGCTGGCCCTTCCGTTCCTGCCTGAAGACCTCGAAGACCGGGCTCAAACCGGCACCACCTGACCGCGCGCCCGCTCTCGTAGGCCGGCAGCGGCGAACCCGATCGCGGCGACCGACTGCACCGCGACGAGCGTGAGGACGACGGGAACGAAGCCCCCGGCGTCGAGCACGGGGCCGGCGACGCCGAGCGTCACAGGCCCGAGAACGGCCGTCGCGGCGATGACGACCGACCACACCTTGGCCCGCAGAGCACGGGGCGTGCGAAGGGTGAAGATCGTGTGGACCGGGGGGTTGACGATCCCGTTGGCGAGCCCCGAGACGGCCATGACCGCGATCACCCCCGCCGCCGGGATGTCGGTCAAGAGCAGCCACAGCGGCGCGATCATCGCCATCTCGCCGACGCTCGAGACGAGCAGCCGGTCGGTGGTGGCCGCCGTCCGGAACGCCACCACGTTCCCGAGCACGGCTCCGAGCCCCCACGCGCCCCAGATCCAGCCGAGCGTTGCCGGGTCCTCGCCGAAGCGCTCGAGCACGAGCACGGGCATCGCGGCGAAGAGCACGACCCACGCGACGTCGCCGATGATGACCGCGACGCTCCACGGGCGAAGGAGCGGGTCGCGGGCGAGGAACCGGAAACCGGCGGCAAGCCCGCGGGACTCCTCGTCCTGCTCGACGCGCCCCACGGCGGGGACGAACGTTGCGACGAGGAGGAAGCCGAGCCCGAAGGACACGGCGTCGACGATCAGGACGTTCGCCGCGCCCATGACCGAGATGAGGATGCCGGCGAGAGCGGGGCCGAGGAACAGCGTGATCCTCTGCGCACCCTGGAGGAGTGCGTTCGCCTCGGACATCACGCGCTCGTCCTCGCCGACGAGTTCGGGAAGGAGGCTCGTCTTTGCTGCGAACGACGGCGTGGCGAACGCCGCAATCGCCGCGGCGAGCACGAGGAGCAGCGGGAACGACAGGAGGTCGAGCGCGTGCAGGACCGGGATGACTGCGACGAGCGGGGCGCGCGACGCGTCCGCGATCAGCATCGTCCGCGTCGGCCCGAGTCGCGCGACGAGGTTGCCGCTCAGGAAGCCGGAGATCGCGAGGGCCGCCGACTCGACGGCCAGCACGATCGCCATCCGCGAGGCTGAGCCCGTGGTCGTGAGCACGAACCAGGGCAGCGCGAGCATCGTCATCTGCGACCCCGTCATCGAGACGACGTCGCGCGCGAGGAGGCCGAGCAGGCCTCGGTTGCGAATCAGCTCGCGCCGGGTCACCGACGGCTCACGCCGCTTCTGCCAGCACCGCCCGTTCGACCCAGGCGACGTCCTCGCGCGAGAGACGGCGGAAGCCGAGGCGCTCCTGCGAGGCCGGACCGTGCCCGGTGACGACCGCGCGCAGCCTCTCCCAGTCGGGTTCGGTGTAGCGCCAGACGCCGGTCTCCTCGTCCTTCACGAGCGCCGGGTCGGGGATCGAGAGCCCGAGCTCGCGGATCTGCGGCACGTAGCCGTCGAGGAACTCCTGACGTGCGTCCTCGTTCGCCTGGCTCTTGATCCGCCAGACGTACATCGGGTCCTCCTCGGCCGGGATCTGGTTCCCGTGGAAGTGCATGAGCGGCTCCCACCAGCGGTCGAGCGCCTCCTGCACGAGCTCGAACTGCTCGTCCGTTCCCGTGACCATCGCGAGGATCACGTCACGCCCGTGGAGGATGTGGAACGACTCCTCCCAGCAGATCTTCTTCATGATCCGGGCGTACGGCGCGTACGAGCACTTGAGGAGCGCCTTCTGCGAGACGATCGCGGCGGCGTCCACGAGCCACGCGATCACGCCCACGTCACCCCAGGTCTTCGTCGGGTAGTGGAAGACGTTGTGGAACTTCGCCTTGCCCGCGACGAGGTCGTCCAGGCAGGCGCTCCGGGGCTTCCCGAGGTCCTCGACGACGCGGTAGATGAGCTGCGCATGCCCGACCTCGTCCTGGATCTTCGCGGTCAGCGCGAGCTTCCGCTGGAGCGTCGGCGCACGGAGAATCCAATCGCGCTCGGGGAGGACGCCCATGAGCTCCGAGTTGCCGTGCATCTCGATGAACTTGACGAGCTTCGAGCGGTACTCGTCCGGCATCCAGTCGGTCGTCTCGACCTGGCCGCCGGACTGGACGTACTCGAGGAACTCCTGCGTTCGATTGTCCATTTGGCCTCCTACCGAACGGTCGTTAGCATCCAGTATATGCCCACGCGGCGAGACGAGCTAACCCGCACGGCGGCACGTCTTTTCGCCGAGCGGGGGTTCCACGGCACGTCCATGGGCGACCTTGCCGAGGCTCTCGGAGTGCAGAAGGGCTCGCTCTATTCGCTCACCGGCTCGAAGCAGCAGCTCCTCTACGACACGATGCGACGCGGGGCCGACGCGTTCCACGCGGCGCTCGACGCGGTGCCCGAGGACGCTCCCGCCGCCGAGCGCGTACGGCTTGCGCTCCGCGGCCACCTCCGTGTCGTCGCCGAGCAGATCGACGTCGCGACCGTCTTCACGCGCGAATGGCGCTACCTCGAGGGCGCCCAGCGCGAGGAGATCCTGGCCGAGCGACGCCGTTACGAGGAGCGCTGGCGAGCGCTGTTCCGGGAGGGTCTCGAATCCGGGGGCCTCCGCACGGACCTCGACGTGGGCGCAGCCGCGCTGCTCGTCCTCTCCGCTGCGAACTGGGCATACACGTGGCTCACGCCCGGCCGCGACACGGACGAGCTCGCCGACCGCTTCACGGCGATCCTCGTCGACGGCATTCGCGGGTACGCCACGCCGCGTTAACCGCGCGAAGCCCAACTGGCGTTTGCAGTTCGGATGTTTGGGTACACGCGCGGCCGGGTAGCTGCCACCCCGTCTGGTGGTGTCAGCTCACTCGGGAGGCTTCACGATGTTCAAGCGGCACGGACTGGCGGGACTCGTACTGGTCGTTCTGCTCGTCGGCGCGCTCGTCGGCTCCGGCAGCGCCAGCACCGGAGAGACGAAGCGCCATCTCGTGGTCTTCGGCGGCGACTACGCCGTCGACAGCACGTACGCCGTCGGCGGCGGCTACGCGGTCCTCTGCAGCTACGCGGTGACCTCGGGCTACGCCGTCGGCTGCAACGACGCCGTCGCGCACGACTACGCCGTCTCGCTCGTGAAAGCGGCGGGCGGCACGGTCGTCGGCGACATGCTCTCGCAGATCGGCGTCCTCACCGTCGACTCGTCGAACGCGCTCTTCGCGCAGCTCATGGACACCTACCCGGTGGTCGAGGAGGTCGGGCAGGACGTGGTGTGGCAGGGCGTGCGCGGACCTGGCGGCGGAGGCCCCGTGAGCCACGCGGATCCACTGGAGGCGCTCCAGTGGAACATGGCGATGATCCGCACTCCGCAGGCCCATGCGGTGAACGGCGGCTGGAGCGACGTCCAGGTCGGCATCCTCGACTCGGGAATCGACGGCACGCACGTGGACTTCCGCGACGCGAGCGGCGCCTCCAACGTCGACTGCGCGCGCGGTCGCAACTTCGTGCCCGAAGGTCCGGGGGTCGGCAACCCGAGCCCCTGCGTCGACAACCAGGCGCACGGGACGCACGTCGCCGGCATCGTGGCCGCCCGTGCGAACGGCATCGGCGTCGTCGGCGTGGCGCCGAACGTCACGCTCGTTCCGGTCAAGGTATGCGACGCGCCCGGGTTCTGTTACGCGAGCGCCGCCGTCGCGGGCATGACGTACGCCGGCGACGCGGAGCTCGAGGTGATCAACATGAGCTTCTTCGTCGACGACGACGAGCTCGCCGAGTCGACCGAGCTCAAGTGCACGAGCGATCCGGACCAGCGGGCCTTCCGCACCTCCGTCGCCCGCGCGCTGCGGTACGCGATCAAGCAGGGCGTGACGCCGGTCGCCGCGATCGGTAACTCGGACACCGACCTCGCGCAGGCTGCAGAGCCCGAGGGCGACGACTGCGACGTGGTGCCGGCCGAGACTTCCGGCGTCGTCGCCACGGTCGCGCTCGGCCCGGACAGCGAGAAGGCGGGGTACTCAAGCTACGGCGACGGCGCGGCCGACGTGTCGGCGCCGGGCGGTAACGCGATCGCCACGGGCGCGAGCTGCGACGACCAGATCCTCGCCACCATCCCGGGTGGCTACGGATGCCTCCAGGGCACGTCCATGGCGTCGCCGCACGCGGCAGGCGTCGCGGCGCTGGTCGTGAGCCGGATCGGCAAGGCGACCGGGAACGGCGACGTCAAGTCCTCGCCGAGCGCGGTCGCCGACCGCGTCATGTCGACCGTGGTCGACATCGGACGCACCGGCTACGACGAGTGCTTCGGCCAGGGGCGGGTCGACGCGCTGCGCGCGGTGAACGGGACGACGTCGGGCGTGTACGACGCGGCGGCGCCGTTCTGCCCGGAGTACGCCGAGTGATCGGAGGCCGCAGCCACAGATAGGCGCTCCCGAGCGCTGACAAGGTCGTCGGGTCCGCCGCTGCGGCGGCCGGCCCGGCGACCGTCGAAGAGAGGAGTACGGCGATGAGAGGTAAGGAAATGACGAGCCGGACGATCTTCGCGGTCGTCGTGATCGCGTGCTTGACCGCAGTGGGCATGGCCTGGGCCCAGACGGAGGACCCGCTCGACCCGGCGCACAACCTCGCGCTGCCGTGCAGCTCGGTGGACACGCCAGGCCTCGTTCCTCGCTCGGCGAAGAACATCGCGCATGTCGCGAACGTCTGCGGGTTCGTGGGCACAGACGTCGAGTTCCAGTCGCGCAACGCGAGCGACGGCATTCACGACTACGCGTTGCTCGGGACGATGGGCGAGGGCCTCAAGATCTTCGACGTCACCGACCCCTCGAACCCGGCATCCGCCGGTCAGTACACCGATCCCGGCTGGCAGAACGACGTCCAGGTCCGCGGCGACCTCGCCGTGATCGGCTTCGACCCGCTCACGAGCGGCATCAATCCTTCGCTCTCGGCCTGCCTGCAGGAGAAGGGCGCAAGCGGCGGCGTCGATCTCGTGCGGCTCGCGTACTCGCCGTCGACCGCGGAGTTCACGACGTCGCTTCTCGGCTGCGTCTCGGCCTCACCGGGCGGCGGCGCTCACAACTCGACGCTCCACCCGAGCGGCCGGTGGCTCGCCATGGTGAACCCGCGGACCAACGGGTCCGTCGACGTCGTCGACCTGCGCCTGAATCCTCCCGCGCGGACGTATCGCATCGTCCAGAACGGAAGCCTGGGCGCGAGCGCGTGCGGAGGCCAGGCGGCCGGGCAGTGCATCTCGAACGGTCGAGCAGGGACGTGGAGCCCGCACGACGTGCATTTCTCGAAGGACGGCCGCACGATGTACGTCGCTGCGGTCGGAAACGACACCGTGGTCGTCGACGTGCGCGACGTCCTCTCCGGACGCGTCTCGACGATCGGCGTGGCGCCGAACGACAGTCCACCGACGGGAGACGTCGGCTCGAACCCACACGACGTCTCGATCTCCCACCAGTCGGACGTCACCGCCGACGGCGACCTGCTCGTCGTCACCGACGAGCGGGGCGGCGGCATCCAGGAGACGAGGTGCAACACGCAGCCCGGCGGTGTCATCGGAGGCATGCACTTCTGGGCGCTCAAGCGGATCCCCGGCGACGCCCAGTCCTCCGGCGCCTCCCCCGCGACCCCGAAGCGGATCGGCGGCTGGTTCTACCCGAATCCGACCCTCACCCCGGACGCCCTCTCGCTCGCGCTCGCATCGATCGGGCGCCTCGAGCGTGGGTGCACGATCCACGTCTTCCGTCTCGGAGGCAACGGCACGGCGTCCCCGGGCGAGATCGAGCGCGGATTCGACGGGGTCTCCGGGCTCCCGCACCGGCAGGCCGTCTCCGCCCACTACGGCGCAGGCGTGTGGCACATCGACCTCAGCGACCCCGCCTCGGCCAACGACGGGATCGTGGAGTCGCCCTTCACGACGTGGGGCAACACCCGCGGCTGGAACGTCATGCCCGGCGCCGAGACCTGGTCCGCGAAGGAGTACAAGGGCCACATCTACGCCGGAGACATGACGCGCGGCTTCGACGTCTACGCCTTCGCGACCTGCGAGGGCACGGGCTGCATTCGTCCATGAGCAGGAGCTCGCGGTCGGTTGCGTAAGCTCCGACTCGTGGACGGGGGTCACCTCGAGCGGCTCCAACGGCTCGGGCTGACGAGCTACGAGGCGCGCGCGTATCTCGCGCTCCTCCGTCGGGACTCCTCGACGGCGGCCGAGACCGCGCGCCTCGCAGGCTTGCCGCGTCAACGTGTGTACGACGTTCTCGCGAGCCTCGTCGAGAAAGGCCTCGCCTCCACGCGTCCGGGCAAGGTCGTGAAGTACGCGGCCGCGCCGCCCGACCAGGCGCTGCCGAGCCTCCTTGTGCAGCATCGCCTCCAGCTCGAGGACCTGGAGCGCGACACGGAGTCCATGCTGGACTCGCTCCAACCCGCGTACCTCGCGGGGCAGGAGCACTCCGACCCGCTCGAGTACATCGAGGTGCTGCGGGACCGGCGGGCGATCAACGAGCGCTTCGCCGAGCTCGAGGCGGGGATCAAGACGGAGATCCTCGTCTTCACGAAGCCGCCGTACGCGACTCCGGTCTTCGAGCACGACGAAGGGCTCGAAGTCGTGAGCACGCATCGCGCGCGGAGCGTCTACGAGCTCGCGGCCTTCGACGACCCGCGCTCGGCCGAGGCGATCCGGCGCTACATCGAGGCGGGCGAGGACGCGCGTTTCGTCGAGGAGCTGCCGCTCAAGCTCGTGATCATCGACGAGCAGATCGTCATGTTCGGGATCGAGGATCCGGTCGCCGGGCGCTCCATCCTGACGATGATCGTCGTCGAGCATCCCTCGCTCGCGCGCCTGCTCAAGATCGCGTTCGAGGCCGTGTGGAGAACCGGTCTCACGTTCGAAGAGGCAAGCGCCCGCTTCGCCGGGGAACGCCGGAGTGCGTGACCGAGCGCTGACGGTCCGTGCGCCGCGATGCCGAGCCTGCTGATCGCCAACCCCTGGGCGAGCGGCGTCGACGAGCAGCGGCTCATGCGCGTGCGCGCCGAGCTTCCGGCAGCCACCGAGCTCGCGCTGACCAGCGTCCGCGGGGAGGCGACGACGCTCGCGCGGGAGGTGTCGGGGCAGGTGGACGCGCTCTACGTCTTCGGCGGCGACGGCACGTACAACGAGGTGCTGAACGGGATCGACCGGGAGACGCCCGTGGGGCTGATTCCCGGTGGCGGGACGAGCGTGCTCCCCCGCGCGCTCGGCCTTCCGCGCCAGCCGGTCGCCGCGGCGCGTCGCCTCGCCGGTGACGCTCGTACCCGCCGGATCGCGCTCGGGCGCGTGAACGGGCACCGGTTCGGCTTCGCGTGCGGGATCGGTCTCGACGCCGAGGTCGTTCGCGCGGTCGACGAGCTGGGCCGGCGGCCCGACGGGCGTCGGCCCGGCAACGTCGCCTTCGCGTGGGCGGGGTTCCGGACGCTCTCGCGCCACCGGTTCCGGCTCGACCCCGAGGTGGAGGTGAAAGGACTCGGGCGCGCCGCGCCGTTCGTGCTCGTCTCGAACGCACCGGCGTACAGCTACGCAGGCCCGTTCCCCCTCAACCCCGCGCGCGCGGCGAGCTTCGAGGGCGGTCTCGATCTCGTGGCGCCGACGCGCATACGGCGACGGGGCCTTCCGGGTGCGGTCGTGCTCGCGTTCGGCCGGCGCGACCCGGCTCGCGCCCGCGAGCTCCTCTATGCGCACGACGCGGATCGACTGGAGGTCGTGTGCGACCGCCCGCTGCCGCTCCAGGCCGACGGCGAGGATCTGGGTGACGTGGACTACGCGCTCTTCGAGGCCGAGCGCGACGCGGTGACCGTGCTCGTCTGACGCCGTCCGCGTTCCCGATGGCACGCCTAGAATCCGGCCGATGACCGAGGTCGTTCCGGCGGATCGGGGCCTGCGCCGTGTCATCGGCGACGGCGACGCGGTCGTCGACGGCGAGGTCGACGGGCTCGGGCCGGACGAGCTGCTCGCGCTCTACCGCAACCTCGTGCTCCTGCGGACGTACGACGAGCGCTCCGTCGTCTACCACCGCCAGGGCCGCATCGGGACGTACGCGATCTTCTGGAACCACGAGGCGATGCAAGCCGGCTCGGTCTTCGCGCTCGAGGAGCGCGACTGGATCTTCCCCGCGTATCGCGAGTCCGCGATCGGGCTGCTGCGCGGGATGCCGGTGTCGACGGTTCTCTCGTGGTGGCGGGGCCATCCCTCCGGCTGGTGGGACCCGCGGGAGTTCAACCTCGCGTCGATCTGCGTCCCGATCGCGACGCAGATCCCGCATGCGGTCGGGTTCGCCTGGGGCTCCGCGCTCAAGGGCGAGGATCGTGTCGCGCTCGCGCTGTTCGGCGACGGCGCGACCTCCGAGGGCGCGTTCCACGAGGGCGCGACCTTCGCCGGGGTGATGAAGGCACCGGTCGTCCTCTTCTGCAACAACAACCAGTGGGCGATCTCGACGCCGCTCTCGGCCCAGACCGCGGCGCCGACGCTCGCGGACAAGGCGATCGGCTACGGGATCCCGGGGGTGCGCGTCGACGGGGGCGACGTGCTCGCGGTGTACGAGGCCACCCGCGAGGCGGTCGAGCGCGCCCGTGCCGGCGACGGCCCGACGTTCATCGAGGCGGTGACGTACCGGGCAGCACCGCACGCCACCGCGGACGACCCCTCGATCTACATCGACCCCGAGCGCGTCGAGGAGGAGCGGGAGAACGAGTGCGTCGGCCGCTTCGAGCGTTACCTGCGGCGCGCCGGCGTCCTCACGGACGACAAGGTCGAGGAGATCCGCGCGGAGGCGCTCGAGCTCATGCGTGCCGGGATCGCAGAGGCGGAGGCCGAGCCTCCGGCGGATCCGGGCCTCGTCTTCGAGCACGCATACGCGAACCCGCCGCCGTCGCTCGCGGAGGACCTCGTCGAGCTCCGGCGGATCCTTGGCTCATGAGCGAGCGGTTCCTGGTCGAGGCCGTGAACGACGCGCTCCACGTCGAGATGGAGCGTGACTCGATGGTCCTCGTCATGGGCGAGGACGTCGGCCGGCTGGGGGGCGTCTTCCGGGCGACCGCGGGGCTGCAGGAACGCTTCGGGCCCGACCGCTGCATCGACACGCCTCTGGCTGAAGCGGGGATCGTGGGAACGGCAGTCGGGCTCTGCATGGCCGGCTGGCGCCCGGTGTGCGAGATGCAGTACGACGCCTTCAGCTACCCCGGGCTCGACCAGCTCATCAACCACGTCGGCCGCTACCGCTGGCGCACGGGCGGGAAGATGGAGTTCCCGCTCACGATTCGCATGCCCTACGGCGGCGGCGTGCGCGCGCCGGAGTTGCACGACGACTCGCCCGAGACGT
>Ga0190265_10002115_pt1 | contig 13228 bp, 12 predicted proteins | sample Popmic124T_FD_133135 | JGI IMG/M metagenome (GOLD analysis project Ga0190265, IMG submission 133135) | Populus adjacent soil microbial communities from riparian zone of Indian Creek, Utah, USA - 124 T | ecosystem: Environmental > Terrestrial > Soil > Riparian zone | place: USA: Utah | collected... | reverse complement strand
GGCGCAGGGCGAGATCGCCTATCAGAACGCGGTCGCCTATGCGAAGGACCGGCGCCAGGGCCGCGCGCTCCGCCCCGACGAGCGCGAGCCCGACGCCAAGGCGGATACGATCATCCATCACCCCGACGTTCGCCGAATGCTGATGGAGGCCAAGGCGTATAACGAGGGCGCCCGCGCGCTCGTCTTGTGGGGCGCGCTCCAGGTCGACATCGGCCGCAAGGCGCAGACCGAAGAGGAGCGCGAGGCCGCCAACGACCTGCTCGGCCTGCTCACGCCCGTCATCAAGGGCTATCTCACCGACAAGGGCTTCGAAGCCGCGGTCAACGCCCAGCAGATCTACGGCGGCCACGGCTATATCCGCGAATGGGGCATGGAGCAGTTCGTCCGCGACGCCCGGATCGCCCAGATTTACGAAGGCACGAACGGCGTCCAGGCGCTCGACCTGGTCGGCCGCAAGCTCGGCGCCAACGGGGGGAGGGCGGTCCAGGCCCTGTTCAAGCTGGTCGGCGAGGAAGCCGGCGCCGCCAAAAGCGACGAGGCGACGGCGGCGCTCGCCGCGGCTCTGGAGCGCGCCAATAACGACCTCCAGACCGCGACCCTGTGGCTGATGCAGAACGGCCTCTCAAACCCCAACAATGCCGGCGCCGCGGCCTATCCCTACATGACCCTGATGGGCATCGTCTGCCTCGGCCTGATGTGGCTGCGCATGGCCAAAGCCAGCGCCGCCGCCCTCGCCAACGGCGCGGAGAATGCCGACTTCCACAAAACCAAGCTGGCGACCGCCCGCTTCTACGCCGACCGAATCATGCCCCAGACCAATGCCGAGCGCAGGAAAATTGAGGCGGGGGCGGACAGCCTGATGGCGCTGCCGGCGGAGGCGTTCTAGCCCCGGACCCATTCAGGCCAACCCGTTACCCAGCGAAGGCTGGGGTCGATGCCGCGCGCTTGTGCCGATCGCCCGGAAGAGGAGGGATGGCGGGGACCCGGAGCTGCTCCGCAGAGGTTTCGAAGAGCCGCCTTTGCTAGCGATCGCGCGATATCAGCGACGGGCGGAAATTCCGATTCTTCGGATCGCAACGCTTCGCCCATTCGAATTCGGCCTGGGCACGCTTGTATCTGGCAAGCGCCAGGATCGTGGCCGGTACGCCCAGGATCAGCGCGGCAAGGATTTCGCCCATGAGACTATGGCTCCACCACAAACATGCCCGTGGCGCCGGGAAACGCAGATTTCAGATTGTCCTGCCAAGCAAAAATCAGCTTTAGTGAAAGGCCTAGCTTGTTGGCGACATGATAGGTGGCGCGCCACGCGGCATTCGAATCCTGGCCCTGGATGGACAGGCCGAGATCTTTGTAAAACCGATACCCTTCATCTTCCTTCCGACCGACAAGACAATTGCCGAGGACAAGCCGCTGGAGTTCGTCGGTTTCCGTGCCCCGGCTTTTAGCTTCCCGCAGAGCCACGATCAGGAGCGTATTCCAATAGGTTTCCTGGGGCTTGAGGATTCTGCCGCACAATTCGATCGACCTGACGGTGGTATGGGCAAGGCCTGGAGGGGCGGCTGGATTGAACTGGCGGATCCGGCCCGGAGCCAAGCTATGGGGTTCAGTTCCCGACCTTTCCTCAAGCGCGTCGAGGGCGCGGTTGATGACTGAATCGATCGTATCGACCAAGGGCTCGGCATGAGCCTTGAGGCGTTCAAACGTAGCGTCGGCAATCTCTCGCACGAGTCGTCTCCTACGGATGTATCGCGTATACGCCGTACACGGCATCTATCATAGGTAAATATTGCCTATCGGGAGTAGGGGGTGACCCGCAATGCCCTAAGTCGCGCCAACCTCTCCGCCCGAGTCATCGCCAGCGCCCAGGTCCAGGCGGCGTCGTAATCGTAGCGGCCGGGGATGCGGCGCTCGATGCTGACCATGCGGTCGGCGAAGGCGCGGCCGTAGAGGTCGGTCCAGGCGTCGTAGAGGAACAGATAGAGCAGGCGGTGGTCGTCCAGGCCCGGCGCGCGCGGCAGCAGCAAAGCGAGGCGGTGGCCAAGTTCGTGGACCAGCGTCGCGCGTTTGTAGGCGGGCGAATAATCGGCCCGCAGGCGGATCGACCGGCCGTCATAGCTGGTCATCGGCGCGCCCTGGCGGACGATCGCCTCGATCGGCGCGGCGGGGAAGGCAAGGCCGCTCGCCCCCTCCAGCGCCGCAACGATCCGCGCGCCCTCGCTCTCCCAGATCCGGCGATAGTCGTCGGCCGCCGCGGCGAAGCGGGCTTCCGCCGGTGTGAACGACAAAGGCGGCGCCGCCGCGCTCAGCAGCGTCCAGGAGAGGAGAGCAAGGAGCGGCGCGGATCTCACCCCCGCTTCCTGTCGGAACGGGCCGGCCGCCTCAAGCCCGGCGCCGGAGCGGCACCACCTTCGCCGCCGCCGCGCCCCTATCCATCACCACGCTCTCGAAATGGCTGATCGGGTTGGGCCTCGCGATCAGATAGCCCTGGACCTGGTCGCAGCCTTCGTCGCGCAGCGCGGCGAGCTGCTCGGCGGTCTCGACGCCTTCCGCGACCACCGGCACGCCGAGGCCATGGCCGAGCCCGATCACCGAGCGGATGATCGCCCGCGCCTGCGGGTTCGCGATCATGTCGGCGACGAAGCTTCGGTCGATCTTGACCTTGTCGAACGGGAACATCCGGAAATAAGAGAGCGAGGAATAGCCGGTGCCGAAATCGTCCATCGAGATCTGGACGCCGAGCGCCTTCAGCTCCTGGAGGATGGCGAGCGCTCCGTTGGCGTCCTTGATCAGCAGCCCTTCCGTAACCTCGAGCTCGAGCCGCGCCGGCGCCAGCCCGGTCTCCGCCAGCACCCGCGCGACCGCGCCGACCAGATCGGCCTGCAGGAACTGGAGCGGCGACAGGTTGACCGACAGCTTGAGCGGCGGCTTCCAGCGCGTCGCTTCGGCGCAGGCCTCGTGCAGCACCCACTCGCCGAGCTTGATGATGAAGCCGCTCTCCTCGGCGAGCCGGATGAACATCTCCGGGCTGATCGGGCCGTGCCTGGGATGGTCCCAGCGCAGCAGCGCCTCGAAGCCGACGATGTCGCCGCTCTCCAGCTCGGCCAGCGGCTGGTAATGGACCTTGAGCTCGCCATTGCCGAGCGCGGTGCGCAGGTCGGTGTCGAGCTGGCGGCGCTGGCGCAGCGCCTCGTCCATCGCCGCCTCGTAGAAGCGGCAGAGGCCGCGGCCCTCGCCCTTGGCGCGATAGAGCGCCATGTCGGCATTCTTGATCAGGTCGGCGGCGCTGCCTGCGTCGGCCGGAAACACCGCGACTCCGATGCTGGCGCTGATCCTGATGCTCTGGCCGCCGATCGTGAAGGGCGCGCGAAGCGCGGCGATGATCCGCTCGGCGAGCAGGTCGGCATGGCCGGGCTGGCTGCCGCCTTCTTGGACCACCGCGAATTCGTCGCCGCCGAGCCGCGACACCAATTCGTGGCCGCGGGTCACCGAGCGAAGCCGCTGGGCGACCTCGATCAGGAGTTCGTCGCCGGCCGGATGGCCGTAAATGTCGTTGACCGTCTTGAAGCCGTCGAGGTCGATGCAGAGCACGGCGAGCGGCTCATGATGCTCGGCCGCCTTGCCGACGTGGCGGGCGAGATGGTCGGTGAAGACGGCGCGATTGGGCAGGCCGGTCAGCGAATCGTGATAGGCGAGATGGGCGATCCTGGCCGCGGCGAGCTTGCGCTCGCTGATGTCGCGCACCGCAAGCACGCGCCTCACTGCGCCGCCCCAATTGACCGTCCGCTGAAGCACCTCGACGTCGCGCTCGCCGCCGTCGGAGTCGATCAGGCGGCATTCGACGGCGCGCTGCTCGGCGCCGTCGGGCGCGCCGTCCAGGCCGTGAAAGCTGTCCGCCAGGAGTGGCGGGATGTCGCCGCGGCAATCGTAGCCGGCGAGGGCGAGGAAGCTCCGGTTGGCGTCGACGATCCGGTCGCCGTCGATGACGACCAGCCCTTCGATCGCGGCGTCGGCGAAGTCGCGGATTCGGCGCGCTTCGTCGGCCGCGTTGCGGGCGAGCTTGCGGTCGAACAGCACCATGGCGAAGCTGATCGAAAGGATCAGGAACGCCATCGCGACGACGCCGATGGTCAGGGTGCCGGCGCCGATCGTCTCCGCCGGGACTTCGAGATAGGGGTCGGGATAGATGCCGGCGGCGGCCATGGCGGTGAAGTGAAGGCCGCAAATGGCGAGCGTGAACAGCAGGGCCGGCCGCCATGGCACCAGGCTCGGCCGGCGGCGATGCTCGGCCGCCGCCGCCGCGCTGAGCAGCACGCCGGTCGCGACCGACGCGGCGACATAGCCTTCGTCCCACACCAGCCAGCCGGCGAGGTTGACCGCCGACATGCCGATATAGTGCATCGTGCCGATGCCGAGGCCGACGATCGCCCCGCCGAGCGGTGCGGACCAGCGCCGGCCGCCGAGCGCGGCCCACCAGCCCAGGCCGTTGATCGCGACCGCCGCGGCGATCGACAGCAGGGTCAGCCAAAGGTCGTAGCCGACCGGCAGATCGGGCTGATAAGCGAGCATCGCGACGAAATGGGTCGACCAGATGCCGGTCCCCGAAACGAAGGCGGCGAGCGCCAGCCAGGCGGCGCGCCGGCTGCCGGCGGCGCGCGCCTGTTCGAGGATCGAAAAAGCGGTGATCGCGGCGAGCAGGCAGATCACGCCCGCCACGATGACGAGCCCGAAATCATGGTCTTCGGCGATGCAGGTGTAAATGCGCAGCACGGCGTCTCCATCCGCGATTGAGGGCGCGGCCGCCCGCAACCGGGCTTCCGCCTAGGGGAGCGCGGTAAAGATGCCGTAAACCCTCGGCGCGGCCTCGGCGCCGCATGACGGCAAAGTGGCACCCTCTTCGTCACCCCAGCGAAGGCTGGGGTCCATGCGGCGTTGGCGCGATCCCGGCTTCAGCATGGATGCCAGCCGTCGCTGGCATGACCGGAGATGTTTCCGTCACTTCAGCGAAGGCTGGGGTCCGTGCGGGGCGGGGCGAGCAAAATCGAGAGGCTCGTTCACCCCGTCAACTTCCGGGCCTCGAACAGGTCGAGGATGGGGCGCTGGCTCGGCAGGATCTTTTCGCGCGCCTCGGCGAGCGCGAACCAGCCGGCGCGGTCCACCTCGGGATGGCTCTCGAAGCGCCCGCTCTTCGGCGGCCATTCGACGGTGAAGTGGTTGGAGACGATCGCGTCGGCGTCGAGATCGCCCTCGAGCGCGAACGCCTCAACCTCCTTTCCGCCTTTCTGGCGGATTCGGCCGAGCGGGATGAGCGCGCCTTCGGGCTTCGTGCCGAGCTCTTCCTCGAACTCGCGCCGGGCGCAGGCTTCGAGCTCCTCGCCCGGCTCGACCAGGCCTTTCGGAATGGCCCAGGCGCCGGCGTCGCGCTTGGCCCAGACCGGGCCGCCGAAATGGCCGAGCAGCACCTCGACGCCGCGCCCGGAGCGGCGCCACATCAGGATGCCGGCGGAGAGCTGGGGCATGACCCGCGCATCGGCCGCGCACCGGGCCGCGTCAATCGCCTTGCGGCGCCGAATATGCTATGGGGCGCGGCCGGGGAGGGCCCGATCGATGACCCCGCGACCAAAGATCGTCTGCGGCGGCAGCGGACTTCTCGCCATGCTGCTCGGCCTGAGCGCGTGACCGGCAGGCTGAAATATGCGCTCGCCGGCCTTGCCGCCTGCGCCCTGCTTCCGGAGGCGGCGCGCGCGCATTGGGAAATCCTCTGGGACGACACCGCGCCCCGGCTGAGCCGGACCGGGACCGCGCGGGTCGATCTGCTCGCCCGCCGCGCGGTCGCGGCCTGGCGCGCGCTGCCGGCGGAGTCCGGGCCGCGCGCGGCATTCCAGCTCGCCGCAATGCTCGGCAAGATCGGCCAGTGCCGCCGCGCCGGGGCGCTGCTGCGGGCCAGCCGGGTCGAGGTGGAATGGCTGATATTCTCCCTCGTCCAGTCCACGCTGCGTTTCCCGGACCGCGCCTGTGCGGGGCGGATGGTCGCCTTCCTCGCCGACGGTGACCGGCGGGTCGGCGGCGGCCGCACCGTCGCGGACCTCTATCTCGCCGGCGCGCTCTGGCGCCGGCTCGGCGACGAGGCGCGGGGGCAGGCGGCGATCGCCGCGGCCGAGCAGGCGTTCGACGCCCATGAGCGCTCGCCCGCCGGCAGATCCGATTGGGCATGCCATGGCGGCGATTGCCTGAGCCCGGCATGGAATGCGCGGCTCTATGCGCTACGCGTCTATCACGGCACCGCGCTCCATGGGCCGGCGCTGAGCGCGGCGGCGGAGCGGGCGCTGGCCGAGCGCGCCGAGGCCGCTCTGCCCATGACCTGGCGCGAGCGCGAGGATGGCGCGTTCCGGCGAATGATCGGGGCGCGGGTGTTCGAGGAGCTGCTCCACGTCGCCGTTACGGAAGGCGCCGACGATGTCGCCCGGCTGATCGCCGTCCGCGATCCCGGCCAGGCCGGGCGCGAGCTGGCCCGGGCGCGGATGCGCTTCCTGTTCAACGAACGGCGCTTCGCCGAGGCGCTGCCGCTGGCGCGCGAGGCGGGCACGTTCCAATGGTGGGCGGTCGACCGCGCGGTGATGGTCGCGCCGGCCGATTTCCACCCCCACCGCGCCCAATTCCGCGACTGGACCGACCAGTGGCCGGCGCTGCTGCTGGAGCTGGCGCGGACCCATATGAAGCGGGGCGACCCGGCCCGCGCCCGCGAGGCGCTTCAGACTCTGCGCGCCCAGGTCGAGCCCGGCTCCCTCGCGGCATCCTCGCTCCAGCCGGCGGCCGGCATCGAGGCGCTGCTCGATTCGCCGGCCGATCCGCTCGCCGCGCTCGACCGGCGCCCATGGCCGAGCCCACCGTTCGGGCGCGCCGACGCCTATGGCGAGCTGGCCCTCCATCTGGCTTATGCCGGGCGCTGGGCCGAGTTCGACCGGGCGGTGGCGGCGATCGGTCCCGGCACGCCGGCGGACCTGTTGCAGCGCCTGCCCTGCATCGCCACTCGCTCGGGAGGGGCCTCGGTCCGCGCCGCGATGGAGCGGGCGCGGGCGACCTTCCTCGCATCGGATTCGGAAAGCGAGCGCGGCAGCCGGATCAGCGACGCCGTCTACTGCCTGCTCGAACGAGGCCATGCCGATGCCGCGATCGCGATCGCCGGCTGGGATCCGGACGTGCCGCGCCGGCTGAGGATGCTGGCGAGCTATTCGAACGACGCCACCTATCCCGGCGGCGCCCGCGTCCAGCGCCGGCTCGCGGACCTGGTCCTGGCGCAAGTCGAAGCCGGCAATCTGGGGGAGGACGAAGACGTGCTGGGCTTCCTCGCCTCGACCTACGAGCGGATCGGCGACACCGGCAAGGTCGAGCGGATCCTGCGCCGGGCGCGCAGCCCGGCCGACCGCTTCGAGCTCTGGCTCAACATCCTCGACGGCTACGATCCCCCTTCGCCGATGCTCGACCGGATCTACGGCATCGGCCGCAACGCCTGAAGGCACAATCGCCAGCGGCGCGCCGGCGTGCTAGCGCGGACGCATGGGGCAGCTCCTCAAGGCGATCATACCGGCACCCTTGCACGCGCCGGCGGGGCGGGTCCGCGCCCGGCTGCGCTTCGCGGGATCTTTTGCGCCGCTCTGGCTGCGCGACCGGGCGCTCGCGCGAAGGCCGCGCCGGCGGCACGGCCTGCCCACCCCTTTGATCGTCTCGCTGACCTCCCATGCGCTTCGCTTCGCCTCGCTCCATCGCACGCTCGCCTGCCTCCTGGGGCAGACCGTGAGGCCCGATCGGGTCGTGCTCTGGCTCGGCCCCGGCGCCGCGGCGCGCCTGCCGCGGCGGGTTCGGACGCTGGCCGCTCGCGGCCTCGAAATCCGCGAAAGCGAGGATTTCGGCCCGCATACCAAGCTGCTTCCGGCGCTCGCCGCTTTTCCGGAGGCGTTTCTGGTCAATGCCGACGACGACGTCTACTATCCTGGCGACTGGCTGGAGACCCTCGTCGGCGCGCACGATGGCGCGGCGCCCGCGGTGCTCTGCCATCGTGCGCAAAGGCTTCGGCTCGCGCCCGGCGGGGCGGTCGCGCCCTTCTCCGATTGGGAGCACGACGTCCAGGACATGGCGGCGCGGCGGCCCAGCGTCGATCTCCTTCCCACCGGCGTCGGCGGCACTCTCTACCCGCCCGCCAGCCTCCATCCGGACGTGCTCGACACCGGCCTCATCAGGCAGCTCTCTCCGGCCAATGACGATTTCTGGTTCTGGTGGCAGGCGCGGCGGGCCGGCACGCGCCACCGCAAGGTCGGCGGGCGCTTTTTCTATCTCGATTGGCCCGGCTCGCAGGCGGTGGCGCTTCACCCGCACAACCTCGCCGGGGGCTATGACGGCCATATTCGCGCGCTGACCGCTCATTACGGCCTGCCGCCGGGGCTTGCCGAAGCGCCCGCGTCGCGCGCAAGGGCGGACCGGGGAGGCTGAAGATGCTGGTCACCGAGCTCATCCGCCGCGGCGCCGCTTTTCATGGCGAGCGCACCGCGATCCTGTTCGGCGAGGAGGCGCTGAGCTTCCGCCAGGTCGACCTGCTGTCGAACCGGATCGCCCACGCGCTCGCCGGCCTCGGCCTCGGCAAGGGCGCGCACATCGCCGCCTTGCTCGACAACGGCGTGCATTCGCTCCCCTACGATTTCGGCTGCGTCAAGGCGGGCCTCGTTCGCACGCCGCTGAACGGCCGCCTGTCGCTCGACGAGCAAAGGGCGATGATCCAGGGCATCGGCGCCGGCACGATGGTCTACGGGCCGAGCCAGGCCGAGCGCGCCGCGGCGCTGAAGCAGGCGCTGCCGGAGCTGCGCGTCCTCGGCCTCGGCGACGATGAGGTCGGTCCCGACCTCGTCGCCCTCGCCGCCGACGCCTCGGATGCCGATCCGCGTCTGCCGCTCGAGCCCGACGACGTCACCCTCGCTTTGTTCACCTCGGGGACGACCGGCACGCTCAAGGCCGCGCAGCACAGCCAGGCGAGCTACGCCGCCGTCGTCCACAACGTGCTCTCCAACGTCATCGACCCCAGGCCCGGCGAGATCATGCTCCATGCCGCCTCGATGATCCACGCCAGCGGCACCTTCGTCCTGCCTTACTGGCTGCGCGGCGGCACCGCGGCGATCCTGCCCGGCTTCACCCCCTCCTCCTACATCGCGGCGATCGAGCGCTGGCGTCCCCAGGCGCTCAACCTCGTCCCGACCATGCTGCAGATGCTGTTCCAGACGCCCGGCATAGACGACGCCGATCTCTCCTCGGTCGAGACCATCGTCTACGGCGCCTCGCCGATGCCGCGGCCGGTGCTCGAGAAAGCGCTGGCGCGCTGGGGCCCGGTCTTCGTCCAATATTACGGCCAGACCGAAGCGCCGCTCGCCATCGCCTGCCTGAGAAAGGAGGATCATGCCGGCGCGACGCCCGAACGCCTGCTCTCCTGCGGCCGGCCGAGCATCGAGACCGAGATCAGGCTGGTCGACGAGGAGGGGCGGGACGCGCCCGCCGGCGAGCCCGGCGAGATCGTGCTCCGCGCGCCCTTCGTGATGACGGGCTATACCGATGCCGCGCTCAACGCCGCCGCCTTTCTCCCCGGCGGCTGGCTGCGCACCCGCGACGTCGGCCGCTTCGACGGCGAAGGCTATCTGACCCTCGTCGATCGCACCTCGGACATGATCGTCACCGGCGGCTACAACGTCTATCCGCGCGAGGTCGAGGACTCGCTCGGCACCCATCCCGCGGTCGCCCAGGTCGCCGTCGTCGGCCTGCCCGACGAGATCTGGGGCGAAGCGGTCACCGCCTTCGTCGTCCGCCATGCCGGGCAGGAGCTGGACGAAGGCACGCTGATCGCCCACGCCCACCAGTGCCTCGCCGGCTACAAGGCGCCCAAATCGGTCCGCTTCGTCGAGTCGATCCCCTTGAGCCCGGTCGGCAAGCCGCTCCGTCGGGCGCTTCGCGAGCCCTTCTGGCAGGGGCGGGAGCGGCGGATATGAGCGTCCGCGTCGAACGGAACGGACCCGTAACGACAATCGTCATCGACCGCCCCGATTGCCGCAACGCCGTCGACCCCCAAACCGCTGTCGCGTTGCGCGACACTTTCGCCAACATCCAGGCCGACGAATCCGCCCACGCCGCGGTCCTCACCGGTGCCGGCGGCCATTTCTGCGCCGGCTACGATCTCAAGGCGTTCGCCGCCGAAGGCGTCGCCTACGATCCGCTCGGCGAGGGGCCGATGGGGCCGACCCGGATGCTGCTGTCGAAACCGGTGATCGCCGCGGTCGAGGGCTATGCGGTGGCCGGCGGCATGGAGCTCGCTTTGTGGTGCGACCTGCGCGTCGCCGCGGAAAGCGCCACCTTCGGAATCTTCTGCCGGCGCTGGGGCGTGCCTTTGGTCGATGGCGGCACGGTCAGGCTGCCGCGCATCGTCGGCCAGGGGAGGGCGCTCGACCTGATCCTCACCGGCCGCCCGGTCGGCGCCCCCGAGGCGCTGGCGATCGGCCTCGCCAACCGTGTCGTGGCCGACGGGCAGGCCCGCGCCGCGGCCGAGGCGCTTGCGGCCGAGATTGCCCGCTTCCCCCAGCTCTGCCTGCGCACCGACCGCGCCTCGGCCTATGCCGCCTTCGACGGCGACCTCCGCGGCGCCCTCCAGGCCGAAGCGATCGCCGGCGCCGCGCCGCTGGCTGAAGGCGCGCGGGACGGCGCCGCCCGCTTCGCCGGCGGCCGCGGCCGCTCGGGCGACTTCGGCGACATCTGATCGGGTTGCGGCCCCTCCGCCGCTCGCCTAGAGAGGGCGGCGCGTGCCCCTGTGGCGGAATTGGTAGACGCGCTCGACTCAAAATCGAGTTCCGCAAGGAGTGCCCGTTCGACTCGGGCCAGGGGCACCAACTTATGCTTCTCAGCCGCCTCCGCCTCGGGCATTGTCCCGGGCGATGAACAAGCCGCCGGAAAGCGAACCCAGGATCGAGACCGGTCTCGAGCTCGAGACCGAGGCCACCGCCTATCGGCGTGACCGGCTGCTCGCCGCGCTGGCGCTGATGATGGGCGCTGCTTTGGTGCTCGCTCTGCCCTTCGCGCTTCGCGCCGGCGCCGAATTCTTCCTGCCCGTCACCGCCGCGCTGGTGATCGCGATCGCGCTGGTGCCGGTCCTCGAATGGCTCGAGCGCCGCCGGGTCCCCTCCGGCCTGTCCGCCTTGCTCTGCGTCATCCTGTTCCTCGCCGTCGCCAATATCGCGGTGGCGGCGATCGTCTTCCCGGCGACCGAATGGGTGCGGCTGCTGCCGGGACGGATCGCCCGCATCCGCGAGACTCTGGGGCCGTTGTTCGAGGTCTATGCCGATCTCGAGGCGTTCATCGACGATCTCGTCCACCAGTTCGGCCGCGGGCCGGGCGTCGCCACCCAGACGGTGACGGTGGAGACGCCCAATTCGCTGCTCCAGATCATCGCCACCTCGGCGCCGTTCGCGATCATCCAGATGTTCTTCGCGGTGCTGGTGATCTATTTCTTCCTCGCCGGCTGGACGCGGATGCGCAAGAAGACGATCACCACGCGGTCCAGCTTCGACGGCGCGATGACCACCGCCCGGGTGATCCAGCAGGTGGTCGACGCGACCTCGACCTATCTCGGCACGATCACCATCGTGAACATCGCGATGGGGCTGGTCGTCGCCACGATCCTCTATTTCATCGGCATGGAATCGCCTTTGATGTGGGGCGGCATCGTCGCCTTGCTCAACTATATCCCCTATCTCGGGCCGATCGCCTCGGCCATCCTGCTCGCCGTCGGCGGGCTGATGATCTTCCCCGATCCCTGGTACGCGATGCTGCCGGCGCTGACCTTCGTCGGCATCCATCTCGTCGAGGCCAATATCGTGACTCCGACGGTGGTCGGCCGCCGGCTGACCATCAATCCGCTGCTGATCCTGCTCGCCTTGAGCTTCTGGGCCTGGGTCTGGGGCACCACCGGGGCGCTGCTCGCGGTGCCGCTGCTGATCATCCTGCGCACCGTCCTGGAAGCCGCCGGCAAGCCCGACATCGCCGGCTTCCTGTTCGAGGAAGGCACCCTGATCCACGAGCATCCGGACGACCCGCGCGCCCCCGCCGCGGAGGGCTGAAGGCCAGCGCGTTGCGGCCGCGAAATCCTGCCTGGCGCTCGCTTGACAGCCTCGGGCGCCTCCACTACCTCGCCCGCCTCACATCCACGCGGGTGTAGCTCAGTTGGTTAGAGCGCCGGCCTGTCACGCCGGAGGTCGCGGGTTCGAGCCCCGTCACTCGCGCCATTTCCTTCGCGGGATTTCAGGCGCGCCACCGCCCCGTTTCCATCCACCTGAGCAGAGGCTTCAGGGGCAGAATCCAGACGATCCCCGCGATCAGGTAATAGACGACGTGCAGCCAGCGCGGCGCGCCGTCGATCAGCGGCGCGACGCTGACGACAAGCACCGCCCAGCCGGCGATCAGCAGCAGGATCAGCAGAATCCCGAAGGGCTGCCGCCAGCTCGGCTCTAGCCGCATTGGATCCACTCCTTCGGGGTCGCCACCGCGTCCAGCTTCATGTCCCAGGGGTCGGCGGGGATCGGCGCGTCGCCGATCTGGCTCTCCCAGGCGAGGCCGATGGTGAAGACGGGAGCGCCGCTCGCGCGCAGATGCGCCAGAGCGCGGTCGTAATGGCCCTTGCCGTGGCCGATCCGGGTGCAGTGGCGGTCGGCGAGGACGATCGGGACGAGGACGACGTCCGGCGCGAGCGCTTCGGCGCTGGCGGCCGCTTGCAGCACGCCCCACGGGCTCGGTTCGGTCGCGGGCCCTTCGCGCCAGAGGAATCGCGCATCGCGATGGGCGAACCAGGGAAGGGCATGACTCTGGCCCCCACCGAGGCCGGCGAGAATCGCCATCGGGCTGATCTCGTCCTTGAGCGGATGATAAAGGGCGACCACGCGAGCGCCGGCCAGATGCGGCAGCACCAGCCGCGCCAGCGCCGCCTCGAGCTCGGTCCTCAGTCCGGGCGTCAGGCTGCGCGCGAATTCGCGCCTGAGGCGCAGGCCCTCGGCGCGCAGGTCGCTCTTGCTGGGGGAGGGTGACGGGACCGCCATGGCCGTTTGCTCAGAATATCCTCTGACGCCTCAACGTCAGGTGGGAACCATGTGCTTCGGACCAGGGCCCGGGCAGGGACAGCTCCCGAGGATGTGATATCGCCTCAGGGATGTTC
>Ga0190265_10002114_pt1 | contig 13232 bp, 8 predicted proteins | sample Popmic124T_FD_133135 | JGI IMG/M metagenome (GOLD analysis project Ga0190265, IMG submission 133135) | Populus adjacent soil microbial communities from riparian zone of Indian Creek, Utah, USA - 124 T | ecosystem: Environmental > Terrestrial > Soil > Riparian zone | place: USA: Utah | collected... | reverse complement strand
GTGAAGACGTCTTCGTTCACCGCGACGGTCAGCTTTACGACGTGGCCTACGCCACCAGCCCGCTGCGCGGGCCTGGCGGAGCCGTCGGCGCAATCGTCGAGGCGCGTGACATCACCGTCGAAAAATCCGTTGAAGCCGAACGACTCTTGTTACTCGACAGGGAGCAACGCGCACGCAGCGAAGCGGAAGCAGCAAACAGGGCGAAGGATGAGTTCCTGGCGATGTTGGGGCACGAGCTGCGCAATCCGCTGGCAGCGATCAGCAATGCATCACACCTGCTCGATCATCCCGGGGGCGAACACGCGGCGCCCGCGCGGGATGTGATCAAGCGGCAGTCGAGTCATTTGACGCGGCTGGTCGACGATCTGCTCGATGCGGGCCGCGTCGCATCCGGCAAGATTGTCCTCGCGCAAGGTCCGGTCGAACTGAGCAATGTCATCCGCCGCACCTTCTCCACACTGAAAGCATCGGGCCGGACCGCACGACACCACGTGACGGTCGATCTCGAGCCGGCGTGGGTGCTGGGCGACGGGACACGTCTCGAGCAAATCGTGATGAATTTGCTAACCAACGCGCTGCGCTACACGCCTGCCGGCGGACACATTGCCATTACATTGAAAACGAACGATGGCGACGCGCTGTTTACGGTCGCCGACAGCGGCATCGGCATCCCGCGTGAGATGTTGCAACGCGTATTCGATTTGTTTGTGCAGGGCGATCGCGGGCTTGAGCGCGCGCATGGCGGGCTCGGTATCGGCTTGACACTGGTCAAACGCCTGGTGGAGCTGCACAACGGAACGGTGCAAGCGGCGAGCGACGGTCCCGACCGCGGCAGTGTGTTCGTGGTCAAACTGCCACGAATAAATGAACCCAGGGCAACCGAGGACCTTGCAACCTCCGGCACGATCCACGCCGAAAAGCGCCGCGTCCTGGTAGTCGAGGACAACGATGACGCCCGGTCGATGCTGCGCGCGATTCTTGAACTTGCAGGCCACGAGGTCATCGAGCGTGCCGATGGTCCGAGCGGTCTGGAAGCCGCAGTCGCTCTGCGGCCCGATGCGGCGCTGGTCGATGTCGGCCTACCGGGGCTTAACGGCTATGACGTCGCACGCCAGATTCGCACCCTACTATCAGGCCAACCCATGAAGCTCATTGCACTAACCGGCTACGGGCAGCCGCAAGACCGAACGCAGGCGCTTGCGGCGGGCTTCGATGCTCATCTCGTCAAGCCGGTCGAACCCGAAAGCTTGCTGCGGATTGTGACCTCGGCGCCTAAAAATACGTGTGCCCTTTAGCCGCGCGGCCAGTCGGAATTTGCGTGCGCCGCGCTAAACCGATTCAAGCGCTTCTTCTCTCACGAGTTCCGTGCCAGATGTCCAGGAATAGGTCGCCGAGACCGTCTCAGACGGAGAACCGTCAGCATTCACGGCTTCCCGATATTTAACCGAGCTCTGCCCTTCGTCGGCCTCGTCGACAAACTCCGTCTCACGCTTCCGCAACTGAGCTCCTCGGCCACCACTTGACGCACATAATCGCGGTGGCTCTCGAAGCGAAAGAACGCCGGTAGTCGACCATCTCCTAGGATCTCCGCGGGATCACGGCGCTCAATGTCTTTGAACAGCCGAATCGCAACCTGCAAGTGCCCAAGCTCGTAGTCGCGGAATCGTTCCCAAAGCGCCTTGATCCGCGGATTAGTCTCCCTGCTCAACGCAGCCAGCGTAGTTCCAGACTTCGCAAGCCTCGGCCAAAAGAAGCTTCTGCAACGGTGACTCGTCAGGGTTTAGCATCGACATGCGAGATCAAGTTGTCAGCGCGTCGCTAGCAGACAGCCGCGCCGGAGAATAGCTATACCGGGCTAGCAGACACTAAAAAGCGACTGGGATCGTTCGTTCGTCGCGGCGTTTGCCGCGGAGCTCAACGGCCGCTTCAATCAAGATGCTCTCGAGCTGCTCGAGCCCCATCGGTTTGACCAGATGATGCCGGTAGCCCGCTGCCTTGCTGCGAGAGCGGTCAGCCGACATTCCGAAACCGCTCATTGCTATCGCAAATACAGGGCGCGGCAAGTCAAGCTTCTCCAGCAATTCCCAGCCGTCACCGTCGGGCAAGCCGATATCGGAAATCAACACATCGCAGCCCCAGGCGGGCACCTCGCGCAGCGCTTTCGTCATCGTATCGGCGACGCTCACCTGATGCCCCAATTCCTCGAGCATCAATGTAAGAAATTCACGCGTATCGGCGTGATTCTCCACGACAAAAATCCGCAACGGCCGCGCCGCGGCGGATGCGGTCTCGGTTGCATTAGTCATTGCTGTAGGCCATTCGCCAGGACTTAACTAAAAGGCAATTCCACGGTAAAGGTCGCTCCGTGACCCCGACCCCCGCTTTCCGCGGTGATAACTCCACCATGGCCTTCTACCGTTGCTTTGGCGATAGCAAGTCCGAGGCCCAGCCCGCCGAATTCGCGCGACACCCACTCGCCCCCTTGGCTGAATGCGTCGAAAATCGACAGCAGCATGTCGTGATCGATCCCGATTCCGTTGTCCGATATCGTGAACATCACGCGATCTTGGTCGTTACGCGACGAGACTCGAATTTCGCCGCCGCGCCGGGTGAATTTCGAAGCATTTTTCAGAAGATTCCACGCAACCTGCTGCAGTCGATTGAAATCCCCCTGAATCTTGTGTTGTGACGCGTCGAGATTGACCGTCAACGTTTGATTTTTCGCCCGAATGTCAGATTCGCAAATCTCGACCGCGCCAATAATTGCCGCGTGCAAGTCCATTGGTTCGGCAACAATTTCCAGGTGTCCACGCGAGATGCGGGTAAGGTCAAGCAGGTCATCGATTAGGTGGGATTCGATCTTGATGTTGCGACGGATCATCCCCAGCGCATCGAAAACGTCCGCCGGCAAATCGTGACGACGTCCTAGGGTCTGCACGGCCATCACGACTGGCGTTAGCGGCGTGCGTAGCTCGTGCGACAACACGGCAAGAAAACGGTCTTTCGCCCGGCTGGCGGCCTCGAGGTCGTCGCGCGCAATTTTGTTAAAGGCTAACGCCTGCTCCAGCTCAGCCCGGCTCTTGGCAAGCTCTTCGGTGGCCACACGTTCTTGCGTCTGGTCGCGAAAAATCTTCAAAAGGCCGACGGTTTTTCCACTGCCGTCGTGCATCGCCATCATCGCGCCGCTGCCCCAAAACCGGCTGCCGTCTTTGCGCACATGCCAGCGCTCGTCGGCGGAGCGGCCTTCTGTTAGCGCGGTTCGCGCTTCCGCTTCGGGCGCCTCTGCAGTGCGGTCTTCGGGCGCAAAGATAATGTCGGCGCTGCGTCCAATGACCTCTTTCTCGTCATAGCCGATCAGCCGTTGCGCACCCGAATTCCAGCTTGTAATCCGGCGCTCGAGGTCAGCCGAGAAAATTGCATATTCGCGTGCGTTTTCTATCACCAGCCGCAAACGCTCTTCGCTCTCGCGCGACGCCTCCCGAGCACGATTGCGTTCGGTCAGGTCGAGCACTAATGCCGTAGCCGCGTAGGGACGGTTATCGCGGTCCCGCAGCACCGATACGCTGATATTGACCCACACCGCACTACCGTCCGGGCGCACAAGGCGTTTTTCCGTTTCGAATGGCGCGCCTTCCCGCGCCATTCGAGCGAACAGCCTGTCGTTGTCGGACAAATCATCCGAGTGCGCGATGTCCTGAAGGCGCAGGCGCTGCATGTCGTGCGAAGTGCGGCCGGCCAGTTCGCACAACCGCTGGTTGACGAACAAGAACCGGCCTGTAAACGCCACTTGCGCGACCCCGAGCGTGGTCTGTTCAACCATTGCGCGGAATCGCTCCTCCGAATCGCGCAAGTTTTGCTCGGTCAGCTTGAAGCCGATCACGTCTGATGCCTGGCGGGCGTACAGATCAGTCAGCCGCAACTCGCGGTCGGAAGGTCGATGAGGTGCGCGGAAATGGGTCGACAGCACACCGAGCGGCTCGTTGTTGCGGTCGAACAGCGGCGTCGACTGCACCGCGCGATAGCCGGCTAGTTCTGCGAGGTCGCGCAGCGGTGCGTATAGCAAATCGGTCTGGACGTCTTCGACGATGACGCGTTGCCGATGCGTAATTGCACGCTCGCTCGCGGCTGCCTGCTCGAGCTCGACACTATTGATGCGCTCCAGAAACGTGTTGTCGAACCCGCGGTGCGCAACGATTTCAAGCTTGCGAGAGGCGCGGTTAAATAGTTGAACGCAGCCAAAATCTGCGCGTTGCAGTTCAACCGTCGCATCGAGTACTTGCCTGAGCACCAAGGGCAGCTCCGCAGTTCCGAGCAACCGTGCGCTGAAATCCTGCAGCCTGAGCATCGCTGCCAGATCGGCCGCCTGCTCGGTTTGCAGCTCGCGTAATGCATCTTCGGCCTGCCGGCGAGCGGTAATGTCGACAAACGTGAATACGACGCCACCGATGCGCTCATCCGGCGCACGATACGGCAACGCGCGCGCGATATACCAACGGTCGAACGAGCGCACCTCGCGTTCCGCAGGCATCAACTCCCCGAGCGCACGCTTTGCGTCGCGTTCCATTTCCGGGTATTCAAGGCGATGTGTCAGGTCGGTCAGCGGCCGGCCGACATCTGTTGGGATCAGACTGAACAACTCGAGCGCGGGTGGCGTGTACCGCATGATGCGTAGATCGCGGTCGAGGAAAATGGTCGCGATGGCGGTCGCCGCCATCAGGTTGTGCAAGTCGGAGTTGGCGTGGCCAAGCTCGTCGACCCGGTTCTTTAACTCGGAATTGACGGTCGTCAACTCCTCGTTGATCGACTGCAGCTCTTCGCGGCTCGTTTCGAGCTCCTCGGTCGCCGAGCGCAGCTCTTCATTCATTGCCTGCAATTCTTCGTTGCTGGCCTTCAGCTCGGCCGTCGAAGATTCAGCTTGCTCGACCGTATCGCGTAACTGGGATCGGGTCGTCTCGAGTTCGCGTTCCAAATGCTGAACGACCGCCTCGGACTGTGCATTGCGCGCGCGATCGTCGCGCGCCCCCGCGGGCGCCGCTTGGGCCTCGAATAGGACAAGCAGATGGTCGGGCGCCAGATCGGTCGCCGGTGAAACACGAATACTGACTGACGTAGGCTCGCCATCGAGTTCGGTCTGCACGTTCAGCACGCTGGCAGGCGACTGCGACTGCATCGCGGTAAACATTGCCGCTCGCAAATCCAGACGAAGCATCGGATTGACCAGCTGCAACAGATTCCGCGTCAACTCGCCGCCCGCAAATTGCAGGAAGCGACCCGCACTATCTGACAGATGCACGATGTCGTAGTTCTTGTTTACAACGACCGACGGCGGCGCGAAGCGCTCGATCAATCGGTAGTGCAATTCGCCGAAGCTCAGCCCAGGATCAGACCCGCGCAAGGTGCTTATTGCGGTGGGCGCAGTGCCGCCGTTTGTTTTCGGGGCCGCCGGCCGCTCGCTTGATTTTTCCTTCAGCTCCAACGACCGACCTAGCGTACTGGTGCCGAAAGGTACCGGCAGCGTGGTGCGCGTCGAAGGCCGCTGTTCATACAAACGATACTTTTTATCGACAGGTGCAAAAAGTTTGCTGTCGTCGTCGACCGATTCCGACATGCCCAGAAACAAGCGCCCACCCGGGCGTAACGCAAAATGAAAAATGTCGAACGCCCGTGACTGCGCAGTGGAATCCAGGTAAATAAATAAATTCCTGCACGACACCAGATCGAGCCGCGAAAACGGCGAGTCCTTCAATAGATCGTGCAAGGCGAATAAGACCAGCTCTCTAATCTCGCGGCGTATCCGGTAGCCGTGCAGCTCCTTCAAAAACCAGCGCCGCAACCGCTCTTCCGAGATGTCGGCGGTGATTGCAGTTGGGTAGAGACCGTCGCGTGCGCTCTTGATGACGTCTTCATCCAGATCGGTCGCAAACACTTGAATCTGTGGTGGAGCGTCCAACGTGCGCGCGTGCTCAGACAGCAGCATCGCGATTGAATAGGCCTCTTCGCCGGTCGCGCAGGCCGCCACCCAAACGCGTACACAGTCGCCCGGGCCCTTACCCCTGAATAGAGCGGGTATTTCAAGAGCCAGCGCATCGAACGCTTCGCTGTCGCGAAAGAAATTCGTGACGCTAATCAGCATGTCCTGCAACAGCGCGCTGGCCTCCCCCGAATTCGTGCGCAGAAACTCGAGGTAAGTCGGCAAGTCGTCGATACCGGCTACCTGCAAGCGCCGTCCGATCCTGCGAAGAATCGTCGCGCGCTTGTAGTACGAAAAATCGCGCCCAGTGCGCGACCGCAGGAACGTCAGTACATCGCGTAGCACCGCTTCGCCTTCGGCAACGGTGGGGTGCAACGCCGCCGGCTGCGCCGGCTGCGGACCCTCCTCGGGCGGCAATTTGAGCCGAGTCGCCAGCTCGTGATACTTGATCAGCCGCGCCGGCATCGCGGCTACTGGCAAAACCCAGTCGACCATGCCCGTAGCAATCGCGGCGCTTGGCATGCTCGGGTGCTCGGCTTCGTCCAGATCCTGCGCGATCGTTAATCCGCCGCGTTCCTTGATGCGCTTGATCCCGATTGCACCGTCGCCGTCGGCGCCGGACAGCACGATCGCCGCCGAATGCGGACCATGCGTGTCGGCCAACGTGCGAAAGAAAAGATCGACGGCAACGCGGCGCCCGCGTTCGATGGGCAGGTCGGCGATTTCCAGGTGACCATCCGCCGCTGCAAGCTGTTTGCCGGGAGGAATTACGTATACGCAATTCGGCTCGACTTTCTGGGTGGCATTGACCTGCACCACCGGCATCGTCGTCGCGCTTTGAATCACCTGGGCGAGCGTGCTGTCATGCTCGGATGACAGATGCAGAATCACGACGAATGCCAAGCCGGAGTCGGGCGGCATGGTGCGGAAGAAGGTTTGCAGCGCCTGGATGCTCCCAGCGGATCCGCCCAGCCCCACCATCGGCAACATCTGATAACCGCGCGTGGGCACGGCGTTGTCGATCAAGGGAGCTAGGTCGATTTCCGAATGGTCCGGCGATAAGTCGAGTGCTTCTCCGCCGGGACCCGGCGATTTCGTCCTTACAGCAGGTTTGCGCGTGCTTTCGCGTAGCTTCGTCATACGTGCTCCAGGGGCGCGCACAACCTTGTTTCCACTACGCCCCGAAAGCCGTGTCGCACACGGCGTGCCCGCCGACAGCTAAGCTTTGCGCTCTCTCGGACCAGGAGGCTTCATGCACGGCACCGTTCTGCGTACTTTTTATGCGCTTATCACATCGGCTGCAATCGTTGGATCGGCTGTCCCTGGGCCGCATGGTTGAAATTGCGGCTACCGAAGCGCTGTTTGCAGCGCCCAACCATCCGTACACACAGGCCCTGCTAAGCGACGTTCCGCGTATCGATAGCAGCGGCGCGCGTTCGTTCCGATCAAGGGCGAGATTCCTTCGCCGCTGGCCCCGCCATCCCGCTGCCACTTCCATCCGCGCTGCCGTACGCGATGCCACATTGTTCGACCGTTGTGCCACTGCTGCGCGAGATTGCGCCGGCGCGCTGTCAGCCGTGCCACTTGAATGACATCAGAGCCGATTCATTGCAATGAATGACACAACTTTTAGCTGGCATGGTCCGCCGCAGCCGCGCGTTCCGCTGGTGCTCGACTCGCCGCATTCCGGGTTCCAGTTTCCAGCCGATTTCGATGCGGCAGTGTCGGAATTCGATTTGCGCGACGGCGAAGATTGCTTTGTCGACGAGTTGTATATGCCAGCCACCGAGCTTGGCGTTCCATTGCTGGCCGCGCAGACGCCGCGCACCTACCTGGACCCAAACCGCCACGCAGGTGATATCGACCTCGACTTGATCGAGGGCGGCGCCTGGCCGCACACGCACGTGCCGAGCGGGAAGGCGCGCATCGGCAAGGCGCTGATCTGGCGCACGCTTGACGATGGCCGCCCAATTTACGGGCGCAAGCTGAAGATTGATGAGGTGCTCGGCCGCATCGAGCGCTGCCACACTCCGTATCACCGCGCGCTGAGCGGCGCAATCGATCGGGCGCACGCGAACTTTGGCGTCGTTTATCACATCAACTGTCATTCGATGAATTCGGTGGCCGGTCCAATGGGTGAAGGCGGCCCGGGAACCGCACGCGCTGACTTCGTTCTCGGCGACCGCGACGGCACGACCTGCGATCCTGCATTTACGGAGTTCGTGCGCGCGGCGTTGACCGCAACGGGGCACAGCGTCAGCGTCAACGATCCGTATAAGGGCGTCGAGCTGGTAAAAGCGTATTCGAGGCCCATCGCCGGCCGCCATAGCCTGCAACTCGAAATCAACAAGCGGCTCTACATGGACGAAACGAAGCGCGAACGCAATGTCGGCTTTGCACCGCTGCAGCGCAAGCTGCAGCACTTGATCGAGGCGATCGTTGACTACATCGGAAAGGATGTCCGCCGTGGCGGAACGTGTTGCTAAACCCGTGCGCGGCCATTATCCCGTCGAAGTCCAACCGCCCGATATCTCGAACTACAAGCACGGCAACACGGGCGTCGCTTACGTGCACGTGATCGATTCCGGTCGCGAGGGGCCGACCGTGATGGTGCAGGCGCTGACACACGGCAATGAGTTCTGCGGGGCGCACGCACTCGATTACTTTTTCCGGGAGCAGATCAAGCCGGCCACGGGCAAGCTGATCGTCGCCTTTGCCAACGTTGACGCCTATGCACGTTTCGATTTCGACGACCCGGACGCATCACGCTATATCGATGAGGATTACAACCGCGTCTGGGCCGACGAGGTTCTGTTCGGCGCGCGCGATTCGACTGAACTACGCCGCGCACGGCAACTGCAGCCGTTCGTCGATGCGGCCGATTTTCTGCTCGACATCCATTCGATGCATGAGCCTTGTCGGCCAATCATGGTGTGCGGCATGGTCGACAAGCACGTCGATCTGGCGCGCAAGGTCGGGCTACCGGCCGATCTGCTGCTCGACACCGGCCACCCCGCCGGTGTGCGTATGCGCGACCGCGGCAGCTTCAACGATCCGGCGAGTCCGCGCGCGGCGGTGCTGATCGAGTGCGGCCAGCATTGGGAAAAGCCCGCGGTCGACGTCGCAGTCGATACGCTGCTGCGCTTTCTGGCGGCCACCGGAAGCGTGCCGTTTAGCTCAATCGAATCGAAACTGAAAGTCAAACCGCCGGTGCGGCAGCGAGTGATCCGAGTCACTGAGGCGGTCGTGGCGAAGTCGATGAACTTCGAGTTCGTGGTGCCGATCGAAGGCCTGGGAATCGTTCCGAAGGCCGGCATGCCTATTGCACGCGATGGCGAAACGGTGTGGTCGGCACCATACGACGACACCGTGTTGGTAATGCCCTCGACACGGCATCTAAAGCCCGGCAACACGCAGGTGCGCTTGGGACGTTATGAAACGGGCCGTTACGAAAGTTAGGAGACGACATGAATAGACGATTAGCGGGCGTGGCACTGTTGGCCGCAGCCGTAGTGGCGTTATCGGGTTGCGCCGCCAGCACCGAGTTGAACGCACAGTGGGTTAACCCGCAAGCCGGCAACCGTCTACCGGTCAAAAGCGTGATGGTGATGGGCATTAATCGCGACTCGACCGCGCGCCGGATCTATGAAGATGCGATGGTGGCGCAGCTGAACGCGCGCGGCGTCAAAGCCGTTCAATCGTACAAATCGTTCCCGAATGACGGACCCGCCGAACAGCAGGCAATTCAATCAGCAGTGGCAAGCGCCGGCGCCGATGCCGTGCTGATTTCGCGCACCGTCAGCGTCACGAACGAAGTGCGGGTGTCACCGGGGTTCGTCGCCGGCCCGCCGGGGGGTTTTGGATGGCCAGGTTTCTATGGCTACTACCACAGCTACTGGTCCGCCGCGTACGCGTTTCCGCCGAGCGTTTATACCGTGCAGAACGTACTGGTCGATACGCGGCTGTTCGATGCAAAGGAGTACATGTTGTTGTGGTCGGGTTCGTCGACCACAGTGCCGACCGGCTCGATGCAGCAAACGATTCAAGATTTCGCGAAGACGATCAGCGCGACGCTCGCTAAAGATAAGGTGATCTAGTAGCTCGCCACGACGTTATCGTCGCGCAGATCGAGTAGCGTCTCGGCGACTCGCACACAATCTTCGACGTGCCGGTCGCCGAGCGCCTTTAGCGCGGCAAACGATAGCGACGCGGCGACTGCCTGGCCGGCGAACGGCACATACTTGGCCGCCTGTTTGACACTTAATCGCACTCCCACCGTTTTCAGCAGTCGGATCACCAGCTCACGCGTGACCATTCGGCCGATCAGCGCACTGCCGACCCCCATTGCCGCTTTGTACGCAAACAGTCGCCTCTGCGGCGCGAGTTGCTCGATCTGCTGCGGGGTCAGGCCGAAGCGTTCGTTGATGTGCTCGATCATCTGAAGCAACACGGTGATATCGACCGCGACGTCGACTCCCGGTAGCGGCAGCACCGACGCGCCGGCCGAGATCATTGCGCGGCGCGTGACCAGCTTGCGGCAATCGCTGGCAATTCGCGCAATGTCGCGCCGCGTCGCCGGTATTACGTTAGCGCTCGCGCGAGCTGATTTAGCCTTCGATCGACCAGCTTGTTTGACGGCAATCGCGGTGGATGACATGAGCGATGACGATCCTTAATCCAGAGGCGTTGGATGATGCTTGGAAGGCAGGTTAGTCCGTCCCCATTTCAGAGTACGACTCATCCAAACGAGTTCGTCCAGAAAACCGCGGACTCGATTCTCGTAAGCCGCGTCAAGCAGCCTGCCCGTGTCGTCGAACTTGCTCTGCACCGTCGGAAAGTGAAGATCGGTAAACGTCACCGCAAGACCCAGCTCCCGCACCATGGGCACCATCGCTTCGATGACGCGGGTTCCGCCCCACGGCCCGGCCGAGACGCCGACAAACGCGACCGCCTTGTGTACGTATTCCTTCAGCAGCAAATCGAGCACGCCTTTCAGTGCGCCGGGGTAGCCATGGTTGTACTCGGGCGTGACGATGACCAACCCATCGGCGCGAATTATCGTGTCGCGCCACTGCGGAAACTGATCCTTGATGTCCATCCCGTAGTCGCCCTGGGGCAGCGCAAAGTCCGCGACGTCGAACAGCTCGGTTTCGATGTCGGGGCGTGCCGATATCACCGCGTGCAGCCACCGCGCGACATGCACGCTTCGGCGCAATTTTCGATTGGTGCCGAGCAAGATCGGCAGGAAAACGGATGGGGTATTCAAGCAGGGCTCCGGCAATAGAGATAACGCTCCGCGTGCGCCGGCAAAGCGGGGCGTGCGCCGCAGCATGGTAATCCGATTAACTGGACGGGACACCCGTTGACCGACGTTTTCAGTCGAGCCTGCAGCAGGGCGCGCCCCTATAATTCTGCGGTCCCACACCAGGTCCAGGCGCGCGATAGCGGCCAACGCGATCGTCGATGCAGCTCCTTACCCTCGGGCTCAACCACACCACTGCGCCGCTCGCAGTGCGTGAGCGAGTCGTCTTCCTGGCCGACGAAGTCGGCGCCACGATCGGTCGTTTGCGCGATCGCCTGAGCGCGCCCTCAGGCGGCCGCGTCAGCGAGGCCGCAATCGTTTCGACCTGCAACCGCACCGAGGTCTATTGCGCCGTCGAAGAACCCGACATCGCGCAGCACGCGCTGCATCAGTTCGTTGCCGCCGAGCGGCACCTGGATCTGGATGAATTGCAGCGCCACTCCTATGTACTGCCGCACGTGAACGCCGTGCGGCACGCGTTCCGCGTTGCCAGCGGACTCGACTCGATGGTGCTGGGCGAGCCACAGATCCTGGGGCAGATGAAAGAAGCCGAGAAGCTCGCACGCAACGCCGGCGGGCTCGGCCTGATGCTGAACCATTTGTTTCAGCGTACGTTCGCGGTCGCCAAAGAGGTTCGGTCGACGACCGAGATCGGGACGCAGTCTGTATCGATGGCCGCGGCCGCGGTCCGCGTGGCGCGCAAGATTTTTGGCGAGCTCGATCACAGCCATGTGTTGTTTGTCGGCGCCGGCGAGATGATCGATCTGACGGCAACGCATTTCGCCGCCCAACGGCCGAAATCGATTACGGTGGCAAATCGCACGCTGGACCGGGCTGAAGCGCTGGCAGCACGGCTGCACGGGCAACCGATGAAGCTCGGCGATCTGCCCGACGCGATGGCGAAATTCGACATCGTCGTGTCGTGCACCGCGAGCCTGCTGCCGATCATCGGGCTCGGCATGGTCGAACGTGCGATTCGCACGCGCCGGCACAAGCCGATGTTCATTGTCGATCTGGCAGTTCCGCGCGATGTTGAGCCCGAGGTTGCGCGGCTTGACGACGTATACGTTCATACCGTCGACGATCTCGGCAAGGTGGTTGCCAGCGGAAATGACACGCGGCAAGCCGCGGTGGCACAGGCCGAAGCGATTATCGAATCGCGCGTGCGGGATTTCGAGGAATGGATCCGCGTGCGCCGCGCGGTGCCGACGATCCAGGACTTACATGGCCGCGCCGACGCATTGCGCACGCGCGAGCTGCAGCGCGCACTGAAGCTGCTCGCCAAGGGCGAGCCGCCCGAGCGCGTGATCGAGCAGCTATCGCACGCGTTGACCAACAAGTTTCTGCACGACCCGATGAGCGCCCTGCGCGCCGCCGGCGATGACGCCGAGCACGCGCGACTGCAGGCGCTGTTAGCCCGCTTCTACTCGGAATAGGTTAGCTCAGACCGCATGTGCGACGCGCGGTCGCACATGCGACGATATCTCCATGAAACCCTCAATGAGAACCAAGCTAGAGCAGCTTGCGAAGCGGCTCGAAGAGATCGACGTGCATCTGTCGGGAGAGCACGCGGCGCGCGACATGAACCGCTTTCGCTCGCTCGGTCAAGAGCGCGCGGAAATCGAGCCGGTGGTTAGCCGCTTCCACGATTACAAGCGTGCCGAGGGCGATCTGCAGGGTGCGCAGCAGATGCTCGCCGAGCCCGACATGAAAGCTCTCGCAGAAGAAGAGATCGACACGTCGAAGATTCGCATCACACAGCTCGAAGCCGAGCTGCAGGGGCTGCTGTTGCCGAAGGATCCGAATGACGACCGCAACATCTTTCTCGAGATTCGCGCCGGCACCGGCGGCGACGAATCGGGATTGTTCGCGGGCGATCTGCTGCGCATGTATCTGCGCTACGCCGAGCGACATCGCTGGGCGAGCGAAATGATTTCGGAGAGCGCCTCGGATATGGGC
>Ga0190265_10002113_pt1 | contig 13236 bp, 10 predicted proteins | sample Popmic124T_FD_133135 | JGI IMG/M metagenome (GOLD analysis project Ga0190265, IMG submission 133135) | Populus adjacent soil microbial communities from riparian zone of Indian Creek, Utah, USA - 124 T | ecosystem: Environmental > Terrestrial > Soil > Riparian zone | place: USA: Utah | collected... | reverse complement strand
GCTCCCGCACCCGCCGAGCGCGCGCGTGGCCGAAGAGGCTCTGCTGCGGATCGGTGCCGCCGCCGCGCCGCGGCTGGCGGCGGCGCTCGCTACGCCGCAGCTCGCGCTGCCCGCTGCGCGCGTGCTGGCCGGGCTCGGGCCGCGCGCGCTGGGCGCACGTGCGGCGCTCGAACGCGCGTTGCGCTCGGACAGCGCGGCGCTGCGCGCGGCGGCTGCCCAGGCGCTCGGACGGAGCGAAGCGGTCGCGAGCGCGGGCGCGCTGACCGCGCTGCTGAACGACGAAGCCGGGGTGGCGCAAGCCGCGCTCGACGCGCTCGCGCGGGTGGGCGCTGCCGATCAAGCGCAGGCCCTGGCGAAGGTGTGGGCGAGCAGCGAGGGGGAACGGCGCGCGCTCGCATTGCGCGCGCTCGCGATCGCGAGCCCCGCGCGGGCGGTGCCGGCGCTGCAGCGCGCGCTGCGCGAAGGCGAGGCGGGTGAGCGAGCCGCCGCGCTCGACGTGCTGGCCGGTGAGAGCCCCGACGCGAGCTGGATCGAGCTGCTCGCCGCCCTCGTGCGCCAGCAGCACAGTGAAGCCGCGGCCAGCGCGCTGGCGAGGATCGCAGATGGGGCAGGCTTGCCCGCGTTGCTGAGCGCGGCGCGGTCGCGCGCTGCGAAGGCAAGCGCGGCCGCGCGCGCGGGCGACCGCGCGCTGGAACGAAGCACGGCGTCCGGCGCGGCCGCGCGCGCGCTGGCGATCGGGCTGCGGCGCTTCGGCGACGCGCTCGACGACGACGTGCGCGACGCTGCTCTCGCGCTGCTGCGCGCGCTGCCCGCGGGCGAGCGCCGCTTGGTGCTGCGCGCGCTCGCCCGCGACTCCGAGGTGCGCGACGAGCTCGCCACGGCCCTGGGCGCGCGCGACGCCAAGCTGCGCGCGAGCGCGGCGATCGGCGCGCGCATGCTGGGCGATGACACGCTCGGCGGCGCGGTCCGGACGGCGTTGCTGCGCGAGCGCGACGCCGAAGCGGTGCGACGGCTGTGCGATGCCGCGCGCGTGCTGGGCGCGCGCTTCTCGTGGGCAGAGCTGCAGCGCTGGCTGGGCCAGCCCGAGACCGCGCCGGAAGCCGCGGCGCTGGCGGCAGCGACCCTGTCCGAACAACCACCCGCCCCGCTGCGCAGGGCGCTGCGGCGCATGTTGAGCCCGGGGCGCACCGGCAGGCTGCGCGCCGCGGCGGCGCTCGCGCTCGCCGAGCTGCGCGACGCCGGCGCATGGCCTGCGCTCGCTGCGGCGCTCGACGATCCCGCGGCGCGCGTGCGGCTCGCAGCGGTGCGCGCGCTCGCGCGGCTGCCCGTCAGCGATGCACGGCAAACGCTGCGCAGCCACGCGCGGATCGAACGCGACCCGCGGGTACGCGACGCGGCGCTGGACGCGCTCGCAGGCGGCGTGCCCGCTGGCGGTGCGCGAGACGCGGCGCCACGCGTACTGGAAGCGCGCGTGCGCACGGACGCGGGTCCAGCTTCGGAGCAACCGCTGCTCGATGTCTTGCTCGACGACGGGCGCTGGCTGCGCGTGCGTACGTTGCCGGGCGGCGAGCTGCTGCTCGAGGACCTCGCGCCCGGCCAGGCCGACGTGAGGGCCGTGCCATGACCGCGCCAGGTTCGGGCCGACCGCCGTACCGGCCGCCGGCTCGGGTGGACGTGCAGATCGATGCGCCGCGCTTCTCGTTCCTCAAGCGCGACGATCGCGGCGCGATCGACTTCGTCTCTCCCCTGCCCTGTCCGTTCAACTACGGCAGCGTGCCGGGCACGCGCTCGGGCGACGGCGATCGCATCGACGCGCTGGTGCTCGGCGCGCGCAAGCCGCGCGGCCTGGTGCGGCAGCTCCCGGTGGTGGCGATCGTGCACTTCACCGACGCCGGCGAGCTCGACCCCAAGTGGATCTGCGCCGCCGGCCCGCTCGACCTCGTCGCGCACGTTCAAGTCGACGCGTTCTTCCGCGTGTATGCGGTCGCCAAGCGCGCCCTCAACCGCGCCCGCGGCAAGTCCGGGGAGACGCGCTACGACGGGATCGAGCTCCTGCGGGAGTAAGAGAGGAGAGAGGGCAGGGGCAGGGGTCAGGGGTAAGCGCAAGGGCAGGCGTTGGGGGTCGAGCGCAAGCGCAAGCGCAGGGGCAGGTCCGGAGCCGCGTCGCAGACGCGCGGAGGATGCTGGCTTCCAGAAAGTTGCCGCGTCTGCGACGCGCGTCCGGGCTTGCCCTTGCGCTTGCGCTTGCGCTCGACCCCCAACGCCTGCCCTTGCGCCTACCCCTGACCCTTGCCCCTGCCCTCTCTTCTTCGCCGCTCAGGGCAGGAGGTACGGTGCCAACTCTGCGCGCGCGGCCTCGCCGTGCCAGACGCGCGCGCCGCGGAAGCGCAGTACGGCCGTACCGCTGCCGGTGATCAGGAAGCTGTCGGGCAGGGCGTTCACGCCGTACGACCCGATCAGCGTCTGGCTGGGATCGCGGAACACTTCGGGCGGGACGGCTCCCGAGAAGAACGCGCGGACCACGGGCCAGTCGCTGTCGAGCGAGAGCGCGACCACGCGCAGGTTCGGCTCGCTGCGCGCGAGCTGCAGCAGGCTCGGCAGCTCTTGCCGGCAGGGCGCGCACCACGTGGCCCAGAAGTGGAGCAGGACCGGCCGCCCGCGCAGCTTGCTCGACTGCAGCCACGTGCCGTCGGCGCGCGTGAAGGCGATGGCAGGCAACGGCGGCGCACCGGTCAAGCGTTCGAACGCGAACGCGCCGTCCGCGGGCTGCTGACGGCTGCGCTCCACGTGCAGGTACGCGAGCACGGCCAGCGCCTGCACGACCGCGACGGCGCCCAGCGCGATCAGCGTGCGCCGTCGTGAGCTCGCGCGCGGGCTGCTCACGGCAGCACCGGCTCCGCGCCGCCCTCGCCGGTGCCGAGCGAGGCGCCCGCAGCTCTTTCAACGGGAAGGGCACGCGCCCTTCCCGCCCGCGGCGTAGCCGCGCGGGGCCCACGACTGGCGACCGCGTGTCGCGCGCTCACGCGCTTCTCCGGCGCTCTCGCGCAGCTGAACGCGCGCCGCTCAGCTGGTAGAGCACGGGCAGGACGAACAAGGTGAGCACGGTCGACGACAGCAAGCCGCCGATCACGACCGTCGCCAGCGGCCGCTGCACCTCCGCGCCGAAGCCCGTGTTGAGCGCCATCGGGACGAACCCGAGCGCCGCGACCAGCCCGGTCATCAACACCGGTCGCAGGCGCATCGCGGCCGCGTCGGCGATCGCGTGCGCCAGCGCAGCGCCCTCGTCGAGCCGAGCGCGGATGGTCGAGACGAGCACCATGTCGCCGAGCACCGAGACGCCGCTGAGCACCACGAACCCGACGCCGGCCGAGATGGTGAACGGCATGTCTCGAGCCCACAGCGCGACGATGCCGCCGACCGCCGCGAACGGAACCCCCGCAAACACGCGCGCGGCGTCCTGCCAGCGGCCGTAGGTCAGCAGCAGGAGCGCGAAGATCAGCCCCAGCGCGAGCGGCACGACGATCAGCAAGCGGCCGCGCGCGCGCTCGAGGTGCTCGAACTGACCACCGAAGCGCAGAAAGTAGCCGGGCGGCAGCTGCACGCTGCGCTCGAGCGCGGCGCGCGCGTCGGCGACGAAGCTGCCGAGATCGCGCCCGCGCACGTTGGCTTGCACCACGATCCGGCGCTTGCCCCACTCGCGGTTGATCGTCGAGGGTCCCTCGCTCGTGCTGATCTTCGCCAGCTGTCCGAGCGGGATGCGATCGCCGTTGGCCGCAGCGACCAGCATGCGCCCGAGCGCCGCCTCGTCGCTGCGGTAGGCGTCGTCGATGCGCAGCGCGATCGGAAAGCGCCGATCGCCTTCGTACAGCACGCCGACCTTGCGCGCGCCGAGCAGCTGCACGGTCTCGAGCACCTCGCGCACGGGGATGCCGTGGCGCGCGACCGCGGCGCGGTCGACCTCGATCTGCACGACCGGTTGGCCCGTGACCTGCTCGGCGAGCACGTCGGCGGCGCCGGGGATGCCCTTCAGCACGGTCTCGATCTCGCGCGCCTTGGCCTTGAGCTGCTCGAGGTCGGCGCCGAACAGCCGGACGCCGAGATCGGCGCGGATGCCGGCCACCATCTCGTTGACGCGCATCTCGATCGGCTGGGTGAAGATCAGCTTCATGCCCGGCATGGCCGAGAGCTCCGCGGAGATGCGTAGGACCAGCTCGGCCTGGGTCCGCGCGTGCTTCCAGCGCTCGTCCGGCTTCAGCATCACGAAGATGTCGGCCAGCTCGAGCCCCATCGGATCGGTCGCGACTTCACCCGAGCCGGTCCGCGTCCACACGCGCTCGATCTCGTCGGGAAAGCTCGCGAGCAAGGCGCGCTCGATCATCGTGCCGGCGCGCGCGGATTCGTCGAGGGAAACGCCCGCCAGCTGAACCTTGTTGATCACGATCGAGCCCTCCCACAGGCGCGGCACGAACTCGGAGCCGAGCCGCGTGGCGAGAAAAGCGGCGTTGGCGAGCAGCAGGAGCGAGACCGCGACCACCAGCCACGGCCGCGCGAGCGCGCGCGCGAGCAGCGCGCCGTAGCCGCGCTTGAGCGCGCGGACGAGCGCATTCTCGTGCCCCGCACCGCGCCGGGAGAGACCGAAGCTGACCAGCACCGGCAGCAAGGTCAGCGAGAGCAGCATCGAGCCCAGCAGCGCGAAGATCACCGTCCAGGCCATCGGCCGGAACAGCTTGCCCTCGATCCCCTCGAGCGTGAGGATGGGCAGGTAGACGATGGCGATGATCAGCTCGCCGAACAGCGTGGGCTTGCGCACCTCGACCACGGCGTCGCGCACCACGTCGAGCCAGCGCCGTCCCGCGCGCACCTCGCCGGAGCGCCGGACGGCGTTCTCCACTTGAATGACCGAGCTGTCGACGATCAGCCCGAAGTCGATCGCGCCGAGGCTCATCAAGCTGCCCGCGATCCCCGCGCGCAGCATCAAGCTGCTGGCGAACAGCATCGAGAGCGGGATCGCGGCCGCCACGATCAGCCCCGCGCGCAGGTCGCCGAGGAAGACCAGCAACACGGCGACCACCAGCAGCGCGCCTTCGAACAGATTGAGCCGCACGGTCGCCAGCACGCGATCGATCAACGCGGTGCGGTCGTAGACGGTGTCGACGCGGATGCCCGCGGGCAGCGTCTTCTTCACCTCGTCGAGGCGCACGCGCAGGCGCTGGGCGACGTCGCGGCTGTTCTCGCCCATGAGCATGAAGCCGAGGCCGAGCACCGCTTCGCCCTGCCCGCCGGCGGTGACCGCGCCGCGGCGGATCTCACGGCCGTCGGTCACCTTCGCGACGTCGCGCACGCGAACCGGTACGCCGCCGCGCGACGCCACCACCATCTCTGCGACGTCCTGCGCGCGGGTGGCGATGCCGACGCCCTGGATCAGGCTCGACTCACCCGCGCGATCGAGCGTGCCGCCGCCGACGTTGGCGTTGTTGGCTTCGATCGCGGCTGCGAGCTCGCCCAGCGACAGCCCGAACTCGCCCAGCCGGATCGGGTCGACGACGACGTGGAGCTGGCGCTCCTCGCCGCCCCACGAGTTGACCTCCGCCACGCCGGGCACCGAGCGCAGCTGCGGCGCGATGATCCAGTCCTGCACCTCGCGCAGCTTCGCGAGCGACAGCCCCGAGCCGCTGACCAGGTAGTGGAAGATCTCGCCCAGGCCGGTGGCCACCGGTCCGAGCCGGGGCCGCTCGATGCCCGCTCCCAGCTCGACCTGTGCGAGACGTTCGGCCACGACCTGGCGCGCGAAATAGACGTCGGTGCCGTCGGCGAACGCGACGGTGACTTGAGAGAAGCCGAACTTCGAGACCGAGCGCACGTCGAGCAGCCCGCGCAACCCCGAGAGCGACTGCTCGATCGGCGTGGTGATCTGCCGTTCGATCTCGAGCGGGCTCGAGGCCGGCGCGACCGTGTTGATCTGCACCTGCACCGGCGTCGTGTCGGGGAACGCGTCGAGCGGCAGCCGCAACGCGGACAGGACGCCCAGCACCGCGATCGCCGACCAGCCCAGGATCACGATCAGGCGATGGCTCAGCGACCATTCCAGGATGCGCGTCAGCATCGGCTCACTCGCCGGCGCAGCAGCCGGCGCCGATGCTCTCCTTCAAGGTCTCGGTCTTGAGCAGGAAGCTGCCATCGGTCACGACGTCGTCACCTGCGCTCACTCGACCGGTCACGCTGGCGCGCTCGCCGTTGACGGCTGCGACCGCGACCCGGCGCGCCTCGAACAGGTCAGCGGCGATGCGCACGAACACCACGCTCGTCGCGCGAGCGCGCTGCACCGCCGAGCGCGGGACCCAGACCGCGGCGCGCGGATCGGAGACCGCGATCCGCCCGCGCCCGAACAGGTTCGCGCGCAGCGACCCGTCGGGGTTGGGCAGCGGAGCGCGCGCCACGGCCGTGCGCGTGCGCAGGTCGATCGCCGGCGCCACGTACGACAGCTCGGCCGTGAGCTCGCGATCCGGCAGCATGTCGAGCGCGATCGCGACCGGCTGCCCGACGCGCACGAGCGCGAGGTCGGCCTCGGCCACGTCGAGCTCGATCCACATCACCGACGGGTCGACGACCTCGAACAGCGTGTCGTCGCCGTCGACCAGGCGCCCGATCGTCGCGTGGCGCTGGGTCACGACGCCGGCGATCGGTGCCGTAAGCGTGTAGCGAGCACTGCCGTCGCGGCTGGCGCCGACCATGGTCAGCGCCGACTGCGCGCTCGCGACGTCCGCGCGCGCTTGCTCGCGCTCGCGCTCGGCGTCGAGCAACGCGCGTTGCGAGGAGACGCCCTCGGCGCGCAAGGCCGAAGCGCGCTGGTAGCTCGCCTCCGCGACCTGCGAGCGGCTGCGCGCGGCCGCGAGGCGCGCCTGGTCCGCTCCGACGTCCGCGCTCTCGATCACGGCCAGCGCGGCGCCGGCCCGCACGGCGGTGCCGACGTCGGCGCGGATCGCGCGGACCACTCCCGTCACGCGCGGGTTCACCTGCGCGACGCGCGCCGCGTCGTAGACGACGCGAGCGGTCGCCGGCACGTGGCGCACCGCAACCCCCGCCACGGCTTTCGCGAGCTGCAGGCCAGCCTGCCGCGCCGCGTCCTTGTTCTTGAGGCGGACCTTGGTTCCGTCCGCGGGGCCGTCGTTCGACGCCGTGACGTCCGTGCTCGGGCGCCCGCCGCGTTCGGGATGACAGATCGGGCAGATCGACTCGGGAAAGCCGTGCTCCGCGCACCAGTCGCCCTTGGCCTTGAACACGGCGGCCAGCGCTGGGTTGCACTTCGTGCACACGGCTTCGAGCACGCCGTGCTCCTTGCACATGGCGCCGTCGACCGCGGCCGCAGCGGCGGTCGACGCCGCGGCAGGTGCGCGCGGCTCGCGATCGCCGCAAGCGCTGACCGCGAGCCACGCCAGCAGGCCGACCAGCCCGTGGAGTCTCATCTACGGCGCCTTCGCCGGCGGCGGCCGGACGATCTTCAGCTCCGGATTGCAGATCAGGCACTGCGACTCGGGCAGCCCGTGCTCCGCGCACCAGTCGCCGGTGGCCTTGAAGGCGGCGATCAGCGAGGGGTTGCAGCGCGTGCACATCGACTCGGGCACCTGGTGCTCGCCGCACCAGTCCTCGTGCGAGCCGGGCACGACGCCGGGCGCCGCGTGCTGCGCGGTGGCGGCCGGCACCTCGGCTGCAGCCGGGGCGGAGCTGGGCTGCCCGGCGGGTTCCTTGCTGCAAGCAAACAACTCAGCGGTGACCAGCAGCAGAATGGAGAAACGGAGCACGTTGTTCATGACGTTATCCTTTGCCCGCACGCGACAGAGCAAACAGGAGCCGAGAAGAGGGGCAAGGGTCAAGGGTAAGCGCAAGGGCAGGCGTTGGGGGTCGAGCGCAGGCGCAGGGGCAGGTCCGGAGCCGCGTCGCAGACGCGCGGAGGATGCTGGCTTCCAGAAAGTTGCCGCGTCTGCGACGCGCGTCCGGACTTGCCCTTGCGCTTGCGCTTGCGCTCGACCCCCAACGCTTGCCCTTGCGCCTACCCCTGACCCTCGCCCCTGCCCTCTCTTCTTCGGCCGTTGCGTTTGCGCTCGACCCTCAACGCCTGCCCCTGCGCTTGCCCCTGCCCCAATCCGTTGTCTCACCCGACCGGAGCAGGACAGCACCCCCGCTCCTCGCAACCGCAGTCCGAGCACCCGCTCGTCGAAGTCGTCCCGCAGTGCTCGGCCATCCGCCCGCGCAGGGCCTTGCGCGCGCGGTGCAGCCGCACCATCGCGTTGTTGGCCGACAAGCCGAGCTCGCGCGCGGCATCGCTGACGGCCACGCCGTCCAGGTCGACCCGCTTCAGGATCTCGGCATAGGCGGGCCGCAGCTGTGCCGCCTGAGCGAGCACGCATCCGCAATCGACGCCCTCCTGCTCGCCGGCAGGGACCGCGGGCTCGTCGTTCTCGAGCGGCACGAGCGCCGCGCGCCGCCCGCGCAGCTCGTCGATCGCGGCGTTCTTCGCGATGCGCGCGATCCAGCCTTCGACCCGGTCCGCGTCGCGCAGCTGTTCGGCGCGGCTCAGCGCGCGTTGCGCCGCGACCTGCACCACCTCATCGGCGTCCACGCTCTCGCCCGCGTGCCGGCGCACCAGCGCGATCAGCTGCTCGCGGCGGCCGGCCAGCGCGGAGCGCACGCGATCGACTCGTGGCGTGGCGGCGCGGGACATCGCCCTAATGTGGCCATTCGCCGGGGCCACTTCAAGGCCGCGGGTGGGTGTGGGCGGGCCCGCTCGGACACAGGGCGAACCGCCCAAGCGTAAGGTTTGCGGGTGCAGCCCGTCATTCCGACATGGAACACGTGCACGACGACGCTTGCTGCGCTCCCGCGCAGCCGGTGGCGCCCCGCCAGGACCAGCTGCTGACCGCCCTGCGGCTCGAGTACATGACCGTCGGCTGGAATGTCGTCGAAGGGACGATCGGCATTTCGGCCGCGCTCGCGGCGGGCAGCGTGGCGCTGCTCGGGTTCGGGATCGACAGCGGTATCGAATCGGCCGCCGGCCTGACCATGATCTGGCGCCTGCGGGCCGAGCGGCAGGGCCGGCTCGCCGGCGAGCAGCTGGCCGCGCTCGAGCTGCGCGCGCAAAAGCAGATCTCCGGGTCGCTGTTCGTGCTGGCCGCCTACATCGCCGCCGATGCCGCCCACGCGCTCTGGACCCAGCATCGTCCGGAGTTCAGCGCTGTAGGCGTCGCGCTGACCGCCATTTCGCTGCTGATCATGCGCCACCTCGCCCAGGCCAAGCGCCGGGTCGCGGTCGCGCTCGGCAGTCCGGCGATGGCGGCGGATGCACTGCAGACCACCGCCTGCTGGTGGCTCTCGCTCGCGACGCTGATCGGCGTCGGTCTCAACGGCGCGCTCGGCTGGTGGTGGGCGGACCCGGTCGCCGCGCTGGCGATCGCCGCGCTGGTCGCCAAGGAGGGGCGCGAGGCCTGGCACGGCGGTCACGATTGCTGCTGACCGGCTGCTGACCCGACGAGGGCTGGCGTAGCATCGCGGCCCATGCTGACCCGCTTCGATCACCTCACCATCGCGGCCCGAGAGCTCGAGGCGGCCGTCGCCGGCTACGAGAAGCTGTTCGGCCATGCGCCGAGCTGGCGCGGGTCGCACCCCGAGCTCGGTACGCACAGCGCGCTGTTCGCGCTCGGCAACGCGTGGATCGAGCTGGTCGCGCCGCTGCCGGGCGCCGCCGAGGCCGAAGGCCTGCAGCTCTGGCTGAACGCGCACGGCGAGGGCCTGCAAGCGATCGCCTTCACCACCGACGACGCGGCCGGGTGCAGCGCGGCGCTGCGCGAGCGCGGCATCCGCGCGACACCGCCCCAGCCGGGCACGGCGATCGGCAGCGACGGCAGCGCGCGGCACTACCGCACGGTCGAGCTCTCGCCCCGCCAAACGCGCGGGGTGAGCGTGGTGATCGTGGAGCGCGACGCGCTGAGCGGTGACAGCAGCCGATCAGCGGAGACCGCGGTCTCCGCTGATCGCTGCGACGCGCTCGACCACGTCGTGGTGCGGACCGCCAATCCGGACGCGGCGATCGCGCTCTACGGCCAGGGGCTCGGCATCCGCCTCGCGCTCGACCGCACGCTCGGCACGACGCGCATGCTGTTCTTCCGCGTCGGCAGCGTGACCGTGGAGGTCGTGCACGATCAAAGCTTGCAGGCGGGCGACCAGCTACAGGGCGCCGCGTACCGCGCGCGCGATCTCGACGCGCTGCACGCGCGCCTGCAAGCCGCGGGCTTCGACACCAGCGAGGTCCGCGCCGGCCGCAAGCCCGGCACGCGCGTCATGACGGTCCGCGACGCGCCCTGCGGAGTGCCGACGTTGCTCCTGCGCGACCCGGCGCGGGATTGAGCAGAAGAGCAAGAGGGCGGGTTTAAACCCGCCCCTACGTAGGAGCGCGCTCGTCTTCGTAGGGGCGGGCTTAAACCCCGCCCACTGCATGACCGCTCAATTAATCTTGCGGTCGCTGCCCTTCCAGAAGGGCTCTCGCAGCTCGCGCTTCAGGACTTTCATCGCGCCCGACAGCGGGAGCGGCTGGCCGCGGAACTCGACCGACTTGGGCACCTTGAAGCCGGCGATGCTCTGCCGCGCGTGCTCGATCAACTCTTCCTCGGTCGCGGTCACGTCGTTGCGCTTGACGATGATGGCGTGCACCGCCTCGCCCCAGCGCGAATCGGGGATGCCGATCACGGCGACCTGCGCGACGGCCGGATGCGACGCGAGCGCGTTCTCGACCTCGACCGAGTACACGTTCTCGCCGCCGGTCACGATCATGTCCTTCACGCGATCGACCAGGAACAGATAACCGTGCTCGTCGAGATAGCCCGCGTCGCCCGTGTGGTACCAGCCGTCGCGGAACACCTCGGCGGTCTGCTCGGGCTTCTTCCAGTACTCGACCATGTAGTTGCCGGCGCGCGCGCACACCTCGCCGGTCTCGTTCGGCGGCAGGATGCGGCCTTCTTCGTCCTGGATCGACAGCGACACGCCCGGCACGGCGCGCCCCGCCGAGCGCAGCAGCTTGCCGCCCTTGCGGTGATCGCTCGGCATCAGCGCCGTCAGCACCGACGAGGACTCGGTCATGCCGTAGCCCTGATAGATGTTCATGTTCGGGTAGAGCTTGAGCAGCCGCTCGAGCAGCGGGAGCGGCATCGGCGACGCGCCGTAGGTGAGCGCGGTGAGCGACTCCAGACACGTGGGATCGAACTGCGGGTGATCGAGCATCATGCCGACCATGGTCGGCACCATCACGGTCATCGAGACCTGGTGCTCCTTGATCAGCAGCGGCACGCGCGCGGGATCGAACATCGGCATGAACACCGACGTGCCGCCGAGCGGTGCGCCGAGCACGCCGACCATCGAAGCGGCGTGGAACATCGGCGTCTGGTGCAGGTACACGATCTCCGGGTCGAGCGGCCAGACCATGCTGCTGTGGTACAGGTTCAGCATCTCGGCGCGCTGATCGATGACCACGCCCTTGGGCAGGCCGGTCGTGCCGCCGGTGTACATCAGCACGACCGGGTCGCTCTCTTCGGGCTCATCGGGGATCGACGGCGGCGCGCTCTCGAGCAACGCCTCGAAGGAGAAGTCGTGCGGCACGTCGCCGTTGCCGATCAGCACCACGTGCTGGATGCCGGCGGCCTGCTTGATCTGCGCGATCAGCGGCGCGAAGGTCGCGTCGACGAAGCAGACGCGCGTGCCGGAGTCGCGCAGGATGTACTCGAGCTCCTTGGGCGCGAGCCGCAGGTTGAGCGGGTTGATCACGCCCGCGCCCAGGAAGGCCGCGTGGTAGAGCTCGACGTAACAGTGGCTGTTGAGCGCCATGACCGCGAAGCGGTCGCTGCGGCTGACGCCCAGGTTGGCCAGCGCTCCACACAACCGCGCGACGCGATCGACGTGGCGCGCGTAGGTGGCGCGGTACGCACCGTCGATGAAGCCGACCTTGTCGGAATACCACTGCGCGCGCTGCAACAGCTGCCGTGGATAAATGAGCTCCTTCATAGTGCCTCCATGGACCCCAAAATCCCCAGGTTTCCCCACCAAGCGGGTATCAAGCTTTGCCCCCAACGGCAACAGGAACACTTGCGCAGAGGGCAGCCGCTCGGGCATCTTTCGGCGGTGGCGCAGGGCGGCAAACCCGAGGCAGTTCGCGAGGATGAGCTGTCCTTCGAGCAGATTTTGGAGCAGCTCGAAAGCGTCGTGAGCAGCCTCGAACAGGGCGACGCCCCGCTCGAGCAAGCGCTGTCCACGTTCGAGCGCGGAGTGGCGCTTTCCCGCCTGGGCGCGCGGCGGCTCGACGAAGCCGAGCGCCGGATCGAGATCTTGATGAGCGACGAGGCCGGCCTGCGCACGCGCCCGCTCGCAACGGAGCCCGACGACGATGAGTGATGAGATCCTGACCGTGCCGACCCCGTTCCCCGACGTGGTCACGCTCGCCCAAGGCTACGTGAACCGCGCGGACGGCGAGCGCCTGCTGCTGCCGCTGCCGGTGGCATACCCGGAAGGCACGGGTCTGCGCTTCGTGGTGCTGCTGGCAGACGGCACGCCGGCGTTCGCAGGTGCCGGGCTGTGCTCGCAGGTCAGCGACCAAGGCAACACGGTCGCCGCAGCTGAACGGTTCGAGACCCTGCTCGACACCCTGCAGTTCGACGAGCGCTCGCGCCCGGTCTACGAGTACATCGTCGCCGTCCGCAACGCGTCGTACGCGCAGGGCGACGACGCGGGCGACGCGCACGCGCATTCGGTCGACGTGGGCGAAGCCGAAAGCGCGGCCGAGGTCGAGCCGTACGCCGAGGCCGACGAGTACGCGACCGTCGACGAGGCACATGCGGTGATGACCAGCCACGCGCCGGTCGCTCCCGCGTACGAAGAGCCGAGCGAACAAGTGCTGTGGTCGGCCAGCCAGCCGGGCTCCTACGAGCCCGAGGGAGCCGGTCCATCCTGGTCGCCCTCCGCGCCGCCGCCCGCGGACGACGATGTCCGCTCCCAGCCGAGCTTCATCCCGCCCGCGGTCCCCACCGGCCTGCTGATCCGCCCCGCGCGCGTCGCGCACTGGCAACCCTCGCCGCCGCGCCGCCCCACCCCGCGCCCGATCACCGGCATGTTCCGCTACCAGGCGGGCCCGCTGCCGAAGCCGGGCCGGCCTCCCCGCCCGCAGCTGGATCCGGCACTGCGCGTGCGGCCGGCGCCGCG
>Ga0190265_10002112_pt1 | contig 13236 bp, 14 predicted proteins | sample Popmic124T_FD_133135 | JGI IMG/M metagenome (GOLD analysis project Ga0190265, IMG submission 133135) | Populus adjacent soil microbial communities from riparian zone of Indian Creek, Utah, USA - 124 T | ecosystem: Environmental > Terrestrial > Soil > Riparian zone | place: USA: Utah | collected... | reverse complement strand
GCGGCTGCGACCCCGACGTCGTCCTCGCCACACACGCCGGCGGAGGCATGGTCACCGGGACTGCCCGGGGGCTGCGGGCCGTTGGCGCCAACGAGACCGAGGTCGTGGGCGTGAGCGTCGACCTGCGTGGCCTCCACATGGCCTCCGACCACGACTTCAACCGCAAGTCGTTCACCACCGGGCACAGCGGGTTCTCGATCCCGTTCACGGGGTGGCCCGATCGCGTCGACGTCCCGCGCAACGCCGCGCGACCGCTTCGCTACCTGGATCGTTTTCTGCTGGTCACCCAGGGCGAGGTCTTCTTCGCTACGGAGCTGCTCGCTCGCGTGGAAGGCTTGGAACGAGGGCCGGCCGGGAACACGTCGCTGGCCGCGGCCATCGCCGTAGCGGCCGAGCTCGACGACGACCAGGTGGTCGTCGTCAGCGAGTCCGAATACACGGGCGCCGGCAAGGCGCCGACGCCGCAGTTGGAGTTCGCCGAAGCGATGGGCGTGTCGGTGGTCAACGGCACGCGCGAGGAGGATCGGCCCGGACACGTGATTTCGATTCCCCTTTCCGTCCACCAGCTGGAAATGTCGGAGGTCGATCTGGACGAGCTGCGGCGTGCCTACGTTGCCCGGGCAGAGCGAGCGGGAAGCGACCCGCACACCGAGCCGGCGCGGAGCTTCATCGCCGCCGACACCCGCGCGCAAGACCTCGACGCGCTCCTCGCGTCCGCATGATCGCCGCCGCCGGCACCCGGGTCACTGTGCGCGTGCGCGTGCTCGAGCGGTCGGAGCGCATGGGATCGCTTCCGGAGGACACCGCTCGCCAGCCGTACGAGATCGTGATCCGCGGCCTGCTCGCCCGGCCGGCCGGCGTCGGCCAGGTCACGACGGTCAGAACGGCGGCAGGCCGCCTCGTCTCTGGCGTCGTCGATGAGGTCGAGCCGGCGGACGAGCACGGGTTCGGTCGCCCGGTTCCCGCGCTCGTCGCGGCGGATGATGCGATCGACGAGCTCAGGAGGGTTCTCGATGGCTGACCAAGAACGGACATCGAATCAGCTGCAGTCCGATCTCGCCGCGCTCGACCGGTTCGGGCAGGATGCGAACGGCGGGTTCACTCGGCTGGCGTGGTCGCCCGAGCTCCGCGCCGTCGTCGACTGGACCGCGGAGCGGATGCGGGCAGCAGGCCTGGAGCCCGAGATCGACGCCGCGGGCAACCTGATCGGCCGCTGGCAGGCGGGAACCGGCAAGGCGCTCCTCGTCGGCTCGCACCTCGACACCGTCACCTCCGGCGGTCGCTTCGATGGCGCGCTCGGAGTCCTGACGGCGCTCGAATCGGTCCGGCGCTTGCGCGAACAGGGCTTTCAGCCTGCCCGTCCAGTCTGGGTCGTCGCCTTCATGGACGAGGAGGGGGAGCGATGGAACTCGGTGATGATCGGTAGCCGAGCGTTCGTCGGCGACGAGATCCCGCCCGAGGAAGCAGGGCGCCGCGACGACGACGGCGTCGCCCTGGAGGAGGCGATGCGCTCCTGGGGTCGCCAGTTCGCTGATCTTTCGAACGCCCGCGCGGTCGACCGGGTCCACGCCTATCTCGAGCTCCATTGCGAGCTGGGGCCGGTGCTCGAGACGGAGGGGATCGACATCGGCGCCGTGACCGAAATCGTCGGGTTGGTCGGGCTCCGGGTCACGCTCGGCGGCGTCACCAACCACGCCGGGACGACGCCGATGCCGGGCCGCCGCGACGCCCTGGTCGGGGCGGCGAGCGTGATCCGCGGCCTGCGCGACCGCGCCCTGCGATCAGGCGAGTTCACCGCCACGGTCGGCGCCATCGGATCTCGGCCGGGCGGCATCGCCGCAATCCCGGGCGAGTGCACCTTCTCCGTCGACCTGCGGGCTCCCGAGCCGGCCGGGTTACTGACGGCCAGGGAGCAACTCGACGACCTGCTCTCGGCGGTCTGTGCGGCGGAGGGGCTCTCCGCTTCGGTGGCCGAGGTCTACGTGCTCGATCCGACGCCGCTCGACCCGGACATCGTCTCCACGATCTCCGCGGCGTCCCAGGACGCCGGCCTGAGCTTCCGCCGGATGTCGAGCGGGGCCGGTCACGACGCGATGCTTCTTGCGCGCCACGTCCCGGCTGCCATGATCTTCGTTCCCAGCGTCGGTGGAATCGGCCACGCCCCCGAGGAGCTCACCGAGGAGCGCGACGTCGAGAACGGGGCGAAAGTCCTGACCGAGACCGTCCGGCGGCTGGCCCAATGAGACGGCCGATGCCTTCGAATTCCGACACCGAGGTAAAGCAACCCGACGCCAGAGGTCGCGACTCGTTGAAGAGCGAGCGCGTCGTCACCGAGCTCGAGCGACAGATCCTTGACGGCACACTCGGGCCTGGCGACCGGCTGCCGACCGAGGGTGAGCTCTGCAACATCTTGGGGGTCAGCCGCAGCGTCGTGCGCGACGCGATCCGGACCTTGGTGGCGCGCGGCCTGGTGACAGTGCGCCAGGGCCATGGCACGACCGTGAGCGCCCCCGACGACAGCAACCTCGCGCAGGCGCTCCTACTGATCGTCGCCAGATCGGACCTCACGATCGGGCAACTGCTCGACGCGCGCGAGGCGCTCGACCTCGCCCTGTTGCCGCTTCTGATCGAAAGTGGGCAGAGCGAGGACTGGGACGACCTCGACGGGATCCTGGAGCGCTTCGCCGCCACCGTCGCCGCCGAGAAGTGGGACGAGGCCCCCGAGCTGCACCTGGCCTTCCACGTGCGCCTGCTGCAGAGCCTCCACCAGCCGGCGCTCGAGCTCTTCCTGAAGCCGATGCAGGAGATCATCGTCGCGAGCGCGACCCCACCCCGGCTGAGCCAGCAGGGGGACTGGGAGGTCGAATCCCATGGGCCGATCGTCCACGCGTTGCGCCGCGGCGACCTCGCCGCAGCGCAGGAGGCAACGCGCGTGCACTACGACTCGACGGCCCGCCTCCCCCGCTACGGCGACTTTCGCGAGCGCTCGGTGCGCGAGGTGCTCCAGAGTCATCCGTGGTCGCGGCGGTGACGGCTACCGACCGCTAACCCGGCTGAGCGCTGGCTGCCTCGGCCTTATCCGAGGACCGGGAACGTCCGCGGGAACTCGGTCAGGCACTCGTATCCATCCTCGGTGACCACGACGGTCTCGCTGATCCCAACCGAATACGGAGGCACGAACAGCTGTGGGCCCGGGACGTGGAAGGTCATCCCAGGCTGAAGCGGGCGCTGCTCGTGAGGGGACAGGTCGAAGAGGTAGCCCTCGCCCCAATCCGGGGGCCAGTTGATCCCGACGGAGTACCCGGCTCGATGCGTCGCCCCGTCTGAGAGTCCCGCCTCGCGGAATACGTCCTGCATGGCGGCGTCGACATCCGCCCCCGCGACACCCGGCCGGATCGCGGCCAAGATCGCCTCGAGGCCGGCGACCGAGACCTCCGCAACGCGCTCGTGCTCGGGGCGTATCTCCTTGAAGAACGCCGTCCGCATCAGCGGGCCGGTATAGCGCATGATGACCCCGGCGAGCTCGAACATGATCGGATCCGCAGGCTCGAGTGCCCGGCCATCCCAGGTGGCGTGGGGAAGCCCGCTGCGGTCTCCGGAGACGACGAAGGGCGGCAGCCCAGCGATGTGGCCGCCGCCGCGGGCCATCGCGCCCATGACGGCCGCCGCGATGTCGTTCTCGGTTGCGCCGTCGGTGATCACGTCATAGCCGGCTTGCATCATCGCGCCGGCGACCCGGCAGCCATCGCGGATGTACTCGATCTCGGCTGGTGACTTGACCACCCGCGCTGCCTCGACGAGCCCGGACGCGTCGACGAACTCAGTCGCGCCGGCGCGGTCCCGAAGCCGCTCGATGTCGGCGATCGTCAGGAACCACGAGTTGTGCTCGATGCCAACCCGTTTGCCGACCAGCCCGCGCTCGGCGAGCGCTGCTGCCGTCACCTCCATGGGGTCCCCGTCTTCCCAGACGCCGAGCGCGTCGTCGAACCAAGACCATCGGTGGACGTTGGGCAGCTCGAAGCCGCGGGTGACGATCAGCGGACGCCCCGCCGCCGGGACGAGCATCGCCAGCCACTTGTAGTAGCCAGGGGACTGGTAGCCGCTCAGGTAGGTGACGTTCTCCGGGAACGTCGTCAGCAGCCCATCGAGCCCGCGCTCGGCAAGCGAGGCCTGCACCGCCTCGACCCGGCCCCGGTACTCCTCAACAGAGAACGCCAGCGTCTTCTGAATCCCCGTTTCACCGTAGTCAGCAACGGTCAATTTGGCTCCTCCTTGCACGGAGTCAATTCATATGACATCATAGATCTGATGAATCTACCAGAAGCGGTTCCCGCTCGGTCGGAGCAGCGGGCGGCGCCGATCCAGGTGTTTCAGGTTGGCCTGGGGGCGATCGGGCTGACCATCGCACGGGCGCTCGAGCAGCGACCCGACTTCGAGATTGCGGGCGCGGTGAGCCATCAGGTCGGAGAATCACTCACCGAGATCGTCGGTCCGTCGGTACCGGGCACGGTCCTGGCAGAGCTGCCCGACACGCCCGCAGCTGCCGACCTCTGTGTGATCGCCACCGGATCCACGCTCCGGGAGATCGAGGCCATCGTGTACTGGGCCTTCGCACACGACATGGACGTGATCAGCTGCGCGGAGGAACTGACCCTCCCGGCCGCTGCCGATCCGGCGATCAGCGCGTCCCTCGAAGCCGCGGCCCAGGCCGCCGGAAAGACCGTCCTGGGGACTGGCATCAACCCAGGCTATGCAATGGACGTGCTTCCAATCTGCCTCACGGCGCCGTGCCTGAACGTCCGAGAGGTCCATGTGAGGCGGGTAAACGACCTCGGCGCATACGGCCCAACGGTTCTGAGGGCGTTTGGAATCGGCACCACGCCGGAGGCGTTCAAGGAAGGCCGGGCGTCGGGGGAGATCGTCGGCCACTACGGGTTCTCGCAGTCAATCGGCATGCTCGCCCGGGCCCTCGGCCTGCGCATCGACGCGATTCGCGAGGAGATGTCGCCGATCGTCGCCACGGCGACGCGACGTGGCGCACACGTGATCGTCAACCGAGGCGAGGTCGCCGGTTGCCTGCATACCGCCGAGGCTCTGAGCGGAGGCCGTGTCGTGATCCGGCTGGAGCATCCGCAGGAGGTCGATCCCGCGGCGGAGGGCACCGCCACCGGCGACTTCATCCGGATCGATGGCGAGCCCCCGATCCAGGCCAGGATCGAGCCCGAGATAGCAGGGGGGATCGGGACCGCGGCGCTCGTCGTGAACATGGCCCGCCGCGTTGTCGACGGGCCGGCCGGGCTCCTGACGATGGATAGGGTCGGCCTGCCCTCGATCGCGCCTTTGACGGCCTCGGATTCTGAGTATCGACGCTCGACTGAGCCAGAGGCCGAAGAGGCACCGACCGCGTGAAGGGCAGCGTCTCAATTTCGGGAGTCGAGACGGGCCAACGCCCAGGAGGCAACGGACGGATGGAAGCAGCCGCGAACGTGGTCGTGCGCCTTGTCGACGTCACGAAGCGCTTCGGTGAGCACACGGTCGTGGACGGCGTGAGCGCCGAGGTCTGCAAGGGCGAGGTTCTCGCCATCGTCGGGCCCAGCGGCGCCGGAAAGTCGACGCTGTTGCGCTGCGTCAACCTGCTCGAGCAGCCAGACGAGGGGCGGATCACGGTCGGCGGACACGAGGTGGACGCGAGTCGTCCGCTCGCTCGAGGGGAGCTCGCGGCGCTCCGACGCCACGCAGGGATGGTCTTCCAGGCTTTCAACCTCTTCCCGCACATGACGGTGCTCGAGAACATCTCGTTTGCCCAGACTCGCGTCCTGGATCTCTCGCGGGACGAGGCCGACCGTCGCTCGGGAGAGTTGCTTGAGCGAGTCGGCCTCGCCGACAAAGCGGACGTCTATCCGCTGCGATGTTCCGGGGGCCAGCAACAGCGCGCCGCAATCGCGCGAGCGCTGGCGCTCGAACCGCAGGTGATGCTCTTCGACGAGCCGACCTCAGCGCTCGATCCGGAGCTCGGCCTCGAGGTGCTGACCGTAATGCGCCAGCTGGCGAACGACGGGATGACGATGATCGTCGTCACCCATGAGATGAACTTCGCCAAGAACGTCGCCGATGAGGTCGCGGTGATGGCCGACGCCAAGCTGATCGAGCGTGGATCACCGCGGGAGGTCCTCGAACAGCCCACCCACCCGCGCACCCAAGCGTTCCTACGCGCCGTCCTCGAGCGCTGATGGATCCGTTCCTCACCATTCTCAGCGGCCTCCCGACGACCATCGCTCTGAGCGTCCTTGCTCTGGCGATCGGCGCGCTCGTCGGTCTTCCGCTGATGCTGGCGAGGCGGGCGCGGATCCTGCTCATCCGTGTCCCCGCGCGGACCGCCATCGACATTCTGCGCGCCGTCCCGCCAATCGTCTGGCTGTTCATCATCTTCTTCGGGCTCGCCGAGACCGGGGTTCAGCTCAGCCCGTTCGTCGCCGCGGTGGTCGGGTTGGGAGCGATCTCCGCCGGCTACCTGGCCGAGGTTTACCGCGGTGGCCTGATGGCGGTCGACAAGGGGCAGTGGGAGGCCGGCCAGGCGCTCGGTCTCCCGACACGCGACACATACCGCTACGTCCTTGCGCCCCAGGCCTGGCGCGCCGCCCTCCCCGCCGCCGCCACGTACGCGATCGGCCTGATCAAGGACACCGCGATCGCGTACACGATCGGCGTCAACGAGGTCCTCTTCGAGGCGAACCACGAGGCACAACTCGGAACCGCGTCGCCGCTCGCCATCCTCGCCTTCGCCGGTCTGCTCTACGCGATTCTCAGCGTGGCGGTTGGGGTGGCCTCCCGTCGCCTCGACCGCCGACTACAGCTTGTGGTGGCGCGGTGACACCCGCTGCAATCTGGACCGACTGGGGCGAGTACCTGCCGACGCTCCTGGAGGGTCTCCTCGAGAGCCTGGAGCTATGCGCCGCCTCCCTCGCCGTCGGGCTCCCTCTGGCGCTGGCGCTGGCGCTCGCGAGCGCCGCGCCGCTGCGCATCGTTCGCTGGGGCGCGCTCCTCCTGGTCGAGGCCGGGCGGGCGCTTCCGGCCGTCATCCTGCTGCAGCTCGCCTACTACGGCCTGCCGAGCATCGAGCTCGTCCTCACCAACTTCGTCGCCGGGACCGCTGCGTTGGGCTGGATCACGGCGGCGTATGGGAGCGAGATCTTCCGCGGGGGAATCGCCTCCGTACCCGAAGGACAGCGCGAGGCGGCACTCGCTCTCGGCGTGGGCCGGTTCGACATGTATCGCTCGGTCATCGTTCCGCAAGGAACACGGGTCGCGCTCCCGGCGCTTCTGGGGCTCGCGATCCAGATCTTTCAGGCTACGGCGCTCGCGTTCACGATCGGTCTCCCCGAGCTGATGAGCGCTGCCTACGACCTCGGCAACCAGACCTTCAGGTTCCTCAGCGTGCTCACGCTCGCCGGCCTGCTCTACACGGCCGTCGTGATTCCGGCGAGCTTCATAGTCCGCCGACTCGAACTGCGAATGGGCCGACACCTGGCCGCCGAACTTCGCTGAGCCTTGCGAAAAAACAACCACACAGGAAGTGGAGGAGAGATGACAGAAAGCAAGACTGGCGGTCGAGGACCGACAGAGGATCTCGGTGGGGTCCGTCAGGGCCGTCGCGGACTCGCGATGTTGCTGTTGGCAGCGTCGGCACTCATCGTCGTCGCCTTGGGCGCCTGCGGAGATGACGACGACGACGGCGGGACCGCGGTGGCGGCGGACTGTGAACCCCAATACGAGGTCCCCGGTGCCGATGGGACGCTGAAGGTCGGCGTGATCCAGTACCCGCCGTACTCGAGCGTCGATGACGGCGAGGCTGGAGGCATGGACGGCGAAATCATGAACGGGTTTGCCGAAGCCGCCTGCCTCGATACGGAGGTCACCGAGACCACGTTCGCCGCGGCGGTCTCGAGCATCACGAGCGGTCGCAACGACGTCGCGATGGGCGATCTCTATCGGACCGAGGACCGCGCAGCGGAGGTCGCGCTGTCGGATCCGGTCTATCTCGACCAGCCCGGCATCATCTCCCGCGAGGGCATCGACACCGTCGAGGGGCTGACCGGCAAGCAGATCGCCACCGTCCAGGGCTACTACTTCGTCGAAGACGTCACGGAGGCGTTCGGAGACGACGTCCAGCTCTTCCCGGACAACATCAAGATGTACCAGGACCTCATCGCCGGCCGCTCGGACGCTGGACTCGACAGTGCTCCTGCGGCGATCGAGTACCTCGACAGCCAGGGGGTTGCCGACGAGTTCACCGTTGAGGTCCCTCCGGCGGATCCGCGGATCCCGGCGACCGGCGCCGAAGCGGCACAGTCGACGTTTGCCTACAACGACGAGGTTGAAGGACTCGGCGAGGCGCTGAACGCCTACATCGCGGACATCCGAGAAAGCGGAGAGCTAGCGGAGATCGTTGCCGAGGGTGGCCTTCCGGAGGCCGCCGCGGACACCGGTCCGCCGAAGTTGCTCTAGCCGTAGCCGTCCTCCTCTCTCTCGTGCCGGGCCGGGCTCCTTGGGCCGGCCCGGCACGACGGACGGCCGCACCCATCCGACAACGAAGGAGTTCCAGATAGTGCCTACGAAGCAGACATCGACCCGCAATCGTGACCCCCAGCTCCTGGAGCGGCTCGGTGCCCTCCACGTGGCGGTGATCTCTGATTGCCTCGACAAGATCGGGCTCCGCGACCAGGTCATGGCACAGAGAATTCGGGCGCTGACGCCGGAGTCCCGGGTCGCGGGCTATGCCGCGACGGTCCATCTCGTCACGGTCGACTCGCCGCCCGACGATCCGAAGGATGCCTACCGCGGAGAGATCGAGGCGCTCGAAGGACTCGCGCCGGGCGATGTCATGGTCGTCTCTACATGCCCCGGCTCCTACTGGGGCGAGCTCCTAGCCACGGCATCGCGCCATCTCGGGGCTGTCGGCGTCGTCGCCGACGCGTACACCCGTGACACGGCGACGCTGGTCGAGATGGGATTTTCGACCTTCATCGCCGGAATCAGTCCGCTGGACTCGCTGGGGAGGACCGATGTCGACGCGTACGACGTCCCGATCGAGTGCGGCGGGGTTTCCGTCAATCCGGGCGATCTCGTGCTCGGGGATCGAGACGGGGTCGTGGTCGTACCTCGCGACCGAGCGGAGGAGGTCATCGGCGGCGCCGAGACCAAGGTCGACGCCGAGCGAGAGATGCGCGAAGATCTCCGCCGCGGCCGACCGATGTCTGAGGCGTTCGCCACATACGGGATCTTGTAAGGCAACGGGTGTAACGGACGCCAGGGTTACGTTCATTCGACACGATTCGGGAGCGCACTAATGACAGAGGCCGTTAGCCCTACGCCGGAGAGGACGACGGTTCTTCTCGACGGCGTTACTTCGCCGAGCTTGACGTTGACGGAAGCCCTGTTGCCCGATTCGCGCTACGAGATCGTTGACGTCATCGGTACCGGACGACAGATCGGCGAGGACGTCGGCTGGATGCTTGGGTATGGAACGATCGGACTCAGGGTCACAAGCCGTTCCGCGGCCCGGTCTACCCGCGCGGACGTCTGCGTGTTCACCGCCGGCGACGATGCGGAGGACCTGCTCGCCCGGGCGCATTGGGCTTTCGAGAGGCAGATGGATGTTCTCGTGCTTGCGATCAGCGAGGTTGCAGATTCCCGACAGGATCCAGGGATGGCCGAACTTCACGAGGCAGCGATCGCGGCTGAACGCACTGTCGCTTTTGCGGACGTGGAGATGCGAGAGGACCGCCGTGCGAACACGTTGACGCAAGCAATGTCAGCGATTCAATCGGCGCAGCATGGCCTTGCCATCAATCCATGAGCCGCGCCGTGCCGCCCTCCGGCAACCGCGCGACGTCCGGCTTGGGAATGCGGCATTTTGAGGGCTTGTCGGGTCGCTCAGGCACCGGGGCGTGAACTGAGATCCACTCAGGTCAGGTCAGAAATGCTGAGTTCGGGACACGGCTCGGGGACACGGCTTTTCGAGACGCAGATGGTCAGCGGTCGATGACCGCCATCTGAGCTTCCTCGTGGCGCTCGCCGGCGGCCGGGCTGAGGTTGTTCAGCCGTTCGATCTGCTCGGCGCTCAGCTCGAGCTGGTCGGCAGCGGTGTTCTCCTCGACGCGGGAGACGCGCTTGGTGCCCGGGATCGGGGCGATGTCGTCGCCCTGGGCGAGCAGCCAGGCCAGGGCTACCTGTGCCGGTGTCGCGTCCGCCTCGGAGGCGACGGCCTCGACTTCCTCGACGAGGCGCAGGTTGCGCTGGAAGTTCTCGCCGGTGAAGCGTGGGTTGGTCTTGCGCCAGTCGTCGCCGGCCAGCTGCTCCGGGGAGCGGATCGCCCCGGTGAGGAAGCCGTGGCCGAGCGGCGAGTAGGGGACGAAGCCGATGCCCAGCTCGCGCAAGAGCGGCAGCAGCTCGGCCTCCGGGTCGCGGGTCCACAGCGAGTATTCGGTCTGCAGCGCGGTGATGGGGTGGACGGCGTTGGCGCGGCGGATCGTGTCAGGGCCGGCCTCGGATAGGCCGATGTGCCTGACCTTGCCCTCGGCGACCAGCTCGCTCAGGATGCCGACCGTGTCCTCGATCGGAGTGTTCGGGTCGACCCGGTGCTGGTAGTAGAGATCGATGTAGTCCGTGCCGAGGCGCTTGAGGGATCCGTCGACGGCAGTGCGAACGTTCGCCGGGCTTGAGTCGAGCACCCCGGGGCCTCCGTTCGAGTGTGAGACGAAGCCGAACTTCGTCGCCAGCACGATCTCGTCCCGGCGGCCCTTAATGGCCCGGCCGACCAGCTCCTCGTTGGCGTAGGGGCCGTAGATCTCGGCGGTGTCGAGGTGGGTGACGCCCAGGTCGAGGGCCCGCTGAATGGTGCGGATCGACTCGTCCTCGTTGCTGTCCGGATCGAGGTAGTAGCCGGACATCGCCATCGTTCCGAGTCCTATGCGGGAGACGTTGAGTTCGCCGAGTGAAATGTGCTTCATGGGGAGTGGCTCCGTTTCTCTGAGGTTTGGGTCGACTCCAAGAAAGCACGCATTTCCGCGGAGTGAGAGTCCTTGTTGATGGGGGTACTGGCAGGGTCCCCCAGCCCGGGTCGGACGGGGCTACCCTGCTCTCGTGGACGCCAAGTCGGAGATCCGGGAGTTCCTGACCTCCAGGCGGGCCAAGCTCACGCCGGACGAAGTTGGGCTGACCTCATACGGCCCCAGGCGTGTTCCAGGGCTGCGCCGGGAAGAGGTCGCAGTCCTCGCGGGGGTCAGCGTCCCGTACTACACCCGGCTCGAGCGCGGGAACCTCAGCGGGGTCTCCGAAAGCGTTCTCGAAGCGCTGGCCCGCGCGCTGGAGCTCGACGACGCAGAGCGGGCGCATCTCTTCGACCTCGCACACGCGGCGCAGCCAACAACCCCGGCGCGACGGCGTCCGAGGAGGGAACGGATCCGGCCGAGCGTGCAGCGAACGCTCGACGCGATCACCGGAGCGCCGGCGGCCGTGCTCAACGGCCGTTTGGACATGCTGGCGACCAATGCGCTCGCCCGAGGCCTGTACTCGGAGCTGTACGTCGACCCCGTGCGACCGGTGAACCACGCGCGGTTCGTCTTCCTCAGCCCGCGCGCCCCGGACTTCTACGTCGACTGGGAGCGCGCCGCCACCGACACCGTCGCCATCCTCCGCACGGCGGCCGGTCGCGATCCCCACGACCGCGATCTGTCGGACCTCGTCGGCGAGCTCTCGACCCGCAGCGAGGAGTTCCGCACGCGCTGGGCCGCGCACAACGTCCGCATCCACCGCACCGGCACGAAGACGTTCCACCACCCGGTCGTCGGCGACCTCACCCTGACCTACGAGATGCTCGAACTGTCCGCCGACAGCGGACTCTCGATCCTCACCTACACGGCCGAGCCCGGCTCGAAATCCGCCGAGGCACTCGACCTCCTCGCGAGCTGGACCGCGACGATCGAGCAGAGCGAGGAGGCCCCGGCGTCGGAGAGGGCGTAAGCACGCGCGGTCACCATCGGCCACTCCGCATGGCTCTCGCTTCGCGCGACGAGCGAGAGCGACGCGCCGCCGATGGGGCGAGCGTCGTCCTCCGTCCCCCCTCGGCCAGCGCATGCGGACGCGAAACTCGCCGCGGGGGTCGGCGTTCCCAGGGTCGAGCAGAGATGCCTCGGGAGCGGCACGTGCGCTTGTCCGTCCCAATCCCCGCCGCCTGGCAGGGCCTCCCGGTTGCTACAGCCCGGCCAGGCTGCCGTCGGGGAGCAGCTGGGCGTTTCCGAGGGCAAGAGCTTCGCGCTGCAGCTCGCCGAGCCGCTCAGCGGTGATCTCAGTCGCCCTGCTGAGCGCACGCCACCGCTCGCCGTCGAGGATCGCGGCCGCGAAGAAGGGCTCCGGGTCGGGCTGCGCAGCGGGGAACACGACCGCACAATCGCCTTGGTCATCGGAGCTCGGCTCGAAGTCCTCCCCGAGATACATGACCCAGGCCCCGGTGTAGCCGTGGCTGCTGCCGACGTGGGAGCCGATGCCGCGGGAGACCGAGTCCTGATTCCACGCCGCCACACACTCCTCAGGGGCTCCGGCGCTGGCATCGTCTCCGCCCGAGCCACCAAGGAGGAGCACACCACCCACGACGAGCCCGGTCACGAGCATCGCCCCGGCGAGCACGAGCCTCTGACGGGCACGGACTCCGTTCAGCCCACCGCCGACGCGATTCACCTGCACTCCCGGCAGATGCCGGTCAGAACCACGTCGTGGCCATGGACTGTGTGATCGAGGCGAGCGGCCACGGAATCGATCGCCGCCTCGAGCTCGGCATCCTCAAACGGGAACGCCCGCCCGCAGTTTGCGCACAGCAGGTGGTGGTGATGATCGGCGCCGTCAGGCAGGGCGGGCTCGTAACGAGCGGGGGTGCCGCCACCGACGTCCAACCGCCGCACGAGACTCAGATCCTCGAGCGCCTCAAGGGTCCGATAGACGGTCGCTATGCCCACCGGGCGCCGGCCGGCCCGCAGGCGCTCGGCGATCTCGTGGGCGGTGAGCACGCACTCCTGGCGCCCGACCAGCCCGAGCACGGTCGAGCGCGGGACGCTCGAGCGGTGGCCCGCCGAGCGCAGCTCGCGCTCGGCCAGCTCGATCCACGCCGCCGCGGGCGGTGATGGGATCGGCCCGGGCGCCGTCTTACTCCTCGGGGACGTTGAGCGCCTCCCAGTCGGCCTT
>Ga0190265_10002111_pt1 | contig 13238 bp, 6 predicted proteins | sample Popmic124T_FD_133135 | JGI IMG/M metagenome (GOLD analysis project Ga0190265, IMG submission 133135) | Populus adjacent soil microbial communities from riparian zone of Indian Creek, Utah, USA - 124 T | ecosystem: Environmental > Terrestrial > Soil > Riparian zone | place: USA: Utah | collected... | reverse complement strand
GTGCAAAGGGACATCGCGCAAGCGAACTCGACGATCGTGGGCGAAGCGCTCAAGCACGCGAACATCGACATCGTGGGCGGCGAAAACGATTTCTTCGAGAAAGTCGTGCGCGCGGTCGGTACGGGCAAATCCGTGGATCGCATGGTGAACAACAGTGCGACGCTCACGGACATCAAGAACACATTCTTTAACGGCGACTCGGACCATTTCAAAACGCAGATGCGCCAATGGATCAAGGACTTCGGCATCAAGTCAGAGGACGTGAAAAACCTGACGATTGCGGCGCTGCTCGGGAAGTTGCTCGCGAGCACGAATGATGCGTCGGTGCAGGCGTTGATGAACTCGGCGCTGGCCATGGTGCGCGAGCGTGGCATGGCGGAAGCGCCAGCGGCTGCGGTGATTTCGCAGCCGGCGCTCGCGCGCGGATGATTCTGCGCTAACCCTATTGGCTATGTGCGTTCGCGATGCAGGCGTCCCTCTCCCCTCAACGGGGAGAGGGATTGAGGGTGAGGGGTGGTCAGTCCTTGCGCGTTTAACCATGCGAGAGATGCTCAATGTTTCCACCCCTCACCCCGGCCCTCTCCCCGTTGAGGGGAGAGGGAGCGCGGACAACGCGGCTCGACGTAATCGCGCCACTCGCCGCGGCCTTCAACCCAGTTAAGTTATGGCTGAGAAGCCCAAGCCAGAACAGACCGTCGCGAGTCCCGGCATTGCAGTAAAACCTGCTGCGCCGGAGCCGTCAGCGCTCGGCTCCGCCACCTACGAGATCATTCGTCAGCGGTTGCACGCGCAGGGCGAACTGTTGCGCGAGCGCATGGCGCAACTGAACGCGCGGCGGCAGGAGGTTTTCGGCGCGATTGAATTCAAGCTGCTCCAGTCCGACCGCGTCACCACTGCCCACAACTGCGTCCCGTGCGACATGGTGCAGCTTGGGAACGGACGCTTTCTTTTCGGTTTCAATGTTCAGTTTGGGCTGAAGAAGGAAATCGATCTGAGCGATGTTTTTGCGATTTACGATCGCGACGAAGCAGCGGGCACGTTCAAAGAGGGCGGATTAGAAATTTTGCAGCAGAAGGAATTCATCACCGACTTCAAGCGGCTCTATAATGTTTACGAGCGCGCGTTCTTTTCCAAGTTCTCGCTCATTGAGGGCAACCTCTATATGCTTTTCCAGGTCGGCGCGGCGGTGACCGACATCGCGGTTTTCAAATGGGCCTTTCACGGTGGGCAACTGATTTACCTCGATGGCCGCGCTGAGACGGAGTTCCGCAAAGTGGGATTTCCTCCGCAGTACGAGTTCCGCTGGCAGACTCCCGATCGCGAATCGTTCCGCTACGGCGATTATCCGCACGTCTCGATTGAGGATCGCGTGTTCGTCGAGTGTGTCGGCGGCGATCTCACGATAAAAATTGAGGACAATACGGCGACGGGCGAAGGCGTCTTTGCGGAGCCAGTCGATGACAAACACCAAAAGGTGGACGACGCGGAGATCGGTTACGCGATTGTCGGGCACCTGATTTTGCTGCGCATCCGGCCCTACAAGGAACAGGTCGCGCGCTATTTCATTTTCAACGAGAAGACGCAGACGGCGCTGCGCGTGGATTCGGTTGGCCAATCGTGCGCGCTGTTGCCGGAAGATCACGGGTTGATATTTCCCGATGGTTATTATCTCGCGACGGGCGAACTGAAGCAGTTCGATGCCAAGGAGCGCGACATGCTTCTGGAACGCGTCATCCACGCTCCGAATGGTGAAGACACGCTTTATGTTTTCTACAATCGCGCCCTTGGACATTACGTGCTCATGCCGTATCGGCTGATTCCGCAGAAGGTCGAGGAGCGAATTACGTGCAATGGTTTTTCGCTGTTCGCCAATGGCCTTCTCATCGTCTTTCGCGCCGACGACGAACCGCAGAAGCATCACATGGTGCAACTCCGGCAGACGCCATTTCATCAGCCGGGCCACGAGCCTCCCGGCCAGCGCGATGCGTTTCTTTATCAAGTCGGCAACAAGGATGTCGTGCGCGGTCTCGCCGAATGCAACGAAGTGCTGACCCTCGTGCGCAAGGACAATCCTTATGCGGAGCTTTACGCCGATTTGGTGAAACGCTCTGGCGCGATCCTCGACAATTACCCGTGGCTGAGCAGTCCCGAGTGTTTTCAAATCGACGCGGCACTGCGGCAGGTGCGCGAAGTGGCGGACAAGGCAGTCGATGAGTTCGACAAGGTGCGCCGATTGCAACGCGAGGCCGTGCAGCGCGTGAATGATGTGCGGGGACGCGCCGAGGAACGCTTTCGCCTTCTGCGCCGCGCGAGTTTCACGGCGCTCAATGATTTCGTGCAGAACCTCGCGGCGCTGCGGCAGCTGCGCGGTGAGTTGATTACGCTCAAGGAAGTTCGCTACGTGGACGTTGCGCAGATCGAGGAATCCGAGCGCCCGGTGTTGCAGCAGACCGAAGAACTTTCAAAGTCCTGTGTGAAATTCCTTCTCCTGCCGACGGCGTTGGAGCCTTACCGCAAGCAGGCCGAGGAGAATCTTGCCGCCGTCGAAAAAGTCACGAAGACCGCGGACGGAAAGAAGATCGAGAAAGCGGTGTCGGACGCGGGCACGGAGTTGGAAATGTTGATCGAGATCGTGAACAGCCTCCAAATCGAAGACGCGACCGAGACGACGCGCATCATCGACGGCATCACGGCGATTTACTCGACGCTCAATCAGGTCAAGGCCGCGCTGAAGAAGAAGTTGCAGAGCCTGATGGTCGCGGAAGGCGCGGCGCAGTTCAGCGCGCAGATGAAGCTGTTGAGCCAATCGACGGCGAGCTACCTCGACCTCTGCGATTCGCCGGCGAAGTGCGACGAGTATCTCAACCGGCTGACGGTGCAGATTGAAGAACTGGAAGGCGCATTCGCGGACTTTGAGGAATACATCGTTCAGCTCGCCGAGAAGCGCACTTCGATTTACGAGGTTTTCGAGCAGCGGAAGATGGCGCTCGTCGAGCAGCGCAACCGCAAGTCCTCGGCATTGATGACGGCGGCGGAGCGCATCCTGAAAGTCATTCAGAACCGGCTCGCGGGTTTCAAGTCAGTCGAGGAGATCAACACCTACATGGCATCCGACCTGATGATCGCGAAAGTCCGCGAGATCATCGGGCAGTTGATGGCGCTGGAGGACTCGGTCAAGGCGGACGATTTGCAGGGACGCCTCAAGGGCGCGCAACAGGAAGCCGTGCGGCAACTCAAGGACCGACTCGAGTTGTTCGTGGATGGCCAACAGGTCATTCAACTCGGCAAGCATCGATTTAACATCAACACGCAGCCGCTCGATCTGACGGTGGTTAATCGTGATGGCGTGCCATTTTTGCATCTCACCAGCACGAAGTTCTTCGAGCCGATCAAGGATGAGGCATTCCTGGCGACGCGCGAGGTGTGGGATCAGGAAGTTGTTTCCGAGAACGCGGAGGTCTATCGCGGCGAATATCTCGCGTATCGGCTGTTGCAAAGGATGGAAGGAGCGCCGGCCTCCGGCCCGGCACGAGAGCAAGTAACGGTCGGACGTGCCGGGTCGGAGACCGGCGCTCCAACTGTGGCCCAGGTGCTCGCGATGTCGGACGCGGAGCGTCTGGCGTTCGTGCAGGAGTTCATGGGCGCGCGCTATCAGGATGGCTACACGAAGGGCATTCACGATTTTGACGGCGCGCGCATACTTCACGTGCTGCTCACGACGCACGTGGCGTTGCAACTGGCGCGCTATCATCCGGCAGCGCGGGCTTGCGCGGTCGTTTACTGGCACAAGTTTTGTCCGCCGGAAACGCGTGCGCTGTGGCAGGCGAAGCTGAAAGGCTTTTCCGCGCGCAACAAATTGTTCCCGGGCGATGCGGTTCAGCGCGGCTACATCGCGGCGCTTCAGGCGTTGCTCGCGGGCTTCGCGGAGCAAACGCAACTTTTTCCGCGCGAAGAAGCGGGTGCGGCGGGCGAGTATCTGTTCTGGGAAATTGTCAGCGGCGACACGTTCGTCGTGAGCCAGGAAGCGGATCAGTTGGCGGCGGAGTTGCGGAAGCATCTTGTGATCAAGTCCGGCGATGATGAATTCCGCGACTCCATGAAATCTCTGGCCGATCATCCGACCAGCCAATTCGAGTTGGTGCGCGATTGGGTGCGCGGTTTCCTGCTCGAACGCGATGGCGGCGCGATTCAACACCTCGACGAGATTGCGGCCATTCTCTTCGTGGGCGATGACCTCAAGCGCGCGGTCGTCCGCAGCGGCACGAAGCAAGTGCTCAACGCGATGAAGGGCGCGCACGCCGTCATTCGCGAGAACAAGTATCAGTTCGATTACCTCTCATTCCGCCGGAAGCTCACGCGCTTCGAAAACGAAGTGGTGCCGCGCTTCGAGCAATTTCATCTGCTCAAACAGCAACTGTTGGAGAAGGAGCGCGCCAAGCTGCGGTTGCATGAGTTCAAACCGAAAGTGCTGTCGTCGTTCGTGCGCAATCAGCTTATCGATCAGGTTTATCTCCCGCTGGTGGGCGACAATCTCGCGAAACAAATTGGCGCGGCCGGAAATGCGAGACGCACCGACCTGATGGGTTTGCTGCTGCTGATTTCTCCGCCTGGCTACGGCAAGACGACGCTCGTGGAGTATGTCGCGGCCCGGCTCGGCATCACGTTCGTGAAGATCAACGGACCAGCGATTGGCCACGCGGTCACGTCGCTCGATCCGCAGGAAGCGCCGAATGCCGCCGCGCGCGAGGAAGTGCAGAAACTGAATCTCGCGCTGGAGATGGGCGACAACGTGATGATTTGCCTGGACGACATCCAGCACTGCAACCCGGAGTTTTTGCAGAAGTTCATTTCACTCTGCGACGGTCAACGCAAGATCGAAGGCGTCTGGCATGGGCAGCCGCGCACTTATGATTTGCGCGGACGCAAGATTGTAGTGGTGATGGCGGGCAATCCTTACACCGAGAGCGGGCAGAAATTCAAAATCCCGGACATGCTCGCGAACCGCGCGGACACTTACAATTTGGGCGACATCATCGGCAACAGCGCGGAGTGGTTCAAAGCGAGCTATCTCGAAAACGCCGTTACGTCGAACGCCGCGCTCGCGCCGCTGGCGAACAAAAGCCAGAAGGACATTCGCGCATTCGTCCGGATGGCGAGCGGCGGGGACCGAGGCGAGGCGGGATTCGAAGGCAGTTATTCATCGCAGGAGGTGGAGGAAATTCTTTCGGTGATGAAGAAGCTCGTGGCCATTCGCGAAGTCGTGTTGCGCGTTAATCTCGAATACATTCATTCCGCAGCGCAGGCTGACGAGTTTCGCACCGAGCCGCCATTCCGGCTTCAAGGTTCCTATCGCAACATGAATCGGCTGGCGGAGAAAATGGTGTCGATCATAAACGACGACGAAGTGCAAGCGATCATCGTGGACCATTATCGCAGCGAGTCGCAGACGCTCACGACGGGCGCGGAGGCGAACTTCCTGAAGTTCAAGGAACTGATTGGCGCGCAGACACCGGAAGAGAAGGCGCGCTGGGAAGACATTAAACGCACGTTCAAGCGCAACCAGGTGACGCGCGGCGTGGATGGCAACGATCCGATGAGCCGCGTGGTGGCGCAGTTGGCGACGTTCTCGCATGGCATGGAGGGAATTCAGCAGGCGCTCGAAAAACAATCCGCGGCCCCTGCGCCGCCGATTGTCGTGGATGTTTCACCGTTGGCCAAGAGCTTCGACGCGCTGCAGAAAGCGATGCAGGAGAAGACCGGCAACGGCCACGCGGACGAATCGCGCCTGCACAACATCGAGCACGAGATGGAAATGCTGCACAGCACGCTGGCGACGTTGAAGGATCTGACTGCGCAGCAGCGCGATCATCTCCGGCGCGCGCAAGAGTTGCTCGAAGAACGCGCCCGCAAAGGCTTCGTGGAAATCGAACTAACGCAGGAAATGCTAACGAACGAGCGCGCCTTTTTGGAAAAGTTTCACCAAGTCCTCGCGGAGAAAGAATCAACGCCGCCGCCACCCGAGAACCCGGAGACAAAAACGCCATGAATAAGTTTGTTCACAAAGTGCAGGCCCTGGGAAACAAGGCCGCGCAAATCAAAGCAGCCCTTGAGAGCGTGCCGCCGCGTGTGGCCGAGGTGCGCGAAGCAGTCGCGGCGACGGCGGGCCAATTCCAGCAACTGCGTTCGGAGGTTCAGGCCAATGTGACGACGTTGCGCACGGACAACGAAGGGCAGTTGATCGAAACGCTGCGCGAGATTGACGGCCATGCGGCGACGTTCCGTGAAGCGGGCTATGAACTCTACGACGTGGAGATGGAACTCGGGTTGCCGCAACGACTGGTCGTGAACCTGGAGAAAGTCGAAGACGTTTCACACTCAAAGATCCGTATGCTGGCAGCGGCGAATCAGGGCAACAAGGCGACGCACGCGATTCTGACCGCGCTGCTCAAGGCTGAAGAGCTCGCCGATGGCGTGGACCTGACAAATCTCACGTATCACAAACTTATTGTGTACGTCGGGCCGCTGCCCGTGGTGCGACTGTGCTGGTGCGCGAACACATTGGACGAGGCGATGGCTCAAACTTCGCCGGCGACGATGCCATCGACGGCGCCGCCGTCATCAGCATTTCCAACATCATCGATCTTTGGCGCGAGTTCGTTTTTCGAGAAGCGTCCGGAAGCGCCAATGACATCGACAGTGCCAAGTATCGCTGACCTGCCCGCTACGCCACTGATTACGCCGACGCATCCCACGACTGCGACTACGGATGCAGACCGCGCCGATCCGCTCGCGCGGTTCAAGAAAATGCCCGACTTGTCCAAGCACCGCCGCTGACCAATCCCTCGCGCGATGCTGGATCACGAAGTCAAAGAAGCCCTGCGCGCGAGTTTGGCGGATGGTCAACTCGACCGCGCCGAGCGGGACACTTTTCGCAAGTGGCTCGCAGAATCAGCCGCCGTCGGGCAGAAGCGCGCCGTTTACCAAAGCATCGCGTTCGACCTCGCGCGTGAGGCCATTGAGCGCAGCGCGGTGAACCATCACTCCGTGCTGAACTGGCTCGAACGCGTGGTGATGTTGCTGACGCCGCTCGCGCAGGCACCGGCGGTTGTGGACACCGCCGACGCACGGTTCAGTCCGCAGCACGATTGCGCGGGGCATATCATCCAGCTTTTCGACAACGTGCGCGTCGCGGTCGATATCTGCGTCTTCACCATCACGGACAATCGGATCTCGGAGGCGATCGCTCGGGCGCACCGTCGAGGCGTGAATTTGCGGATCATTACCGACGACGACAAAGTTTTCGACGAAGGCTCGGACATCCAGCGTCTCTCGGCAGCGGGCGTTCCGGTGCGGGTGGACATCACCGAGTATCACATGCACCACAAGTTCGCGATCTTCGACGGCGCGATGCTCTTGAACGGCAGTTACAACTGGACGCGATCCGCCGCGCTCTACAATGAGGAGAATTACATCCTGACCGGCGACGCGCGGCTCATTCGGCCTTTCGCGGAACTTTTCCAGCAGCTTTGGGAGAAGTTCGGTGCCAAGTAACGGTAGTTCGTGCCGTCTTCCAACCACCTGCCGTCGTGCTCTTCACCATCCCGCACGGATCTCGTTGCGCGAATTGTGCTTCTCAGGCGTGATGCTGGACGCTCTACTCGGCAGGAAATCCAATGGAACGTTATGAATGATTCAAAGCACTCCTTTTCTCGCCGCTCTTTTATCACCGGCACTTTGGCTCTCGGGGCCACTGCGACCGTGTCGTCACTCCACGCCGCGGATGCCATCAGCGCGCCGGTGGCCGGCGTCATTCTGCCGCCCGCGGGCAAACGTATTTTGCTCTCGTGCAAGCTGGGGATGATCGCCAAGGAATCCGCCGGCAAGAAACTGACCATCACCGAGCGCCTGCGCATGGCGGGAGAGGCGGGCTTCGACGGCGTGGACTTCGACGAGGCGGGCAGCTTCACGGCGCAACAAGTGCGCGACGCGATGCGCGAGTCCGGAGTGTTTGTTCATAACGCCATCAATCACGCCCATTGGAACGTTCGCCTGACCGATCCGAAGCAGGAGACGCGCGACAAGGCCCGGGCCAATCTCGATCATTGCCTGCGCGTGTCACACGCCGCGGGCGGCAGCGGCATTCTGATCGTGCTGGGTAAAAGTGAAGACGGCCCGGCGGAGGAGATCGAGGAGCGTTGCCGCGTGGAGATCAAGAAATCCATTCCGTTGGCGGCGGCGCTGGGGCAATCGATTCTGGTCGAGAATGTCTGGAACCGCATGATGTATGATCACGACAAGGGACCGGAGCAGGGCGCGGAGCGGTTCGTGAAGTTCGTGGACAGTTTCAACAGCCAGTGGGTGGGAATGTATTACGACATTGGCAATCACTGGAAGTACGGGCAGCCGGGAGAATGGATTCGCGCCTTTGGCCGCCGCTGCGTAAAGCTGGACGTGAAGGGCTTCAGCCGCGCCAAGAACAAGTTCGTGGACATCACCAGCCCCGATGACGACCTGCCCTGGGGCAAGGTGCGCGAGGCGCTCGCGGACATCGGCTACGCCGGATGGGCGACGGCGGAAGTGGGCGCCGGCGACGTGAAGCGCTTGACCACCGTGCGCGAGCAGATGCAGAAGGCATTCGGCCTTTAGAGAAGCGTCGATGGCTGGTTGGTGATCGTTCACAACCCGGCATGACTCGACGAAGGATTCAACGCTCGCGGCCGCCCGTCATCAAGAGGATGCAGTGGCGGAGCCGACGGTGAAGAAGCTCTTCAATCCGTGGCAGCCGACGTGAGGAACATCTGAATCAAGGTTAAAACCTCTCAGCGTTTCTACGGTCCGAAAGCGCTGTCGGGCGCCGCCGCCCGGATATTCTTCTTTGCTGACACCGTAATGGAAAGAGGCGCAGAGTACGGCCCAGCCACGAAAAGATATGCGAACCACGAAGGGACTTCCCGGACCGAAAGGGCTGCCGCTGCTGGGCAACCTTCTACAATTGGACCTGGCGCGCCTTCATCAAGTGCTTGAAAAATGGTGCCAGGAATTTGGCACCCTCTATTCCTTCGAGTTGGGAACCAGGACGGTGGTCGTGGTGGCGGAACCGGAATTGATTCAAAACATCCTGCGCCAGCGCCCGACGAAGTTTCGCCGCATGGGCTCCATCGAGCCGGTGTTCAAAGAGATGGGGATCACCGGTGTTTTCTCGGCGGAAGGCGAGCAGTGGAAACGGCAGCGCCGCCTGACCGCGCACGCGCTTGATGCCGGACATCTGCGCGAGTTTTTCCCGACGCTGATTAAAGTCACCGAGCGTCTCCGCAGCCGATGGCACGCGGCGGCGCAGCACCACAAACCCGCGGACGTGCAGCAGGACCTGATGCGCTACACGGTCGATGTCACGACGAACCTGGCGTTCGGCTACGATATGAACACGCTCGAAAAAGAGGGCGATATCATTCAGCAGCACCTTGAAAAAATATTTCCGATGATCAATCGCCGTGTGAATGCGGCGTTTCCTTATTGGCGGTATTTCAAGCTGCCTTCAGACAACGCTTTGGACCGCTCATTGGACTCTGTGCGCGAAACGATTACCGGATTTGTGACGCAAGGACGCGCCCGTCTCGCGCAACACCCGGAACTGGCGGCGCATCCCACCAACTTCCTCGAGGCAATGTTGAGCGCGCGTGACGAGGGCGGCGCCGCCTTCACGGACGAAGAAGTTTACGGCAACGTGCTGACAATGCTGCTGGCCGGCGAAGACACCACGGCCAACTCGCTGGCCTGGATGATGCATTTTATGGTCGAACATCCCGGGATTCAGGCGCGAATGCGGGAGGAAACGGAGCAGGTCGTCGGTCGTGCGGGCGTGCTCGGCCAACTTCAGGATGCGGAGCGCCTGAAATACATCGAGGCCGTGGCGCACGAAACCATGCGTCTGAAACCGGTGGCTCCGGTCCTGTTTCTTGAGTCCAACGAAGATGTCGAAGTGGGCGACGTGTCCATGCCTAAAGCGACTCCGGTGATGTTGCTGGCCTTGCACCCCGCTTTGCAGGACGCGCACTTTACGGCGGCGGCGCAGTTCAAGCCGGAACGTTGGTTGGAGCCGGCACCATCGCCTTCCTGCGCACACAACCCGAAAGCCTTCGTCCCGTTTGGCGCCGGCCCGCGCTTCTGCCCCGGACGCAACCTTGCGCTCCTGGAAATAAAAATGGTGATGGCCATGCTCTGCTCCACGTTTGACATTTCAAAGCCGGAGCACGCGGGTCCGGTCGAAGAGATTTTTTCCTTCACGATGATGCCGGAAAATCTGTCCGTTGTTTTCCATGAGCGCGGCGAACCCAAGGCAGGCAACGCGCCGGGGTTAAGCAATCATGCGGTGAAATCGTTGAGTCCGGAGATCGCGGGCGCGCTCATCCAGGTTCCCACAACATCAACAATCAACATTCAGCCTTCATGCAGGCGGCGCGCAGCTTTGTTTGTGTGAAAGCTTCCCTCAACCCACGACACTCGACTTCCTGTTTACCCATTTGTGCTGCCAGGCTTCAGCGCGATTCTCTCGTTGAGTGAACCACGGCGATAACCGGACAGGTCAAGAGTCACGTGTGTGTAGCCTATCTGATTCAGTTGCTCTGCCACGCGGACGAAGGAACGCTCTTCAAGCAACCTCGGAATTTCGCCCGAGCCCAATTCAATGCGGGCCAGATGAGATGATGGTGCCGTGTTGAGGCTTGAAAGCAGCGGCGCTCGATCTCTTGTCTCTGGCTTCTCACCTCTCAATTCATGGTGTCTTACCCGCACTTCATGGAAACCCAGGTCTCGCAAAACATTTTCCGCCTCTTCAATCATCCGCAGCTTCTCGGGCGTGACGCGCTCACCGTAAGGAATGCGCGAGCTGAGGCAGGCCATCTGCGGTTTGTCGGCGGTGGGCAGCCCGAGTTGCGCGGAAAGTTCGCGGATTTCTTTTTTGGTCAATCCCACTTCCTTGAGCGGTGCCCGGATTTGAAATTCCTTTGCGGCTTGCGCGCCGGGACGATGGTCGCCGATATCGCTGGCATTCTCTCCATAAGCAATGACCGCGAAGCCCTCGTCGCGCGCGATTGGCTCCAGCTCCGTAAACAACTCGTGTTTGCAGAAGTAGCAACGGTTGTTCGGGTTCGAGAGATACGTTTCGTTTTCAAACTCGGCGGTCTTCACAACGCGAACCGGGATGCCAAACTGTTCCGCGATTTCGAGGGCTTCGGCCAATTCCCGCCGCGGCAGGCTCGGCGAGTCGGCTATGACGGCAAGTGATTTCTCGCCCAGCACGTCGCGCGCAACCCGGGCGAGGAATACAGAGTCCACGCCGCCCGAGTAGGCCACCAGACAGGAGCCAAACGCGCGGAGCAACGCCCGCAGTTCTTCGAGCTTATCCACGACGCGCAACCTGCCATCGTGACCGGGCAATGGCAATGAGTCTTCCCGTGCTCCACGTGCAATCAGACTACCCCGTTTGACGCCCGGCAGTTCACGGGTTTAGTTAGCGGCGGGCCAAGGAGGCTCATGCGGTTATGAAATCAGTTGTACGCTATTTCGGGTCATGCTTGGCATTCGCTTTAACTCTCTCGCTACCTTCAAACATCACGGCCGCCAGCAACTCTGCGGTGCTTTTCGATGGGGCGAACGATTACGTCACGTTCGGCAACCCGAAGTGGTTGAATGCGGCGACCTTCACCATCGAGGTCTGGTTCAAGCGCACCGGCACAGGCGCCAGCGCTTCGACCGGCACCGGCGGTGTGGATGCCATCCCGCTGGTGGCGAGGGGACGGGGCGAAGCAGACGGCAATACCCGGGACATGAATTACTTTCTCGGCATTCGCCGAACCGACGGAGTGCTCGTGGCCGATTTCGAGGAAGGAGCGGGCGGCGCCTCGCCCGGGCTGAACCATCCCGTCGCCGGAGCGACGCGTGTGCCCAGCAATGTCTGGACGCACGCCGCTGCGACTTACGATGGCACGACGTGGCGTTTGTATTTGAATGGCGTTCTGGACGCGCAATTGGCGGTTGGCCGGCCACCGCGTTCGGACAGCATTCAACACGTGTCTCTGGCCAGCGCGCTGGATTCCTCGGGCGCGGCGGCTGGCTTTTTCAAAGGCGCACTGGATGAAGTGCGGATTTGGAACCACGCGCGCAGCGCCGCGAATATTGCCGCGAATCAAAATATAGAGATCGTTACCGCCAGCGGACTGATTGGCCGCTGGGGCCTCAACGAGGGCACCGGCACCACGGCGTACAATTCGGTGGCCCGCCTCCATGGCACGCTGAGGAATGGCCCGACCTGGACAGCGGGCTTCGCAACGAATTCCACGCCCGTACCGCCCGCGAATTATGCGGTGCTGTTCGATGGAGTGAACGATTACGTGACGTTCGGCGCCGCGCCCGGCCTCAATGCGGCCACCTTCACCGTCGAGACCTGGTTTATGCGCACCGGCTCTGGCGCGAGTACCTCGACGGGCAGCGGAGGCGTGAATGCAGTTCCGCTGGTGGCCAAAGGCCGCGCCGAAGCGGACGGCAACATGCAGGACATGAATTACTTCCTGGGCATTCGCGCCTCCGATGGAGTTCTCGTCGCGGACTTTGAAGAAGGCGCAGGCGGAGCATCACCAGGATTGAATCATCCAGTGATCGGCCTGACGACTGTGCCCAACAATGTGTGGACTCACGCTGCGGTGACATACGACGGCGCGGTTTGGAGATTGTATCTGAATGGGGCCCTCGACGCGCAACTCACCGTGAATCGCCCGCCGCGTTCTGACAGCATTCAACATGCGTCATTGGCGAGCGCGCTGACTTCCAGTGGCGCGGCTGCGGGCTTCTTTCAGGGTGCGTTGGATGAAGTGCGGATTTGGAATTATGCGCGCAGTGCGCAGGAGATTGCCGCCAACAAGAACATCGAGCTTCCCTCGGCGTCGGGCCTTGTCGCTCGATGGGGCCTCAACGAAGGCAGTGGGTCGGCAGCGAGTTCGGGTTCCGGCGCGGGAGCAAACGGAACGCTGGTGAATGGACCCACGTGGACTTCGGGGTTTGTAACGAATGGGACACCGCCACCCGTTCCGACGCCGGTGATTACGCGTGGGCCGTATCTCCAACTCGGCACTCCCGAGAGTGTGGTAGTGCGGTGGCGAACGGACGTGGCCAGCAGCGGCCGTGTGCGTTTCGGTCCCGCGGTTGGAAACCTGAATTCATTCGTCGATGACTCCAATGTAACG
>Ga0190265_10002110_pt1 | contig 13241 bp, 8 predicted proteins | sample Popmic124T_FD_133135 | JGI IMG/M metagenome (GOLD analysis project Ga0190265, IMG submission 133135) | Populus adjacent soil microbial communities from riparian zone of Indian Creek, Utah, USA - 124 T | ecosystem: Environmental > Terrestrial > Soil > Riparian zone | place: USA: Utah | collected... | reverse complement strand
ATCGAGACGCTGCGCCGCGCGTCGCCGGTGCTGCGCGTGCTGCTCTGGGAAATGGGGCTGTGCTTCCCGTTCGGGTTGATCGCGCCGCTGGCCTTGCTCGCGCTGGTGCGCCGCCGGCACGAGCCCGACGCGCGCATCGTCGCCGCGACCGTGCTGCTCTACGCGCTCGGTGTGGCGCTGTTCTTCGTCGCCGCGCGCTATCGCTTGCCGCTGGTGTTGCTGCTGATCCCGTTCGCAGCCGAGCAGGCGCTGGAGCTCGTGCGGAGCTTTCACCGGAAGACGGGAAGGCGGGAAGGCAAAGCCAGCTCCAATCTTCCCGCCTTCCCGTCTTCCCGTGAAATCTCTCCAGTACCGCTGCTGGCGTTCGCCTGTTGCGCCGCGCTGTTGAGCTGGCCGAGTGCGTTCACGGCGGGGTTCCGCGCCGATCCGGCGGAGCTGGGCATTCTCGAGGCGCAGGCGTTGCGCAACCAGGATCAACGCGCGCGCGCCGAGCCGATCGCCGCGCGCCTGGTCGAGCGCTTCCCCGACGACGCGAACGTGCGCATGCTGCGCGCGGAGCTGCTGATCGACGCCGGCCACTGCGACCAGGCGCTGGCGCACCTCGAGCGTGTGATCGAGCTCGCGCCGCGCGCAGCGACGCCGCGGGTCATGCTCGGCACCTGCCACGACGACCTCGGCGACCCCGCGGCCGCCGAGCGCGCGTTGGCCGGTGCGCTCTCGCTGCACCCCTATCATCCGCTCGCGCTGCAGCGCGCGGGCGAGCTGTACGCGCGCTACGGCCGGCGAGTCGAGGCGCGCGCGCTACTGTCGCGCTTCGAGCAGAGCGGCTATCGCAATGCGGCCGTCACCGGCCTGCTCGAGCAACTTGATCGGACCCGCACATGGTGATTGATTGGCGTAGCTCACGGAGGGCGAGAGCCATGGCGGCTAAACGAAGTCCCTGGATCCTGCAGCTGGCCTTGCTGTCATGCGCGAGCGCCAGCGTGGCGCAGGCGCAAGCGCCGGCGAGCAAGCCGGATAGCAAGGCGAACGCGAAGCCCGCGGAGAAGGCGCCCGCGCAGAAAGCGCCCGCGGAGAAAGCGCCCGCGAGTCCGGCTGCGGCCAGCGCGCCAGCCGGCGACCCCGCGGCGAGCGCGGCTCCCGTGCAGCTGAGCTACGATCAGACCATCGAACGCGCGCTGAGCGAATATCGGCTCGGCAACTGGGACGAGGCCGGTGCGCTGTTCGTACAGGCCCATGCGCTCAAGCCCAGCGCGCGCACGCTGCGCGGCATGGGGCTGTCCGAGTTCGAGAACCGCAAGTACGTGCTCGCGCTGGTCCATTGCACCGCGGCGCTCGCCGACCTACGCAACCCGCTCAACGCCGAGCAACGCACCGAGCTCGAGAGCGTGATCGCGCGCGCCTCGGAGTTCGTCGCGCGCGTGACGCTCGCGCTCGCGCCACCATCCGCCCAGGTGACCGTCGATGGCGTCGCGCCTTATCGCGACGCGGCCGGCAACGTGCTGCTCGACCCCGGTCCGCACGAGCTGGTCGTGAGCGACGGCCGGCTCAGCGAGCGCCGCCGGCTCGAAGCGCTCAGCGGCCAGCAGATCGCGCTCGCGATCACGCTGCGCGCCGAGCCGGGCACGCAGATCGCCGGGCCCGCCGCCCACGATACGAAGGACGACGGGCGCGTACCGGCTGCGCGGATCTTGACCTACGCGGGCTTCGCGGTGCTCGGCGTCGGTCTGGCGGTGGGCACGACCGCGGGCGTGATCGTGCTCGACAAGGCCGGTGATCTCGAGGATGCGTGCGCCGGCGACGTGTGTCCGGCGGAGCAGCGCGAAGATCTCGAACAGAGCCAGGACCTGGCGCTGGTCTCCAACATCGCCTTCGCAGTGGCGGGCGCCGGCGCCGCCGCGGCCGTCGCCGGCCTGTTGTGGGAGCACACCGGCAGCGACGACGGTGACAGCGACAGCGAACGAGTGCGCGTCTCGGTCTCCCCCTTCGGCGCCGCGCTGCGCGGCCGCTTCTGAGCGTTACCCATTGGGGACCGCCCCTCTAGGGAGCCGTGGCCTCCACCCGCTCCCAGAGCTGGATGTAGGCCTCGGCGGAGTGGAACAGGGGCTCGAGGTCTTCGTCGGTGACGCCGATGGCGTTCAAGTCCGCGACGAAGTCCGGGAACATGCCGACGTGGGCGTAGCCGTCCGTGTTGATGTCGTAGGTGCGGTTGGCGACGACCGACCGGTCCATCAGCCCTCCGATCTGCCGGTAGGTCGTGATCGGGTACTCGACGTCGGCTGTCTGCGCTTTCTTGCGGTCGCCGTCGCAGGCGTATTTGCCGAAGCGCGGGCTCGGTGAGGCGACGAGGCCGTTCAGGTCGCTCCCGAACCCCACGCCGATCACGCGGCCGTCGGCTCGGAAACGCTTAACCTGATCGACAGCATAGAAGTACGCCTGGGCGAAGCCCTTCGACGAGCTGCCGCAGTCGACAACGATCTGCGTGCCCTGCTTTCGTTCGTAGGTCTTCACCTCCTTCAGGTTGCCCTGGTTGAGGATTGGCGCGAACAGACCGCCAAGCGCGAGCAGTTTATCCACTTCGCTTTCCGTGAGTTGGCCTTCGTGTCGCTTGTCGCCGATGTTGACCTTCGTGAAGCCGGTGTGGCTGGAGAGCAAGCCCGGGTATTTCCGTTGTGTCGCAAGCTCGAGGACCCTGCCCCGCGAGCTCGCCGACATGTGGTCGAGATCGATGATCATCTTGTGCTTCATCAGCTGCATGATCGCCAGCTCGCCGAGACCCGTCAGCCCGCGCTGGTTGCAGTGCGCCTTCATGTCGTCGTAGCGCTCGTAGGGAAAACCGAGCTTCTTCGCGGCAACCGACAGGAAGTCATCCACCGTGCTCGGCATGGCTCCGAAACGAAAGCTGTAGGTGTCGGAGCAGTCCCTCACATCGAAGAGCTCCTGGTTCACGTAGCCGTTTCCGAAGTTGAAGAAGTCCTCCGAGGCCGCCGCGCCGCCAAAGCCGTTGTCGAACAGGTGGATCGGAAACAAGTGCCGCACGCCGAGCGCGCGGTACTTCTGGATCTCGGCCTCGACCAGCGCCTCTGTACACTCGGTCCGTGTCGTGAGCGGCTTGTCCTTGTAACAATTGAAGAGTGTGTCGACTTCGATGCCGAGCACCACGGCCAGTGCGCCGTCGGCGATGATCTCGCGCGCCTCGCGCGGCGACTCGGCGATGCGGTACCAGCCGTTTCCGTTGACCGCACAGTCGTTCTGGTAGTCGACGAACGTCTCGAGCTCCCTCGCCGCCTCGAGCTGCAGGTCGACGTTCGTCATGTCATCGCAGGCGTGGTCGTGCTCCCACAGATCGCACAGGGTTTCGTTCGTCACCGCGAGCATCACCATCAGCTTCATGCCGCCGTCGAACGCGCGCCGCAGCCAGCGGTGATAGACCTGCTGATGCGTGAAGCTGTTGTACGCGGGCCATCCGTCGAATTCTGGAAAGCCCGTTACGGAGTGTCCGACCTTTTCGCGCAGCACCGTGCTCAACGGGTCGGTGAGCCCAGCCCTGCCATGGGGCGGTGGCGAGTCGCACTTGTGCCGTTCGCACTCGGCTCGGCATTTGTCGCGGTCGCTCGCAAAACGACAGAGGACCTCGTTGCAGATGAGCGCTTCCTTGCCGTCGGCGCAGAGCTCCGTCACGCCGCACTCCGGCAGTGCCGTCTCGATCCCGCCCGAGTGGAACGAGTCGCCCCAAACGAGGCGACCGCCGAAGCCGATGTTCGCGAACTGATGCAGATGGAAGTCCGCGGCGCCGACGATCGTGTCCGCCACGTTGCCGCGGCGCACCGGATCCTGCAGCGAGCCGCACATGGTGGGGTCCGACTGCAGATGCTCCGAGCCCGGTGCCGGTACGAGACCGAGCTCGGATAGATAAGCGCATCCGGAGAGCCACAGCGCCGCAGCGAATGCGACGGTCGCTCTCACTTCAGCTCCAACCCGTAGGCGGCGCCAAAGCGCAAGGTCAGGAGTACGTCGAATGCGTTGGTCGGCTCGCTCGAACGCGTCGGACTGGGTCCCGCGGAGGAACGCTCGGCGTTCAAGGAAAGCCAGCTGACCCCGAGCCCGAGCTCGGTGAGCGGGGCCCACGCGCTGACTGCCGGCGGAGTCGGATCCGACAAGCGCAACACGAGTGTCCCCGAGCCGAGGAAGCCACGGCGCCCCAACATCGGCACGGTTGGCGGCGTCCCGGCCGCGCCCGCGCGGAGCTGAACGCCGATGCGTTGGCTCACCATGCTCGACATCTCCAAACCCGCGCTGAGCGCGGTGTCGACGCGGCGCCGCTTGGCTTTGCCGCCCCAGTGGCCGAGGCCCAGCACGTACGCCCCGAGCCCGCAGCACACCCCCTCGGTCGCGAACGCCGCGCTGGCCGAGCCCAGGCCGGCGCCGCCGTAATCCGGTGAGAAGCCGCCACCGCCCTCCGCGCGGAACGCGAACGAGCTGGTCGAGCGCGTCGGCTGCTTGGCTGCGCAGGCCACGAGCACGAGGGCGAGGAGAGCGATCGGCTTCATGCTCAATCCTCCTCGCTCGCGTTCTTCGCCGTGCCAATGGCGGTGCGGAACGCGGTCACGGGCTGCAGCGCGATGGTGACGGTCCAGGCCGACGACACGACCACGTTCGGCGGGAAATCGCTGTTGAACGTCATCGGGTTGTCGCTACCGCCGTTGCGCAGCTCGTTGCGGTCGAAGCCGATCCAGATCGAATCGAACAACACGCCGAGCGCGAAGCCGGGGAACGAGCGGCGCACGGCCGTGCCCGGGTAGACGAAGTCCGAGCCCACGGCCCGGACGTTCGCGTCGATCAAGGGCTTGCTGAGGTAGACCGAGAGGCTGACGACGTCGTCGAAGAGCCACACGCGCAGGCCCGCGGCGAGGTCGATGCGCAGCTCGTGGTTGTTGATGTACTCGGCGAGGCTCGTGTTGCCGATCGCCGAGCTGATGCCGACCGGTAGCTCGACGAGGGGTTCGATCCCGAGCCAGTACTGGCTCGTGCCGTTCGCGAAGCAGATCGCGGTGGCGCAGCGCGCCGCGAGCAGCTTGTCCACCAGGCTCCAGCCCTTGTCCTGGTCGAGCTCGCTGAGCTGCTTGGTGAGCGCGCCCACCGTGGCGTCCACCTCCTGCACCTGGCTCTCTACGCGTCCGAGATCGGCAGCGATGTCTCCTTGCGCTGCCGCTGGCGACTTGGCACGCGCCTCGAGATCGGCCGCCACTTTCCTCGCTGCCTTGAGCTGAGCACCCTGCGCCGACAACATGGCGACGTATTGGTCGGCCTGCGCGCTCGTGATCGTGTTGCGACCTTTGATCTGCGTGACCCGATGGATCAGTCCGGCCACGAGTGCCTCGGCCTTCGCGATACGCTCGGGGAATTCATCGAGCAGCGCGCGCTGATCTGGCGAGAGGCCTGTGAGTGTGTGCTGCTCGGCGAGCGCGGCCACCGCGGCGTCCACCTGCTGCACTTGGCTCTCCACGCGTTCGAGATCGGCAGCGATGCCTCTTTGCTCTGCCGCTGGCAACTTGGCACGCGCTTTGAGCTCGGCTGCGACTTCCTTCGCTGCCTTCAGCTGAGCACTCTGCGCCGACAACAGGGCGACGTATTGGTCGGCCTGCGCGCTCGTGATCGTGTTGCGATCTTTGATCTCCGCGACCCGACCGACCAGCCTGTTCACGAGCGCCTCGGTCTTCTCGATACGCTCGGGGAGTCCCTCGAGCAGAGCGATCTGCTCGGGCGAGAGGGCCGCGGCTGTCGCCGGCTGATCGCCGGGAGCCGCGTCGGGCGCGTCCTGAACACCACCGTCCGATGGTTGCTGCGCGCTCGCCGATGCGTGCCAAGCGCAGGCGAGGCTCCAAATCAGCACGCGCAGGAACGTCCTTGATGGATGTGTCATGGCGCCGTCAGCTCCAGGCTGCAGGCGTTGCCATCCTTCAGCTCGATCGCGAGCGTGGGTCCGCTGCAGACAGCGGAGCCGCCATCGTCATCCATGTCCGCACCGCACTCGAGCACGACGTTGCCTTCGTTGTCGGTGTCGAGTGGCGCGCGGATATCGAGCCGACCCGAGGCGGGTGTCGGACCAGGAGTGCCGTCGCACGTCAGCGTCTCGATGCGCCGCGTCTCACCGCTGCCCGTCGCTGCATAACCCCTCGTCTGCGAGGGCACGCTGACTTCGCGCGCGCGCACCACGAGCGCGGACTCATCGGGGGGGCCGATGCCCCCGTCGGACGCTTCGGCGCCTGCGTCGGCGTCGGCGAGCGCCTCTCCGCCCGAGGCACCGAGCCGCGTGACGACGCTGTAGCTGGCCGCGTGCCCCGGCCCGCACAGGTAGAACACCGGCGTCGCGGCCTCGCTCGCCGCGATCCGCAGATCGAGCGTCGGCGGCCCACTGATGGCATCGCAGTTGTTCGCCGCGAGAAACACGTTGCCCGCCGCCGGTGGCGCCACCACCGACAGACTTGCTTGGAGTTCCGTCTCCCGGTTCACGGGCTGCAGATCCGCGACCTGCAACGACGTCACTGGAATCTCGGTGCTCGCGAATCCCGCTCGCAGCGCGACACGCGTACGAGGCAGGTCGCAGTCGAACAACCCTTTGCACGGCAGAGTCCCGCCGCCCGTGACCGCGCGCAGTCGGTTCAGCTCGGGCTGGTCGACCGCGAGCGTGGCGAGCGCGAGGCGAACGGTGCCGGCGCGCGGAAGGACCCAGAGCTCCTTGAGGTGATGGCGCGCGAGCTCTTCGTCCTCGTCGCTTTCGTGTCCGAACTCGAGCGGCCGCACGCACACGGGCACGTACCCGCCGACCGCGACCTCGTTCTCCGAGAGGTAGGCGATCACGCCGAACGACGCCTCGCCCTTCGGATCGAGCGTGCAGTCGAGCCGCGCGGGCGAGCGAGCACGACAACCGTCGGATGGGCTCTCCATCAGCTCGACCTTCGCGAATAGCGTCTCGGCGAGCCGGGGAACGCCTCGCTTGCAGCTCGAGACGCCATCGTCGGTTCCGCCGTCTCTAGCCTTCTGCCCGCCATCGCGCTCCGTCTCGGAGTCCGCACAGGAACCGCGCGTGACGACCACCGACACCGCCTCCGCGCCCAACCCGGTATCGCGCCGCTTGCCTGTGATCGTCACCTGCACCGGCACGGGCGCGATCGCGGCCGAGTCGACGATCAGATCACGGCAGAGCGGATCGACGTGAAACGAGTCCTTCCAGTGCAGTGAAGGCCGCGGACTGTCGACCCCCCACAACGAATCGAGGGTGCATCCCGAGAGGATTGCGGAGATCCACAGCAGCCTCGTGTACCGCGTCATCATCATTCGCCACGCACCATAAGTGCCCCAAGTCGATCGATGGGTGATCCGCATCACAACGGAGCAAGGATCTGCCCTCGCTGCCGCAGGCTGAACCTCGAAGCCACCGCTTACGCGAGCACCGAGGAAGGCGAAGGCCCGGCTTCACCTGGATTCGAGAGGCGTGCTGGCGAGCGCCGCGGCACCAGCTTGGAAACAGACACGAGATTGAACGCGAATACGGCGATGATCAGATTGAGTGGAATGCCGAGCAGCAGCGGGCTGAAGGCGTTCATATGGGCGTCGTGTGCGACCAGCACCAGATAGCTAAGCGCGTTGTAGGCGATGGGCACCGCCACCACCGGCCAGCTGATCTCAAGATCGCGCTCGGGCCGCGTGAGAAAGCACGCCACGATCACGCATGCGATGAACAGCAGGACGAGAAACACGGGCTGGTCGGCCCGGAGCACCGTGTATAGACCGGGCAGCTTCGTGTCGATCCAAAAGACCACCCCGATCGAAATCGCCGCGCCGACAGGCGGTAGTAACGCCGCCGCCCACGGGTCGGAGATCTTCCACTTCGCCTTGATCTCGTGCTTGTCGAACAATCGAAAGGCGGCGCGCACGAAACCCGTGTACGTGCTGACGATCAAGAACCAGCAGATGAAGTTATCATACGGCACCCCGAAGAAGCGGGCGTAGGTGAACCCTTCCCCCTCCGCGTAGCCGTATGCGGCACCGTATTCGTCGAACTCCGGCCAGTACCAGAGGTCGTAGCGCGCGGCGATCGGGTCGAGTGCGAAGTCGATGGTCAGCGCCAACAGGCCGGCAAATACGGCCCGGGGGAATGCCGGCAGCTTCAAGCGCTGGGCGGTCCACGTGGTCGAATACAGCACCAGCCCCCAGCCGACCCCGATCCAGAGCGGGACCGGCCGGCTCGGCTCGAGCAAGTTGGGGAACGAGATCAGATGCTCGCCGTAGCGATAATCGTTGTAGGTGACCAGTAGCCACTCGATCACCAAGCCGAAGACAATTCCCCAAAGCAAGGTCGCAAGCCAGCGCGCCCGGTTGGGCAGGTCGGACTTTTTGATCGCCTCGCCCGTGTCACATTCGATGATCTCACTGGGCAGGTCGGACTCGTCGATCGCCGCGCGCGTATCCCTTGCGGTGATCGCACGCGTCTTGCACCACGCATGGTGGATCATCAGCGCCGCGAATCCGTAGGTAGCGAGCTCGAATACGTAAATGATAGGAAGTGTCATCACGTAACCCCCATTGCTTTGTTGCTTGCCCGATCAATCCTCACGGAAGAGCCCGCGTTCGGCCGCGAGCTTGCGAAGCTCCTGCTTGCTGCGCTGAAAGCACTGCCGCAAACGCGCCGACTCGCGCTTGAGCTGCTCGCCGTAGAGCGCTACGTCGCCGTTGACGGCGATCGCCAGCTCCTGCCAGCTCAAGCCGCGGTCGATCCGCAGCACCAACAGCAGCTGATCCTCCGGCGCGAGCTCCTTGCGTAGCTCGCGAATCAGTTCCTTGACGTCTGTTCGGCGATACGCCTGCGTCCGTGTCCTCTCTACGTCGAGCACCCCGGCGAGCTGCTCGTCGGCGGCGTCGCACATGTTGCGTTGGATGCGCGCGTGCGAGGACTTCATGAGGCGCGCTGCCGCGTTTCGGGCGAGCACGTACAACCAAGTCCGGATGGTGCAGCGCCACTCGAAGGCACCGATGCCCGACCACAGGTCCTCGGCGAGCATCGCGAGGGCTTCTTCACCGTCGCTCTGGCTGCGCAGCCGCCACACCAGAAAGCTCAGCATTTCGCCGCGATAGCACTGCAAAGTCAGGCTTGCAGCGGCGCGGAAATCGCCGGCGCGACAGACCTGCCGGATCTCCTCCTCGCTGATCTTTGCGGCCTCCACGTTCATCGCGGCAAGAGCCTTATCGCTGGCTATTGGCTGCATTGTCGAGCAACTCACAGGCTGCAAATTCGAGATCACGATAGAAACCTCGCCACCACACCCGGCCCTGCTCGTCGATCGCCTCAATCGTCACCGGGACTCGCGGCACACCCTCGAAGCCGCGCTGCCTGTGCCACGCGAGCTCGCGCAGAAACGTGCTTTCGGGCAGGGACCGCCACTCCTCGCCAACTTTGACTCGCAAAGTGAGCTCCTCTGACATGGACTACGGATTGGAGGCGGCGCGGGCCGAATGTGACCGAAAGATTTGCCGAACGAGGACGATTACTGCGGGTAAGGGTGCGGCTACGAAAGGTGAGAGTTGCCGGCTCAGTGATGAGCGGGTCCGGCCTCGTTTGGGAACAGTCCGGCGCGGTCGCGACCTGGCGTTCCTACGCCTGCTCCAGTCTCCACCGTACGTCTGCGTACGTTGAAGCGCCGCACCGAGGCGTTACCGCGAGCGAATCGGTGTATGCTTCGCCGGCCATGGCGAGGGGGCTCGACACATGAGCGGCAGGCAGGACTACGCGAAGCGAGCAGGCGGAGGGGGTGAGCCGGCCACCCGCGACCTCGACGATTCAGACTCGTTCGATGCGATGCTGCGTGACGCGGCACACATCCCGAGCTTGACGCCCGAGTGCAAGCACACACGGCTCCACGCCGGGACGGTGCTGGCCGGCGGCCGCATGCACGTGCGCCGCTGCATTGGCGAAGGCGGCATGGGCTTGGTCTACGAGGCCTTCGATGCCGATCGCCGCGCGCTCGTCGCCCTCAAGACTCTCTCGAACCTCGATCCCACCGGCATCTACCGGCTCAAGCACGAATTCAGGGCGCTGGCTGAGGTGTCCCACCCAAACCTGGTCGGCTTGCACGAGCTATTCTCGGACGATGCGATGTGGTTCTTCACCATGGATCTGGTGGAGGGCGAACGCTTTGACCGCTGGGTCCGGCCCGAGGCCGGACTCGATGAGTCGCGTCTACGCCAAGCGCTGTCTCAGGTGGTCCAGGCAGTTCGCTGCATTCACCGCGCCGGCCAGCTGCATCGCGACCTCAAGCCAAGCAATATCCTCGTCGGTCCTGACGGTCGCGTGACCGTACTTGACTTCGGGCTGGCCACCAGCTCACTGCAGGGGCCAGGACAGAGCACCGATCGCGGCCTGATCGGCACGCCGGAGTTCATGGCGCCCGAGCAGGCGTCGGGCCTCGGCGCGACAGCGGCAAGTGACCTGTACGCGATCGGTGTGATGCTGTTCGAGGCGCTGACCGGACGCCTGCCGTTCGAGGGGCGCTTGGGGGCAATCCTCGGCGCCAAGCAGGTGGCCCACGCACCCGATGTGTTTGGCCTATGCCCGAGCGCGCCCACGGACCTGGCCGCGCTGTGCATGGGATTGCTGCGCCGCGACCCATGCGAGCGCCCTGATGGCGAGGCCGTCGAACGCCTGGTCGTACTGGCATCACCTCCGGCTGTGGCGCTGCGTAGCAGCCACCCCCCCGCCCTGCCCGCCAGGATGTTGTTCGGGCGCGCGACCGAGCTCGAAGCGTTGCGACGCGCCTATCGACAGATGTGCGATGGCAGCCCGGTCGTCATGTTCGTCGCCGGCGAATCAGGCATCGGCAAGAGCGCGTTGGTCGAGGCGTTCCTGAACGAGCTGAAGCAAGAAGGCGACGGGGTGGTGCTTCAGGGGCGCTGCTTCGAGCGCGAGTTGGTTCCATTCAAAGCCTTCGACAGCCTGGTCGACGACCTCAGCCGCTACTTGGTCCGCATCGGCGTTCAGGCGGGCCAGCTGATGCCGCGCGAGGTCTTCGCGCTCGCTCGTTTGTTTCCAGTGCTGGGTCGCGTCCATGCGATCGCCGAGTGGCCGCGCAAAGAGGTGCCGGACGCGCAGGCGCTGCGCGCGCTTGCCTTCGTCGCGCTCTCGGAGCTGATGGGGCGGCTCCGCGACCGGCACCCACTCGTCCTGTTTATCGATGACCTGCAGTGGCTCGACGCAGATTCGACCCTCCTGCTCAAGCAGGTCCTGGGCGCGCCCGAGCCGGTCCCACTGCTGCTGCTCGCGAGCTACCGCGACGGCGCCCGCGATGCCAATGCCCTGCTCGCGGAAGTGCTGAAGACTGCGCAGCACAATCCGATCCTGCGCACCCGCGAGCTCGCGCTGCTCCCGCTGTCGCAGGACGCCACGCGATCCATGGCTGAGCAGCTACTCGGCGACGGCTCGTGCGAGCTGGCGTCGCAGGTCGCGGCCGAGGCGCAGGGCAGTCCGTTCTTCGTGCTGCAACTCGCGTATCAGGCGCAATCCGCGACCGCCGTCCGGCTGACGCTGGATGGTTGTCTCAAGCATCGTATCGATCAGCTCGCGCCCGATTCACGCCGTCTGCTGCGCGTGCTCGCAGTCGCCGGTCGGCCGCTGGTCGACGCGGTCGCCGTCCAGGCAGCGGCCACCGACCACAGCGCGCTCGATCACTTGCGCAGCGAGAGGCTAGTGCGACGGGCCGGCGGCACGAGCCGGCCCAGCGTCGAGTGCTATCACGATCGGATTCGCGAGGCGGTCACCGGGGCGCTTGGCCCGTCGGTGCTGCGCGAGGTGCACAGCGACGTGATGGGCGCGCTCCTGCACCAGCAGCCGCTCGCTGACATCGAGCAACTCGTGTTCCATTGCGAAGGCGCGGGCGACCAGATCAACGCGCGACGCTACGCGGAGCAGGCCGGTGACGCCGCGCACGCCGCGCTCGCCTTCGACCGCGCGGCGAAGCTATACGCAACCGCGCTGCGGTGCTCCCAGCAGCCTGAGTCCGAACTCCCGCTCGAGGTCAAGCTCGCCTCGGTGCTCTCGGACGGGGGACGTGGGGCGGAGGCCGCGCCGCTGTTTGACGCTGCCGCCGAAAAGCTACCGGCCGCGCACGCGATTGAGCTGCGGCGGCGGGCAGCCGAACAGTGGCTGGTCAGCGGGCGGACCCAGCGGGGGCTCGAGGCGTATCGCAAGGTGCTAGGCGCTGTCGGTCTACGGCTTTTGATCACGCCACGGTTGGCGCTCATCGAGCTCTTGCGCTTGCGCTTCATGCTGTGGCTGCGCGGGCTGCGTTACGATGAGCGTCCAGAAGCGGAGATCCCGCGCGCGACGCTGCTGCGGATCGACGCGTGCAAGACGGCCTGGTCGCTCAGCTTCGTGAACACGATCGCCGCAGCGGCGTTTCAGACACGGCACTTGCTCTACGCGCTGCGCTCGGGTGAGCCCACGCGGATCGCGCTCGGCCTCGGCATGGAAGCCGTCTATTCGAGCCTCGGCGGCGGGGCGTCGCGCCCGCGCGTACGCGCGCTCCAGCAGGCCGCGCGCACGCTGGTGGCACGGCTCGACGACCCGCACGCACAGGCGTTCACTCATCTGACCGACGGTCAGTGCAACTACCTGTCCGGGTGCTGGGCGCAAACGTGCGAGTCCCTCGAGCAGGCCGAGCGAATCCTGGCCGAACGCTGTCGCGACGTAACGTACGAGCTCAACTCCACGCGTTTCTTCTGGGGCAATGCGCTGGTGTTCCGCGGCCGATGGAGCGAGCTCGGCAAGCTGCTCGATGCCTGGCTCGGCAACGCCGAGCTGCGCGGCGACCTGTACGCCACGTCGACCTTGAGCCTGTTGCGCGCCCGTTCGGTCACGCTCGCGCGCGGCGATGCCTCGGCCAGCGAAGCGGAGATCGACTGGGCGCTATCCGTGTGGAAGTTCGAAGGCTTCGGCGTGCAGCAGTTCCTGGCGTTCATCAGCCGCTTGCAGGTCTATCTTTATCAAGGCCGGACGTCGGATGCCTGCACGCAAGTGGAGGAAACCTGGCCGCTGTTCTCGAGATCGTTGATGTCGCGGATCCAGGTGTGCCGGATCCCGGCTCAGCAGCATGCCGCGTATTCCGCGCTGGCTTCGATCTGCAAGGCAAACGCGGTCGCCCAATCGACGCGCTCGGCGCGCAGCCTGCGCGCGTGGCTGCGCGCGCGCT
>Ga0190265_10002109_pt1 | contig 13247 bp, 12 predicted proteins | sample Popmic124T_FD_133135 | JGI IMG/M metagenome (GOLD analysis project Ga0190265, IMG submission 133135) | Populus adjacent soil microbial communities from riparian zone of Indian Creek, Utah, USA - 124 T | ecosystem: Environmental > Terrestrial > Soil > Riparian zone | place: USA: Utah | collected... | reverse complement strand
GGTGACGAACAGGTCGAGTGTTCGCAGACTTCGGCGATGGAGCTCTCCTGAAAGTGACTTGATCCGTATCCCCGTGAAAGGCGGGAGCGATCCGGCCGCCATTCCGGCGGTCAGCTCTTCGGCGGCGGACCGCGCGTGCCCATCCTCTTCCTGGTCGGGTCGATGGCCGTACCCATCCTCGAAATCGATCCTGAAATCCTCCACTGGCTCACGCTCCAGCTTCTCGGCCACGAGGCGGTGGACCTGGCCGGCGACGTCCTCGGGCAGCCCGAGCACGACGGCCAGATCCTCAGGTGTGGCCAACCAGCGATGCAATGCTGTGAGGGAGAGCTCGCCGAGTCGGCCAGCCGTGCCGGCCGAGAAGAGATGGGCGCCGCCATAGACGGTGTGCACCGGCTGACGATCGGGTCTCTCCCCGGGAAAGTCCATGGAGATCCGGTCGGCCACGGTGCCAAGCCGTTCGCCCCAGTGGGTCATCGATGCTTCGCTCAGGGTCATGATGAGGCGACTCTAAGTTGGCCGTTAACTTGATGCCCATGGGAACCCTCCTGGTCCGCCATGCCGAGTTGCTCGCCACGATGGACGGCCAAGAGATCGGAGACGGGGCTCTCTTTGCGCGCGACGGCTGGGTAGAACAGGTTGGGAGCACCGCTGAGCTCCCCGACCAGGCAGATCAGGTGATCGATCTCGAGGGCCATTTGGTGTTGCCGGGTTTGGTCAACACCCACCATCATCTCTACCAGACCCTCACCCGGGTCCTGCCCGCCGCACAGAGCTCAGGTCTCTTTGATTGGCTTCGGGCGTTGTACCCGATCTGGGCCCGGATGACCCCGGACCACGTCCGCACATCAACCCGACTTGGTTTGACGGAACTGGCGTTGAGTGGTTGCACCACTGCCTTTGACCACCAATACCTGTGGCCGAACGGATCTCGTGTCGACGATCAGCTCGAAGGCGCTGAACCGGTCGGGCTCCGATTCCATGTCTCACGCGGGTCGATGAGTCTCGGTGAGTCCGACGGCGGGCTTCCCCCCGACTCCGTCGTTGAGAGCGAAGACCGGATACTCGACGACTGTCAGCGGGTGGTTGCCCAATACCACGACCCGAATCCCGGGTCCATGACTCGCGTCGTCCTTGCTCCGTGCTCGCCCTTCTCGGTGACCGGTGAGTTGATGACTGCCACTGCCGGGCTGGCCAGGGAGCTCGGTGTGACCATGCACACCCACCTCGCCGAGACCGCCGACGAGGAGGAGTTTTGCAACGATCGTTTCGGAAAGCGCCCGGTTGAGTACATGGAGGAAGTGGGATGGGCCGGCTCCGATGTCTGGTACGCGCACGCGGTTCATGTTGCCGACTCCGAGGTGGCCCGGATGGGTGCTTCGGGCACTGGTGTCGCCCACTGCCCTACCTCGAACATGCGTCTGGCCTCGGGACTCGCTCCCGTTTCCCGCTACCTGGAGGCGGGGGTACCCGTGGGGATCGGAGTAGACGGTTCTGCCTCCAACGACTCCTCCCATCTAATGGCCGAGACCCGTCAGGCGCTCTTGCTCAACCGGCTCGGCGTGGCGCCTGGTGTCGGTCAGGGGGAACAGATGACAGCTCGCCGCGCCCTGGAGCTTGCCACCCTGGGCGGAGCCGCGGTGTTGGGGCGTCGTGATATCGGCCGACTAGCTCCCGGGATGGCCGCAGACCTGATCGCCTTCGATCTCAACCGCGTCGAGTTCGCCGGGGCAATCCACGATCCGGTGGCGGCGGTTGTGATGTGCAGTCCTGTCACCGTTGATCATTCGTGGGTGGGCGGGCGGCGGGTGGTCGAGGATCGCCGGATGGTCGATGTCGATGTGGTCGGTCTGGTCAACGAGCACAATCGCCTGGCGAGAGCCCTGATGTAACACCGAGCGGAGCCACCTCAACTAAGTTCACCCGCCAGTGGAGATGGTTCACCCGACCTCGATGGATGAGGCGCTCGCAGGGCTCTCCGAAGGAGTAGTGCCCCTCGCCGGTGGCACCGACCTCATGGTCGAGGTCAACTTCGGTCACACCCACCCTGAAAACGTGATCGGCCTCCGCCGTGTCGCCGAACTGAAGGAATGGGAGGGCGTACGCATCGGCGCCGGTGTCAACTGGCGGCGAATCGAAAGGGAAGGGCCAAAGGCGCTGGCGCAGGCTGCGCGCACGGTCGGATCACCCCAGATCCGCAACGCCGGGACCATCGGAGGCAATGTCGGAACTGCAAGCCCGGCCGGGGACGGCCACCCATTCCTGGCAGCCGTCGACGCATCCATCGAGCTCGTTTCTGTCGGCGGCACGAGGGTCGTGCCGTGGAGCGAGTTCTTCGTCGGAGTCAAGAAGACCGCTCGCAGGTCCGACGAGTTGATAGCGGCGATTCGCCTCCCCGACGTCCTACCCGAGCGCCATGAGTTCGGCAAGATCGGGGTACGGAACGCGATGGTGATTGCAACCGTCAACTGCGTCGTTACCAGAGACGATCAAAGACGCGTCACTGTCGGTCTCGGCTCGGTGGGACCAACACCGATCCGGGCCCGCGACGCCGAGGAGATGATTTCGGCGGCCACCATGCCGACCGAGGCCGATCTCGCCGAGTTCCAGCGTCTGGTCGCTGAAGGGGTCAGCCCCATAACCGATCATCGCTCGACCGAGGAATACCGGCGGCATGGGGCCGGAGTGCTCGCTCGCCGACTTCTCGAGAGGTGTCTTCGGTGATCGTCAGCTTCGAGGTCAATGGGGAACAGGTTACGGCGCGGATGACCCATCCCGGCAGCCTGCTCGACATGCTCAGGGACGATCTCGGGCTGCCCGGTTCAAAAAGTGCGTGTGAACAGGGCGAATGTGGGTCTTGCTCTGTGATCCTCGACGGTGAGCTGGTGTGCTCGTGTCTGGTGATGGCCGCAGACGTGGAGGGGTCTTCGATCATCACCGTCGAAGGAGTCGCTCCCCGGGACGCGCTTCACCCGGTGCAGGATGCTTTGCTCGATGCAGGCGCCGTCCAGTGCGGGTTCTGCACCCCGGGCATCGTGGTGGCGGCCGTCGATCTCTTCGCCAACAACCCGAGCCCCTCCGTTTCCGAGATCAAGGAAGCTCTGGCCGGCAACATCTGTCGCTGCACAGGCTATGGCGCAATCCTGCGGGCGCTCGAAGGCGTGGCCAGGGGGGATGACTCATGACCGCTCGCACCGTCCGCCGCACCACGACGCACGAGGGCGGCGTCGGGCAGTCTCCGGCGCGTCCCGACGGGGTGCCCAAGCTGCGTGGCGAATTCGAGTACGCCCAGGACCTGAAAGCCGATGAAATGCTGTGGGCGGCGACGGTCCGCAGCCCTCATGCCCGGGCGCGCATCGTGTCGATCGACATCGCTCCAGCGCTTGCCGTCGGTGGGGTCCACGCCTGTCTCACTGCCGACGATGTCCCGGGTCGGGCGCATTTTGGCCTGGAGCATCCCGACCAGCCGGTTCTCGCCGGCGATCGGGTCAACTATTGGGGCGAGCCGGTAGCGATCGTCGCCGCCGAGGACGCCAGGACGGCCAGGACTGCGGCCTCTCTCGTCGAGGTCGTCTACGAGCCGCTGGCCCCTCTCACCGACCCCGAGCTGGCCGATAGGAAGGACGAGGTGTTCCGACGGCTGCGTATTCGTCGCGGGGATCAGGCGGCGAGAGGACCGGTGGTGGTCGAGGGCTACTACGAGGTCGGCATGCAGGACCAGGCACCTCTCGGCACCGAGGCGGGTCTGGCCATCCCAGATGGTGAAGGTGGTGTCGATCTGTTCGCAACCAGTCAGTTCGTCCACGTCGACCAGGAGCAGGTCGTGGCCAGCCTTGGCCTTCGCCCTGGTCAGGTTCGTGCTCATCCAACCGGAATCGGAGGCGCGTTTGGGGCCCGGGAGGATGTGAACCTGCACATCCATCTCTGCATGCTGGCTCTGCACACAGGTCGTCCGGTCAAAATGGCCTATCACCGATCTGAGTCCTTCACCGGGCATGTTCATCGCCACCCGGCGTGGCTCCGCTACCGCCACGAGGCAGACCTCGATGGACGGCTGGTCAGGGTTGAGGCGCGGGTTGTGCTCGATGGTGGCGCCTACGCCTCCACCACCTCCGCAGTCCTGGCCAATGCCTGCTATTTCGTGGTCGGCCCCTATCGCTGTGAATCGGTAGCGGTGGACGGTGTCGGCGCCCGCACCAACAACCCGCCATGCGGTGCGATGCGAGGCTTCGGAGCTGTCCAGGTCTGCTTTGCCCATGAGACGCAGATGGACCGCCTGGCGCAAGCCTTGGGCATGGATCCGCTGTTGCTGAGAGAGCTCAACGCCCTGGAGCGAGGCGATCCGATGCCGACCACAGGCCAGGTGATCGAGACTCCCCTTCCGACTAGGGAAGTCATCCGCAGCCTTCAGGCGATGCCTCTGCCTGATGACCCCCTGGGCCTCGATCCCGGCGGGCTCCCCGGCGGGTCCGGGCTCACCACCGAGCAGCGTGAGGTGAAAAGGGGTGTCGGCTATGCGTTCGGGATCAAGAACCTCGGGTTCTCGGAGGGCTTCGACGACTACTCCCAGGCCCGGGTGCGGCTCACCGCCCATGGCGCGGTGGTCGAAACCGCTGCCATCGAGGTTGGCCAGGGCCTGGTGACCGTTCTGGCCCAGATCGCCCGGTCCGCGCTCGGGATCACGAGTGTGGAGGTGGTCCATGTCGACACTTCGAAGATCGACTCCGCCGGGTCGACTTCGGCCTCGAGACAGACCCAGCTATCAGGCGGGGCGACCTTGGAGGCGGCCACCCGACTTCGTGAACGCGTCCTGTCTCATTTTGCGGGTGATGACCTCGACGAAAGTGGTGTCTGGCGGGGGGAGGAGCTGATCGCCAGATGGCCCGAGATCGGTGACCAGGAATGGGTGGAAACCGCCACGTTCCGGCACCCACCGACCACCGCGCCGGATGAGAATGGTCAGGGGGTCATCCACGCCGATTTCGCGGTGGCCGGTCATCGGGCAGTGGTCGATGTGGACGTCGAGCTCGGGCTGGTGAAAGTGATCCGAATCGACACCGTTCAGGATGTCGGTTTTGCCATCAACCCGAGCTCGGTGCGCGGCCAGATCGAGGGCGGGATACTCCAGGGGGTGGGTCTTGCGATCATGGAGGAGCTCGTGCTCGCGGATGGGGTGATTCTGAATCCGACCTTCACCGATTACCTGCTGCCCACCATCCTCGATGCTCCAGATGTAGAGGCGCTGCTCATCGAGCAGGAAGGCTCCTGGGGGCCCTTCGGGGCGAAAGGCGTCGGCGAACCACCGACGATCTCGTCGACTGCCGCGGTCGTCGCTGCGATTCGAGCTGCATCGGGAAAGGAGTTGAACCGGGTCCCGGTCCGACCCCAGGACATCGCTCTCCCATGAGCATTCCGGGCATGACCGATCTCATAACACGGTTGCCGAAGACCGAGCTGCACGTTCACATCGAAGGGACCTTGGAGCCGGAGATGATGTTTCGGATGGCAACCCGGAATGGCCTGATGCTCCCTTTCGAGGACGTCGATCAGATTCGTGCCGCATACCAGTTCGCCGATCTGCAGTCGTTTCTTGACATCTATTACCACGGTGCCGAGGTCTTGCGCACTCCGGACGACTTCTACGACCTGATGAGTGCCTATCTCGATCGGGCCGCCGCCGACGGTGTCCGTCATGCCGAGATCTTCTTCGACCCGCAGACTCACACCGGTAGGGGTGTCGGATTCGAGGTGTTCATGAGGGGGTTTCGGGACGCGATCTCCGATGGCCGGCGGCGGTTGGGGATCAGCGCCGATCTCATCCTCTGCTTTCTGCGCCACCTGTCCGGGGAGGAGGCCCTGGCCACCCTCGAAGAGGCGGAGCCATTCCTGGACGGTGTGATCGCGGTCGGGATCGATTCCTCCGAGCGTGGGCGCCCACCGGAGTTGTTCGAGAAGGCTTACGCTCGCGCCCGGGAGCTCGGCCTGCGTGCGGTCGCCCATGCCGGCGAGGAAGGGCCGCCGTCATACGTCACAGCTGCTCTCGATGTGCTTGGCGCAGAGCGGATCGATCACGGGGTGAGGAGCCTCGAGGACCCTGACCTCGTGGCGAGGTTGAGCCGGGAGCGGATCCCTCTGACAATTTGCCCGTTGTCCAACGTGGCGCTGAGGGTGGTGGATCATCTGGCATCTCACCCACTGCCGGCCATGATCGATGCCGGACTCCTCGTTTGCCTCAACTCCGACGACCCCGCCTACTTCGGCGGCTATGTGGGAGACAACTATGGCGCGGTCCAGGCCGCGCTTGGCTTCGACTCGGCGGCGATGGTCGGGCTCGCCCGAAGCTCGATCATCTCGTCATTTCTCGACGACCGTAGGAAACAGGCCCTGCTCGAAGAGCTGGCTGCGGTGTCAGCGGGGAACGAGGGCCAGCTGTCGGGAGATGGCGACCAGCCGCCCTGACTCGTCCCAAATCTCACCGTCCTCTTCGAGGAATCCGCCGGTGACGAACCGGGTGGAGAACTGACAGCGCAGCCACTCCGTGCTGGGCCGGGCGCGGACGTGGGTCGTCATCTCCAGCGTGGGTGTCCACCCCATCGGCATGTCGAGGTTGAAAATCGCCGGAGGAAAGGCATCGGCGACGAGAAGGAGGGCAAACGGGTCGAAGGGCTCGTCGTCGAGCAATCGAAACCAGCCCCGGACCCTGGCTACGCCGGTCGGCTGCCCCTTCAGGACCATGGCGTCTTCGGGATGGAGCCTCTCATCGACTTGGGCCATCAATGGCGGAGGCAGAGGACCGCCGACGGCCGGAACCGCTCGCACGCAGTCCTCGGGAGGCGGTATCTCTGGAGGTTTCCCAGCCATGTACGCGGTCTCGGCCTCGAGTCGGCCCGGCTCGGCAAAACTGCCAAGAAGCGAGAGGGAGCCGGTCTCCGACGTCAGCCCGGCCCTGATCGTGGAGAAGCTTCGCCCAACCTTGATCGTCTCCGTGGATATCTCGACCGGGCCCGCAGACACGGGCCGGGTGAAGTGAGAGGTGAGACTGACCGGGGCCCTCCCACCTGCGGCCGCGGACATGGCCCTGGCGGCGATGGCCATGAGGTATCCACCGTTGGAGATGCCGAAGATGTCCCAATCGGCCTGCACCTCTGCCCGCCACGTGCTCTCGCCGATCTTGTCGACATCCGACGCGTCAGCGAATCTCAACTCCGTGTCACTCCGCCGCCGGAGGTGATCACCCCGATAGTCGTCGGAGAGTGCCGGGCTGTGGCCGTCTTCACTGGTTCGAATTGCAGCGGGTCGACGATCAGGCAGAAGCCGACACCCATGTTGAAGGTGGCAAACATCTCTGAGCGCTCAACGCCCTGCGACGCGACCACGTCGAAGATCGGCGGTGGCTCCCAGGTGCCTGTGTCGATTTCGGCTCCGTAGCCATCGGGCAGGGCTCGGGCAAGATTCCCGGCCAGCCCACCCCCGGTGATGTGAGCCGCGGCATGGACTCCCCCTGCGCCGATCGCCCTCATGACATCGGGGGAATAGATCACCGAAGGCTCGAGCATCGAGTCGAGATGACTGTCGATATCGGCACCAAACACCGAGCGGATCAATGAGAAGCCATTGGAGCGGAGGTTCGGCGAGCGGAGAGCGATCACTAGGTCGCCAATGCCGACTCTATGAGGTCCGAGCTCTCCGCCCCGCTCCACAACGCCCATCACCGCACCGGCAAGGTCGACGGCGTCGGGAGCCATGACACCAGGATGCTCCGCTGTCTCGCCTCCCAACAGGGGGCACCCGGCCTCGGCGCACGCGGCCGCGACCGAGGCGACGATCGACCGGTCGCGGTCGATGTTGAGGGCACCGACCGCCAGATAGTCGACGAAGCCGAGGGGTCTTGCGCCTACCGCGGCGAGATCGTCGACACACATCGCCACCAGATCGAATCCGACTCCGTCCCACCGGTCGGCGCGCCTGGCCAACTCGAGCTTGGTCCCCACGCCATCGGTGGACATCATGAGAACCGGCCGCTGGTACCCGGGTGGGATCTCGACGCCGGCAGCGAACCCGCCAAATCCTCCGACTACTCCAGAAGCCCAAGTGGCGGTTACCGCGTCGGCGATCCCGGCGACGTGACGTTCGGCTCCCTCGAGATCGACGCCCGCCTCCCCGTAGCTGGTCATCTCAGGATCGCTCGAGCTGGAACTTGTCCGTCACCTCGGGGATATCGGTCGGGTATTCACCGGAGAGGCATGCCGTGCAGAACCCGGCATCCGCAACCTTCGTGGCGTCGAGGAGCCCCTGCAACGACAGATAGCCGAGCGAGTCGGCGCCGACGTGCTCGCGGATCTCATCGACTTCGAGTCGGGCCGCGATCAACGTCGATCGGTCTGAAGTGTCCATGCCGTAGAAGCACGGCCATCTGTACGGCGGTGACGAGACCCGGAGATGGACCTCAGTGGCCCCCGCATCGCGAATCATCTGCACCAGATTGCGCGTCGTCGAGCCGCGTACGATCGAGTCGTCGACCAGCACCACCCGTTTGTCCCTGAGATTGTCGGGAATCGGATTCAGCTTGAGGCTGATCCCACGGTCACGCAGAGTCTGGGTCGGTTCGATGAAAGTACGGCCGATGTACCGATTCTTGACCAGCCCGTCGGAATCGGGGATCCCGCTGGCGGCGGCGAACCCCTGAGCAGCGGGAAGACCTGACTCTGGCACCGGGACCACCACGTCGGCGGAGGCGGGATGCTCCGCAGCGAGCGTTTCGCCCATCTGGCGACGTGCGGCGTGTATGCCACGGCCGTACATCTGGCTGTCGGGTCTGGCGAAGTACACGAACTCGAAGAGACAGAGACTGGGCTTGGCGGTTTCTGCGTTCGTGTAGCTGTGCACTCCGCCGGCGTCGACGACCACCATCTCGCCGGCTGCAACCTCACGGACGAACTGGGCGCCGACCAGGTCGAGGGCCGCCGTCTCCGAGGCGATCACCCAACCGCCTTCGGGGAGGGATCCGAGACAGAGCGGCCGGAATCCGTTTGGATCGCGCAGACCCACGATTCGGCCCTGATCCATGATGACGAGGGAAAACGCGCCTTCCCAGGTCGGGGCCACTTCCATGATCGCCATCTCGAGACCTCTGGAGTCCGACCTTTCGTCGTCGATTGCGCGCGCTATGCCCTCGGCCATCAGGTCCGAGTCGGTGGTTGCGCCCTGCACTCCCAATCGCTCTGCCAGCTCGCGGGTGTTGGTCAGGTTCCCGTTGTGGCCGAGGGCGATGCTGGTGCTACCCACCTGACGGTGGGCAGGCTGTGCGTTGGACCAGTTGTTCGACCCTGTCGTCGAATATCGGGTGTGGCCGATCCCGAGGTGGCCGTCGAGCCCGGCAAGAGTCTGCTCGTCGAAGACCTGGGCGACCAGGCCCATGTCCTTGAACACGGTGACGGTCTCGCCGTCGGAGGTGGCGATGCCCGCCGACTCCTGGCCCCGGTGCTGCAGGGCGAAGAGGCCAAAGTAGATCAGACTGGAGACGCGCTGGCGTGGTGTGTAGGCGGCAAAGACCCCGCATGCCTCGCCGGGCCCTTCGATGAGTTGGGCAATTGCCTCCTGGGGCACGAAGCCATCGTAGGTGAGTTCGCGGCGCTGACCTATTCACCTCGGCCAGGTGGCGAAGGCTCTCAGCGGTAGCTCTCCATTAGGGCCAGGTAATGGTCGACGCCCTCGTCGGCTCTAGCGATCTCGGCTGCGGACAGTTCTCGGACCGGTCGGGCCGGCGTCCCCATGGCCAGGGTCCAGGGCGGGATCTCTCTCCCTTCGGGAAGCACCGAGCCTGCGGCGAGCCATGCGCCTTCACCCAGACCCGACCGGTTGAGGAGGAGGGCGCCGATCCCGACCAGGCACCTGTCACCGACCAGGGCGCCATGAACGACGGCCGAGTGCCCAACGGTCACCCGCTCCCCGATCAGACAGGGGATGCCCTCGTCGCAGTGGAGGACGACATTGTCCTGGATGTTGGTCTCGGCTCCGATCATGATCCGGTCCATGTCCGCCCTGATCACCGCCCCGAACAGCACGAAGGCTCGGGGACCGATGGTCACCTGACCATGGAGGCTGGCGCCGGAGACGACGACGGCGGTCGGGTCAACGACCGGCGTGGGAAGAGATGCGCTGCCCATGGGGAAGCGAGCCTAAAGCAACCGCAACCGCCCCCGCCACCCTCGTCGACGTCAACCTCAGCTTCCATGGCTCAGATATGAGCCGAACAGTCTCAGGTTCCAGCCGAGATCAGGCAGATTCCGACTTCTGCAACATCTGGATCACCATCGAGCGCGGGTTGGCGGTGAAGCTGAGACAGTTGGTTCCATATATGAAACTGGCAAGCTGAGGTTCAAGCATTGTCCGGTCCCGGGTCGACCCGGGTGAGGCGTGTTCGACATCTAGGTGTGAGGAGATCTGAGAGTCAGGGGACGCGTGAGCTCGAAGGACCACCGAGCGGCAATCGAAGAGGTGTTCAGGGAGTCCTACTCCCTGGTGCTGGCCAACGTGGCGACTCAGTGCCGCGACATCGATCTTGCAGAAGAGGCTGTACAGGACGCACTGGTAGAGGCGCTTCGGTCCTGGCCGGTGCGCGGCGTCCCCGACAGCCCTGCCGGGTGGATCACCACCGTGGCGCGCAGGCGCGTCATCGACCGGATCCGCCGTCAGGCTTCGTTGGCCAGGAAGAACGAGATACTCGCAAGCTTGGAGAGGGCGCAGCTCGCGGCCGAGGCGGAGACCATGAGTAGCGCCTCAGTCGAGGACGACCGGGTCCGTATGTTGTTCGCTTGCTGTCATCCGTCGCTCTCTGTCGACAAGCAGGTAGCCCTCACCTTGAGAACGGTCGGAGGGTTGACCACCACTGAGATCGCACATGCATTCCTGGTCACGGAGCAGACGATGGCCCAGAGACTGGTCCGGGCAAAGAACAAGGTTCGCGATGCGGGCATTCCGTTCAAGGTGCCGGAGGGTCACGAGCTCGTTGGTCGGCTTTCGGCCGTGCTCGCGGTCATATATCTCATCTTCAGCGAGGGATATTTCGCGTCGAGCGGACAAAGGCTGGTCCGGTCAGAGCTCACCGACTCGGCGATCGGATTGGGGCGGGTGGTAGCTGCTTTGATGCCCGACGAGCCCGAGGTGCTCGGTCTGTTGGCCCTGATGCTGTTTCAGGACAGTCGGAGGAAGGCGCGGGCCGACCCGAGCGGTGACTTGATCCTGCTCGGAGACCAGGATCGCTCACTGTGGGATCGTGAGGCGATCGAAGCCGGGATCGCATTTCTGGAACGATCGGCGAGGATCGGACGGCCCGGGCTGTACCAGCTTCAGGCGGCGATCGCCGCAGAGCACGCAATCGCCAAGAGCCCGGAGCAGACCGATTGGGCGCGGATCACCGAGTTGTATGACGGACTGTTAGAGGTGTATCCAGCCCCCGTGGTCCGCCTCAACCGGGCCGTCGCCGTTGCCGAGTCCGACGGGCCTGAAGAAGGCTTGGCGGCTCTGGAGGACCTGGAGCGTGATCTGTCCGGGTATCACGCCTTTCATCTCGCACGAAGCGACATGTTGCGCCAGATCGGCGATCAGGGAGGGGCAGACGTCGAGCTCGAGCTGGCGCTCGGCCTCACCACCAACGATGCCGAGCGCCGATTCCTCGAGGGGAAGATGCCATGACGACTCAGCCGAATCGCAGCCGGCCGGTCTCGATATCGTCCGGAGTGTCCACCGAGAACCAACTCCGACCGTCCTCGCCCCACTCACTCCACGAGTCGGGGGTCACCGGCAAGAACGAAACTCGATCGAGGAGGGTCTGGATCGAGCCGCCGCTCTCCGCCTCTTCAAGTGCAGCGGCGGCGATTCCTCTCGGGTAAACGGCGCAGGTGACCTGGCGGACACCGGCACGGTCAACCGGCACCACTGGAAGCCCCGACTCGATGGCGACGAGGCGAAGCAGGGTGTCGGCGCTGACGAAAGCATTGTCGACAGCCACGACCAGCGCTCGATCTTCGGTCATACGCAGCAGAGCAGTAGCCAAACCGGCGAGCGGGCCAGGGATGGTTGTCTGATCTGGCCAGGCTTCGTATCCCTCCCGCTCCCCGCCCAACACGACAACCTTCGATGTCACCTGGCCTACGGCGCCGGTCACCCGAGCGAGCAATGAAGTTCCGGATATCTCGATCGCGGCCTTGTCAGTTCCCATCCGGGAGCTCCGGCCACCGGCGAGGACCGCACCCAGTAGCGACATGACTTCAGGCAAGGTGAGAGGGACGATCAGCCATCAGTCACCCATGGCGATTCCGAGATGTCTGGCCGATTGAATCCACGCGTGATCGAGAGGCACCCTCTTCGTGATTCCGGCGATCTCCTTGAGAGCCACTGGCTCGGTCGACTCGCCGCGGGCGGCCACCATCACTCCGTGCATCCCCTCGGCGACGTAGGAGGCGGCAGCCGTGCCGAGGCGGGTGGCAAGCAGCCGGTCTGCGGGCGACGGGGTGCCCCCCCGCAGCACGTGACCGAGGATGGTGACCCTGGACTCCAGGCCTGTCGTTCTCTCCAGGTCTGCTGCGAGGCTCTCCGTCCTTTGCGTCTTGTCTTGGGCGAAGGCATCGAGCTTCTCCCTGAGTCGCTTCTTGTCGTCGCCCGACGCTGACTCGATGTTCTCGACCAGGGACGCGCGCGACCGGGTGTCGTCGTTGGAGCAGGCGCCCTCGGCAACCGCGACGATAGAAAAGCCGCTTCCGGCTGCCTTTCTGGCCGAAATGGAGGAAGCGACGGCCTCTATGTCGTACGGAATCTCCGGGATGAGGATGACGTCGGCCCCGCCGGCGAGACCTGATCCCAACGCGAGCCAGCCGACCTCGTGGCCCATGATCTCGGTGACGATGATTCGGTGATGGGAGTGAGCGGTGGAGTGGAGTCTGTCGATCGCTTCGGTGGCGATGCCCATAGCGGTGTCGAAGCCGAAGGTGACGTCGGTCCCGGTCACGTCGTTGTCGATCGTCTTGGGCAGGGCCACCACTTTGATCCCGACGTCCTCGAGTTTGAGAGCGTTGCGCATCGTTCCGTCACCGCCGAGCACCACCAGGGCCTCGAGCTCGTGCTGGTCGACCACGTCGCGCATCAACGGGCGCATGTCCATCTTCCTGCCGTCGCCCATCTCCATCTTGTCGACCTTGGCCCGGCTGGTGCCGAGGATGGTGCCACCCCTGGTCAGTATTCCCGAGAGG
>Ga0190265_10002108_pt1 | contig 13252 bp, 11 predicted proteins | sample Popmic124T_FD_133135 | JGI IMG/M metagenome (GOLD analysis project Ga0190265, IMG submission 133135) | Populus adjacent soil microbial communities from riparian zone of Indian Creek, Utah, USA - 124 T | ecosystem: Environmental > Terrestrial > Soil > Riparian zone | place: USA: Utah | collected... | reverse complement strand
GAACGGACGAGGTCACCGAGCCGGGCACTCTCGATGGCCTCCCACACGTCGCGGTCGGTCGCGTCCGGAGCGGCGTAGCGCAGGTTGGCGCGGATCGAGTCGTGGAACAGGTGCCCGTCCTGGGTGACCACACCGACGGTGGCTCGGATCGAGTCGAACGACAGGTCTCGCACGTCGACCCCCGCCAACCGCACCGCGCCGTCACCGACGTCGTAGAGCCTCGGCACGAGCGATGCGAGCGTCGACTTGCCTGCACCCGACGTGCCGACCAGGGCGACGGTGTGACCCGCCTCGACCCGGAACGACACCCCGTGGAGGACTTCTGTCTCTGGGTTGTCGTCGAGGACGGCGACCTCCTCGAGCGATGCGAGCGACACCTGGTGCGCGGTGGGATAGCCGAAGCGCACGTTGTCGAACTCGACCGTCACGGGGCCGTCGGGCATGTCCACCGGATCTGGACGCTCGACGATCATCGGCTTGATGTCGAGCACTTCGAAGACTCGCTCGAAGCTGACGAGGGCGGTGACGACATCGAGACGAGCGGTGGCCAGTGCGGTCAGCGGGGCGTACAGCCGGTTGAGGAGCAATGCCATCGTGACGACCGTGCCGGGCTCGAGGTCGCCGTTCAATGCGAGGTATCCGCCGAGCCCGTAGATGAGGGCCTGGGCGAGTCCCGACACCAACGTCAGCGCCCGCAGGAACACGACCATCGCCATCGCCGACCGGATCCCGATGTCGTTGACGCGCTTCGCCCGGTTGCCGAACTCACGCGCCTCGTCGGCCGGCCGTCCGAACAACTTGACCAACGTCGCACCGGGAGCCGAGAAGCGTTCGGTCATCTGCGACGTCATCGCCGCGTTGTGCTCGGTGGCCTCGCGTTCGAGGGCACCGACCTTGGCGCCGACCCGCCGGGCGGGGATCACGAAGATCGGCAGCAGCACGAGCGCCAGCACGGTGATCTGCCACGACAGGCTCAGCATCACCGCGACCGTGAGGACGAGTGCGATGAAGTTGGTCACGACACCCGACAGCGCCGACGTGAACGCCCGCTGCGCCCCGATCACGTCGTTGTTCAGCCGGCTGACGAGCGCCCCGGTGTGGGTTCGCGTGAAGAACGCGATCGGCATGCTCTGCACGTGTTCGAACACCCGTCGGCGCAGGTCGAGGATGAGACCTTCGCCGAGGCGTGACGACTGGAGCCGTTCGAGCAGACCGACAACGGCGTCGACGAGCGCGATCACACCGATCAGCAGCGCCAGCCGGACGACGGTGCCGGTGGCACGATGATCGACGATCGCGTCGACGGCGCGGCCGGCCAGCACGGGCGCGGCGACACCGAGCACCGCCGATCCGGTGGCGAGCACGAGGAACGTGACGATCGTGCGCAGGTGTGGCCTGGCGAACTCGGCAACCCGCCGCAACGTCTCACGGCCCACGGATCGACGGTGCTTGCCGTCTTGTTGCATCGCGCTCTCGAGCGCCATCCACATGCTGAGGTCGGTCACGTCACAGTCTCTCTCGTCGGACACGCGTGTGAACCCGCGCGCTCTTCCCCGACGGTACTTGTTGAAGTTGACTTGAAGTCAAGGTCTTCCGACCGTAGCGTTCGTCACATGGAGATTGGGACATGGACACGGGCCTGACGATCGGAGCGCTGTCCCAGCGGACCGGCGTCGCGGCGTCAGCCCTGCGCTACTACGAGGCGGAGGACCTGATCCACGCCACTCGCTCGCCGGGCGGTCAGCGGCGATACGCCCGCGACGCATTGCGAAGGGTCTCGTTCGTCCGCGTCGCCCAGCAGGTCGGCTTGAGCCTCGACGAGATCCGGGTCGCGCTGGCATCGCTTCCCGCCAACCGGACACCGAACCACAAGGACTGGGAGCGCCTGTCGACGTCGTGGCGTCCGCGCCTCGATGCTCAGATCCGCATGCTCGAGCGTTTGCGCGACCGCCTCGACGGGTGCATCGGCTGCGGCTGCCTCACGCTCGGCTATTGCCGGCTCGCCAATCCAGATGACGAGGCCGCCGCACGCGGCCCCGGCCCGCGATTCATCATTGACGACTGAGTCGGTTCACGCGCGTGGGTGCCACTGCGGCGGGTCGGCCGGGACGCGGGGCAGCCGTGAAGCAACCGTGCCGAAGCGCTCGCTGGCAGCGACCCAGTCGTCGTACGCATCCGAGATCTCCGAGCGCGTGCGGGCGACGAAGTTCCACCACATCAGCAACGGATCGTCGAGCGGGGTCCCACCGATCAACACGCCGCGCGCTGGTGCGGTGGTCGTGATCGCCAGCTCGTCGCGTCCCGTGCCGAGGTAGGCGAGACCACCCGGTTCGACCTCACGGGCACCGACGCTCATCGCACCGACGGCGACCACGAGCGCGTACTCGGCCGCCGGTTCGAGCGGCATGACGCTGGTGCCACGTCGCAGGTCGAGCTCGACACCGACGTGATCGCTGTCGCGCCGCGCGGGCGACGTGACATCACCGAGCCTGCCGACGATGACCGTCCCGGCGCCCTGTTCGACATCGAACACCGGGAGATCGGCATGGTGCGCGAACGCCGGCGGCCCATCGCGGGTCGAATCCGGTTGGGCGACCCACAGTTGCATGCCGTGGAGGACGCCTCGATAGCGGCCGGTCGACTCCTCGGCGTGGGCAACCCCGCGACCCGCCGTCATCAGGTTCAGCTGCCCAGGGCGGATGAGCTGCTCCGAACCAAGGCTGTCGCGGTGGAGGATCTCGCCGTCGAACAACCATGTGACCGTCTGCAGCCCGATGTGGGGGTGCGGTCCGATGTCGACGCCGTGCTGCTCGGTGACCTTCGCCGGACCCATGTGATCGAGGAAGCACCAGGCGCCGACGTTTCGCCGCGCCCGGCGCGGGAGCGCCCGGCGCACCTCCAACTCGCCGACGCGCGTGAGGTGGCTGGGGAGGAACTCGACGCACGGGTGATCCTCAGGTGGCGCGGGCGCCTGGTCCGGCGGCGCGTCGACGGGTGTGACCGGGCCGCTCATCGGCCTGTCCGTCGCGGGACCATGCCAGAGCTTGCCACGGCCATCGCGGTGTCCGCCGCGGCCGCCGGATGCCTGCCGTGCCAACATCGGCCGCTGGCGACAGAGAAAGAGGTTCGGTCATGGAGGATCTGGCGGGCAAGACGGCGGTCATCACCGGCGCCGCGTCCGGTATCGGGCTGGGACTCGCGGTTCGCTTCGGGCGCGCCGGGATGAACGTCGTGCTGGCCGATGTCGAGGAACCGGCGCTCGCCGAGGCAGTCGCCGCCGTCGAGGCCACCGGCGCGGCCGCGTTCGGACTCCGGGTCGACGTCCGACGCGTCGACGAAGTCGAAGCGCTGCTCGCCACCGCGATCGAACGGTTCGGTCGTGTCCACCTGGTGTGCAACAACGCCGGGATCGCCGGCCCGTTCGGCAAGACCTCATGGGAGCTGTCGGCACACGACTGGGAGTGGGTGATCGGCGTCGATCTGTGGGGCGTGATCAACGGGGTGCGGGTCTTCACGCCGCACCTGGTGGCGCACGGCGACGGGCACATCGTGAACACCGCCTCGTTGGCCGGCCTCACGACGGGAACGGTCGTACCGGCGTCGTACCACACCGCCAAGCACGGCGTCGTCGCGCTCTCGGAGTGTCTGTTCGGTGAGCTTGCACAGCGCGCGCCCGGGGTCGGCGTGACCGTGCTGTGCCCCGGCTTCGTGAAGACCCGCATCAACGAGAACGATCGCAACCGGCCCGAGGATCTTGCGCCATCCCCGTTCGAACCAGAGAGCCCGCGTTCGGTCGAGGTCCGGACGGCGATGGCCGAGATGACGCTGACGGGTCTCGAGCCTGAGCAGGTGGCCGACCTCGTCCACGACGCGGTTCGCTCGCGCCAGTTCTACATCCACACCGATCCAGCGGCGATGCCGTTCATCCGCGCTCGCCACGAAGCGATCCAGACGACGACCGACCCACCTGCAGGTGAGCTCGGCTGAGCGCAGCGAGCCGGGCGCTGTCAGCCGGTCGCCAGCGCACGTCAAGCCGTCGCCTCGATGATCTCGATGTCAACCAGCATCGATCATCGAAAGGTATTTGCCATGACGTTTGTTTCCCCGGCCCGCACTCGCGCGGCTGCAATCACTGCCCTCCTCGCGTCGACCGCGCTGCTCGGCGCCGCCTGTGGTGGTGAGGACACTGCCGACGCCGCCGGCACGGTCACCGTCCACGCCACCGACTTCGCGTTCGACGACCTGCCCGACGAGGTCGAGCTCGGCACCACGTTCGAGCTCGTCAACGACTCGGAGGTCGAGCTGCACGAGCTCGTCGCGGTCCGCCTCCCTGACGACGAGACTCGCTCGGCCCACGACATCGTGCACGACGGGATCGAGTCGATGTTCGCCGTCGAGCCGGCGTTCGTGCTGGTCGCCGCGCCCGGCGGTCCGCAGATCAACGCCGTCGGCGACGGCACGGTCACCGAGCCCGGCCGCTACATCGTCGTGTGCATGATCCCGACCGGCGTCGATCCCGAGGAATTCCTCGAAGCGGCACAGAACTCCAACGGCGGCCCGCCGCAGATCGAGAACGCCGGCGCGCCCCACATCGCCCACGGCATGTTCGGCGAGTTCACCGTCGGCTGAGCTGCTCGGGTGGATCCGTCACCCATCGTCGTGAATCGCTCACCGCGACGGTGACGGATCCGACGCGCGCCTCGACGCGTCGACGCGGCTGAGGACGACGTGCGTGCCTTGCTGCTCGGCGAGTGCTTGGGCCTCGTCGAGCAGGGCCGGAGCGGCCGCCGCATCGCCGAACGCCGCTTCGGCCTCGGCGAGGAGGCGGATCGTTTCGGGCAACCACCACCGATCGCCGGTGGCCTCGGCGTCGCGGCGTGCGGTGCGCAGCTCCGACAGCGCGTCCGGCAGCCCCAACTTCAACAGCGCGGCGCCGAAGAACGTGCGGAAGGCCGGGACGCCGATGCTGGTCGGACCGGCGTCGAGCTCCTCCAACGCGGCACCGCCGAGCTCGACCGCGGCCGATGCCTCGGGGCCGCCAGCCCCGAGCTCGACTGCGGCCCACGTGTGAAGGACCCGGCACGAGGCCGAGAAGTGTGGCATCCACGACGGCGGCGACGGCTCCACCGTGAACGCTGTGGTCGCCAGCGTGACCGCCGCGTCACCGCGAACGGCCTGCACGATCCCCTGCATGAAGGCCATGTCGACCTCGCTGTCGGGACGTAGCGCCAGCAGCCTGCGCTGGGTCCGCAGCAAGGCGTCGGCTTCGGAGTCGGCGCCCGACAATTGGGCGGCGATCGCCGCCATCCCGTACACCGAGATCACCGGGATGCGGATCGGCGGATCGCTGCGGTCGGCCTGCTCGCGCATCGCCAGCGCGAGCGCGAAGTGGTCGCGACCGGCGTCGTTGCGGCCGCTCAGCCAGCATTGCGAGCCGGCCACGTATCGCCCGACGACGACGACGTACGGCTCGTTCGAGCGCTCCGCGAGCTCGAGGGCCGCAGTCGCGTACCGCCCGGTCGCGACCGGACCGACGGCATTGATCTTCGACCACCGTGTGAAGAGCGCGAGCTGCCGCGCGTGGTCGCTGTTGTTCCGCTCTGCAACGTCATCGATGCGGGCTGCGATCTCGTCGAGCCCGACGCCCATGAACGACCGTTGCGTGCTCACGCTCAACAGCGACTCCAGCGCGCTGACTTCGAGCGCGACGCGCCGTGGACCGGCTGGGACGCGGCGCGCCGCTTCCAGTGCGAGGTCGAGCAACACGTCCGCCCGATCGAACGCCGAGCGCACCCGTGCCACGTCGCCGGCCAGGGTCAGCGCCACCGCGACTCGCGCCGGGTCGTCGACCGCCGCGGCGGCATGGCGATGCCACGCGATCGGCTCGGCGTGGTCGGCGTCGGCGCCGTGCACGCGCTCGATCGCATCGGCCGCCTTGACGTGCAGGCGAGCGAGGCGCAATGCCGAAAGCTCCGCGAGCACCGCGTCGCGGACGAGTGCGTGAGCGAAGCGGAACGTTCCCGACTCGCCGGGCACCAGGACGCGGATGGCGATGGCCGGATCGATCGCGTCGAGGCACTCGTCGAGTCGCTCACCGATCGCCTCCGCCAGCACCCTGAGGTCGATCAGCTCTCCGAGCACGGCCGCGGTGGAGAGCACATCGTTCGTCACCGGAGGGAGCTGGGCGAGACGTCGCCGGACCACGTCGCGCACGGCATCGGGAACGACATCGTCATCGGTGACGCCGGCGAACCCCGCCAGCCGTGCGAGCTCGGCGACGAACAGCGGATTGCCGCCGGTGCGCTGTTGCACGCGCTCGGCCACGTCGTGCGACGGCTCGGCACCCCCGATGATCGACATCAAGCGGGCGACGTCGTCGGCCCCGAGACCCGACAACCGCACACGCGACAGCCCTGGCACGCGGGTCAGGACCCCGAGTGCGTTGGCGAACGGCGTCTCGGCGACCAGCTCCGGCGGCCGATGCCCGGCGGCGATGAGCAACGGTGCGTCGGCGACCCGCTCGAGCACCATCGCCACGAGATCGAGCGAGATCTCGTCCGCCCAGTGGAGGTCGTCGAGCACGAGGAGGCGCGGCGCGACCGCGGCGTCGTCGCGGAGAAGTGTCGCGAGCCGGTCGGCGAGCTCGACCGCCGACAACGGCAGCGACTCGGTCGATGTCGCAGCCGACATCATCGCCGGGAGCGTCGACGTCCAGTGGTGGACCTCGTCCGCCCCCGCGCCTGCCAAATCACCGTCCGCCGCTGCCGCGGCGCTCACCGAGCGGACGACCTCGATCCACGGCCACAACGCGGGCGCCAGCCCGGGCTCGGCGCAACGCCCGACCGCAACCCTCCACCCGCTGGCCGAGGCCTCGCCGGCGAGCGCCTCGAGGATCGTCGTCTTGCCGATCCCGGGGTCGCCTTCGAGCAGCAGCAGTCCGGCCCGCCCCGCGGCGGCGAGATCGAGCGCTTCGAGCACGCGTTCCCACTCGGCGGTCCGCCCGACGACGGTCACGACCGGCGCCGGCCGCTCCTCGACGACGACCCGCCGGCCAGCAGGTGCAGGCGCGGGTGGCGTCGCCAGCAGCGACGGGTCCTGGGCGAGGAGACGCGACTCGAGCTCGCGGAGCTCTGGGCCGGGATCGAGACCGAGCTCTTCGACGAGCGTCTCGCGAGCGGTCGTCAGGGCCCGCAGCGCATCAGCTTGACGTCGGGAGCGGTACAGCGCGAGCGCGAGTTGCGCCCACAGCCGTTCGCGGAGCGGATGCTCGGCGACCGCGTGCTGGAGGGCACCGACCGACTCGACATGGCGACCGAGGGCGAGCATCGAGTCGAAGCGGTCGCCCACCACGTTCGAGCGTTCTTCATCGAGGCGGACGACGAGCGGACCGACCTCCTCGTCGGGGCCAAGGCCCGCCAGCGCCGGGCCCCGCCACAGCGAGAGTGCGAGGTCGAAACGCTCGAGTGCCTGTTCATGGTGATCGATCGCGGCCGCTTCGCGTGCGGCCGCGGCGAGGGCGTTGAAGCGCCCGACGTCGACGTCGTCGGCCGAGACGCGCAGGGCGTAACCCGGCGCTTCCGACACCAGCACCGTGGCCTGCGCGCCAGCGGTCCGGCCCGGCTCGAGCGCCCGACGCAGGCGCGAGACGTAGCTCTGCAGCGCTCCCAGCGGTGCGCCGGGCGGGTTGTCGCCCCACAGTTTCTGGATCAAGCGGTCGACGGCGACGACCCGACCGGCGTCGATCGCGAGGCGGGCGATCACCGCCCGCTGTTGCGGCCCGCCGAGATCGAGAACGACCCCACCACGCCGCACCTCGACCGGACCGAGCAGGCCGATCTGGATCTCGCCGGCCCGATCCTCCGACGCCGACGCCTCGGGGTGCACGGCGAGGGTCTAGCACAGCGCTGGGATCGTCTCCGAGACGGGTCCGACGTCGCTGATCAGCGCGCTGGCTCGGCTGTCAGCCCACTTCAAGTCGCCCACAAGCGGCCGCGCTCAAGGTGAGACCACCACCGACGCACGAGGAGACTCCCATGTCCATCACCGCCAACATCTCAGGGTCCATCGCAGGCCTGAGCCCGATCCCGACCACATTCGACGACGAGATCGATGAGCTCCGGCGCCGGGTCGGCGGCCAGGTCGTCACGTGCTCCGACGACGGTTACGACGCGGCCCGGTCGGCGTGGAACCTGACAGTCGACCAGCACCCGGCAGTGATCGTCGTCGCCGAAACGGTCGCCGACATCGCCGTCGCGGTTCGGTTCGCCCGCACCAACAGCCTGCGGGTAGCCGTCCAGGCGACCGGCCACGGCGTCGGCCGACCGGCCGACGGCGCACTGCTCATCGTCACCAGCCGGCTGACCGACGTCACGATCGATCCCGTCGACCGCACCGCGTACGTCTCGGCCGGCGCCAAGTGGGACGCCGTGCTGACGCCGGCGCAACTGCACGGCCTGGCACCCCTGCTCGGGTCGAGCAGCGGCGTCGGCGCCATCGGTTACACGCTCGGCGGCGGGATGGGATGGCTGGCGCGCCGCTTCGGGCTCGCCTCCGACAGCGTCATCGCCTTCGATCTCGTCACGCCCGATGGGATCGAGACCCGGGCCAGTGCCACCGAGCAGCCCGAGCTGTTCTGGGCGCTCAAGGGTGGTGGCGCCGGATCGCTCGGGGTCGTCACCGGAATGGAGATCCGGCTGTTCCCGGTCGAGATGGTCTACGCAGGCAATCTGCTCTACCCGATCGAGATGGCGGGCGACGTCCTCGTCCGCTGGCGCGACGGGGTCGCCGGGATGAGCCCCGAGCTGACATCGTCGGTCGTCCTGATGAACGTTCCGCCGATGGACGAGATTCCCGAGCCGCTGCGCGGGAAGTCATTCGTCGTCGTGCGCGGGTGCTGGTCGGGCGACCTCGACGCCGGGCGCCAGCTCATCGACGGCTGGCGCGAGTGGCATGCCCCGGTCATCGACATGTTCGGACCGATTCCCTTCTCGGCCGCGGACACGATCAGTGACGATCCGGCCGACCCGATGCCCGTGATGGTGACCTCCGAGTGGGCGGACGCGCTCACCGACGAGGTGATCGACATCCTGGTCACCGCCACCGTGCCGGCGCCCGGCCGCCAGCCCACGATGCAGTTCGCCGAGATCCGCCACGCCGGCGGCGCAGTTCGCGAGCTCGGCGCGGGCGCGGTGAACCGGGCGGGACGCTCCGACGAGTTCCTGGTCGCGCTCGGCGGTCTCGTGATGTCGGCGGAGGGCGGTGTCGCGCTCGAGGCGGCGCTGCGCCACACGCGTCAACAGCTCGCCCCACATGTGACCGGCGCGACGTACCTGAACTTCACCGAGGGTCGCGAGCGCCAGGAGCGCTCCGCGTCGGCGTTCGGCGCCGAGCACAGCTCGCGGCTCGGCACGCTCAAGTCCGCCCTCGACCCCGCCGACCGGTTCTGCCACGGCGTGACGGTCGCCTCGGCGTGACCGGGCCAGCACCGTTCAGGCGGCTGTCGACAGGCAGGCCAGCACCGCTCGCCGCACGAACGGGTCCATCTCGCGGCCCTCGTTGAGCAGCCGCTCGGCGACCTGCTGGACAGGGGTCACGAGCGTCGCCTCCCACTCGTCGCCGGCCAGGGCGTCGACCGTCCGCGCGAAGGCAGGCCGGTCGCGCTTGGCGCCGGCGCCGACCGGTTTGTAGGTGTGGTGCACGATGAGTCGCACCAGCCGCCGTTGCCACGGCCGCATCGTGACCATCGTGTCGAACGCGTAGGCGGCGTAGAAGCTCTTGTGCGCCGACTCGTGCGCCCGGAGTCGGCGGAACAGGGTCGCGTGGAGCGCCTGCTCGTCGCGCTCGCGCAGCATCTCGTCCATTCGCGCGTAGGCGGCCATCGCCAGGTGCTCGTTCATCGCGCCGGCCGTGCTCCACACCGCCTCGACCACCTCGTGCATCCGCAGCGACATCCGGCCCAGCACCCCGATCAGGTGGTTGTGGATCGGCAGCGTCGGGTCGCTGTCGGGCGTCGGCGTCAGTCCCAGCAGTCGCATCAGCTGGGCGAGGGCGAGGCCGTGTCCGATCTCGTCGGCGGTCCACACGTCCAAGAACCGCCGCACCCGTTCGTCGTGTCGCGGCATCAGCGTCTCGATGCCGAGCGCGGCGACGACGGACTCCACACGCTGGGCGTACTCCAATGGCGCGGCCAGCGCGCTGGCGACCCAGTGCGGGTCCCGAATCGTGAAATCGATGTCGTCGAAGACGAGCGGCGTCTTCGACTCGACGTACGCGAGACGGTCATCTACGTCGTGCAATCGTGTGCCCCGTTCGGATCGCAGTCCTGACCCAGCTTCGCGCGTTCGCCCCGGTCGGACGCAAGCGGCCCGCACCCCTCCGTTCTGTCTGCTTCAAACTGCCCGTGGCCTCCGATGAAGCAGACAGGACGGGTTTGGGCGCGCTGTCCGTCCGCTCTCGGGACCGTCGCAGGGAAAGCGAGAGTCCAGCGAACCGACAGCGGGCTCATCGACGATGGTCCTCGTGAACAACCCCGCCTTTGATCCGGCTCTCGACGAGCCGGCTCCCACCCGCCAGGACCGCCAGAAGGCCGAGATCCTCGACAGCATCGACGCCGGGCGGCTCCAACATGCGGCCGATCTGGCCCACGAACATCTCGCCGAGTTCCCGGACGACCGATCGGTCCGCTCAGCGATCACCGCCGCGCTCCAGCGCAGCCCCGACGACCACGTCCGACGCCGAGCGAACGAGTTCGTGCAGCCCTGACCCACGGGCGCGCCCCAGTCGGCGACCAGACGTTCATCTACACGACGTGCAGTGAGCCGACTGAATTCAGTAGGGCCGGGGAATCGGGTGGCGGTGCTCGTAGGCCCTGGCGGCGCGCAGGACGAGGGCGTCGGCGAACATCGGGCCGACGAACTGCAGACCGATCGGCAGCCCGGTGCTCGTCAGCCCGCACGGGATCGTGCACGCCGGCTGCTGCGTGAGGTTGAACGGATACGAGAACGGCGTCCACCCCAGCATCGACACCGGATCCATCGGCGTGTGGCCGGCCGGTCGGGCCTCGAACGCCGGCACCGCGACGGACGGTGTGACGAGCAGGTCGAATCGCGTCATGAACTGCCGCATGTGCGATCCCAGGTCACCGCGCCGCAGGTTCAGGCGTTGGACGTCGAGGTTGCTGAGCTCGGAACCGAGGGCGGCCTCAGCGGCGAAGTCCGGGTCGGTGACGGCCTGCTGCTGCGGGCTGAGTTGGTTCCACAGCGTCCAGGCGCCGGTGAACCACAGCCCGGTCGTGATCTCCAACGGGTCGTCGAACCCGGGGTCGAGCGCCTCGACGTTGGCCCCGAGCTCGGCTAGCTCGTCGGCGGCCGCGGCGACGGCGGCTGCGATATCGGGGTCGATGTTGCGGGCGTAGCCGAGCGTTGCGCTGTAGGCGATGCGCAGGCCGGCGATCCCGTCGTCGAGTCCGTCGAGGTAATCCGAGGTGTCCACCGGCAGCGACGTCCAGTCGCGCGCGTCGGGTTGCTTGAGCACGTTCATCATCAGCGCCGCGTCGGTCACGCTCATCGTGTGCGGGCCGAGGTGCGACACGGTGCCGAACGGCGACAACGGATGCGCGGGCACACGCCCGAAGCTCGGCTTGAGCCCGAAGTTGCCGCAGAACGCGGCGGGGATGCGCACCGAGCCGGCGCCGTCGGTGCCGACGCTGAGCGGACCCATTCCGACCGCCACTGCGGCGGCCGTACCGCCCGAGGAGCCGCCGGGCGTCTTCGACGGGTCCCACGGGTTGCGTGTGATGCCGGTGAGCGACGAGTTGGTCTCGCCCTTGCAGCCGAACTCGGGCGTCGTCGTCTTGCCCACCAGTACGGCACCCGCGTCGCGCAGCCGGGCGGTGGCCGGTGCATCGACGTCCCACGGCTGATCTGGATCGACGGTGTGGCTGCCGCGCCGGGTCGGCCAGCCGCGGGTGAGGATCAGATCCTTGAGCGATGTCGGGACACCGTCGAGCGGACCCATCGGCTCACCGCGGTGCCAGCGCGTCTCGCTGGCGGTGGCGGCGACGATGGCTTCGTCGTTGGCAACGAAACAGAACGCATTGAGGAGCGGATCGAGCGCGTCGATCCGATCGAGCACCGCCCGCGTCGCCTCGACCGGGGACGCCTTCCCGCTCCGGTAGAGCTCCAACAACTCGGTGGCCGTGCACTGCGTGAGATCGATGGGTGTGGCGATCACCCATGATCGCCGACCATCACCCGTTCTGTCTGCGTCAGACGAAGCCACGGGCAATCTGAAGCAGACAGAACCGGTGTGGTCAGAATGAACACACGGTGGCGGGCGAGGGAACGAATGGTGAACGTCGCGCTACAGTCGGGGCGATGCTCAGCTATCTCGATCCAGGCACCGGCAGCATGATCGCCGCCGCGTTGGCAGGTGGCGCCGCCGGTCTCATGGTGTTCTTCAAGATGTACTGGCATCGCTTCCTCGGGGTGTTCTCGAAGAAGCACCGCATCCAGGCCGAGCAGGTACGGGCCGAGCTCATCGCCGACGCAGACGTCGAAGCCTGATCACGACCAGCTCACGTCGCGACGCCTGTCCCTCAAATGAATGGTGAGGTGAATGGTGCGCCGAGCTGACCCCGGGTCCTTCCGGGACCCGATGTCGCGCGTGTTCGTCGACGACGACGGTGTGTGGCGGGGTCTGTCGAGCGAGGCCCTCGCCGACTACGAGCGGCTCGCCGGGTCGACGTTCTTCCGCGAGGCAATGGCACGCGGCGACATCGTCGGCACCGAGCGCGTCGACGACGTGGTGTTGCCGGGCGAATGGGCGGCAGTGCTCCGCCACGACCGCATCGACGTGCTCTCGTACCCGTACGAGTGGCCGTTCGAGATGCTGCGCGACGCCGCGCTCCTCCAACTCTCACTCACCCGCGCCGCGCTCACCGAGAAGCTGATCACCAAGGACGCCTCCTCGTACAACGTGCAGTTCCTCGGCACCAAGCCGGTCTTCATCGACATCGGCTCGTTCGAACGGCTCCGCGGTGGTGAGCCGTGGCCCGGCTATCGCCAGTTCTGTGAGCTGTTCCTGAACCCGTTGCTCGTCCAGGCCTTGCGCGACGTGCCGTTCCAGCCGTTGCTGCGCGGCAACATCCACGGCATCTCCCCCACACTCGCGGCCGAGTTGCTGCGCGGCGAAGGCCGCTTCACGAAGGGTGTGTTCACCCACGTCAAGTTGCACGCCAGGGCCGAGCGCAAGT
>Ga0190265_10002107_pt1 | contig 13253 bp, 9 predicted proteins | sample Popmic124T_FD_133135 | JGI IMG/M metagenome (GOLD analysis project Ga0190265, IMG submission 133135) | Populus adjacent soil microbial communities from riparian zone of Indian Creek, Utah, USA - 124 T | ecosystem: Environmental > Terrestrial > Soil > Riparian zone | place: USA: Utah | collected... | reverse complement strand
TTACGGCCGATGATCATCGGCTCGAGCTCGGGGTGATTGATGTTCGCCGGAATGATCGCGCGTCCGCGCGCCACTTCGTCGCGGACAAAATCCGCCGGCAGCCCTTCGCGCGTGGCGATGAACGCCATCTCCGGCGTGATCTCGCCTTTGCGCGCGTAGTGCAGCTGGGTGACGGCCTTGCCGGCCTTCGCTTCGGCTCGCCGCGGCGCAATCCACGGTTCGCGCAGCTTCGGCAACCCCACGCGCGGATCGTGGCCCTGCGGTCCGCTCGTGTCGTAGAGGCGCACCGGCGCTTCGCCGCCGCTCAAGGCGACTTCGCGCAGCGGCACGCGCAGTGGCACGCGCCCGTGCGGTGTATCGACGAAGGTGTCGTCGAAGGTCTTGGTTGAATTGGGAAACGCCTCGGCAAACGTGTTGGCCGTGGGTACAGGTGTGGACTTCGACATCTCCGCTCTCCCTCCGCCGGTATCAACCGGATCCGCCTTCGCCGGCCGCGATTATTCGGGCCGGCTACGGCGCGACCCCGCCGAAGCGCTTCGCGCGAAGGCGGGTCAGGTTCCAGGGTGTTTCTCAATCGCGCCGTAGCCGGCTCGTGATTGCGCCGGCCAAGGCGGATACCCCTGGCGGTAAGCTGTGATCATACTCCGTTGACACCGACGCCGCTGCCAATCGATTCGCGTCTGGACGATGTGCGCGCGGCGCTCGATCGTCATCGCGCGGCCGTGCTGGTGGCGGCGCCGGGTGCGGGCAAGACCACACGCGTCCCTCCGGCGCTCGTCGATCGCGGCCGGGTCCTGTTGCTGCAGCCTCGCCGGGTGGCCGCCCGCGCGATGGCGCAACGCATCGCCGACGAACGCGGATGGTCCGTTGGCCGCGACATCGGCTGGCACATCCGCTTCGAGCGCCGCTTCACGAAAGACACGCGCGTGCTGGTCGTCACGGAAGGCATCCTGACCGCGTACCTGCAACAGGATCCCCTGTTGAGCGATGTGCACACGCTGATCCTCGACGAGTTTCACGAGCGCAGCGTGCACGCCGACCTCGGGCTCGCGCTCGCGAAGCAGGCGTGGCAGGCCCGCGACGATCTGCGGATCCTGATCATGTCGGCCACGCTCGACGCCGGCCCGGTGGCGGCCTTCCTCGGTGACTGCCCGATCATCGACGTGCCCGGGAAGCTGCATCCGCTGGCGATGGAGTACCGGCCGTCGCAGTCGATGGCCGACGCAGTCAACGACGTCCTGCCTCGGACTCCGGGCAACGTGCTGTGTTTCCTGCCGGGCGCGCGGGAGATCGAACGCGCCATCGCCGAGGCGGCGACGCTGGCGAGCCGGCACGGCATCACGCTCGTGCCACTGCATGGATCGCTGCCGCCGCACGATCAGGATGCGGCGCTCCAGCCATCGGATCACCGGCGGGTGATCGCCGCCACCAACATCGCGGAGACGTCGCTGACCGTTGCGGGTGTGTCGGCGGTGATCGATTCCGGGTTTCAGAAGGTGGCGCGCTACGACGCCGATCGCGCGGTGGATTCGCTCACGACCGAGCGCATCACCCTCGATAGCGCCGACCAGCGCGCCGGCCGGGCCGCGAGGCTTGGCCCCGGCATCGCGCTACGGCTCTGGGACGGCCGCGATCGCCTGCGGCCGCATCGCGAGGCGGAGATCCATCGCATCGATCTGTCGTCGCCCGTGCTCGCCATCCTCGCCGCGTCGGCCGATCTCGAGAGCTTCGAGTGGTTCGATCGTCCGGCGCCCGATCGCCTCGCGTCGGCGATCGAGTTGCTGACGCGTCTTGGCGCGGTGGCGCAGGGCCGCATCACGCCGCTCGGCCGCAACATGCAGCGCCTGCCGCTGCCGCCCCGGCTGGCGCGGATTTTTCTCGAGTCCTTCGGCGCGATCGAGGCGTGTGCCGCGTGCGCGTGGCTGGCCGAGCCGACGCGCCTCAGCGGCGCGACGGCCGCCACCGCGTCCGATCTGCTGACCGTGATCGATCGCTGGCGCGAGATGCCCGGCCATCTGAAGCGCATCGCCGACCATCTCGAACGCATCGCGGTTGACGCACTGCACGAGAAGCGGGTCACGCACATGAGCGAAACCGAGCTGCGGCGAGCGGTGCTCACCGGCTACCCCGATCGCGTCGCCAAGCGGCGCGCCGCGGACAAGGCGACCCTCGCGACCGGACATGGGGCAGTCCTCGGCCGCGACACCGGCGTGCACGACGCGGAGTGGCTGATCGCGCTCGACGTGACCGCGGGGCGCAGCGTGACCAACACCGAAGCGATCATTCGCGTGGCCAGCCGGATCGAACCGGAATGGCTCGCGCCCACCCGGTCAACGGTTGAACAGGCGATCGACGATTCGGGAGCCCTCAAGGCGCGCGCCGTCGATTGGTACGACGCCTTGGTGCTTGCCGAACGGCCGGTTGGCGTGAACGCCGACATGACCGCGAGAGTGCTGGCCGCCGCCTGGCTCGAGCGCGGGCCAGACACACGCAGCGCCCGGCTGATGGCGCGGCTCGCTTTTGCCGGTCTCGATGTCAATCTCACCGACAGCGTCGTCGCCGCCGCCCAGAATGCGCGCCGGGTACAGGACATCGTGCTGCTCGAAGATCAGCTGCCATGGGACGTCCGTCAGCGCCTCACCCGCCTCGCTCCCGAATCTCTGACGGTGCCCAGCGGCCGTCAGATGCCGATTGAATACGGCACCGACGGCACCGTTTCGGTATCGGTGAAGCTACAGGAGCTCTTCGGCCTCGGCGACACACCGATGGTCGGCCCGAACAAGGCGCCGATCGTCTTTCATCTGCTGGCGCCCAACGGCCGGCCGGTGCAGACGACCCGCGATCTCAAGAGCTTCTGGGAGCGCACGTATCCCGAAGTCAGGAAAGAACTGCGCGGGCGGTATCCAAGGCATCCGTGGCCGGATGATCCCTGGACGGCCACGCCCACGCACCGCACCAAGCGCCGCTAGAACCGCACGCATTGGCGGCGCTCAAGGGCCGCCCTCCCGGCTGAAGAGCCGCCTCCCGGAACTACAATTTGCGTGTGGTCGATCTGCTCGTGTTTGGACCTCATCCTGACGATCTCGAGATCGGGCTTGGCGGCTCAATCGCGAAGCACGTCGCGCTCGGTCACACCGTTGGACTCTGCGACTTGACCCGCGGCGAGATGGGCACCAATGGCACACCCGGGGAGCGCGCCGCGGAAGCGGAGGCGGCCCGGGTCGTCCTTGGCGCCAGGTCGCGCGATAACCTCGGCTTGCCCGATGGCGACATCGGCGGCGATCCGTCGCAGCTGCGCGAGGTCGTGGCCTACATCCGCCGGATGAAGCCGAAGACCATCGCCGTGCCGCACGAAATCGACCGGCATCCCGATCATGTGGCAGCCAGCCGCCTGCTGACCCGCGCCGCTTTTCTCAGCGGGCTCACCCGCTACGCCGCGCCGGGCGAGAAGTGGCGGCCCGACTGGGTGCTGTATTACTTCATCAACGATTCGGCGCCGCCGTCGTTTGTCGTCGATGTGTCGGCGAACTATGAAACCAAGCGAGCGGCGCTGGCCTGCCATCGTTCTCAGTTCGATGCTGCCGCGACTGGTGGCGCGGCCACGCGACTCACGTCCCCGCGCTTCCGCCAGCTGATCGAAAGCCGCGATGCGCAGTTCGGCGCGCTGATCGGCGTGGACTTCGCCGAGGGCGTGGTCGCGCGGGAGCCGATCGCGCGGGCCACACTGCTCAAATGAACATCGGCATCGTCTGCTATGCCTCGGTGGGCGGAAGCGGTGTGGTGGCCTCCGAACTGGCGCGGTGCCTGGCCGGGCGCGGCCACACGACCCACGTGATCAGCAGCGAGACGCCGTTCCGGTTGCGCGAGCCCGGCGCGGGCATCCGCTTCCACCGCGTCGACACCCCGGGCTACCCGCTCTTTCGCGAACCGCAGTATCTGCTCGCGCTCGCCAACCGCCTGGTGCAGGTGTCGCGCGCCCACCACCTGGACATCATTCACGCGCATTACGCCATCCCGCATGCCGCAGCCGCTTACCTGGCCCGGCAGATCCTGACCGCGTCCGGGTTGCCTCGCGTGCCCCGCACCATCACGACGCTGCACGGCACCGACGTCACGATCCTCGGCGCCGATCCCTCGTATCGCGAGACGGTGGCCTTTTGCATCGATCAATCCGATGCCGTGACCGCCGTTTCCGCCAGCCTGCGCGACGACACCACGCGCGAGATGCCGGTGAGAAGCACCATCGAGGTGATCCCGAATTTTCTGGATTGCTCGTTCCATCGCCGCGCGCCGGATCCCGCGCTGCGCGCGCGCCTGTGCCCGGCCGGCGAGAAGCTGGTGGTGCACATCTCCAATCTGCGGCCGGTCAAGCAAATCGACGCGGTGGTCAGGATCTTCGCGCGCATCCGCGAACGCGTTCCCGCCCGCCTGGCCATCGTCGGCGAAGGACCCGACCGGGGTCAGGCGGAGGAGCTGATCCGGGAGCTCGGCCTGTCGCCACATGTCGAAATGATCGGCGAGACCCAGGACATCATCGGCTTGCTGTCGGAAGCGGACGTCTTCCTGCTGCCGTCACTGCAGGAAAGTTTCGGCCTGTCGGCGCTCGAAGCCATGGCGTGCGGCGTGCCGGTGGTGGCGTCGCGGGTCGGCGGGCTGCCCGAGGTGGTGGTGGACGATGAGACCGGCTACCTGCATCCGCATGACCGGATCGACTTGATGGCAGAGAGCGCCGTGCGGCTATTGTCGGATGCGATCCTCCACGCGCGCCTGTCTGCCAACGCGGCGCGGCTTGCCGTCGCTCGCTTCAGCGCGGACCGGGTGGTGCCGCAATACGAGGCGCTGTATGAGCGCGTCGTAGCCAATCGGACCTACTTGAGCTGATGCCCTCGCTCGTCCAATATTGCGACGTTGACGTAGTAGAGATCGGTTGCGATCTTGAATTGATCTTTCGTGCCCGTCCACGGCATCGATTTCCATTCCGACGTGGCCGGCCGTACGGTCTCCCACCTGGCCGGATCGCCAACGCGGATTGGCATCGCAAACCCGCGCTCGGCAGCGTTCCAGCGATACCACGCGAGCTGTGCCTTAGGGTCGAACGTCACCTCGAGCACGGGCAGCTCCGCGCGGCGCAAATACTGATCGAAGATCGGCGTCAGATCCTGCCCAACCTGCTTGTTGATGAACGCGACCATTTCCTCCGTCATGATGTTGCGGTACTTGAACTCCTGATACACATCACGAATCAGCTTGAACCACTTCAGGTCATCGTTGACGATGTTGCGGAGCGTGTGAAGGAACAAGGCGCCTTTGAAGTACTGGTCCTGGTTCGGCGAGCGCGCGATGCCGCGCTGCACGATCACCGGCTCCTTGTTGGCGATCTTGGTCTTGTACGCGTTGGTGTACTTCAGGTAATCCTCGTAACCGAACTGGCTCTCGACGTAGAGACACTCCAGATACGTCGTCCAGCCTTCCTGGATCCACATGTCGGACTGCTCGGCCGCCGACACCGCGTTGCCGAACCATTCGTGCGCGCTCTCGTGGATGATGATGAAGTCGAACTTGAGGCTGATGCCCACGCCGGTCCAGTCCCGCTCCAGGTAACCGTTCGCGTAGCGGTTCCCGTAAGTCACCGCGCTCTGGTGTTCCATGCCTGAGTACGGCACTTCGATCAGCTTGAAGCCATCCTTCTTGAAGGGATACTCGCCGAAGTATTTCTCGAAGGCCTCGATCATCGGCTTGACCTGCGCGAACTGCTGCCTGGCCTTCGCGAGGTTGGCCGGGAGCACGAAATAGTCCAGCGTCAGGTCGCCCAGCGTTTCGCTGAAGTGCGCGTAGTTGGCGATATTGAGCGACACGTTGTAGCTGTTGATCGGATAGTGCACGCGGTAGTGCCACTTCGTGTAGCCGTCGCCGAGATCGGTTTTCGTGATGAAGCGGCCGTTCGACACGTTGGTCAGGCCGTTCGGCACCGATACCTTGATGTCCATGCCCTCCGGCTCATCGCGCCATTGATCCTTGCTCGGCCACCACACGCTCGAGCCCACGCCTTCGTTCGCGGTATTGATCCACTGGCCGCCGGCCGGGTCCTTCTTGAAGGCCAGCGCGTCGAAGCGCCCGGTTTCGAGCGGTGATCCCGAATAGTCGAAGTCGATCGAATAGGTGCGCCCGGACCGTAACGTTTCGGGAAAGTCGATGTACACGGTGTTGAGCTCACGGGTGTACTTCAATTCGACGGGCGCCCCTTTCAGGGGCACCGTGATGCGATCGATAGTGAGGTTCGCGAAGAGCTCCAGCTGAATGCGCGTGTCGTCCTTGAGCATCTTGAAGCGGACGGTGTTGCGGCCGCCGATCCACTTCTTTTCCGGATCGATGCGCACGTCGAGGTCGTAGTGCAGCAAGTCGTTGTTGGCCCGATAGCGGCCGTACTCGCCTCGCAGCAACTCCGCGCGGCTCGGCGCGCGCAGGGTCGAGGGCGGTTCCTGGCGTGCCGGTTGCTGCGCCAGCAGCGGCGCCGAGAGCGTCATCACGACAACGACGACGGCCGTTCGAATCACGCGAGTCTCCTCAAGCAGGTGCCGCATGGTACACGAAGCGGCCGCGGCCCGACTGCTTCGCCCGATACATCGCCGCATCCGCGAGCCGGATCAGCAGATCCGGATCGGTGCCGTCCTGCGGATAAATGGCCACACCGATGCTGCAGCCGATCCGCACATCGGGGGCGGCGCTCCACGGCGGGCTGATCGGACGTCCCACCGCATCGATGATTTTCGCGGCCACCGCGGCCACATCCTCGGGGCTGGTCAGGCCGTCCAGCAGGACCACGAACTCGTCGCCGCCGAATCGCGCCACCGTGTCGATGCTGCGCAGGCAGCCCTTCAATCGATCGGCCGTGATCCGCAGCACGTCGTCGCCGGCCTTGTGGCCGTGCGTGTCGTTCACCGGCTTGAAGCTGTCGAGATCGACCAGCAGGACGGCGGCCATTTCGTCGGCGCGGTGCGCGCGCGCGAGCGCCTGTTCGAGCCGGTCGTATAACAACCGGCGATTGGGCAGGCCGGTCAGCGGATCGTGGTGCGCCAGCAGCTGCGCGGCCTGTTCACTCTGCTTGAACGTCGTGATGTCCGACCGCAGCACGACGATGCCGCCGTCGGGCGTACGGTGGCGGATCGACTGCACCCAGCGGCCGCCGCTCAACTGCTGGATGTGGGGCACGCCATCGGCACGGCGATGCTGGGCGATGCGAGACTCCACCCAGCTGTCGATGTCGCCGGCAAAGTCGTCGGGCACCGGCTGGCCGTGGGCGATCTGCCGGCGGATGATCGATTCGACGTGCATGCCGACCATGTCTTGCGCGCTCGCGAACCCTTCGAGCGTCGAGGCATAGACCTGGTTGCACAGCAGGATGCGGTCGTCGGCGCCGAACAGCACGAACCCGTCGGTCATGCTGTCGACGGCGCGCATCAACAGCGCCCGCGCGTTCTCGAGCTCGGTGGCGTGCCGCTGGCGCTCGGTGATGTCGACGACGGTGACGAGGCGCCCGGGTGAACCGTGCTCGCCCTCGACGGTCGTCTCTTCGATCATCAGCAGGCGACGGTCCCCGTCGGGCCTGACGTACTCGCGCTGGTAGCTGCTGCGCGGCGGCGCGCCCTGGCGCGGGTCGGACGCAAACTCGCCGGCCGGTGCGCCGGCCAGCGCCGCGATGCGCGTCCCGTGGATCCGTGCGAACTCGTCGTTGACGCGCACGAAGTGGCCGCCGGCAATGAAGGCGGCGCCCATCAGGCTGCTGTGGAAGAGCGCCTCGAGCTCGGCGCGCAACCGCTGCGGGTTCGACACGGTTCTAGGGTAGCGCAGCGGCGATTTTGGAGGCGATCGCCTGGCCTGCGCGACGACGCTGCCACGCGGGACGCCACGTCAGCCAGCAACGCGCTTGACTTAATATTCCACATTGTAGATATTACTGCGGTCGATGACGCGTATCCCAACTCCGGTGCTGGGCGAGTTCGAACAGATGGTGATGCTCGCGCTGCTGCGCCTCGGCCCGGAGGCGTACGGCGCGGCAGTGTGCGGCGAGATCGAAAAGCGCGGCGGCCGTGGCGTGTCGGTGAGCGCGGTGCACACCACGCTCGAGCGGCTCGAGCTCAAGGGGCTGGTGAAGTCGCGTGTCGGCGATCCCACGCCGCAGCGCGGCGGCAAGCGCAAACGTCATTTCGAAGTGGCCGCACTGGGGCTGAAGGCGGTGCAGGCCTCGTATCGCTCGATTCGCAACATGGCGGATGGTCTCGAGGATCTGCTGGGAGAGCCGGCATGACCGTTCGGCCACCCCGATTGGCCGGTTGGCTCTTGTCACGGGCGATTCACGATCGCCGGCGCGAGGAGCTGCTCGGCGATCTCGAAGAGTTGTTCCAGGTCCAGGTCAACGCGCGCGGCCGGGTCGCGGCGCGCCGGTGGTACTGGCGGCAAACCGCCGATGCCATCGGCGATGCGATTCGTGAGCGGCGCCCTTCGACTCGGCGCGCAAAGGCTCGCACCTCGCTCAGGGGAGATTCCCTCATGCAAACGCTCGCGCAAGACCTTCGCTACGCGGTGCGGTCGCTCGTGGCCAATCCGGGCTTTGCCGGCATCGCCGTGCTCATGCTCGCACTGGGCATCGGCGCCAATGCGACGATCTTCAGCTGGGTCAACACCGTGTTGCTCAATCCGATGCCTGGCGCCGCGCGAACGAGCGATCTGCTGCAGCTCACCTATCTCTATCGAGGTGACGTGCTGCCGAGTTTCTCGTATCCGGATTACCAGGACATCAGCCGCGCCGCCAGGCAGGTCACGGGCATCGCCGGCCATGACGATCTCGCGGTGGGCGTCGTCATCGATCGTGAAGCCGAGCGCGCGTGGGCCGAGCTCGTCACCGCGAATTTCTTCGACGTGCTCGGCGCACCGGTCGTGCTCGGGCGCGGTTTCACCAGCGACGATGACAAGCCGGGCACCACGCCGGCAGTGGTGTTGAGTGACGCCTATTGGAGGCGTCGATTCAACGCCGACCCAGGCGTGATCGGCCGCACCATCCGCATCAACGCGCAGCCGATCACCATCGTCGGCGTCGCCGGCGCCGGGTTTCTCGGCGCCGTGTCTGGCCTGAGCTACGACATCTGGCTGCCGATTGGCGCCCAGCCGATCGTGATGCCGGGTGGCAGCCGGCTCGAGGCGCGCGGCAGCCGCTGGCTGGCCCTGGTCGCGCGGATGGCGCCGGGAGCGTCGCGCGAGCAGGTGCGGGCCGAGCTCGACTCGATCCTCGATCAGATGCGCACGACCTGGGCGGGCGAGAAACGGTATGTCGATCATCGCGCGGCGGCATTCCCCCTCGACAACGCTCCCGACGGCGGCATCGCGGTGCTGCGGCCGGTGTTGCTGATCCTGATGGCCGTGGCGGGCGTGGTGCTCCTGATCACGTGCGCGAACCTCGCCGGCCTGCTGCTGGCGCGCGCCTCGTCGCGGCAAAAGGAAATCGCGATTCGCCTGTCGATGGGCGCGGGCCGCTGGCGCATCGTGCAGCAGCTGCTCGTCGAAGGCGCGGTGCTCGCCGGTCTTGGCGCCGCCGCGGCGCTGGTGGCGTTGCGATGGACGTCCGGATTGCTGATTGGCTTTGCCCCTCCGTCCGAACTCCCGATTCATCTCGATGTGTCGGTGGACGCCACGGTGGTGTGGTTCACCGCCGCGGTGGCAATCGGCACTGTCCTTCTCTTCGCGCTGGCGCCGGCCGCGCAATCGGCGCCTGCAGACGTCGCTACGACATTACGCGACGCGGGCACGGCCGGGCGCGGCTTTGGCCGGCACCGGCTGCGACGCGCACTGGTGGCCGCGCAGGTGGCGTTGTCGATCGCGCTGCTGGTCGGCGCGGGCCTGTGCCTTCGCAGCCTGGATCACGCCACCCGCATGACGCCGGGGTTCCAGGCCGATGGCGTCGTGGTCGGCTGGCTGGATCTGTTCTCTGCCGGATACACGCCGGAAGAAGGCCGCGCTTTCTATGCCCGCGTGATCGATCGGGTGCGCACCATGCCCGGTGTGGAGTCCGTGTCGTTGAGCCGGCGCATTCCGCTCGGCTTCATCGGCGGCAGCTATTCCGACGTCACCGTCGACGGCCATGTGAAGGCCGAGGGCGAGCCCGAGGTGGTTGGCCTCAATTACGTCGGCCCCGACTACGCCACCACGTTGCAGATTCCAGTCGTGGCCGGCCGCGACCTGTCGGCCGACGATCGCGCCGATCGCCCGCGGGTGGCACTGGTCAGCGAGTCGATGGCGCGGCTCTATTGGAAGGGCCGCGATCCCATCGGCGGCCGCTTCATGTTCGGCCGCCCGCGTAAGGACCAGGAACCACAGTGGATGACGGTGGTCGGCGTGATCAAGGACAGCAAGCAGCGTTCGCTCACCGAACGCACACAGCCGCATGCGCTGATTCCGATCCTGCAGTTCTACGCCTCCACGTCGGTGCTGAACGTGCGAACGGCGGCAGGCCTGACGACTATTGCCGGTCCGCTGCAGCAGGTGCTTCGCGAGCTCGATCCGCGGGTGCCGTTCTATAACGTCAGCCTGCTGTCGGACCACGTCAAGGCGGCCACGTTCCAGCAGAAGCTGGCCGGCGACCTGCTCGTGGTCTTTGGCGTGCTGGCGCTGGCGCTCGCCGGCATCGGCAGCTACGGCGTGCTCTCGTTCCTGGTCGGCTTGCGCCGGCGCGAGATCGGCATTCGCCTCGCCGTTGGCGCAACGCGGGCTGATGTGTTCAGGTTAATCGCGGGCAGCGGCGCAAAGGTGATTGGCGCCGGGCTCATCGCGGGCCTGCTGCTCTCGATCGGCGTCGGCATGGGCTTGAAGAGCATGCTCATCGGCATCGAGCCCACCGATCCGATCACCTATGCCGGCGTGATCGGCGTGCTGCTCGTGGTCGCCGCAGCGGCATGCCTGATGCCGGCGCGGCGCGCCGCGGCGCTCGATCCGGCAATCACGCTACGCGAGGAGTGACGGTTTTACAGAAGAAGGGAAGGTAGCAAGGGTCAGGAGAATTTTTTTCTTCTTTTCTTCATGTTCTTCTGTGCCGAAGACCAGCGGTTAGTATCATCAGAGGATGAGGTTTTTCAAGCTCAGCCTTCTGTCAGTCGTGCTGCTCGTCATCGTCGTCGGCGGCGGCGGCTGGTATCTTGCCGGCCGCGAGCCGGGGCCGGACATCACCATCAGCTCGCCACAGAAATTCATCGGACGTTCGACGGCGCTCTCCGCGACGGTCGAGTCCGACACGCCGGTCACGGCTCCAGAGATCACGATCGAGCAAGGCGGCCAGTCGATGCCGGTCACCGCGGAAAAGGTGGACTGGACCGGCACCGGGCGCGTGGCGGTCAGCGGCACCGTTGGCAAGTCGGCTCAGCCCGCGCTGGTCAATGGACCGGCCCGGCTGATCGTGACGTCGCACCGCAGCGTGTTCTTCGGTTTCCGCCAGGCGTCGACCACGCAGGTGCAGGACGTTGAAGTGCGCCTCGATCCGCCGCGCGTGGCGGTGGTCTCGACGCATCACTTCATCAATCACGGCGGCGCCGAGTTCGTGATCCTGCGGGCCACTCCGGAAGACGTCGAGGCCGGCATCATCGTCGGCGACGCCCGCTATCCGGCCTATCCGGGCTCGGCGGTCGGGCTCTTGGATCCGGCGCTGCGTGTCGGCTTCTTCGCGCTTCGCCAGGACCAGGACGTCGGCGTTCGCATGGCCGCCTACGCGCGCGATGCGGCGGGCAACGAAGCCACCTCACCGCTCGGGCAGAAACCGTTCCCCAAAAGATTCCTGCAATCGCGCATCCCGATCGATCAACCGTTCCTCGATCGCGTGGTCCCGGCCATCGCCTCGAATACCCCCGATTTGAAAGTCGATACCGGTTCCGCGGACGGGTTGCTCAAGGGCTTCCTCGAAATCAACGGCAACCTGCGGAAGAAGAACAACGATGCCATCACCGCGCTCGCCGCGAAGACCCAGCCAAAGATGCTCTGGGATGGGGCCTTCGCGCCGATGGGGAACGCGCAGGTCGAGTCACGGTTCGCCGATCGCCGCACCTACTTCTTCGACGACCAGGAGATCGACAAGCAGGTGCACCTCGGTTTCGATCTCGCCTCGCTGCAGCGCGCGGCCGTGCTCGCCTCGAACGCCGGCGTCGTGGTCCACGCCGACTACCTCGGCATCTACGGCAACTGCGTGATCATCGACCACGGTCTCGGCGTGCAGACCCTCTATGCGCACCTGTCGACGATGACTGTGAAGGAGGGCGACGCGGTGACGAAAGGCCACGAGATCGGCCGCACCGGCGCCACGGGCCTGGCCGGGGGCGATCACCTGCACTTCACGACCATGCTGCAGGGCACGCCGGTGAACCCGGTGGAATGGTGGGACGCGCACTGGATGCAGGATCGCGTGCTGCGCAAGATCAAGGAAGCCGGCGGCAGTTAGCCGCCGGCCGCCAGTTACGCGTTGTTGATTTCGACTTCGAGGCCGCCAACCCAGCCCGCGACGAGGTTGTAGAGCGCTGCACCAATCGCGCCGCCGAGCACGCCGAAGAAGCCGTAGATGATCGGCATCGCCAGCGCGAAGATAGTGCCGATTCCGCCGGCGCCCTCCGGTGCGAACATATCCGCCATAAGAAAGAACGGGACGAAGATCAACCCGAACAGCAGATACAGGACGCCCATGAACTTCGCCGACTGACCGATCGAGAACCTGCGGATGCTCTGAGTCACGTCGCCTCCCTTATTCACCGGTTACCGGACCGCACGCTTAAATTTCCATCAAGTCCTTGCCGACGACGATTCGGCCGCTGAAGTGTTTCTTGGCTGCGTCGATCCACATCTGATCGGTCACCGCCGGGTCGTCCGACGGCACCACGTGGGACAGCACCAGGGTCTTCACGCCGGCGGCGGCGGCCACCCGGCCGCAGTCCTCCGCGGATGTGTGGCTGTCGATGATGTGCTGCTTCAGCGTGGTCGCGTTGGGAACCTTCGCGACAATGCGATCCACTGCCGGCACCCATAGCGCCTCATGCACCAGTACGTCCGCTCCCTTCGCCAGCGCGATCAGATTTTTCGACACTGCGGTGTCGCCGGAAATCACGATCGATCGATCGGGGCCATCAAAGCGGTAGGCGAAGGCGTGCTTGATCGGCGGATGCCCAACCAGGGCCGCCGTCACCGTGACGTTCGCGTCCTGCAGCACCACTCCGCAGCTGGGGAGCTCG
>Ga0190265_10002106_pt1 | contig 13256 bp, 13 predicted proteins | sample Popmic124T_FD_133135 | JGI IMG/M metagenome (GOLD analysis project Ga0190265, IMG submission 133135) | Populus adjacent soil microbial communities from riparian zone of Indian Creek, Utah, USA - 124 T | ecosystem: Environmental > Terrestrial > Soil > Riparian zone | place: USA: Utah | collected... | reverse complement strand
GGTAGCTCGCTGGGCTCATAACCCAGAGGTCGCAGGTTCAAATCCTGTCCCCGCTACTGAAAACGAAGGGCCCGGATCCTCAAGGATCCGGGCCCTTCGTTCTGTCCACACGGCAACCCGCCAACCCCCTTTCGTGGCAACCGGTTTGAGGTGTCTCTCTGTCGGGAAGTCGACAAACCTCTGAAGTGACCTCACTTGGTGGTGGTATTCCAGGTGTACGTGGGTTGCGGGTGGTGCGACGATGGTGTTTATGGGGGACAAGGTGAGGCTCAACGGTCCACCGAGGACCGGCACGAGCCGGACTGGTATTGACAACAACGCCGAAGACGCTGCGGCATTGAGCGTGCTCGGTGCGCAGCTGCTGCGCCGCGGGGACCTGGACGGCGCCGAACCGCCTCTGCGTTCGGCCACTGCCGCCGGCGACCGCGCCGCTGCGAACAACCTGGGGGTTCTGCTTCACCAGAGGGGTTACGCCGACGAGGCGGCCGGATGGTGGCGTATCGCCGCTGTTGCCGGATCGGCTGCGGCGGCGCACGCACTGGGAAGGCACCACCGTGAGCGCGGAGATGAACCCGCGGCGCACTACTGGCTGCTCCACTCCGCCGAGTGCGGTCACGCTCTGGGCGCGTACGCCCTGGCCGACCTGCTGGAGCACCGGGGCGAGGACGGCGCCGAAGGGTGGTTCCGTGCTGCCGCAGAGCAGGGCCACCGTGAGGCTGCGTACCGCCTGGCGCAGATCGTCAGCGGACGTGCGGCTGCCGTCGCTGCCGAGGGGGAGGAGAACCAGGAGCCCGCGGACGAGGCCGTGAAAGAGGCCGAGCAGTGGTATCGGCAGTCCGCCGCGCGCGGACACCGCCGTGCTGCTCTCAGGCTGGGCGCGATCCTGGAGCGCCGTGGCGAGCTGAAGGAGGCCGGCCGGTGGTATCTCACCTCGGCCAAGGACGGTGAGCCGCGTGCCGCGTGCGCCCTGGGCTTCCTGCTGCGGGACGCGGGGGACGAGGAGAGCGCCGCGGTCTGGTGGCGCCGGGCCGCGGAGGAGGGGGACGGTAACGCTGCCAACGCGCTGGGCGCGCTGCACGCCGACCGGGGTGAGCGCCAGGCCGCGGAGCGCTGGTACAGAGTGGCGCTCGAAGCGGGCTGCGACAACGGAGCGTTCAACCTGGGGCTGCTGTGTGCCGCGCAGGGGCGTACGGCCCAGGCCGAGCAGTGGTATCGCCGTGCCGCGTACGCGGGGCACCGCGAGGCCGCCAACGCGCTCGCCGTACTGCTGCTGCAGCGCGGTGACGCCGACGGCGCCGAGCCGTGGTTCTCCAAGGCCGCGGAGGCGGGCAGCGTCGACGCCGCCTTCAACCTCGGCATTCTGCACGTGGGCCGGGGCGACCAGCGCACTGCCCGTGTCTGGTACGCACGGGCTGCGACGGCAGGGCATCCCGAGGCTGCCCTGCAGGTCGGCATCGCGTTGCTGTGCGAGGGCGACGAGCAGGACGCTGAGCGTCAGCTGCGCTGCGCCGCGGGCGGCGGAAGCGTCGAGGGCGCCTTCCGGCTGGGCGTGCTCCTGGAGCGTCGCAAGCCGCAGGAGGACGCCACCGGGGCGACCAACTCCGTGAACAGCCGTGCGGAGTACGAGGAGTGGTACCAGCGCGCGGCCGAACAGGGGCACCGGCGTGCGCAGGTGCGTCTCGGAATGTGTGCGGCGGCGCGGGGTGACATCGTCGACGCGGCTCGCTGGTACCGCGTCGCGGCGGAGGCAGGCAGCCCCAACGGCGCCTTCAACCTCGGCCTGTTGCTCGCTCGCGAGGGCAGCGAGCCGGAGGCCGCGCTGTGGTGGACCCGCGCCGCTGAGGCAGGGCACGGGCGCGCCGCGCTCCGTCTCGCGCTCCTGAGCGCGCGCCGGGGTGAGCTGGAGAAGGGGCAGCACTGGTGTGCACAGGCTGTCGAGCTCGGTCCCTCCGAGGTGGCCGAGCGCGCGGCCAAGCTCCGGGAAGCACTGCGCTCAGAGCTGACGGCCTGACCTCAGGCCGGCCCGTACCCCGCCCGTACCCGCCCTGTGCGGGTACCGGCGGGGCGCTCCGGAAGCGATTTGCGCTGGTCGTCGCCGCAGGGTTAGAGTTACGAACACAACGGCGCGGGGTGGAGCAGCTCGGTAGCTCGCTGGGCTCATAACCCAGAGGTCGCAGGTTCAAATCCTGTCCCCGCTACTGAAGACGAAGGGCCCGGATCCTAAGGATCCGGGCCCTTCGTCATGTGCTTCCGCGCATCGGGCGCCCGGAGGGCGGGCGCCCGGCTCGTCGGGTGTGCACCGTCACAAGCGGAAAGCCCACGCCTCTGCGAAGTGGGCGCGGGCTTACGCGGGCGGTGGTTCGTACGGTCTGGAGAGCGCGCAGCCGTCAGACGGTGATGCACGTGGGGCACGTGCCCCGGTAGGTGATCGTGGCGTCCGCGATGGTGAAGCCGAACCGCTCGGCCTCGGGGAGGTGGGCGAGAGGGTCGCCTGAAGGGTGGACGTCGCGGATGGTGCCGCACTGCGAACAGACCAGGTGCTGATGAGTATGCCGGGCGTTGGGGTCGTACCGCTTCGCGCGCCCGTCTGTGCTGACCTCGATCACTTCTCCGATGGAGACGAGCTCGCTCAGCGTGTTGTAGACGGTGGCGCGCGCGATCTCCGGAAGGAGTGTCGAGGCGCGGGCGTGGACTTCGTCGGCCGTGTAATGGACGTGGTCGCCGTCGAGCACCTCGGCGACGACGCGCCGCTGCGCGGTGAGGCGCCAGCCACGGTCTCGGAGCCGTTCCAGCAGGTCACTCATACGTCAAGCCTAGCAGTGTACCCGTCCGGGAAGAGAACCCGTATGGAATTCGTCGCCTTCTTGACTTAGACATTGTCCAATGTAGCCTCGGGAGAAGCTCAGCTCAGTACAGGTATGAAGCAGGAGGAGTACGTGACGGTGCAGGACAAGACCACCGGTCCGCTGACGACGGAAGCCGGCGCTCCGGTCGCGGACAACCAGCAGAGCCAGACCGCAGGCCCCGGCGGACCCGCCTTGATCCAGGATCAGCTTCTCCTGGAGAAGCTGGCCCACTTCAACCGCGAGCGCATTCCCGAGCGCATCGTGCACGCACGCGGCGCGGGGGCCTACGGCACCTTCACGCTCACCAAGGACCTGTCGCGGTACACGAGGGCGAAGTTCCTCTCCGAGCCCGGCAAGCAGACCGAGACGTTCCTCCGCTTCTCCACCGTGGCGGGCAACCTCGGTGCGGCGGACGCGGTGCGTGACCCGCGCGGGTTCGCGCTGAAGTTCTACACCGAAGAGGGCAACTACGACCTCGTCGGCAACAACACCCCGGTCTTCTTCATCAGGGACGCCATCAAGTTCCCCGACTTCATCCACACCCAGAAGCGGGACCCGTACACCGGCTCGCAGGAGGCGGACAACGTCTGGGACTTCTGGGGCCTCTCGCCCGAGTCGACGCACCAGGTGACCTGGCTGCTGGGTGACCGCGGCCTCCCTGCCACGTACCGCCACATGAACGGGTACGGCTCGCACACCTTCCAGTGGAACAACGCCGACGGCGAGGTCTTCTGGGTCAAGTACCACTTCAAGACGGACCAGGGCATCCGGACCCTCAGCAATGAGGAGGGCGAGGCTCTGTCCGGCAAGGACCCGGACAGCCACCAGCGGGACCTGCGCGAGGCCATCGAGCGCGGCGAGTATCCGACGTGGACGGTGCAGGTGCAGATCATGCCTGCGGCCGACGCGCCGAACTACCGCTTCAACCCGTTCGACCTGACCAAGGTCTGGCCGCACGCGGACTACCCGCCGATCGAGATCGGCAAGCTCGAGCTCAACCGCAACCCGGAGAACATCTTCGCCGAGGTCGAGCAGTCGATCTTCTCGCCGCACCACTTCGTGCCGGGCATCGGCCCGTCCCCGGACAAGATGCTCCAGGGCCGGCTCTTCGCGTACGGCGACGCCCACCGCTACCGCGTGGGCATCAACGCCGACCACCTGCCGGTGAACCGTCCGCATGCCACCAACGCCAACTCGCACGGACGTGACGGCGTGATGTACGACGGCCGGCACGGCGGCGCGAAGAACTACGAGCCCAACAGCTTCGACGGCCCGGCGCAGACCGACAAGCCGCTGTGGGAGCCCATCGCGGTGTCCGGTGTCACGGGCGAACACGTGACTCCGTCGCACGCCGAGGACGACGACTTCGTCCAGGCAGGCGACCTCTACCGGCTGATGCCGGAGGACGCGAAGCAGCGTCTGATCGACAACCTCGCGGGCTTCATCTCGCAGGTCTCACGGGACGACATCGCCCAGCGGGCCATCGAGAACTTCCGCAAGGCGGACGAGGACTACGGCAAGCGACTGGAGGCCGCGGTACAGGCCCTGCGCGGCTGACCCGACAGCTCGCCGTACAAACCCGGAGGGACCGGCTGCCATGCCGGTCCCTCCGGTGTGTCCGAGGCCTCCTGGATGCGCTCAGACCTTTCGCGCCGCTGTCACACCGCGAGGGTGGTGGCGGCTTCCGCTCTGCCGGACCAGCAGCGCACGATGTCCCGCACCGATACGACGCCGACGGCCTCCTGTCCGTCCAGCACGATGAGGTGACGGAAGCCGCCGTGGGTCATGGCTGCCGCTGCCTGCTCGAGAGTCCATTCCGGAGTGGCGAAGACGACGTCGGTGGTGGTGTGGGCGTGGGCAGACTCCCGGTCCGGGTCCTGATCGGCACCGAGTGAGTTGAGGATGTCGCGCTCGGTCAGAATGCCGAGCCCGCTGGTGTCGGGGTCGAAGACCACGGCTGCGCCGACCCGCCGGGCCGACATCAGTGCGGCAGCCTGGCGCAGGGTGTGGGCGGGGCCGATGGTGAGGACGACGGTGCTCATGGCTTCGCGGATGAGGGTGGGCATGTTCGTGGGCCACCTCCTGGAGGAACCGTTTCCCTTTCGAGAATCAATTCACAAGGTCACAAGCTTGCGAAGTCTCATGTTCACATGCCTCAGCAGGCGCAACAAGGGCGCGCACTCGCACAGAAGCGGGGCGGGTCACGAATGCCCCCGCCCCGCCCCTGCTCCGTGCCTTACGCCGTCAGATAGCCGAGTACTTCCTCGTGCAGCAGTCCGTTCGAGGCCACGGCGTTCCCGCTGTGCGGGCCCCGTTGGCCGTCCAGCCCGGTGAAGGTGCCACCCGCTTCCTGCACGATGATCGCGTTCGCCGCCATGTCCCACAGTGAGAGTTCGGGCTCCGCGCAGGCGTCCACCGAACCCTCGGCGACCATCATGTACGGCCAGAAATCACCGTAGCCGCGTGACCGCCAGCAGCTGCGGGTGAGCTCGAGGAAGCCGGGCAGCATGCCGCGCTCCTCCCAGCCGTGCAGCGACGAGTACGCGAAGGACGCGTCCCGCACTGCCTCCACCTGCGAGACACGCAGCCGGCTGGCCTGCGACAGGCTGCGCCCGGTGTAGGCACCGCCGCCCTTCGCCGCCCACCAGCGCCGGTTGAGAGCCGGGGCCGAGACCAGGCCGACCACGGGCTGGTCGCCGCCCTCGCCCAGTTCGGTCAGGGCGATCAGCGTGGCCCATACGGGCACTCCGCGTACGTAGTTCTTGGTCCCGTCGATCGGGTCGATGATCCAGCGGCGCGAGCCGTGCCCTTCGGTGCCGAACTCCTCGCCCAGCACAGCGTCTCGCGGTCGGGTGCGCTTGAGCGAGGTGCGGATCAACTCCTCGGCGGCCTTGTCGGCCTCGCTCACCGGAGTCAAATCCGGCTTTGTCTCGACCTTCAGGTCGAGAGCCTTGAACCGCTCCATCGTCGCGGCGTCGGCGGCGTCGGCCAGTACGTGGGCGAGACGCAGATCATCGTGGTACTCCGGCATGTGCGAACAGTATCGACCAGCTGGATAGCCAGCCACAGGGCAGTGCCCGCGCGGGGCCAAGTGAGTGCCAGCCATTCGGCCCCCCGGGTATCTGCGCGCTGTCTTGACAGGGACTGGCGGCCCGTCAATTCTGTCCCGCACCCCAGCCGCCGGGCACGGAGGCAATGATGCCTACTGCACGCGAGACCCTGCTTGAGGCCGCTCACGCGGCCGTCGGCAAACAATCCTGGACAGGCGTGCGGATGGTGGACGTCGCCGCCGCCGCAGGAGTGTCCCGGCAGACCCTCTACAACGAGTTCGGCACGAAGGAAGGGCTTGGTGCAGCCCTGGTGAACCGACTCGTCGACAGCTTCCTCGACGGTGCCGTACGCGCCGCCGCCGAAGCCGGCCGAGGAGGCGAGGACCCTGCCGCCTCGTGCGCAGGTGCGGCGGCATGGATGCTGCGTACCGCTCGCGACGAACCCATCGTGCGTTCGGCGCTCACGGGTTGCTGGGGAGGTCCGATGCCCTTGCCTGCTGCCGTCGAGGGTGCGCGTACGGAGCTACGTCCAGGAGAACCAGGGGAGTTGGCCGGCGCACTGTGCGAGCGCATGGTGGCCGGACTGTCTCCCGACGGGCATTCCGGAAAGCTGAACCCGGCCTGCGAGGCGGGACTGCGGATCGCGCTGTCGTTCGTCGTCGCACCGCCGGTGGCGCGGGGCGAGGAGGATGCGGTGGGCCAGGTCCGGGACGTGGTGCGGGCGTTGCTCGCACAGTCCCGCTGAACGGCCGCCGACTGCCGGGTGGTGGGGCCGGCCGGGGAGGGCGAGTCAGCGTGCGCCCCCCGACAGTTGCAGCCCCACCACGCCGATGATGACCAGCGAGATCGAGACCAACTTCAGCGCGGAGACCACGTCTCCCAGGAAGATCATCCCGTACACCGCGGTGCCCGCCGCGCCGATGCCCGTCCAGACCGCGTACGCGGGTCCGACGTCCAGCCGCTTGAGTGCGAGCGTCAACAGGCCGAAGCTGCCCAGCGCGAAGGCGCAGAACGCCACAGTCGGCCACAGGCGCGTGAAGCCGTGCGAGAGCTTGAGGCAGACAGCGAAGCCGGTCTCCAGCAGTCCCGCCACGATGACCAGCAGCCACGCTGCCATGTGGAATTCCTCCCGTTGCGCCCGCCGCCGGTTTCCGGTGATTATGCCCGGGAAGGTGCGGGGGCCCGGGTCAATCCCCTTCGCCCTGTTCCCGCGTCGCCAGCAGCCTGCGCAGTGAGTAGAGGCGTTGTGGATCGGCATGACCGTCCGCCACCCACTGGTCCAGTGCGCAGTCCGGTTCGTCGTGGCTGCAGGCTCGGGGGCAGTTCTCGGTACCCGGTTCCAGGTCGGGGAAGGCGCCGATGACGCGTGACGGGTCGACGTGGTGGAGGCCGAAGGAGCGCACGCCCGGGGTGTCGATCACCCAGCTTCCCTCTTCGGACAGCGGCAGGGCCAGCGCGGAGGTCGTGGTGTGACGTCCGCGTCCGGTGACCGCGTTGACGTGGCCGGTGGTGCGCCGCAGTTGCTCCGGTACGAGGGCGTTCACCAGGGTCGTCTTGCCGACACCGCTGTGTCCGACGAAGACGGTGCTGCGGCGGTACAGCAGCTCCCGTACGCGCTCCGCAGCCTCGCCGTCTGCCAACTCCGAGCGGCTGGTGACCACATGACGCACCCCCAGCGGCGTGTACTTCGCCAACAGCGGTGCGGCGGGCGCGAGATCCGACTTGGTCAGTACGAGCAGCGGCTCCAGCCCCGAGTCGAAGGCGGCGACCAGGCAGCGGTCGATCAGGCGGGGCCGGGGCTCGGGGTCGGCGAGTGCGGTGACGATGGCGAGTTGGTCGGCGTTGGCGACGACGACGCGCTCGAAGGGATCGTTGTCGTCCGCTGTACGCCGCAGCACGGAGGTGCGCTTCTCCACGCGGACGATGCGGGCGAGAGTGTCCCTCGCACCCGAGAGATCACCGACGACGGCGACGCGGTCTCCGACGACCACGCCCTTGCGGCCCAGCTCACGTGCCTTCATCGCGGTGATCGTGCGCTCGTCGACGAGGCAGGTCAGACGGCCCCTGTCCACGGTCAGGACCATGCCTTCCGCCGCGTCCTCGTGCTTGGGCCGGGTGTGCGTACGCGGGCGGGTGCCCTTGCGGTTGGGGCGTACGCGGATGTCGTCCTCGTCGGTGTGCTTGCCGTAGCGGCGCATGGCGCGAGCCCTCAGGCTCTCTCTTCGACGCGCTCGCCGCTCACGGGGCCGCCGGGCGTGGCCTGTTCGCCGAGCATCCCGGCCCACAGCTGCGGGAAGTCGGGCAGGGTCTTGCCCGTCGTGGCGATGTTCTCCACGCGTACGCCCTCGACCGCAAGGCCCAACAGGGCGCCGGCAGTGGCGAGTCGGTGGTCGTCGTAGGTGTGGAATACGCCGCCGTGGAGCGGACGGGGGCGGATGCGCAGCCCGTCCTCCGTCTCGGTGACGTCGCCGCCCAGGCCGTTGATCTCCTTCGTGAGCGCCGCCAGCCGGTCGGTTTCGTGCAGCCGGAGATGGCCGACACCACGCAGCACCGACTCGGAGTCGGCCAGGGCTGCGACGGCGGCGATGCCGGGAGTCAGCTCACCGACATCGCTCAGGTCGACGTCGAGTCCGCGGATGCGGCCGCTGCCCGTGAAGGTCAGGCCGCGCTCGTCCAGCTCGCAGGAGCCACCCATCTCGGTGAAGATGCCGCGCAGCGCGTCGCCGGGCTGTGTCGTGTGCTCCGGCCAGTCCGGGACGGTGACCCGGCCGCCCGTGACGAGGGCCGCCGCGAGGAAGGGCTGCGCGTTGGACAGGTCGGGCTCGACGATCAGGTCGCGGCCGAGCAGGGCACCGGGGGTGACGCGCCAGACGTTGGGCTCGCCGCCGTCCTCGGGGGCGTCGACCTGTGCACCGGCCTTGCGGAGCATGTCGATGGTCATCCGGATGTGCGGCGCGGACGGCAGGACGCCGCCGACGTGACGCACTTCGACGCCCTGGTTGAAGCGCGGTCCGGACAGCAGCAGGGCACTGACGAACTGGCTGGAGGAGGAGGCGTCGATCTCGACCCTGCCGCCCGCGAGCGAGCCGCTGCCGTGCACGGTCATCGGCAGACGTCCGCGCTTGTCGTCGTCGATGCGCGCACCGAGGGAGCGCAGGGCGTCGATGACACCGTGCAGCGGACGTTCGTACGAGCGTGGGTCGCCCTCGAACCTGACGGGCCCGTCCGTCAGCGTGGCGACGGGCGGAAGGAAGCGCATCACGGTGCCGGCGTTGCCGACGTCGACGGTGGCCGGTCCGTGCAGTCCGGCCGGGATGACGCGCCAGAACTCTCCCGTGCCGTCCGCGCCGACGCCCTCCTCCACGTGCACGCCCAGCGCGCGCATCGCTTCCGCCATCAGCAAGGTGTCCCGCGAGCGCAGCGGGCGGCGCAGCCAGCCCGGGTCGGCCGACAGGGCGGCCAGTACGAGAGCGCGGTTGGTGACCGACTTGGACCCTGGCACGGCGACCCTCGCGTCGACCGGTGCGGACGCGGCCGGCGCGGGCCAGAGAGCGGCGGAGGTGGAGTGCTCGGTCATAAGGTTCACTTTAGTCGTTCGGGCAGCTCGCCTGTCCGGGCCGAAAGCCCTGAAACAGCACGGGCGACGGGCTGTGCCGTCTCCGGCGGCGCTGCCCGTACGGGATGGATCACAGGCCGAGCAGCCACCGGCCGCCGCCGGTCAGCGAGCAGAGCGTCACCACGTGGAAGAGCGCCAGCCAGGCCATCGCGGGGACGCGCGTGAGCCGGGAGAGCTGGTCGGCGTCCGAGTCCGGTGCGCCGCCGCGGCGGCGTTTGCCCTGGACCTCGAAGACGGGGCGTACACCTCCCAGCAGCAGGAACCACACGACGCCGTAGGCGAAGGCCGCCTGCACCTCCGGCTCGGTGAGCCAGGAGACCAGCACGAACGTGCCGCCTGCGAGGAAGACGGTCAGCACGCCGTAGGCGTTGCGGATCATCAGCAGCATGGCCAGCAGCAGTGCGGTGGCGCTCCACAGCAGGAGCGTGATGTGGTTCGCGGCCAGCAGCCAGGCGCCGCCGAGACCGAGCAGGGAAGGTGCGGTGTAGCCGGCGGCGGCGGTGAGCACCATGCCGATGCCGGTGGGCTTGCCGCGGGAGAGGGTCAGTCCGGAGGTGTCCGAGTGCAGGCGTATGCCTGCGAGTTGACGGCCGGACAGCAGCGCGACCAGTCCGTGGCCGCCCTCGTGGGCGATGGTGACCGCGTTGCGTGAGACGCGCCACACGCCGTGCGGGAGCACGGCGCCCAGGGCTATGAGAGCGGTGATGAGAACCAGCCACTGGTTCGGGTCCGGCTGTGTGCCGAAGACCCGGTCCCACAGACCGGCGATGCTCGTGGTGTCCATGTACTTCCTTGTCCTCCCCGGCCCCCGCGGTGCGCCCCGCACGGCACTTGTTACAGCTTGTCCATGAACGGAACGTGGTTCTCCGTGAACGCACAGCGCTCCGTATCAGTGCCGTGGCAGTGTGGCACTTATGTGCGGAAGGTATGCAGCAAGCCGGAGACCCGACGACCTGGTCGCGCTCTTCGGCGTAGAGAAATGGGACGCCCAGGAGGCACTGGCGCCCGACTGGAACGTAGCCCCCACCAAGCAGGTGTACGCAGTGCTCGACCGCCCCGTGAGGGGCACGGACGACACGCGTCCTGTGCGTCAGCTGCGGCAGCTGACATGGGGGCTCGTACCGGCGTGGGCGCAGTCCCCTGACCTGGGCGCGAAGATGATCAATGCGAGGGCGGAGACGGTGCACGAGAAGCCCGCTTTCCGGCGCCCCTTCGCCACGCGGCGGTGCCTGATCCCCGCGGACGGCTATTTCGAATGGATGACCGCAAAGGGGGAGCTCCAGCTGGAGCAGGAAGGGAAGAGGAAGAGGCCGCGCAAGCAGCCGTACTTCGTGTCACCGGAGGACGGCTCGGTGATGGCGATGGCCGGACTGTACGAGTTCTGGCGGGACAGCACACTCCCGGACGACCACCCGCGGGCCTGGTGGACGACGTGCACTGTGGTCACGACAGAGGCGGAGACCGCGCCGCTGGCGGGACCGAGCGGCGAGGACGGACCGAAGTCGCTGGCGGAGATCCACCCCCGTATGCCGCTGATGCTGCTGCCGGAGCGCTGGAACGCCTGGCTGAATCCTGCTCGCACGCCACAGGAGCAGTTGCGGGAACTGCTGACGCCTCCGCCACCCGGGCTGATGCGCGCCTATCCGGTCTCCACCGATGTCAGCAACGTACGGAACAACGGGCCCGAGCTGGTCGACGAGCTGACCGGACCGGAAGTCGGCACGCTGTTCTGACCGGCGCGTGCGTGGATCTGAGGCTCCGCATGGGGACCGCTGCCAGGGGGAACGGCAGGATGGCACCCATGAGTGAGATCGTCGGGACACCGGCAGGCGAAGCCCGTATCACCTGGTACACCGCCGGCACCGCGTACGCGGTGCTCGCGTTGGGACACGGTGCGGGCGGTGGAATCGAGGCGCGGGACCTGCAGGCGCTCGCCCGTGCGCTGCCACCCGCCGGGGTGTCGGTCGCGCTGGTCGAGCAGCCGTGGCGGGTGGCGGGGAAGAAGGTCGCCCCGGCGCCGAAGACCCTCGATGCGGCCTGGAGAGCGCTGTGGCCCGCGCTGTGCGCACCCGGACTGCCCGTTGTCGCGGGCGGGCGCAGCGCGGGCGCCCGGGTCGCCTGCCGTACGGGCAGGGAGCTGGACGCGCACGCGGTGCTCGCGCTGTCCTTCCCGCTGCACCCTCCCGGGAAGCCGGAGAAATCCCGCGCCGAGGAGCTGACCGGGGCGGGACTGCCGGCGCTCGTGGTGCAGGGCGGCCGGGATCCGTTCGGACGTCCCGGGGAGTTCCCGGAGGGCACCCGCATCGTGGAGGTGCCGTACGGCGATCACTCCTTCTCGGTCCCGAAGCGCGCGGACATCGGGCAGGAGGCGGCGCTGGCCCTGCTCACGGAAGGGGTCGGCGACTGGATGGCGGGGCTGGGGCTGCGCGGCGCGGGCGCCTGACGGGTGTGAGCCTGCACACGGGAGCCGCCAGGGCGCCGGGGGCGGGAATGAGCGCCGGGGGAAGTGTGTTGTTCGCACCGTCGCAAGTGTCTCGAGAAAGGAAGCCGCCAGTCATGGGATCTGTCGCATGCCCACAGCGTCCGCAGGCCGTTGACCTGGATTGGGCCACGGTCGCGCTCGCGGGTGGCACGACGACTCGGGCGGCGCACGGAGCGGAACGTCGTCTATTCTCCGGTTCGGGCGGGTCCGCGTTCGGACTCGTCGAAGCATCGGAGGAGGTGGGTCCGGTCACCGGGACCGAAGACGGCGAGAACGCCAGGCAGGAGACCGAGTCGGAGCGCAGCGCGCGCTTCGAGCGGGACGCCCTGAACTACCTCGACCAGATGTACTCGGCAGCGCTCCGCATGACGCGGAACCCCGCCGATGCCGAGGACCTGGTCCAGGAGATGTACGCGAAGGCGTACGCCTCATTCCACCAGTTCCGCGAAGGCACGAATCTCAAGGCGTGGCTGTACCGGATCCTGACCAACACCTTCATCAACTCCTACCGGAAGAAGCAGCGCGAGCCCCAGCGCAGTGCCGCCGAGGACATCGAGGACTGGCAGCTCGCGCGTGCCGAGTCGCACATGTCGACGGGGCTGCGCTCGGCCGAGGCACAGGCGCTCGACCACCTTCCGGACTCCGATGTGAAGGAAGCTCTCCAGGCGATCCCGGAGGAGTTCCGGATCGCGGTGTACCTGGCGGATGTCGAGGGGTTTGCCTACAAGGAGATCGCCGACATCATGGGGACACCCATCGGCACGGTCATGTCCCGGCTGCACCGCGGGCGGCGACAGCTGCGCGGCATGCTGGAGGACTACGCGCGTGACCGGGGTCTGGCTCCGGCAGGCGCGGCGCGGTCGCACGACGGGAAAGGCTCAGGCTCATGAGTTGCGGAGAGCCGCACGAGACGGACTGCTCTGAGGTACTGGACCACCTGTACGAGTACCTGGACCGGGAAATGCCCGACAGCGACTGCGAGAAGTTCAAGGAGCACTTCGACGAATGCTCACCGTGCTTGGAGAAGTACGGGCTGGAGCAGGAGGTCAAGAAGCTCGTCAAGCGCTGCTGCGGTCACGACGACGTTCCCTCGGACCTTCGGTCGAAGGTGATGGGGCGGATCGAGCTGATCCGCGAGGCCGAGGCCGCCGGGAACGAACCCCCGACCGGCGAGCTGTCCGACGGGACGGCACCGGCAGCGGCTGCGGAGGACGAGGAGCCGTCGCGCTCCACCTCGCAGGCGCCGCAGCCGGCTCCAGGGC
>Ga0190265_10002105_pt1 | contig 13260 bp, 14 predicted proteins | sample Popmic124T_FD_133135 | JGI IMG/M metagenome (GOLD analysis project Ga0190265, IMG submission 133135) | Populus adjacent soil microbial communities from riparian zone of Indian Creek, Utah, USA - 124 T | ecosystem: Environmental > Terrestrial > Soil > Riparian zone | place: USA: Utah | collected... | reverse complement strand
GACGCCCTGCGCCAGGCAGCGACGCGCTTCGAGCACCAGCCCCCGCAGGTCCGACGTCGTGAAGGCGAAGCTGCCGACGGTGCCGAGGTCGCTCGTCGTCACGGTGAGTCCGGGAGGGGGACCGGCAGCAGTCAGCAGTTCCGCGCCCCGGGTGAGGGCGGCGAGCCCGTCCGGCCCGTGCCGGCTGGCGATGGTGCCCCCGGTGGCCAGCAGGTGGACCCGCCCCACGCGACCTCCCTGGCGACCCGTTCCGGCCGGGACGCGCCGCTGTGGCCACGGTCCTCCCTTCGGCGCACGCCGGCGACCGGAACGGCCGGGCCGACCTCGATCCGGGGGCCTTCGGCCCGCGGGTCACAGCCCCAGGTCGCCGAGTCCCGGGTGGTCGTCAGGACGGCGTCCCTGCGCCCAGCGGTAGAGACGCTCGGACTCGGGAATGGGCAGGTCGTTGATGCTGGCGTAGCGCCGGCGCATCAGTCCGTCGTCGTCGAACTCCCAGTTCTCGTTGCCGTACGAGCGGAACCAGTTGCCGGAGTCGTCGTGGAACTCGTAGGCGAACCGGACCGCGATGCGATCGTCGCCGAAGGCCCACAGCTCCTTGATGAGCCGGTACTCCAGTTCCCGCTGCCACTTGCGGGTCAGGAAGGCCACGATCTCGTCGCGGCCGGTGACGAACTCCGCCCGGTTCCGCCATCGCGAGTCGATCGTGTAGGCGCCGGCCACCTTCTCGGGATCGCGCGTGTTCCACGCGTCCTCGGCCAGACGCACCTTCTGCGCCGCCGTCTCGCGGTCGAACGGAGGCAGCGGCGGTCGGGTCATCGTGTGCTCCTCCCGGGGGACGCGGGCGCGGCGGCTTCTCGACCGCCTGCTCAGACTTCCACGGCTGCGCCGCAGATGCCGCAGACCTCCAGGCTCCGTCGTCCCCACCGGGCGATCGGCACGAAGAAGACCGAGAACTGCGTGAACTGCCGCACCCGGCCCCATTGCGAGGTGTTGCCGCAGCGCGGGCACCGGCGGACCGCACCGGGACCCAGGTCGCGCTGCTTGGTCCCGAAGCCGAAGAGGAGGAGCACGTGGCCAGCCTAGGCAGCCGGCAACAGCCCGGCCGGGGCGACCGGGACCGATCAGGCGCCGTGGCGGGCCGGCTGCGCGTCCCGCAGCGCGGCGTGCATCTCCCACGGGGCCTGGGGGAGGACCTCTCCGGTCTCCAACAGCGACTTGAGGTTGGCGACGACGGCCGGCCAGCCGGCGGACAGGGCCTCCAGGTCGGCCGCGGTCGGGATGTCCTCGTGCCGGACGGTCAGCCGGACGATGTCCTCGTGCGGCTCGATCGTGAAGGTCACCCGCGACGGCGTGCCGTCCCGCTGCTCGTCCGAGCCCGGGAAGGTGACGACCAGCCGCTCCGGCGGGCGGACCTCCAGGACGGTGCCCACGACGTCGGCGATCCCCGACCCGTCGGTGCGCACGTGCTCCCAGGGAGAGCCCTCCCGCCAGTCGGACTCGTTGCGGTGCCCCCAGTAGCGGGCCGTCAGGTCGGCATCGGTGAGGGCCTGCCAGACCTCTTCGGCGCCGGCCTTGATGTAGGTGACGTAGACGTAGGTGGGCGGGGTGGTCATGGCGTGCTCCTCTGCTGAGTGCCGGATGCCGCTGAGCGCGCGCAACCGGGGGGTCTCGAACGTGGAGATCCACCGCTCCTGCACCTCGTGCAGGGGGACGGGGTTGAGGTAGTGCAACTTCTCGCGGCCGTGCCAGACGGTGCTGACCAGGTTCGCCGCCTCGAGGAGGGTCAGGTGCTGCGACGCCGACTGGCGGGCCATGTCCAGCGAGCCGCAGAGCTCACCGAGCGTCTGGCCGTTCCGCTCGCGCAGCCGGTCGAGCAGCTGCCGCCGCGAGGGATCGGCCAGCGCCTTGAACACCGGAGCCAGGTCGTCGGGCACCGCTCCATCATGCAGGCATCTACCTGCATGTGACAAGACCTGCGACGCTGGACCGGAAGCACCAGATGCCGGCCCGGTTCGCGGCCGCCGCGATCGCCCGCGCCCTCACCCCGGCGCGGGAGGTGGTCCCGCTCGGTCCTCGAGTCGCCATGGAGGCACGCCGATGCGCTGTTCGAGCACGGAACGACCGAGGCGACGGGTGGTGCGGAGATGACCGGGACGGCTGTTCCGCACCGGCGCTGGGGGCGCCGGGTGGGCGTGGTCGGGCTGGCCGTGGGCATCGCCCTGGCCGGCGCTCCCGGCACGGCGTCCGCCGCCCCGTCCGACGACGAGCTCGGTGCTGTCGCCCAGGCCGCCGAGGACGCCGCCGTCGAGGTCAGCCGGCTCCTCGAGCAGATGGGCACCGCGCAGGCGGCGGCCGAGGCCGCAACCGCCCAGGCGGCACGTGCGCAGGCGGAGGTGGCCGCGACACGGGCGGCCGCCGAGACCGCGCGGGCAGAGGCCCAGGCCGCGGCGGCCGAGGCGCAGCGCGCCCAGGCCGAGCTCTCCGGGGCCCAGGACGCGCTCGGGCGGTTCGCCCGCTCGAGCTACATGGGCGGCTCGACGTCCCCGATCCTCGTGGGGCTGCTGACCGCGGACGGCCCGGCGCAGATGATGGAGCGCGCCGCGCTGCTCGACGCCGCGGGGCAGCACCGGACCACCGTCGTCGAGGTCGCGGTGGGAGCCCGGGAGCGCGCGGACGACACCCAGGCCGCCGCGCAGCGCGCGGTGACGGAGTCGCAACAGCTGCAGGAGGCGGCGCAGGGCGCGCTCGGGACGGCGGAGGCCGCTCGCGCGGCGGCGGCCCAGGTCGCCGCCGACCTGCAGGGGCAGCAGGCCGCGGCGAAGGCCGAGCTGGACCGGGCGCGGTCCACACTGGTCGACCTGCAGGCCCAGCGGGAGGCCGCGCAGCGGGCCAGCCGGGCCTCGGCCCCGCCGCCGCCGGAGGCCGCCCCGGCCCCGTCGTCGAGCAACCGGGCCCCCGCCCCGGCCCCGGCCCCGGCACCGGCCCCCACGTCGGGGCGCGACTGGAACGCCGTCGCCCAGTGCGAGTCCGGCGGGAACTGGAGCATCAACACCGGCAACGGCTACTACGGCGGCCTGCAGTTCAGCGCGTCGACGTGGCAGGGCTACGGCGGTACCCAGTACGCACCCCGGGCGGACCTGGCCACGCGGGAGCAGCAGATCGCCGTCGCGGAGAAGGTCCTGGCTGGCCAGGGCAAGGGCGCCTGGCCCACCTGTGGTCGCAACCTCTGAGCGTCGTCACGGCAGCAGGCTGCGGAGCAGGTCGTCCACGGCGGAGCGGGACAGGTTCCTGCCGCTCGCGACGGCGCGCGCATAGGAGTCGGCTCCCAGGGCGTCGCGCACGGCGGCGGCCTCCCGCGGGCCGTCGACCGGATCCATCCGCGCGGGGGAGAAGCCGACCCGGGAACCCAGCGCGTCGACGGCGCCGGCCAGCAGGCCGGCGTCCTCGGCGCGACCGGTGCGGGCGAGCACCGCGGCTGTCGAGTGGACGAGGACCAGCCATGAGGTGACGTCGCCGTCGCGCAGCAAGGGTTCGTGCATCCGCCCTGCTGCCGCGAGCGCACCGTCGAGATCGTCCGCGTCCGCGGCCGCCTTCATCAGCGCCCATGACGAGGAGACCGCGGCCCATGCGTAGCCGGCTCCCTCTGCCGCGGCCACGGCGGCCGACAGCGCGGGACGGGGATCGCCGCCCGCCCCGGTGACCCGCCCAGCCATGCCGAGCACCATGAAGGCCTCCGCCGTGAGCCATCCCTCGCCGACGGACTCCGCCCGGGCCACCGCGTCCCGGGCGAGCGACATGGCGGTCGCGTGCTCCCCGAGGAAGGTCAGCACGTGCGCGCGCCAGGTGTCGGCGTTGACCGCGATGCCCGGATCGCCGTCGAGCCCCGCAGGCCCGGTCGCCCGCTCCAGCGCGGCCCGTGCCGCATCCGGTTCGCCGGCGAGGTAGTGCAGCTTCCCGAGGCCGACCAGCGCCCTCGCGACGCGCCCGGTGCGCCGGGCGTCCCCCACCCCGGGCTCCGCGGGCTCGACCGCCCGGAGCAGTGCCCGGCGGCCCTCGGTCAGGTCGCCGCCGCGGTACCAGGACCAGGACAGCCCGGCCGCGAGGTCGAGGAGGGCGTCGGTGTCCTCTGCCGCGGCTGCGGAGGCCAGCGCGGCGCGGTGCTCCGCCCGGTCGCGGCGCAGTCCGGCGAGCGCGTCGGCCGCCTCCGGGCCGCGCAGCAGCCGGTCGGCGTCCTGCACCCGCGTGGCGACGTACCGGCGGTGCCGGAGGCGGGCATCGGCGAGCTCGTCGGCGTCCATGCGGTCCAGGGCGTACCGGCGCAGCGTCTCCAGCATCCGGAACCGCCGGGGACCGGGACCCGGTCGCACCTGGAGGAGCGAACGGCGGACGAGGCCAGAGACCGAAGCGAGGGTCGCTCCGGTCCGGGCACCGCCGGGGGAGCCGAGGACTGCCGACGCCGCGGCCAGGTCGACGTCGGAGGCGAAGACCGACAGCCGTCAGAACAGGGTCCGCTCCTCGGCGCCCAGGGCGCGGTAGCCCCACTCGACCGTCCGTTCCAGCCCGCGCTGGGAGCGGGGGGCGTCCCGCCGGGTCTGCCCGAGCACCGCGAACCGGTCCTCGTCGAGCGCGTCGGCCAACTGCTCGACGGACAGCACCCGGGTGCGGGCGGCGGCGAGCTCCAGCGCGAGGGGCAGCCCGTCCAGGTCGGCGCAGATCCGTCGGACCGCGCGTCCCTCGTCCGGGTCCGGCTCCCAGTCCGGCGCCACGGCACGGACCCGTCGGACGAACAGTTCGACGGCGTCCTTCTCCGATTCGAGCGGGAGCACCTGGACGGTCCGCTCGCCGGCCACGTCGAGCACTTCCCGGCTGGTCGCCAGCACCTGCATCCCCGTCGTCGAGCCGAGGAGCGCAGTGGCGAGCCGTGCCACGTCCGCGACGAGGTGCTCGCAGTTGTCCAGGACGAGCAGGCCGGTCCAGCTGGTGAGGGCGTCGGCCAGGCCGCGCTCATCGGGAGCGCCGGGGATCCCGAGGGCCGCACCCACGGTGGGGGCCAGCAGCTCCGGGTCGTCCAGCGCCTCGACCTCGACCAGGGCGACCTCCTGACCACGGGCGGCCCGGAGGTGGCCGACCGCGAGGGCCAGGCGGGTCTTGCCCACCCCGCCCGGCCCGGTGAGCGTCACGAGCCGGGCACGGTCGAGCACGTCATCGACCAGGTTCGTCTCGGCGTCCCGGCCGACCAGGTCCCCCAGCGGGACCGGCAGGCTCCGGACCGTCTGGGCCGGCAGGGCCGTGAGGGTGGCGGCTGTCCCGGTCGGCGCCGTCTGGGCGCGTACCTCGGCTTCCACGGCCACCAGTCCCGGGCCCGGATCCAGCCCCAGCTCCTCGGCCAGCACGTGGCGGACGGTGCGCAGCGCGGCCAGCGCCTCGGCCTGCCTGCCGGCGCGGTACAGGGAGAGCGCGAGCAGCTCCCAGCCGCGCTCGCGCAGCGGGTGGCCGGCGGTGTGCTCGCGCGCCCGGCCGATCGCCTCCGCCGTCCGGCCCGACCGCAGCAGCGCGTCGATCAGGTCCTCGGTCGCCGCGGTGCGCACCTCGGTGAGCCGGGCGACGACGGGGGCCAGGGCATCGAGGTCGGCGACCTCGGCGTACGCGGCTCCGCGCCACAGTCCCAGGGCGGAGGAGAGCAGTTCCGCCGCCGCCCGGGGATCGCCGCCCGAGAGGAGGACCGCGGCACCGCGGGCGGCCAGCGCGGTGAACCGGGTGGCGTCGACGGCGTCGGCGGGGACGGCGAGGGCGTAGCCGTTGCCGCGGCGGACCACCACGGACGGGGTGGTCGCCGGAGCCGGTTCGAGCTCACCCCGCAGGCGCGAGATGTAGTGGTGCAGCGTTCCGCTCACGGGTGCGGCGTCGGCCGGCCATGCCTGGATGAGCAGGTCGTCCACCGGGACGGTGGCCGGCGCCGCGGCGATCAGCACGGCCAGCACCGCCCGCTGGCGCGGGCCCCGCAGGTCGAGCGCCCGGTTGCCGCGGGTGGCCGAGAGCGGCCCCAGGACCGAGAGCTCCAGGTCGGTCACGACGTCGTACCGGGGGGTGGTCAGGCGTGGACGGCGTCGGGCGTCGAGCGGACCTGTGGCAGGAGGACCTCGAGCCGGCCGACCTCCTCGATGTTGTGCCGCACCCAGGCGCGCACCATGGCGTCGGGGAACCGGTGGATCAGGACCCGGTTGACCGGCGCGAACACGGGGGAGCGCGCGCCGATGTCCAGCACGCTGACGTAGTGGGTGCGGCCGCGGCCGGTCGACCACGTGTGCTCGAGCTGGAAGACGACCACGCCGGCGACCCGCTGGACCAGGCGGATGCCGGTCGCGTCGAGCTTCTCCACGCGGTCGATGACGTCGACGGCGAGCTCCGGACGGCCGCCGAAGCGCTCCACGATCCGGAAGCGGGCTCCCTCGGCCGCGCCGCCACCCGGTGCCGGCCGGGCCAGCTCCCAGCGGACGTGGTCGACGGGGTGCCAGGCGAGGTAGCGGTCCACCACCTGCCCGTCGTAGACCATGGTCCGGCCCAGCGACCGGAACCAGTCCAGCACCTCGGCCGGGGTGACGCCGTCGAGCGGACGGTGCTCGATGGTCACCCGGCGGCGCCCGTGCGGATGTTCCTGGTAGCCGACCACGGCGGTGTCCACGGTGCGGAACGGGACGAGGACGGGCGGGGTCATGACTCCTCCTGGGGATACGCAAGCGTTTCTTGGGGCGGAACGCTAGGGTGGGCCGCGAAGAAACGCAAGCGTTTCTCGGACGGGAGACGGACGGTATGGACGGAGCGATCGCCACGGCCCGGCCGGCCCGCCGCCGGGGAGCCCAGCTCGAGGCTGCGATCGAGGCCGCCGTGGTCGGGATCGTCGTGGAGCAAGGGGCCTCGGCGGTCACGATGGAGGCGGTCGCCGCCCGCTGCGGCACCAGCAAGCCCGTGCTGTACCGGCGCTGGCCCGACCGCGCCGCGCTGCTCCACGACGTGCTGCTCCGACGGGCCACGGGCGCCATCCCGGCCCGGGACACCGGCAGCTACCGGACCGACATGCTCGCCGTCATGCGCGGCTGGGCCGCCGTGCTCACCGGTCCGGGCAGTCGGGTGATGCAGGCGATCGTCACCGCGATGGCGCAGGACCCGGAGTTCGCGACGGCGTTCCGCGAGGGCGTCATCGGCTGGCGAAAGGAGGAGATGGCCCGCCTGCTCGCCCGCGGCGTGGCGCGCGGGGACGTGCGCTCCGACGTCCCCGTCGACCTGCTCCGCGAGCTCGGTCAGGGCATGCTCTGGCACCGGTTCCTCATCACCGGCGACGAGATCACCGACGACCTGGTGGTCCGGATCGTCGACGAGGTCCTCGTCCCGCTGGTGCGCCCGCCGGCCGGCGGCTGAGCGGGCGACGCCACCGCTCGGGACCCGTGCGCCGGCGGGCCACCCGGAGCCGACCGGCGGCCGGACGGACCGGCCGCGGTCCGCGCCGTGCTGCAGCCGCACGCGGTCGCCGACGACGAACCAGGTGCTCGCCGTCAGGAGGAGGTCCCGGGTCATCGCAGGCTCCCGAGCGGCTCGGACGCGGGTGGAGGCTGCCACGCCTGCAGCTGGACGAGGGTGCGGGCCGCCGCCCGGTCGGGCGTGAGGCGCATCAGGCCGTTCCGCAGCCGCGCCGTCATCGGCCCCCCGGCCTGCGCCACCGCGCCCAGCGCCCGGGCCCGGCGGGCGATCCGCTGGGTCCGTGGCCGGCGCAGGCGGTCGTAGCCGTCCAGCGCGCTGTCGACGGCCAGCGGGTCGGGCACCGAGGACGCGGCGGTCCCGGCGAGCAGGCGGGTCAGGGTCGCCGCGTCCTCGAGTGCCTGGTTGGCCCCCTGACCGAGGTCGGGCGTCATCGCGTGCGCGGCATCACCCAGGAGGACGCACCGCTGCTGCCGGAACGTCGGCACCGGACCGGCGAGGTCGTGGACGTCGGAGCGCGTCACGGCGTCGGGCGGCGTGGCCGCCACGAGCTCGGCGATCGGGGCGTGCCAGCCGGCCACCAAGCGCGCGACGGTGCCGTGCTCGTCGGCGATCTCGGCGCCGGCGGGCATGGTCGCGACGGCGAACCAGTAGACGCGCCCGTCGGCCAGCGGTGCCATGCCGAAGCGCAGCCCGCGGCCCCACGTCTCCCCGGCCGCACCGCGCAGGTCGACGGGCCGGCCGGTCACGCCGCGCCACGCGGAGTAGCCCGAGTAGCGCAGGCCGGGATCTCCCGGCCAGCTCGCGCGGACGCGGCTGTGGATGCCGTCCGCTGCCACCGCCAGGTCCGACGGCGGGTCCGTGCGGCCCGCCAGGCGCACGCCGAGCGCCGTGGGGACGAGGCCCTCGACCGGGCTGCCGTAGCGCACCGTGCCGGGTCGCAGGGCGTCCTGCAGCACCCGGTGCAGTTCGGCCCGGTGGACGATGCCCAGCCGGTCGACGGCGTCCGACGGCGTCCGGGACAGCCAGCTGCCGTCGGGGGCCCGCTGGCCGGCCTGCAGCCCGCGGCCCCCTGGCGCTGCCAGCGCCCGGACGGCGTCCCCGAGCCCCAGTGCATCCAGCGCCGTGAAGCCGTTGCCGAACAGCGACAGGCCGGAGCCGACGGGGCGCACCTGCGCCGCCCGTTCCAGGACGGTCACGTCCGCGCCGGCCCGCTGCAGCCCCGCGGCGACGGCGAGGCCACCGATCCCCGCGCCGATGACGGTCACTCGCACGGCGCACCCCCGGCGGGCACGGACCAGCGGGACGACGGCGCCAGGACGCCGGCGGGGTCGGTCTCCGAGCGCAGCGCGGCCAAACGGGCGCACCCCACCTCGCCCACCCCGGCGGCGATCCGCTGGTCGGCGACTGCGCCCGGCTCCCCGGCGAAGTTGACCAGCGACGCCTCGGCCGACCACGGGCGCAGCTGGTCGAGCACCCCCTCGATCGCCTCGGGGACCAGGGCGGCCACCGGCGGCGCGAGCACGCCCAGGACGTGCAGGTGCACCGCGGCGGACCGACCGCCGACGGCGCTCGGCACAGTGGGCGGGCGGCCGACGGCGCCCCCCATGAGGCGTAGCTCGGCCATCATGATCGGCGAGCGGCCGGGGGCGGTGGCGTCGACGAACGCCTCGACGGCCTCGACGGGCAGCTCGCGCAGCAACAGCCCCCGCTCGCTGACCGGCATGGGCTCGACGGGGTCGGCGTGGATCGCGCCGAGCGCCGCGTACGGCAGCTCGCCGAGGGTGTCCAGCAGCGGTGTCGCCGCCGCGCGCATCGGAGCGGACAGCCGCGCGCCCTCGTCGGCGCCGGTGACGCAGGCGATGCGCACGTGGACGACGGACCGGCCGCGCAGCGGCTCGGGCAGGGCGGGGGAGGGCGGCAGGTCCAGCCGGGCCACCGAGGTGCTGACGGTGTCGGGGAGGCCGGCCGTCCATTCGCGCCAGCGGCGCACCACCGTGCGGGCGACCTCGGCGCTGAACCACAGCCCCCCGGCGTAGAGGCGGGCGACCGGGAAGAGCCCGACGGTCATCGACGTCACGAGACCGAAGGCGGCGCCGCCCCCGCGCAGCGCCCAGAACCGCTCGGGGTGGGACTCGGGGGAGACGTCCACCGGCTCGCCGTCGGCGGTGACGACGGTGAGCGCGCGGACGTGGTCGGCGGCGAAGCCGAAGGTGCGCGCGACGGGGCCGAGCCCACCGCCGAGCGTGTAGCCCACGGCACCCACACCGGGCGCGGACCCGGCGAGCGGGGCCAGTCCGTAGGGGGCCGCAGCGTCGAGCACCTGCTGCCACCGGGTACCCGCGCCCACGGTGGCCGTCCTGGCGACCGGATCGATGGAGACGCCGTCCAGGGCGCCGGTGAGCAGCAGGACCGTGCCGGGGCCGGCGGCGCGCGCGCCGTGCCCGGTCGCCTGGACCGCGACCCGGCGCCCGGACGCCGCGGCGATGCGGACGGTCGTGGCTACGTCGCCCGGCCCGGCCGCCACGACGACGATCTCCGGGGCGTGGGCGATGGCGAGGTTGAAGCTGCCGGCGGCCACGGCGGCGCCGGGGTCGCCCGGCAGCAGCACGCGGCCGGCGAGGCCGGCGCGGAGCTCGTCGCGGAGCTCGGTGGTCGGGACGGTTCGGGTCGTGGTCATGGGGCGGTCCTCACTGCTGGCGGGATGAGCGACAGCAGTCGACCTCCGGGTCCGGAGAGGTCGCTGAGAAGCGGCTGAGAGGTCTTCCGCCGAGAGGTCGGCGGCCCTTCAGGGAACGGGTGGTGCAGGCGGGCGCATCGCCTCGATGCCGCTCGACCAGGCCTGCTCGGTGAGGCCGTCGTCGGGGAAGCGGCCGGTCAGTTCGAGGAGGACCATGCCGTGGATGAACGCCCAGGCCGCCCTGGCTCGGGACGGATCCCCGGTGGCTCGCTGCAGCGGCGCCGCGGTGCGCCCCTCGAGTCCCGGCGGCAGGTCGGGGCGGGGGAGCGGCCGGTCGGTCATCAGCCGGTACAGGTGCGGGTGGGCGTGCGCGAAGGCGCGGTAGGCGGTCACGAAGGCGGCCAGCGGATCGGCCGCCCCCTCGGTCGCCGCGGCGAAGGACGCGGCCGCCTCCTCGAAGCCGGAGGTGATGATCGCGGACTCGAGGGCCGACTTGCTCGGCACGTGCTTGTACAGCGACGGCGCCTGGATGCCCAGCTCCTCGGCGATGCGGCGCATCGTGAGGGCGCCGGCCCCCTCCCGTTCCAGGACCCCCCGGGCCACCTCCACGACCTGCCGGGCGCGGACGGATCCCTGGTCAGCCACGGCTCGGCGTCCCCGCCCGTTCGGCCCGGCGCTTGAGCGCCTCGTTCATGGCGATGAAGGCGGGCAGCGTCCCGCGGTCCAGCGATCGCGCCACCAGCGGGACCAGGGCCCCGCGGAAGATCTCGCGCTGGACCAACCGGGTTCCCGACCCGTGGGGCTGCAGCTCGAACGCGTGCTCGGCGTCCATCAGGCCGGGCAGGCCGAGTCGTCCCAGCCACCGCAGCTCCCGGCCCGGGGAGACCTCGACCAGCCGGGGGCGCACGGTCATCGGCCGTCCGCCGGACGGCTGCATGCGGAGGACGAGGCGGGCTCCCTGCTCGATCCGGCCCTCGGCCCGGACGATGAAGGGGTTCCAGTCCGCGTAGGCGGGCAGGTCGACGAGCTCGGCCCAGACCTGCTCCGGAGGCGCGGAGATGTCGATCGAGGCGGTCAGCTGCTTGGGCACGGCGTCCTCCTGTGGCTAACGTTGTTAGCCGTCATCCTGGCTAACAACGTTAGCCGGGTCAATGCCCTCCGACCGGGCACGCCCGGTGTGACCTGCGTCCAGGCACTAGGTTCAGGAACCGACACAGCCGTCGGCACAGGGAGTGGCACATGGGCAGATCGGTGCTGGTGACCGGCGGCAACCGGGGGATCGGGCTGGCGATCGCCCGCTCCTTCACCGAGCAGGGCGACTCCGTGGCGGTGACCCACCGCGGCAGTGGCGCCCCCGACGGGCTCTTCGGCGTGCAGTGCGACGTCACCAGCGCCGAGGACGTCGACCGCGCGTTCGGCGAGGTCGAGGAGCACCAGGGGCCGGTGGAGGTGCTGGTCAGCAACGCCGGCATCACCCGCGACGGCCTGCTCATGCGCATGAAGGAGGACGACTTCACCGACGTCCTCGATGCGAACCTCACCGCCGCGTACCGGGTGGCCAAGCGCGCCAGCGCCAAGATGGTCCGCGCCCGCTCCGGCCGCATGGTCTTCGTGTCGTCGGTCGTCGGCCTCCTCGGGTCGGCCGGTCAGACCAACTACGCCGCGAGCAAGGCCGGGCTCGTCGGCCTGGCCCGCTCGATCGCCCGCGAGCTGGGCAGCCGCGGCATCACCGCGAACGTCGTCGCGCCCGGCTTCGTCGAGACCGACATGACCGCGGAGCTGCCCGAGAAGCGGCAGCAGGAGATCCTGGGGCAGGTGCCGCTGGGCCGGTACGCCTCGACGGACGAGATCGCCGGCGTCGTGCGGTTCCTGGCCAGCGACGCGGCGGGCTACATCACCGGGGCGGTCGTCCCGGTCGACGGCGGACTGGGGATGGGGCACTGATGGGGATTCTCGACGGCAAGAAGGTCCTGATCACCGGCGTCCTCACGGAGGCCTCGATCGCCTTCGCGACCGCCCGGCTCGCGCAGGAGCAGGGGGCGACCGTCGTCCTCTCCAATTTCGGGCGGGCGCTGTCCCTGTGCCAGCGGATCGCCAAGCGGCTGCCGGAGGAGGCGGCCGTGGTCGAGCTCGACGTCACCAACACCGAGCACCTGTCGACGCTCGCCGACCGGCTGCGCGAGCAGGGCTTCGACCGCCTCGACGGCGTCGTCCACTCGATCGGCTTCGCGCCGCAGGAGGCCATGGGCGACGGCTTCCCCGAGGTCGCGTGGGAGCACGCCGCGACGGCGTTCCACGTGTCCGCCTGGTCCTACGCCTCGCTCACCCAGGCCTGCCGGCCGCTGCTGGCGAACCCGTCGTCGGTCGTGGGCCTCACCTTCGACGCCTCGGTGGCCTGGCCGGTCTACGGCTGGATGGGCGCGGCGAAGGCGGCCCTGGAATCGGTGAGCCGCTACGTGGCCCGGGAGCTCGGCTCCGCGGGCGTGCGGTCCAACATCGTCGCCGCCGGCCCGCTCCGCAGCATGGCCATGAAGTCGATCCCCGGCAGCTCCCAGTTCGAGGAGGCGTGGGAGGGTCGCGCCCCGCTGGGCTGGTCGGTCACCGACACCGAGCCCGCGGGCAAGGCCGTCGTCGCCCTGCTGTCCGACTGGTTCCCCGCCACCACCGGGGAGATCGTGCACGTCGACGGGGGCTTCCACGCCGTCGGCGTGTGACCGCATCCGTTCGACCGTCCGAGGAAGAAGTACCGCTGTGCCACGCGCAACCGTCGACATCACCCCTGCCGGTCAGCGGCCGGACGAGGACCCGTCCCTCGCCGTCCGCAACAACGGCGGCGCCGAGCCGTCTCCCGACCCGGCCCCGGCCGGTCGTCGCGAGGCGTTGCTGGTGCTCTCCTTCGGCGGGCCCGAGGGGCACGACGACGTGATGCCGTTCCTGGACAACGTCACCCGCGGCCGGGGCGTCCCGCGCGAGCGGCTGGAGGCGGTCGCCGAGCACTACCACCACTTCGGCGGCGTCAGCCCGATCAACGACCAGAACAAGGCGCTGATCGCGGCGGTCGAGAAGGAGTTGGCCGACGCGGGGCTGGACCTGCCGGTCTACTGGGG